>LXNI01000284.1_pt1 | contig 64692 bp, 53 predicted proteins | sample 809091 | NCBI WGS metagenome assembly LXNI01 (sample SAMN04870527, study PRJNA318959) | sponge metagenome | biome: 01000161; feature: marine sponge reef; material: water | host: Sarcotragus foetidus | place: Greece: Milos, Mediterranean Sea | collected 2013-05-29 | depth 5-7 m
CCCGGGATGATCCTCATGATGACCGGGATCGGCACGAGCCATCTGGTTACGGCGCCGACGGCGGGCGGGCGCTTCGAGTTCGCGTTGCTGTGGTGCGTTCTGCTGGCGTACGTCTTCAAGTACTACGGCTTCGAGTTGGCCTTCCGGTTCACGAACGCGACCGGCAAGAGCCTCATGGCGGCGTATGCGACGTCGCGGGGGAAGCTGCCGGTGTGGTACGTGCTGGTGACGACGATCATCCAGTGCGCCGTGGGGCAGGCGGGCCGGCTGATCGCGGCGGCCGCGGTGGTCTACTACCTCTTCTCGGCGCAGATGGGGTTGGCGGTGCCGCTCTGGGGATGGGCGGCATTTCTGGGGATCCTGTCGGTGACGATTCTCCTTTGGGGACGGTACGCCGCGCTCGAGGCGGGGGCCAAGATCGCGGGCGGCCTGCTCTTCGTCTCGGCGGTGATCGTCTACTTCGTGCGCCCCGCGCCGATCGGCGAACTGGAGCACTTCCTGATCTTCGACGCGCCGGAGGGCTCGTGGCTGGTGATCGCCGGCTTCCTGGGGCTGCTGCCGACCGGGATCGACGTGTCGCTGCAGGCCTCCGAGTGGGGGAAGGCCAAGCGCGCCGGGATGGCCAGGATCCGTGAACGGCTGGAGGCTTCAGGGTTGGCGCCAACCTTCGACCCGTTCGCGCCCAGGGTGAGCGACCTGACCGTCGATGTCCGCCGGCTGCCCGAGCGCGCGGTGGAGTACAGCCGCCGCTGCTTCAGGATCAGCCTGTGGGACTTCCGGCTCGGCCACGTCGTGTCGTTCGTGATCGCGACGATCTTCGTGTTGCTGGCCGCCGTGTGGCTATACCCCAGCCCGGTCGAGGGGCGCGCGGTCATGGGCGAGATCGCGGGGATCTTCACCGACAGCGTCGGCCCGTGGATGATGACGATTTTCGTGCTCGGGGCCTTCGCGGCGACCTTCTCGACCGCCTTCAACTACTTCGACGGGTGGCCGCGGATCGTGGGGGCGTGCTGCCGCAATCTGTTCCGGCCGACCGCGGCGCTGGCGGGGACATCGGCGGACCGGGTGACCGCCGAGCACCGCCGCCGCTGGTACTCGGAGTACAACATCTATCGGATGACGATGCTGTTCTCGCTGGTGACGGCGGTCGTTTTCATCGCCGTGGTGCCGCGGCCGGTGTTCCTGGTGCTGGTGGCTTCGGCGCTGGCGTACTTCGTGGCGCCGGTCATCTTCTGCCTGAACTTCTACTACTGCCTGAAGGTGATCCCGAAGGACGACCCCCATTTCTACCCGTCGGCCTTTGCGCGGGTGTTCACCTGGATCAGCATCGTGGTATTCACGGGGATGAGCCTGATTCTGATACTGGGTCGGCTTTTTGAGGTGGCGCTGTTTGGGGGGTAGAAGAGACGAGCACCAGGAGCCGAACGTACAGTAATCTCGATGGTATCGAGGAAAGGGGATCCCATGCGCATGCTTACCGCTCTCCACCGGATTTACGCCGAGGCTGCCAGGCCCTACAGGCAGCCCATCATGACGAATATCTACCGCTCCGACTACGCCGAGGCCATCGTTGCCGTGGCGCTGGCCGGGTACGGGTGGTCGCGTATGGAGCCATGGGACTCGTGGGATCTCCAGCACGAATCCGGGTGCCGCCTTGAGGTGAAGCAGTCCGCGGCCGCGCAATCCTGGGGGACCCAGCAAGAGGAGAAGGGTGCCCGGTTCGATATCGCGGCCAGGGACACGTATTGGGACCCCGTTACCCAGACGGTCAGGCCCGCGACCGGACGCGTGGCACACATCTACGTGTTCGGGTGGAATGGCGTCCCCAGGGCCCGGGCCGACCACCGCGATCCAACGAGTTGGGAGTGGTACGTGGTTCCCACTCCGCGCCTGCGCGAGGGACAGAAGAGCATCGGCCTCGGCCCGATCCGGCGTTTGGAGTCGTCTTGCTGCACCTTCGATGATCTTCCGAAGACCGTGGAGGCGGTCCGCCGGACGGACAAGACAGCGCGCACCGAAAAACGGTGCGCGCAGGGTATTGCGTAGCGATTTGATGCCCCTGAAGACTGTCGCGCAACAAAAAACGGTGCGCGGACTCCTCGGCACATCGCCGACCGAATGCCGGGGGGGTTCGGCGGTTGCTACCCCGGATACACCCCCGCCACCTCCGCCCGCTGCCGCACCAGCGCCAACACGATGTCGACCGCGGGCGTCGGCACCCCGACCAGCTTCCCCAGCTCCTGCACCGACGTCACAAGCGCGTCGATCTCCATCGCGCGCCCCTTCTCCAGATCCTGCAACATCGAGGTCCGGTGCGCCCCCACCGCCGCCGCCCCCTGGATGCGCCGCTCGATGCTCATGCGCAGTTGGATCCCCAGCGCGGCCGCGATCTCGCGCGTCTCCTCCATCATGGAGCGCGCGACGCCCCGCGTTCCCGGCTCGGTGGCCACCTTGTCCAGGGTGGCCATCGTCAGCGCGCTGATGGGGTTGAAGGAGACATTGCCCCACAGCTTCAGCCACATTTCATTGCGGATGTTGCGGACCGGTGCCCTCACGCCCGCCCGGATCAGGGCCCGGCTGAGTGCCTTTGCGCGCACGGTTTTCTTGCCCGAGGGCTCGCCCAGGGTGAAACGGTTGCCCGACAGGTGGCGGATGACTCCCGGTTCGACGATCTCGCTCGCCACGTACACGACGCACCCGATCGCTCGCTCCGGACCGATGCCCGTCCACAGCCGGCCGCCGGGGTCCACGCTTTCAAGCTGGAGCCCCTCGTACGGCTCGCCGACCTGGTGGAAGTACCACCACGGCAGGCCGTTCTGCGCGGTCACCACGGCTGTCTCGGGTCCCAGCAGCGGCTGCATGGCATCCACGACCTTTGGCACCGAATGCGCCTTGAGCGTGATGATCACGAAGTCCTGCGGCCCGGCTTCCGCGGGCTTTTCGGTACACATGGGGTGGGCCACCAATTCCTCGCCCCCGGTCAGAAGCCGCACCCCGTCCCGCCGCATCGCTTCCAGGTGCGGCCCGCGCGCTATGAGCGTGGTATTGACCCGGGCCAGCGCCAGTTTCGCCCCGAGATAACCGCCAGTCGCCCCCGCGCCGTAGATCGCGACCTTCATCGGGTCAACCCCAACTGATCCGCCAGGCCGATCCGGCGCAGCTTCCCCGTCGGCCCTTTCGGGATCTGGTCCAGGATGACCACCTTGCGCGGCACCTTGAACCCGGCCAGCCGCCCCGCCGCGAAATCGCGAATCGCACCCGGGCCCGCCTCCGTCCCTTCCCGCAGCACCACCGCCGCGGCCACCTCCTCGCCCAGCTTCGGGTGCGGCATCGCGAAGGTGACCACCTGCTGCACGGCCGGGTGGTCCATGAGCACCTCGTCGACCTCGCGCGGCGAGATCTTCTCACCGCCCCGGTTGATGATCTCCTTGAGGCGCCCGGTGATGGTGAAGTATCCGTCCTCGTCGCGGAAACCCTGGTCGCCGGTGCGGAACCACCCATGCGTGAAGGCTTCGCGGTTGGCGGCGTCGTTGTTCTCGTAGCCGGGCGTGACGTTCGGGCCCCGGATGACGATCTCACCCTCGTCGCCGGGGCCGAAATGGTTGCCGTCGGGGTCCATGACGGAGACGTCGGGGCCGGCTGCGATGCCCACGGTTCCGGGCTTGCGGGGCACGGGGGGGAGCGGGTTGCAGGTCATCTGGTGCGCGGCCTCGGTCATGGCGTAGGCCTCGACGACGGGGGCCGTGAAGAGGTCTTCCAGTTCGGCCATCACACGGGTTGGGAGCGCGGCGGAGGAGGAGCGGATGAAACGGAGTCGCAGCCGGCCGATGATGTCCGCGTTGCGTGGGGCGCGGGCCAGGATGGTTTGGTGCATGGTGGGGACGGCGGAATACCAGGTTGGGTCGGCGTCGGCGAGCCATGCGAAGACCTTGAGCGCGTTGAAGCCCGGGGCGCAGTAGACGCTGCCGCCGGTGTGCAGTGTGGACAGTACACACGCCATGAGGCCGTGAATGTGGAAGAGAGGCATGACGTTGAGGACGCGGTCGGCGGGCTCGAGCCGGAGGGTGTGGCGTATGTGCTCGGCGGTGGCGCAGACGTTGCGGTGGAGCAGAGGGACGAGCTTTGGGCGTGAGGTGGTGCCCGAAGTGTGGAGGAGGAGGGCGATGTCGTCGGGGGTGGCCATGCCGGGGTGCCGGGCGGGTTCCGTGCCGGGCTTGCCGGCGAAGTGGAAGGTGCCCGCGGGGCTGGCGGGGTCGGTGTGGATATCGAGGACGCGTATGCCGAGGGTGGCGGCGGCGGCGCGGGCCGGCGTGTCGTCGTTTTCGAGCAGCACCAGCGCCTTCGCCCCCAGGTCCGACAGGTAGAACTCGAACTCGGGCTGCTTGTATGCGGGGTTGAGGGGTGCGGTTGCGGCCCCGGCGGCGATCGCGACGAAGGCGCTCGCCATCTCGGGGCCGTTTGGGAGTACGATGGCGACGCGGTCGCCGCGTCCGATGCCGCGGGCGTTGAGCGCGGTGACCGTGGCCTCGACGTGTCGGCGGAGGCCGTCGTAGGTCAGGTCGGGGCGGCCGGGGGCGGAGAGGGCGGTGTCGCCGGGCGCCCCGGTGCGCAGCAGGGAGGGGATGTGGGTGGGGAGGGGCATGCGAGAGGGGGGAGGGTGTCCGTTGGTGACCGGTTTGTCCCATCCAGCCATGGATGTGTCCCGGCCAGCATCGCAGTGTATCAGGCGTGAGACAAGATAACCTGTGGGCTGCCAGCGACATCCCGGAGTCTTGCTGTCAGCCGGATCGGAGCCGTAGTCCGGTCCGGTGCGGAGATCCCGGACGGATCGGTTTGGCCGGAGTACATGGACACCGTATCTTCCGGTTAGGTCCGGGCCCGGATGGCCAAGCAAACGCGGTCAAGACGATGGAGGCATCCGAGTGGGAGGGATCGAGGTGAACGAGGCCTGGCTGGCGGTGTCGGCGGTGGCTGGACTGGTTGTGGCGATCGTGGCCGTGTGGCGCATCGTGGTGCGGGCAACCGGAAGCCTTCGCGACGAGGTCAAGGAGGAGATCCGGATTCTCCGTGAGAACGACCTGAGGCATCTCGACGAGGGAATCGAAGGACTGGACGCGCGGATGAGCCGGGTGGAGGAGCGGATGGTGGGTCGTTTGACCGAGTCGGAGGAACGGGTGACGGAGTCGCTTGGCCAGGTTCACGAGCGACTGGGTCGTTCGGAGGAACGGATGACGGAATCGCTTGCCCAGGTTCACGAGCGACTGACCGACTCGGAAGAGCGGATGATGGGTCGCATGACCCAGTCGGAAGAGCGGATGATGGCGCGGTTGAACCGTTCGGAGGAACGCAACGCGACCTCGTTCCGGGAGATCAAGACCGACCTGAAGGACACTCGAACGGAGCTCTTGGAGGCCATTCGGGCCGTGTCGGCAACGCCGGAAGCGGGGGCCTTGGTGTCCGCGCCGTAGCCGACTCCCCCCTCGGGCGGGAGGTCACCGCGCCCGTCCCGTCATCCCCCCGGCAACGCCAGCGCCACCAACTCTCCCGCCCGACCCCGCGCCCCCACCGCCACCACGATGTACTGCCGCCCCTCGTACACATACGTCATCGGCAGCCCGGTCTGGTTGGCGGGCAGTTCGATCTCGGCCACCACCTCGCCCGTGGCCTTGTCGTGGGCGCGCAGCATGTTCCCCCCCGACCCGTACGCGGCGTACATCCCGCCCCCTTCGCCCGCGAAGAGCAGGGTGCGGGTCACCAGGATGCTCCCGCGGTCCGGCCGCCCGGTCCTCCCCACGTCGATTCCCTCCAGCGCGGGGTGTTCCTTCACGTAGTCGGGAGCGTCTCCGTTCGGGACCTGCCAGGCGATCTCGCCCGCGTTCAGGTCGATCGCGGTGATCCTTCCCCACGGCGGCTTGAACAGGGGCAGCCCCTGGGGGCCACCGCCGCGCCGCAGACGGAGTGCCCCGCGACCTCGGATGTACTCCATCTCCGAGGCATCCGGGTCGTGGACGAGGGTGATCACGCTCGGGGCCGTGGCCGACTGGACGTACAGGTATCCCGTCTCGGGGTCCAGCGCGCCCCCGGGCCAGTTGGCGCCCCCCAGATCGCCCGGCACCATGAGCGTACCCTGCGTGCCGCCCTCGACGGCCAGGGACGGCGGCGTGTAGAGGGGGCCGTGGCGCAGCTGCGCAAGGATCTCCACGGCCTCGGCGCGGAGTTCCGGGGTGAAGTCGATGAGTGAGTCGGGGTCGACGCCCTGGCGGTCGTAGTGGGGTGGTTTAGTGGGGAAGGGCTGGGTGGGGGCGGTGCGCTCGCCGGGCACGTCGGACTGGGGAACGGGCCGCTCCTCGATGGGCCACACCGGTTCGCCGGTGCGCCGGTCGAAGACGAAGGTGAAGGTCTGCTTGGTGATCTGGGCGATTGCCGCGATCTCGCGTCCGTCGACGACCAGGTCGGCCAGGACGGGGGCGGCGGGGGGGTCGTAGTCCCAGACGCCGTGGTGGACGGTCTGATAGTGCCAGACCCGTTCGCCGGTCCTGGCGTCGAGGGCGACAAGGCTCTGCGAGAAGAGGTTGTCGCCGGGCCGGTGTCCACCGTAGTAGTCGCCGGTGCCCAGCTCGACCGGGAGGTACACGTAGCCGAGTTCGGGGTCGGCGCTGATCGCCGTCCAGACGGCGGTGTTGCCCGTATACTCCCACGATCCGTCTTCCCAGGTGTCGTTGCCGTACTCGCCCGCCTGCGGAATGGTGTGGAAGGTCCAGCGCAGCTCACCCGTCACGGCGTCGTAGCCGCGCACGTGGCCAGGGGGCATCTCAAGGGTCGGCGGCCGAGCGCCCGAAGGCATCGCCGAACCGACCACGATCACGCCATCCACCACGATGGGCGGCGAACTGGATCCGATGGGGGCGCGTTGGAGGTCCGTTTCGCGGCCCAGGTTGCGGCGCAGGTCGATCACCCCGTTGTCGCCGAATTCCCCCGCGGGGATCCCCGAACGCGCGTCCAGCGCCACCAGATGGAATCCCGGTGTGACCAGGAAGATGCGCGGACCCGTCGCCGGCGATTCCCAATACGCGACGCCGCGCCCGGAGTTGCGCCGGGGGGCCGACCTGCCGCTTTCGTCCAGCCGATAGGTCCACAGCGTCTCGCCGGTCCCCGCGTCGATGGCGACGACCGCGCGGCGATACCCGGCGGTCGCGTAGAGTACGCCGTCCACCATGAGCGGCGTGGTACGGTAGTTGTACTCGGGTGCGGGACCGAAGTTTGCGGACTTCCATCGCCAGACCACCTCCAGCGAAGCCACGTTGTCCCGGTTGATCTGGTCCAGCGGCGCGTAACGGGTGCTTCCCGGGTCGCCGCCGTTGTATCGCCACTCTCCGTCGGCGGTGCCGCGCTGGGCCGTCGCTGGGGCGGCCCCGAGCAGGGTGGTGGCCAGAAGGATCGTCCACGCCGCGGGCGGAAACACGCGGGAGGACATCGGTTTGCGACGGCGGCATGACGGCATGCCCTCGAATGACAGTGTGAAATCGCGATGGTTCACGACTTGGACTCCGGGTCCGGTCAGAGAGAGTGTCGGCGGCGCGCAACGGGCGGTACGTTGCCGACCGGTGAACGCGTGAAGATGACCCCGCCACACGCCGTAGAAAAGTGGCAACAGTGAAATCCGGAGTGCCGCAAAATGCTAACAGCCTATTTCTTCTGCCTCGCGGTCGGCGGCGGTTTCCTGGCCCTGTCTCTCTTCGGCGACTTCCTGGAAGGCGACGTCGATGTCGACGTCGATATGGATGTCGACATGGATGTGGATGGGGACGCCCTCTCACACGGAGGCGGGATCGCGCAGTTCTTCTCGCTCCGGGCCGCAATCAACGCTTTGTTCGGCTTCGGCGCCGCCGGTGCGCTGCTGCACGCCATCTGGGGCGGTGGCCAGCCGATTCTGACCGCGGCCATCGCGGGCGGCACGGGCGTGGCCTCGGGTGCGCTGATCAGCACGGTGTTCGGCTACCTCAAGCGCACCGAATCGGGAGCGCTGCGCGGGGAGGAGTCGTTCGTCGGCCTGACCGGCGAGGTGTCGCTCGAGATCGTGCCCGGCAGCCGCGGCAGCGTGACGGTGCGGCGGGGAGATCGCCGCGTTCGCATCCGCGCGCAGGTGGCGGACACCTACCAGCGGGCCGAAGCGCTGGGCGCCGGACAGCCGGTCGTGGTCGTCGAGATGAAAGATGGGATCGCGTCCGTAAGTCCCGTAGGCCCAAAGTTGCTTGAAGAATGAGTCCCATCGCCAGACAAAACCGGGGCGTACGTCCCCAACCCACAGGAGAGATCAATTGGAAACCCCGATAATGGCCCTCGTCGCGGGCGTTGTCCTCGTCATCGTGTTTACCGTGCTGATCGCGACCATCAAGACCCTGATCATCATCGCACCGCCCAACCAGGCGGCGGTGCTGACCGGTCGCAACCGCCTCCTCGCGGATGGGCAGAGCCTCGGCTACCGGTCGATCTCCGGCGGGCGCGTCTTCCGGGTGCCGATCATCGAGACGGTGCAGCACATGAACCTGGAGACCATCCCCATCGAGGTCTCCGTCAACAACGCCTTCTCGAAGGGCAACATTCCACTGAACGTCGAGGCGATCGCCAACGTCAAGATCGCCTCTGAGCCCGAATGGGTTTTCAACAACGCGGTCGAACGACTGCTGGGGAAGAGCGAGGACGAGATCAAGGCGCTGGCGCAGGACACCCTGACCGGCAACCTGCGCGGCGTGCTCGCCACACTGACCCCCGAGGCCGTGAACGAGGACCGGCTGGGCTTCGCGAAGGCCCTTTCCGAGGACGCGGGCGAGGACCTGGCCTCTCTGGGGTTCCACCTGGATGTGCTGAAGATCCAGAATGTGAGCGACGAGCGCGGCTACCTGGCGGCGATCGGGCGCGAGAAGTCGGCCGAGGCGATCCGCCAGGCGGAGATCGCGGAAGCGCGGAAGCGGGCCGACACGCGTGAGGCGCAGGCCGAGGCAAGCAGGCGGGCCGAGGTGCGGGAGGCGGCGGCGGCGATCAAGGTGGCCGAGGCGAAGAACGCGCTGCGCGTCCGCCAGGCCGAGTTGGACCGCGAGGGTGAGACCGCCGAGAAGATCGCGCGGGTGAAGGCGCAGGAAGCCGAGGTCGAGGCCGAGAAGATCCTCGAGATGAGGCGGGTGGAGAAGGAGGAGCAGCGTCTCCGCGCCGATGTGGTCGAGCCGGCCAACGCGGAGAAGATGGCCGCCTTCGCGCGGGCCGAGGCCGAGGCCGCGCCGATCCTGGAGCGCGGGAAGGCGCAGGTCGAGGTGCTGAGGCGGCTCTACCGGGAGGTTAGCGCCGGGGGCGACGCGGCCTTCGCGGTCTTCATCGCCGAGAAGCTGCCCGAGCTGCTGGAGATCGCGGTGGGCGCGGTCGAGGGCGTGGACATCGACCGCGTGGTGGTGATGGACGGGGGGCGGGGCGAGGGGGTGTCCAACGCGCTGAACCAGCGGGTGAAGAGTGCCTACGGAACCATGGAGGGACTGAGCTCGGTGCTCGGGCTGGACATTCAGAAGGTGCTGCAGCGGGCGGTGGGCGAGGGCAGCGAAGAGACGCAGGAGGAATAGCCGGCCATTACGCCGGGCAGCCCGTGGCGGAATGCGCTCGAGAGTTGTCAGCCGAGTATTCTTTCACGGGCTGCCGGCGTCCGCGACGCGGCGCCGGAACCCTTTCGCATCTTCAATCCGTGACCATGCCTTTACCGAATGCCGCCCATGTAACAGTCCCGTGATGGCCCGGTTACCGTTCTGTTACACAAACCACCTATTGTGATCCCTTGCAGTCGCGCGATCCGGGGTGGCCTGCGCCCCGCGTGCGCGTCGTGGATTCCAGTATCCGGGGGGTTATTCGTGCCCAGGCTTCGTTGGCTCGGGGTGTTGTTCTGTGTGGTACAGGGTGGTACACAGGCGTTGGCGGGACAGGTGGAGATCAACGCCCGAGGCGCCGAAATCCGCTTCGGCGGCCGTCTCCATTCCCAGTTCGCCACCAGTTCGGCGAACGGCGGAAAGTCAACCGATTTCTTCACCCGCAGGGCGCGGCTCACGATCGACGTGCGCGTCACGCCGCTCCTCGACGCGCGGGTTCAGCCCGATTTTGGTGGTGGCAAGCTGGAGCTCAAGGACGCGTACTTCCGCCTCAACTTCAGCCGTGCCTTCCGGCTCTCGATGGGCCAGTTCAAGCGAGCCTTCGACATCTTCGAGCTGAACAGTTCGACCGACATCGTGGTGGTGGAGAGGACCGGTCGGATCGATGGGGTGGGGGGGTGCGCGGGACCGGGTGGAGTGTGCACGCTCAGCCGGTTCACCGAGAAGCTGGCGTATTCGGACCGCGACATCGGGGTGAAGGTGGACGGTTCGTTCGGAGAGCGGGTCAGCTACATGGCCACCATCACCAACGGGACGGGGACGTCGGGCGCGGACGAGAATTCCGGAAAATCGCTGGCTGGCCGCGTCTCGTTGCGCCTGGCCGATGGGATCGTGCTTTCGGGCAACGTGTCGAGGCACGACTACATGGACGAGAACGACGCGATCGAAGCAGCCACGGCCTTCGGCGGCGATCTGGAGATCGGCGGTTTTCGGAGCGGCACCCACCTGCAGATCGGCCTTGTCGGGGGCGCGAACTGGCGGCTCGAGTCGTCGTCGAATGAGGTGCCCCGTTTTGTGACGTGGCAGGGGATTCTGAGCCGGTATTTCCCTCTGGGCGGGGTGCGGCTGGAGGGGATCGAGCCGATGGCGCGCGTCAGCTGGGGGGATCCGGACCGGGGTACCTCAGATGACAGCGGGCTCGTCGTCACCCCCGGCCTGTTCCTCTACGTGAAGGGCAAGAACCGCATCGGGGTGAACCTGGACGTCTACGACCACGGGCCCGATTCCAAGCAGTACTCCTTCAAGCTTCAGACCTATCTGTACTATTGAACCAACCGTGCCGGGAAACATCGGTACATCGCCGTCACCACACGGTGACTCCGCCGTTACGAACGTCTGGTAGAATCCCACCGTCATCCACATCGAGAAACGGAGAAAAGAGAGAAATGAAGCGAATCGCGCAACGGGTCGTTCCGTTCGTCGTCCTGGCCATCGTCGCCTGCGGGCGGGGCGGCGACCGCGACCAGCGGGCGGTCATCCAGAACCGGGGCTCGGACACGCTCCTCAACGTCGCCCAGGCATGGGCCGAGGCGTACGCTACCGTCAATGCGAATGTGGCTGTTGCCGTCACCGGCGGAGGATCCGGCACCGGGATCTCCGCCATGATCAACGGGAACATCGACATCGCGAATTCATCTCGCAGAATGCGTGAAACGGAGATCGGGGCGGCGCGCGAAAACGGTGTCGAGCCCGTCGAGTTCGTCGTCGGCTACGACGCTCTGGCCGTCTACCTCCACGAGGACAACCCCATCGATGGCCTGAGTCTGGCCCAGCTCAGGGCGATCTACGGCGAGGGGGGGACGGTCACGCAGTGGTCGGATCTGGGCGTCAGCGTGCCGGGGTGCAGCTCCGACGAGATCGTGCTGGTGAGCCGCCAGAACAACTCGGGCACGTACGTGTACTTCAAGGAGACGGTGCTCGGAGACGACGGCGAATACAAGCTCGGTTCGCGCGACATGCACGGCTCCAAGGATGTGGTCGAGCTGGTGGAGAACACACCGTGCGCGATCGGGTATAGCGGACTCGCCTACGCCACCGAACATGTGGGCATGCCGTGCGTTGCGGTGGAAGACGCGGGCGACTGCGTGACACCGACTGTCGCCACGGCCGTCGATGGAAGCTATCCTATCGCCCGCCCCCTCCTGATGTACACGGCGGGGCAGCCACAGGGCGCGGTCAAGGAGTACATGGACTGGATCCTCTCCCAGGAGGGCCAGTGCCTGATCCTTGAGCGCGGATATGCACCCTACACGGAAATGGAGTGCGCTTGAGCCTCTACGACAAGCGGCTGGAAGCGGACCTGCTCGAGATCAGGGCCCGCCTGCGACTGGTCGCGGAGCAGGTCGAGGACAACTTGAGGCACAGTGTGCGGGCGGTCCTCGATTCCGACCCGCGCCTTGCCAACGAGACCCTGGTCAAGGACCGCGCGGTCAACCAGGACATCCGGGATCTCGATCACCTGTGCCACCTGTTCGTGGCACGGCACCTTCCTAGCGGGAGTCACCTGCGCTTCATCTCCGCCGCCCTCCGGCTCGCCGTGGCGCTGGAGCGGGTGGGCGACTATTCCGTCGCCATATGCCGGGTCGCGCGCCACATGGAGTCGCCGTTGCCGGATACCGTCCGGCACAACATCGGGATGATGGGCGAGCACGCGGGCAAGGCGCTCGGCACCGCGCTGCGGGGATTCCTGGACGGGGACCCCGACAGCGCGCGCGTCTCCCGCGGAATCGCGTCCCAGACCGCCGCGGTGTATCCCTATGCTTTCGAGGTGCTGATCTCGGCCGCCGAATCCGAGAGCTGTCCGGCGCGGGATCTGTTCGGGGCCCTGCTGGTCTTCCGGCTCCTGCAGCGGACGGCGGAGCAGGCGGAGAACACCTGCGACATGACGCTCTTCGCCGTGAAGGGGAAGCGGAAGAAGGCGAAACGCTTCCGGATCCTCTTCCTGGATGCTGACCATGCGATGGTCGGCAAGCTGGCCGAGTTGGCGCTCTCGGAGAGCTATCCGCACGCCGGGCGCTTCGGTTCCGCGGGACTGGAACCGGCGGACGCCTTCGATTCGAAGCTGCTGGGCTTCTGCCGGCGGCGGGGCATTGTCCTGCCGGAGGGTGACGCCCCCCGCTCCTTCGACGAGGCGCTCGACGTGGGTCCGCATTACCATGTGATTGTGGGACTGGGCGTGGATCCGTCCCGGCACTTCGAAGTTCCCTACCGCACCGCGGTTCTGCAGTGGGACCTGGAGGAGGACGGGGTCACCGCCGAGACGAAGACGGCGGCACTGTATCGCGTCCTCATGGTCCGGATTCGGGGCCTGATGACGACTCTGGGAGTGCAGGACGACGAGTGACTCCAGCGGATAATCCCGGCGCCGTGGCGCATGCCGGTGCAATGGATCGCAGGGACATGGCCTGGTACGTGGACCGGGTGGCCCGGATTCTCGTGTTCATCGGGGGCATCTCGGCGATCGTCTTCATCCTCGGGATCTTCGTATTCGTCACCAAGGAGGGTCTGGCCTTCGTCATCGGGCCCCTGAACCTGGGAGAGTTCTTTACCTCGATTGCGTGGCGGCCCACGTCGAACAACCCGACCTACGGGGCGCTGGCGCTCATCGTGGGGACCGCGAGCGTGACGGGGTTCGCGATGCTGCTGTCGGTGCCCCTGTCGCTCGGCGCGGCGCTCTTCATCGCGGAGTTCGCCACCGGCAAGACGCGCGAGACGCTGAAGATCCTGGTGGAGATGCTCGCGGCCATCCCGTCGGTGGTCTGGGGCTTCGTCGGAATGTCGATCATGAACCCCCTGATCATCCAGGTCTTCGATGTGCCGGTAGGGCTGACCGTGCTGAACGCGGGGCTCATTCTGGGGCTGATGGCGGCGCCGATCATGACCACGATCGCGGAGGACGCGCTCAAGGCGGTGCCCGATACATACCGGGAGGCGGCCGAGGCCCTGGGGGCGACGCGGTGGGAGGTGATCGTGAAGGTGGTGATCCCGGCCAGCAAGAACGGGTTGCTGGCGGCGGTGCTGCTGGGGGTGGGGAGGGGATTCGGGGAGACGATGGCCGTGCTCATGGCTTCGGGGCACGCCATCAACCTTCCCACGAGTCCGTTTGATTCGGTGCGAGCGTTGACCGCGACGATCGCGGCCGAACTCGGGGACACCGTACAGGGCGGCAGTCACTACGGCTCTCTCTTCACGCTGGGCATCCTCCTCTTCGTCGTCACCTTCGTCATCAACCTCACCGCGGACATCGTGGTCCGCGGCATCCGGAAGAAGTAGAGGCAGCCCATGGACAGAATCCCCCCGGCATTCGAGCGGCGATGCATCCGCGCTGGACCGCTTCGCTCTGCGTTGCTCCTCGGGCGAATAGCGGTGCTATTCACCTCTCGTCGCGCCTTGCCAGCCCGGCGCCTCGCCGCTCTCGGTGCACGGGCGGCTCTGTCCACGGACTGCTAACCATGTTCACCTCAACCCGTCTCAACCGGCGCAGCTACCGGAACCAGAGCGTGGCGAAGGCCGTGTTCTTCCTGATGACGGTGGCTCTCGTGATCCCGGTGCTGATCATCGTGGGCACGCTGGTTGCCAAGGGCGGGCCGGCCATCTCCTGGGAGTTCCTGTTCACCGCGCCCCGGGACAACATGACGGCGGGGGGAATACTCCCCGCCCTGGTGGGCACCATCTGGCTCGTCGTGGTGGCGCTCCTGGCGTCGGTGCCGGTGGGCGTGGCCGCGGCCATCTACTTGAGCGAGTACGCGCCAGACAACCTGCTCACCCGTGCGATCAACCTCGCCATCATCAACCTCGCCGGTGTGCCGTCGATCGTGCACGCGCTCTTCGGAGTCGGCGCATTCGTGTACTTCTTCAACATGAAACAGTCCATCCTGGCCGCGGGCCTGACCCTGGCGATCATGACCCTTCCGGTGGTCATCGTGGCCACCCGCGAGTCACTCCAGGCGGTGCCCCACGCGTTCAGGGAAGCCTGCTGGAACATGGGAGCGACGCGCTGGCAGACGATCCGCAAGGTGGTCCTCCCCAACTCGATCAGCGGGATCCTGACCGGGGTGATCCTGGAGGTCTCGCGCACGGCCGGGGAGACCGCTCCCATCATGTTCACGGGAGCCGCCGCGTTCCTGGCGTTTCTGCCGGAAAGCGTCTTCGACCAGACGATGGCCATGTCGTACCATCTGTACTATACCGCGACCCAGGCGACCGACGTGCCCGAGCATCTCACCTACGGCGTGGCTCTGGTCCTGATTGCGATCGTGCTTGCCATGAACGCAACCTCGATCGCCTTCCGCGTCTACCTGAGAGGGCAGAAGAAGTGGTAGACGTGACCGGCGCGGCGGAGGTCGCGAACGGAGCCGCCGGCCCACGCCGGGACGCGGCCCCGATCGTCGAGGTAAGGGACCTGGCGATCAGCTACGACGGCAAGACCGCGCTTAAGGACGTGACGCTGGACATCCACCGGCACGAGATCTTCGGGATCATCGGTCCGGCCAACAGCGGCAAGACATCGTTCCTGCGCGCCCTGAACCGCATGGAGGCCTTCAACCCGGGCATGGAGGTGCGGGGAAGCGTCAGCATCAACGGCAAGAACATCAACGACTGGCGGAACGAGTATGCGCTCCGGAGCCGGATCGGGGTCGTTTTTCCGCTGCCCGTGGGGCTCCCGCTGACGGTCTACGAGAACGTCGCATTCTCCCCGCGCCTGCGCGGAATCCGCAAGAAGGCCCGGCTGGACGAGGTGGTGGAGCGATGCCTGACCCGCGCGGCCCTCTGGGACGAGGTCAAGGACCGGCTGGATTCGCTCGGAAGTCTGCTTTCCGGGGGACAGCAGCAGCGGCTCACGATCGCCCGCGCGCTGTCGCAGGAGCCCGAGCTTCTCCTCCTCGACGAATTCTCCATCGCGGTCGACCCCGTCACCACCATGCGGATCGAGGATGTACTCAAGGAGCTTCGAGACGAGCTGACCATCGTGCTGGTCACCAATCTGGTGCAGCAGGCGCGGCGCCTGGCGGATCGAACCGCCTTCTTCCTCATGGGTGAACTGGTCGAGATCGGCACCACCGAAGACCTCTTCGAAGGCAAGGTGAAGGACAAGCGCACAACCGGCTACATCGAGGGACGTTTTGGATAACGGCCAGCCCGGCGAATACGCCATCGAGACCCGGGGACTCAACCTCTGGTACGGCGACTTCCAGGCGCTCTTCGACGTTGACCTGGGAGTGAAGCAGGGGATCATCACCTCGATGATCGGTCCCTCGGGGTGCGGCAAGACCACCCTGCTGCGCACCTGCAACCGCATCATCGAGCGGCTGGGCTACGTGCGCACGACGGGGAGCGTCACCGTGCTCGGGCACGACATCTTCGGCGACGATGTGGAGCTGGTGCAGGTACGCAAGAAGATCGGAATGGTCTTCCAGCGTCCCAACCCGCTGCCGATTTCGATCCGCGAGAACGTCCTCTTCGGCTTTCGGCTGCACGAGGCGCGGCTGCGCAAGGTGACCGCGGCGGAGGAGGACGAGGTGCTCGAGTCGTCGCTCCGCCAGGTTCTTCTGTGGGACACCGTGAAGGACCGTCTGGACAGGCCCGCGACCGGTCTTTCGCTCGAGGAGCAGCAGAAGCTGTGCATTGCGCGACTGCTCCCGGTGAAGCCGGAGGTCCTCCTCATGGACGAGCCGTGCTCGGCGCTGGACCCCGCCGGCACCGAGGCCGTCGAAGAGCTGATCTGGAAGCTGCGCGGCGACTACACGATCCTGGTCGTCACGCACAACATGGCCCAGGCGCGGCGGGCGTCGGAGGAGTGCGTGTTCATGCTGCTGGGCAAGATCATCGAGCACGGGCGCACGGAGGAGCTGTTCCTCTCGCCGGAGCATTCCGAGACGGCGGACTATATCGAGGGGCGGTACGGGTAGGGGAAGGGTAGGCGGCTGTGCTCGCAGGGCGACTTGGCCAAGTTGACTAAGTTACTTGACTAAATTGACCCAACTCGGCTTGGCGAACTTCATCTGCCCGCGCGACCTTCGCGAACCAGACCCGGAACGGGCCGCGGTCGGCGATCGTGCGAACGCGGTTGAAGGAACGGCCCAGCAACCGATCCACGGGCAGCCGTCTCTGCGCTACCACGGCGAGTTCGCCCCCTGGCGCGAGAACGTGCGGCGCCTCCCGAACGAGGGCTTCGACGGCGCGCAGGCTCTGCGGCTTGCCCGCATGGATCGGGGGGTTGGAGACGATCAGGTCGAAGGGACCGGAGACGGCGGCGAGGTCGCGGCCGAGCACGCGCTTGCCCGTTGGGACGTTCCTGGCCGCCGCGGCCAGCGAGATCGCGTCGGGATCGAGGAGCACGGCCTCGGGGCCGTCGCCACCGCCTTCCAGGGCCGCTGCCGCGAGGGGACCGGTGCCCGCACCGAAGTCGAGGATGCGCCCGCCCGCCGGGACGCGCGGCAGGCAGTCGATGAGCAGGGCGGTGGCAGGGTCGAGGCGGCCGTGGGCGAAGACGCCGGGGTAGAAGGTCCAGTCGCGCGGGCCGTCGCCCCAGTCGACGGGGGCACGGGTTTCCCAGCTGTCGAGGCCGTCCGCGCGGGGCGGAGGGGCCTCTCTGGCAGCGGCGAGCACGCGGCAGCGGCGTTTGATGAGAACCGCCTGGGCCTCGCCGGTGCCTGCCGGGAAATGTTTGGCGGCCGAGCGAATGCCTTCGTCGCCGGCGCCGAAGAGGTGGATGCGGGCGCCGTCCTCAACCCGGGCGGCGGCGGCGTGGAGGAGCATGGTGGCCTCCAGCGTGGACCGCGGCAGGCGCACCCAGACCTCGCCGAAGGGGCCGGGCGGCGGCCACGGCGCGCACTCCTGGCCGGGCGAGAGGAAGCGGTGCCAGCGGGTGACGGTGTGCCCCGATTCTTCCAGAGCGCGGGCGAGGTGGGGGGCGGGGTCGGCCAGCACGAGGGCGGTGAGGTTGTCCTTCGCCCGGGGTGTCTCCCGGCGAGGCCGCGACCGGACCCACTCCGCGGCCACCGGCGAGGCCATCTCTCCGCGCGGGCGGGTCACAACAGCGCGCTGACCAGACCCGCCACGTTCTCCGCCAGCCTGCGGGGCCAGTGCCGTGCCGACCACCTGGCCGCGTCCACCGCCACGCAGTCCTCCAGGTAGCGCATCTGGAGCAGGCGGAGCTGCGAGGCGAAGTCGCTGTCGTAGATCAGGGTGCTGATCTCGAAGTTGATCTCGAAGCTGCGGCGGTCCAGGTTGGCGGTGCTCACGAGGGCGAAATCGCGGTCCACCGTGATGGTCTTGGCGTGCAGCAGCCCCTTGGTGTATTCATGCACCTCGGCACCCGCACCCAGCAGCGTCTCGTAGAAGCTGCGGCTCGCGAGCGCCACGAGCGGCGAGTCGTTGCGCGCGGGCACCACGATGATCGTGCGCACACCCCGGATCGCGGCCGTCGTGAGCGCGGCCAGGGTTCCCTCGTCTGGGACGAAGTAGGGCGTCGTGATGATCAGTTCTTCGCGCGCCATGTGGACGGCGGACTGGATCACGCGCACGAGCGCCTCGTTCTGGGAGTTGACCCCCGTCCCCACGATCTGCACGATCGGTCCGCCGGGATGTTCCTCCGGCGTGTAGGCGATCATGTGATCGAGGTTCTCGGTCGTGTCCATGTACCAGTCCTCGATGAAGAGCGCCTGGAGATCGCGCACGGCCGGTCCCTCGATCCGCAGGGTCGCGTCCACCCAGGGCGCGAAACGCGGTTTGGGGTGGAAGTTTTCCGAGGCCACATTGTGACTGCCCGTGTAGCCCACCCTCCCGTCCACCACCCCGATCTTTCGATGATTGCGCATGTCGAACCGGATCGACACGATCTGGGTGATGCGGGTCGGCAGCGCCGCCACGACCTGGACGCCCGCGTCCCGCAGCCTCCGGCAGAGCCGCGACTTGAGGAAATCGGTGGAACCGACGTTGTCCACCAGCAGACGGCAGGAAACCTCCCTCATGCGGGCCCGGATCAGGGCCTCTGCGACGGCCTGCCCCACATCGTCGTCAAGATAGATGTAGAAGAGGAGGTGGACGTGCCGCTCGGCGGCGTCGATGTCGGCGACCAGCGACTCCACGAAGCTGTCGGCGGTGGCCAGCAGCGCCAGCCGGTTCCCCTGCCGGGGCAGTGTTTCGTCGCCCAGCCGCGCCAGACGGGCGATGGATTCGGTGCCCCAGGGGACGACCGCGGTACCGGAAGTCGCACTCCACGCCTTCTGCACCACCGTGCGGATGTTCTGCTGGATCGTACGGTGACGTCGCTTGCGCCTGCTCCCGGTCCGCACCTCGCCCACGGCCAGGTACAGGACGATCCCCGCGACCGGCAGCACCACGATCACCAGAATCCACGCCAGCGAGGAAGGTTGGCGCACCCGCGGCCGCAGGAGCACAAAGACCACGAACACCGCGTTGACCACGAACAGGGCCGCGGCGGAAGCGAAGGCTGCGAGTGCGTCGAAGGTGTCCAACATGTCTATCAGGGTGGGGGGTCCGGGGATAAGGGGTTACCCCTGCGACGACACGGGTTCTTCACTCGTTGCCGTCTCGAAGGGCACCCTCCCGCGCTCGACCCGCCTCTCCTACCCGCCCCGCGGGGGCATGATCATGATGTGCGCTCCGGGAGTCCCCTCCATCATCAGCCAGGGCCCACCCTCCTGGGGCTGGAGAGAAAGGCCGGTGGTCCCCGGAGTCGCGTCCGGAACGTAGATTACCCAGCGCACCCGTCCATCTGCAGTGCCGGTCTCCGAGTCCCAGCTACCGTCGAAGATGTACTGGGTGGCCGACATCACCGGCATGGGGAGCGTCCCGGCCCGCATCTCCTCGAATCGGATCCGGTAGCGGTCCTCGCGCGAGGCCCCTTCCGCGTCCAGCTCCCGGCCGCGGGCGAAGTACGGCTCCAGCGACGCGTGGTAGCACGAGCTGGAGAAGTTCTCGCGGGCCGGATTCGAGGAGAGGCATACCAGGTCGTTCGTGCCCGCCCTCAGTTCGACCACGCCGCCGTCGGTGGCATATCCCAGAATGCGGGCTGCATCGGCCTTGTCCTCCGGCGCGGCGGCCAGCGCCTGGGCGATCTGTTCCTCCGGGTTCGCGACCTGTGACGACACGCAACTCCATGTGCCGGACATGGCCAGTGCGGTCAGAGCCATGAGTCCATGGTCCAGGCCGCGGGTGTGCAGTGCCGCCAGCATGCCGGAGGGATTCATGCCGCGTGCTCCTGGGGTCAAGCGTTTCATCTTCAATCTCCCTGGTCGAATCGAAGGTTTCGCGGATGGTGCGGGGCAACCCACCAGCGGCGTCCAACATTCCCATGAAGTGGGTGATTGCGCCAGAGGCACCCGGGTCCGAACGACGGCGGAGGCTCGCTGGCGTCCCGCGCCCGGCGGATACAGATTCAAGGCTCCAAGCACGCGTGGCCTGACCAGGGGAGACCCCTTCGTGCGTCGTACTTCCGCTCACCTTGCCAAGCGCGGCCACAATGGCCGTTCCGTGCCCGGTGCGCCTGCCCGCCACGGGTTGTTTGCCGCCGTACTCCTTCTCGCGGCGTGCGGCGGCGAGACCGTGGCGCCGGAGTTCACCGGGCCGCCGAACATCGATCTGGCGTTGCCGTGGCCCACGGCGTCGGTCGCCCAGGTTGGGGGTTCCACCGAAATGGTGGAGGACGGTCTGGAGCAGGCGCGCGACAACGAGCGGCTGCTCAGCATGCTGGTGGTGAAGAGTGGCCGGCTGGTCGTCGAGGAGTATTTCGGAAACGCCACGCGGGAAGATCTGCACGATGTGCGTTCCGTGACCAAGAGCGTGGTCTCGGCGCTCACCGGGCTGGTGATTGAGAGGGGTGACATCGGCAGCGTCGAAGATCCCATCGGCGCCTACCTCGGCACGCTCGTCACCGATCTGGCACCGGAGAAAGCCGCGATCACGATCGAGCACCTCCTGAACATGGCCAGCGGTCTTGAGTGGGACGAGACCGGCGGGTTTGGTGACTACACCGATTGGATCCTGTCGGATGACCGTCTCGGCTACGTCCTGGGCAAACCCCTCGTTGAAGAGCCCGGGGCTCAGTACAACTACAATTCGGGGGCGGTGCACGTGCTGGGCGTGGTTCTGGAACAGGCCACGGGCACGCCGTTGCCCGAGCTCGCGGACGAATTGCTCTTCAGCCGCATCGGCGTCGCGAGGAGCCGCTGGGAGCCGTTCCCCGAAGGGTTCCACAACGGGGGCGCGGGACTCGATCTGCGTCCCCGCGATCTGGCGCGCTTCGGGCAGCTCTTCCTCCAGCAGGGTGAAAGCGCCGGGAGTCCGATCCTTCCCGGGGAGTGGGTCGCCCGTTCATCGGTCCCGTATTTCCCGTGGCGCTTCAACTCAGGGAGGCTGAGGGGCATCTCGTACGGTTCCCTCTGGTGGGTGGTGCCGGGCGCTCCCGGGCCGCTCTACTTCGCGTGGGGATTCGGAGGTCAGTATGTGGTGGTCGTGCCCGAGCTTTACCTGGTGATCGTCACGACCAACAACTGGCGCGGCGTAGGTGCGGCCGCGGGTCGCTACGAGCGGCAGACGATGGACGTGCTGGTGGACTATATCATTCCGGCTTTCCGCTGACCGGAAGCCGCCGGGAAACTCAGGCCGGGAAGCGGATGATCCGGGGCGGACGCCCCTCCGCCTCGAGAAAACGGAGCAGTCCGGTCCGCGAGATGGTCGTGGTCCTCGAGTTGTCCAGGGGATGAAAGTTAAGCGGCTCCCGGTCCAACAGGTCGGCGTCGAGCGCCACGCGCACGATCCCCGTGACATCGTTCAGGATCGCGAAGGGCGAAACGGCGCCGGCCCGGATCCCCAGGTATCCTTCAAGGCGCCGCCGGCTGCAGAAGGTCAACCGCTTCGTCCCCAACTCCCCGGCCAGCCATTTCAGGTCGAGTTTCCGGTCGCTCAGGCACGAGACGAGCCAGTGACGCTCCTTCTTGTCGCGGACGAACAGGTTCTTGGAGTGCGCCCCGGGTATCCGGCCCCGCAGCCGAAGGGCCTCCTCCACGGTGAATACCGGTTCATGGCGCATGGTCGCGTGGGCGATGTCGAGTTCGTCGAGGCGGCGGAAAAGGTCGTGGGGACCCAAGGCGATCTCGCCGCCGATCAGGCGCGGGGTGTCGGTCAGGGATCCTTCCTCCTTGCTGGTGTATACAAAAGCGAAACCGTATCTTGTTGGATGTCCCTCCTGTTGTCCAAGGGTGCGCGGAGCAGCGGGCGGCGTACCCGGAACGAATCCCGCCGCTGAATAGGAGGATTCGATGCTGGTTTGTGATGCAGGACGAATTGACTTTCGTATGTTGGCGACCGTCTTCACCGCGGTTCTTCTCGCGGCGGGTTGCGGCGAGGAACCGGTGGAACCGGACGAAACGCCCCCCGACCTGTCCGGTTCGTACACGCTCGTGTCGTTCACATCCGCCTTTACCGCGGGAGACACCCTCACGCCGCCCGCGGCCGACGGCTCGTTCACGCTGGTGCAGACAAGCGTGTTGGAGCAGGAGGCCACGGGGACGCTGGACCTCTTCATCATGTTTCCCAGCGAAACCGGGCCAGGCACCACCCTCGAAAACGAAGGGGTCTACACCAATCGGTTCGATGGCTCCTGGGAGCAGGAGTTTACGACGGGGTTTCAGGCCCTGGGAACCTATACCCTCCAGAACAACATCCTGACCGTCGTGGTCACCGAACCAGCGTTGGCGGTTTCGACCACCGTCTGGAGGAGGCAGTAGGGTGAACCGGTCCGGTCGAATCGGAGTAACGGCCTGGACGCAACTGGCCCTTCTCCTGATCCCATTGTCCGCGGGCGGGCAGGAACCGCCCGCCGTACACGGAATCGTCATCAATGGCCAGACTGCGGAACCGCTCCCGGGCGCGAGCATCCTGATCCGTTCGACCCCGCTGCGCACTACCGCCGGCGAAGACGGAAGCTTCGAGATCACTCTCCTCACCCCGGGGACCTATGTCCTCGTCGTGGCCGCCGACGGATTCCGTACCGTTGAACGGACGATCCGGCCGATGGCGGCGGAGGACGCGCCCATCCGCATCGAACTGGAGCGCCTCTTCTTCGAGATCCCGAACCTCACCGTCACGGCCAACCGCGGAACCAGCCCGGGTGACGCGGCCACCAGCGTCGCGGTCGTCAGCGGCGACGAACTGAGGCGGCGCAACGTCACCGGACTGGACGAAGCGTTGCCCTTCGCCCAGGGGGTGACCTTCAACGCGGGAGAGATGGACATCCGCGGCTCCAGCGGCATCTCGCGGGGCGTGGGCAGCCGCGTGCTGATGCTTCTGGACGGCCACCGCACGCTGGGGGGCGTGACCTCGGCCATCGATTTCGGGGTCATGCCGATCCTCGACGTGGAACGCATCGAGATCGTGAAGGGACCGCACTCGACGCTCTGGGGCACCAACGCGCTGGGGGGCGTCGTGAATGTGATCACCCGGCCTCCGCTGGGCGGGAGCCGTACCGTCGTGCGCGGGTACTACGGGCTCTTCGATACCCCCGGTCACCTCGACTTCTCCGACGAGCGTCTGAGCATGCGGGGGATTCAGATTCAGCATTCCCAGAGGATTGGCGGCGCCCATACCACGGCTTTCGTGGGGCGCGAGGGATCCGACGGCTTTCGGCAGAACGGCGCAATGGACCGTTGGCACGTGCGTGCGAAGGCGATCTTCGGCGCCGAATCGGTCGCGCCGTGGGAGTTCTTCGCGAGCTGGAAACTACAGGACCTGGAGGAGTTCTTCACCTGGGTGTCCCCGGAGCGCCCCCTGGAGGTCGATCCGGACTATCTGGATGACTGGAAGCGGGATTCGGATCTGATCGTCGGACTCACCGCCAGGCCACTGGTCACTTCACGACTGAAGCTCGAGTTGCGTCCGCAGGTCCAGCATGTTCGATCCACGAACCATTTTCGCGACAGCGACGACTTCCACCATTCCACGCGCTACGGCACCGATCTTCAACTGTCCCTGTATTCGGGGGGCCGGCACACCCTTACGGTCGGTGGAGAGGCCGCGCACACCGGTGTATCGTCGAACTTCCTCGAACCGAACCCCAGCGTCACGGATCTGGCGCTCTTCGGTCAGGACGAAGTCGAGTTCTCGGACAGGGTCCACGGCTCCATCGGGGTTCGCTTCGACACCCACAGGGCGTCGTTCGTGGAGAACGATGTGGCGATCAACCCCAAGATCGGCATCGTCTACCATCCCTCGGACCGCCTTAGTCTGCGGACCTCGCTTAGCCGCGGCTACCGGGCACCCAGCGTCTCGGAGCAATTCACCGCCACGACCGTCTTCGGATTCCGGGTCGTCCCGAACCTGGAGCTGCGCGGAGAGTCGGCCTGGGCCGGCGAGATCGGGGCCACCGCATCGCCCGGCGACCGCCTGTGGTTCGACGCGGGGCTCTTCTGGAGCGAGTACTCGGGTCTCATCGAGGTGGCGGCGGCGCAGGGTGGCGTGGATCTCTTCACCTTTCAGTTCCGCAACGTCTCCGAAGCCAGAATCAGGGGACTCGACACGGGCTTTCGAGTGGGTGTGATACCGAACAAGCTCAACCTGCAAACCAACTACCTCTTCCTCGACTCCAAGGATCTCGAATCCGGCAAACAGCTGGCCTACCGGTCGCGCCACAACCTGACCACCACGTTGTCGGCGTGGGACGACGCGATCGGCCTCGACATGCGCTACCGTACCAAGCCCGAAGAGGTGCTCGCGTATCCGCTGGACGAGCGCGGCGACGTGACGCTGGTGGATCTGCGGCTGAACTTCGAGGTCATGGACGTGGACGTGCAGACCAAGGTCGCCAACCTGCTGCAGGCGGAATACGTGGACATCCAGGAACGGAACCCGGGGGCTTCGCGGAGCATCCGGTTGACCGTGACGTCCCGCTTTTGAGTGCCGGGCGGCTGGGTCTCATGGCCCGGGCGGGTGTCTTCGGAGGCAGCACCCTTCTTCGCCGGGCCGTCGTCGCGGCCCTCCTTCTCACGGTCGTCCCGCTGATCCCGTCTTCCGCGGCCATGGCCCAGACGTCGGCCCCCCAGACCGCACCCGTCGAGCCCCTGGTCGCGGCCGGCTGGCTGCTCGAACACATCGACGACGACGACGTAGTGGTTCTGCACATGGAGCGCAGGTCCGGACGATTCGAGGCGGAACGCATCGCCGGCGCGCGTCGCCTCCGCTTCGATGAGATCGCGTGGGAGGGCGAGGAGGGATGGATCGCCGAGTTCCGGGACCGGGACGAGATCGTGGCGGCGTTGCGCCGCGCCGGGGTCGGCCGGGAGTCGCGGGTCGTCATATACGGTGCGAGCATGACCGCGACGGCGCGGACCTGGGTCACCTTCGACCTGCTGGGTCTCGGGGACCGGGCGTTCGTGCTGGACGGGGGGATGACCGCGTGGAAGGCCGCGGGCGGCGCGGTGGAAAGCGGGCCGGCCGCCGCCGTGGAGCCCGGTGATGTCATCCCGGTCGACCCGGTGGATTTTCGCGTCTCGGCCGACTGGATCCACGCGCGTCTGGGAGAAGAGTCGCTGGTCCTGCTCGATGCCAGGCCCGACGACGAGTACACGGGTGAGGACGGGGGGCTGGGGGACGGGGGACGGCCGGGCCACATTCCCGGGGCCGCGCAGCTCTACTGGGAGGAGCTGATGGATCCGGCCAACAACACGCGCTTCCGTCCGCCCGACGAGATCGCCGCGATTCTGGAGCGCCACGGGGCCGGGGCGGGGAAGACCCACGTCGTCTACTGCATGATCGGCATGCGGGCCAGCGTCGACTACATGGCCGCGCGCATGACCGGGCTGGACGTGTACTTCTACGACGGCAGCTGGCGCGACTGGGGAGACCGGGGAGACCTGCCGACCGAGGTGGGGCGGGATCCGGGGGATGGGGGAGGGGTCCCGGTCCCATACTGATTGTTGGGCCAACATGTAAATCAGGCATTACAAAATGTAAACCGTGATTTACAGTGCTATGCGCCGATCCACGGACCTTTGCAGCCGCTGGACGGCACAATCAGGCTGAGTAGGTAACAGGGGAGCGTCCCGTCGGCAGCGAGCGCCTGCGGTCATATTTTATTGTATAAAATTGCCAATTAATGCATGTTTCACGCATGAAATTCTCCACACTACTCGAAATCGTCGGGGAAGAACCGGTCTTCGAAACCGGGTTCCTGCTCGCCGGACGTCCGCCGGAGCCCGGTCTGTCCGCCCAGCTGAGCCGCTGGTGTGCCTCCGGCAAGCTGCTGCGTCTGCGGCGCGGCCTGTTCGCGCTGGCGCTGCCCTACCGCAAGGTCATCCCCCACCCGTTCCTGGTCGCGAACCGCCTCGTCCCCGGCTCGTATGTGAGCGGTCTCTCGGCGCTGGCCTTCGCGGGCGCGATTCCGGAATTCGTACCCGAAGTGACCAGTTGCGGGCCGGGAAGGCCGCAGGTCAGAGAGACGCCGCTCGGACGCTTTTCCTTCCGTTACCTGAAAGCGCCGCTACGCGTGGGCTACCGCCAAGTGGATCTCGGGGGAGATCAGCGGGCGTTCGTGGCCACTCCCGAAAAGGCGTTCCTGGACCTGATCCACCTTCAGCCGGGGGGTGACGATCCGGCTTGGATCGATGGGTTGAGGCTGAATTTCGAAGCGCTGAAACCGGAGACGGTCGAAGCCATGGCCGTGGCCGCGGCAAGTCCGAAACTGGTGCGTGCCGCGGCCCGCGTGCGCCGGTTGGCGACCGATCCTGCGCTTGCATTCGAGCCTCTGTGAAGGACCATGTGCGTGAACTGGTCCGCGGGCTGGACCCGTTGGCGGGCCGGAACATCCTGCGTGAATACCTGCAAGCCCGGATTCTCGAGGGTCTGCAGAGGGTCGGTGCGATGTCGCCACTTGCGTTCCAGGGTGGGACGTCCCTGCGGTTCCTTTACGGTCTGCCGAGGTACTCCGAGGATCTCGACTTCGCGCTCGAGGGCGCCCGTTCCTCGTACGATCTGAAGGCCTGGATGACCGGGATCGCGAGACAGTTCGAACGCGAGAATTACCATGTGACGGGGTCGTTGCGGGATCGAAGCGCCGTCCACTCGGGATGGCTGCGCTTCCAGGGAGTGCTCTACGACGTGGGACTGTCCCCTCACCGCGACGAAGTTCTCGGAATCAAACTCGATGTGGATACCAGGCCGCCCGCGGGCGCCGTCACGGAGACGCGACTCGTCCGCAGGCATGTGTCCGTCCGGCTTCACCACCACGACCGCGCTTCATTGCTGGCGGGCAAGCTGCACGCCGTGCTGCAACGCCCCTGGGCGAAGGGTAGGGACGTCTTCGACCTGGCGTGGTACTTGAGCGATCCGGGGTGGCCGCCGCCGAATCTGAAATTGCTCAATGCGGCGTTGGGGCAGGGGGACCCGGGGGCGGTTCGCGTAACCGGGGAGACGTGGCGTGCATTGGCGGCGGAGCGAGTGGCGAGCCTGGACTGGGATGCGATCCAGGGGGACGTGCGGCCGTTTCTGGAGCGTGGGGTGGAGATGGTGGGGAGGGGGGAGTTGCTGGGACTGCTCGTGGGATAGGCGGCCGGGAGCTGGGGTCGGTGTGGTGGCGCGCAACGACGCAAGTGAATGACTCGGTGGCTCGGGGTGGCTTCACCGCCAGGAACGGCAGACCCCAGGACGGTGTAATCCATCGTAAGCAGAGACTGCCACCTTGTCCCGGGAGGGATCATGAACAAGACTCCGTGGAGCCTGTCGTCGGTTTTGCTGCTGGGATTGGCCGGCTGCCAGGGTACAGATCCGGTGGATCCGAAGGCGGGTGACGACGGTATCAACCCTTGGGCGGGAACGTCTTGGCCGGTGTTGTTCCAGGAAGCGCGGGAGTTGGGAGGCCGTGCGATGATCGTGCCGTCTGGGGCCGACTCCGGATTCGACATCCTGCCGATCGATCCGCGCCCGCGGGTCGTGTGGATCGATCCGGCTTGCAGCGTGCCGGGCGATCCAGGAGTCGCAGAGGCCCGCGCGTTCCTGGACTGCGTGGAGGAGTTGGCGCGGGAAACCGAAATGTCGATCCCTACTTTCGGCAGAGAGTATGCCTTCCGGATCCGGCCGAATCGGTTGCTCACATGGGAAGTGGACGCGGGTGATTGGCGTGTGTGGCACTATCCGAAATTCACGTGCGGAGAAGGGTGGAACGCGGCAAGACACGACAGGGTGGTAAGGGACCGGTAGGAGTGGAGTTATGCTGTGGCACCGGATGCCGCACCCCCCGCCCCCCGCCCTTCCACCACCCGGTACTGGACCATCGCCAGCGCCGGCACGATCATCATCAGCACCCCCGTCGCGAACAGGATCCCGAACCCCAGCGACGCCGCCATCGGCTTCAGGAACTCCGCCTGGATGCTCTTCTCCAACACTAGCGGCGCGACGCCCAGGAAGGTCGTCACCGAAGTCAGGAAGATAGGCCGGAAGCGCGCCTTCGCTCCCTCGATGATCGCTTCCCGGCCAGACATCCCCCGACGCAGGCGCTCGTCGATGAAGTCGATCATGACCAGCGAGTCGTTCACCACCACCCCGCTCAGGCCGATTACGCCGAAGAGCGACATGATCGCCATCTGGAGACCGAGGATTGCGTGTCCCAGCACGGCCCCGATGATCCCGAACGGAATGGCCGCCATGATGATCAGCGGCTTGGTGTACGAGCCGAAGGGGATGGCCAGGAGGGCGTAGATCGCCAGAAGCGCCAAAGCGAAGCCGCTTCCCAGCGCGCCGAACGACTCGACCTGTTCCTGCTGCTCTCCACCGAAGGTGTAGGCCAGGTCCGGATTGCGGGCGGCGATGTCGGGCAGGACCGAGGCTTCGAGAAGGCCGGTCACCTCGTCGCCGGTGACGACGCCGGTGTTCACGTCGGCGGTGACGGTGAGGATCCGGTAGCCGTCCTTGCGCCGGATGGTCGTGGGCGAGTTCCCGAAGCGCACCGACGCAACCCGTCCGAGCGGAACCTCGCCGCCGGCCGGCGTACGGACCTGGTAACTCTCCACGTCGGCGATGGCGTTGCGCTCCTCCTCGGGCAGCCGCACGTAGACGCGCATCTCCTCGCGGCCGCGCTGCACGCGCAGGGCTTCATTCCCGAAGAACGCGGAGCGGACCTGCCGGGCCAGGTTGTCGAGGGTCAGCCCCAGGGTGCGGGCCTCGGGAAGCAGGTCGAGCTGGATCTCGCGGAGTCCCTGGTCCTGGTCGGCCTGGATGTCGAAGACGCCGGCGAATCCCTGGAGCCGGGCCATGAGCGTGTCCCCCATCGCGGCCAGTTGCCCGGGGTCCGGATGGGAGAGTTCGACGTGCACCGGCGCCCCGAAGCTGATGAGTTCCGCCGTGATGCCCAATGACTTGGCTTCGGGCAACGATCCCACCTCTTCGCGCCATTCCTGCTGGAAGTCCGTCGCGGACACCTCTCGCTCCTCGGGGCTGACGAGCTTGAACTCCACGGCAGCAACGGCAGCCTGGGGACTGGCCGCGTCGACCGCCGCGCCGCCGGGTCCGGACTGCCTTGCCGGGAGGCCGATGGTGACGTTGACGCCGGTGAGGAGATCTTCGACATTCGCGCCAGCGTCCGACGCGAGGCGTTCGAGCGCCGCGTATCCCGTGGTCTCCAGGGTTTCGGCCACGCTGGCGGTGCGCCGGACCGGCGTGCCCTCGGGCATCTCCAGGCTGGCGATGACGAGATCACCCTCCACCGACGGCATGAAGTCCACCTTGATGATCCCCGCCGGAATCATCGCGACGCAGACGATGATCATGGCAACGCCCGAAGCGATCACGACCCCGGGGCGGCCCGTGGCCAGGCGAAGGCTCCGGTCGAGCGGCCCCGCGATGAAGCGCTTCAGCGCCGATTCCACTCGTGACTGAATGCGGCCGAACAGATGCGGTCGATCCCCGGTGGGACGGCCACCCTGGCCACGCAGATGCGAGAGGTGGTTCGGCAGGACGAGCAGAGACTCGAGCAGCGAGAAGAGGAGGACCGACATCACGATGATCGGGATCTCCCCGATGATCTTGCCGATCGAACTCGGGATGAAGAAGAGAGGACAGAAGGCCACCACGGTGGTCAGCACCGCGAAGATCACCGGTCTGGTGATTCGGCGGGTGCCGCGGATCGAGGCAACGACCCCCCTGGCCCCCTTTTCGCGTTCGGCGTAGATGTTCTCGCCCACCACGATCGCGTCGTCCACCACGATCCCGATAGCGAGGATGAAGGCGAAGAGCGACATCAGGTTGATGGACACGCCCAGGACGGCCATCACCGCAAAGGTGCCCACGAACGACACCGCGATGCCCACCGCGACCCAGAAGGCCAGCCGGATCTCCAGGAAGAGCGCCAGCGCGAGCAGAACCAGGGTCAGCCCCAGGAACCCGTTCTTGATCAGCAGCCCCAGACGCGACTGCAGGATGTCGGCGTCGTTGTTCCAGATCTCGAGACTCACACCCGCGGGCATCGAGGGGATCACCTCCTCGTCGAGGTGACGCTCCACCGCTTCGACGATCTCCAGCACCTTCTCGTCGGCAGTGCGGAAAACCTCGACGTAGGCCGCGGGCTGACCCCGGTAGCGGCCGATCAGGTCCACGTCCTGGAAGCCGTCCCGGACTTCGGCGATGTCGCCGAGCCTTACCGCCGTCCCGTCCGCGCGGCTCAGGACGATGATCTCCTCGAAGTCCTGCTGGGTGTAGTTCTGCCCCGCCGTGCGGATCCGCACCTCTTCGTCGCGCGTGGCGATGCTTCCCGCGGACAGGTCCAGCGAGCCGCCCCGCACGGCACTCGCGATGTCGCCGAGAGTCAGGCCCAGTGCGCGCAACTGCCGCAACGGCACCTCAATCGAGATTTCGTATTCGCGAACCCCGGTCGTCTCCACGTACGAGACCTCGGGGAGCGCGGAGAGCGCGTCCTCGGCCTGGTAGGCGAGTTCCTTGAGGGTGCGCTCCGAGACATCGCCGTAGAGGACGAGCCGGATCACGCTCTGCCGGTTGGTGACTTCGGAGACTTCGGGCCGCTCGGCCCCGGCCGGGAAGGTCTGGATCCTGTCAACCTGTGCCTTGATATCGTCCAGGGCGCGGTTCAGGTCCTCGCCCAGATTGAGCTCCGCCACGACCGATCCGCGCCCCTCCGAGACCGTCGACCGAATGTGCTTCAGGCCCTCCACGCCCTCGATCTGCTCCTCGATCTTGAGGATGATCGACTCCTCGATCTCGTCCGGCGTGGCGCCCGGGTACGCCACCGAAACAAGCACCCGGTCCATCGAGATCTCGGGAAACACCTCCTGCACCAGACCCCGCAGGGCGAAGAGCCCCCCGACCAGGATGAAGAGCATGAGGAGATTGGCCGCGACCCCGTTGCGGGCCATGTAGGAGATGGGGCCGCGCGACTCCGGTGGCGGGCCGCCCGGGTCGGTCATCAGCCGTCGCTGCCGCCCGTCCGCACGATCATGCCGTCGGTGGCGATCTGGATGCCGCTCACGACCACCGCCTGGTCCGCTTCCAGGTTGCCCGTGACGTAGACGATTTCGTCGGACCGCTGCAACACCTGTACGGGGACAATGGTGACCGTATTGTTGGCGCGCAGGGCCCACACCTCGTTGCCGGTTCTGAGCGCGGCGCGGGGGATGGTGAAGTAGCGGTCGGGCGCGACACCCTCGATCCTGACTTCGACGAACTGGCCGACGAGGAGTGGCGGACCCGTCCCGGAGAACGGCCACCGCACTCGCACGACCACGTCGATGGTGCGCGTCTGTTCGTCCAGGGCGGCCTCGGCGCGGTCCACGTACCCCTCCCGCTCGTGGGTCTGCTCACCGAATTCCGCGCTGACGGTCGCGAGCACCCGTCGGTAGCCGTCGCCCGCGCGCAGTCCCCAGAGGTCGGGAATCAGCGCCGCTTCGGCGTCGGAAAGGGGGACAACGACCTCGACGGCGTCGGACGCGTAGAGGCGCCCCACCCCCTGCCCCGCCGCCACGAACTGGCCGAGATCGACCGATTCGTTGCGCACGATGCCGGTGAAGGGCGCCAGCACTGCGGTACGCGACAGCGCCAGTTCGGCGTCGGCCAGGGCCGCGCTGTCACGGGCGAGAGCGGCGCGCGCGGCCGCGAGCTGGGGTTCCCGCAGCGTGAGGGGATTCGCGCTGCCGGAGGCGGCGTCCGGCTGCCTCTTCCGGAAAAGCTCGTACTCCTCGCGGGCGATGCGCGCGTCCTCCTCGGCCTGCAACAGAGCGACCTGTCCCGCGGCCACGTTGGCCTGCGCCTGCCGCACCCGGTTCCGGTAGTCGGCATCGTCGATGCGGAACAGTGTATCCCCCTCCCGCACCCGTCCCCCGCCCTGGAAGGACGGGCTGACCCAGGCGACCTTCCCGTTGATCTGGGCGGACACGTCGATCTCGGCCCGGGGACGCACCGTGCCGGCGCCGTACACCGGAATCGCCCCTTCACCCTGCACGGCGGTTGCCGTGGTCACGAACGGCACCCTTGACGGCGGTTCGCGCAGCGGCGGCTCGGGCCTCAGTTGCACCATGATCACGGCAACTGCAACGGACCCGAGGAGGATCCCCGCGGCCAGCATGAAACTCTTGCGGCGACTCATCTACTTGCTCCCTTGGGACTTGGTTTTGGAAGAATCTTCTACGCCGGTCGAATCATCGGCGGGGACCATCCGGAGGCCGTCCGGCGTCTCCGCCTCGGGCTTCCAGTCGCCCCCCAGCGCGCGGTGCACCGCCAGGCGGGCCAGCGCCAGGTCGCGGCTTGCCCCCGCCAGCGTCGATTCCACATTCAGCAGGGTGCGCAGGGCGTCGAGGTAATCCGTGTAGCCCCCGATCCCGGACTCGTAGCGCTCCGACTGGAGGGCTACCGATGCCTGGGCCTCCTCACGCTGGGATGCGAGAAAGGCGTGGCGCCGGTCCTCGTTGGCAAGCGCGGTCAGCGCGGCCTCGACTTCATAGACCGCCGTCACCACGGCGCGCCCGTACGCCGCCGCGAGCTGGTCGAACTGGGCGTGCGCGAGCGCGACGTTGCTGCGCAGCCGCCCACCCTGGAAGATCGGCGCGGTCAGATTGCCCAGCAGGTTTCGGAACCACTGGTCCACCTTGAAGAGCCCGTCGGCCTCCGAGGACTGCACCCCGATCGTGCCGGAGACCGACAGCGAGGGCAGCAGCTCCGCGCGGCGGGCCCCGATGGTGAACCGCGCCGCCTCCAGGCGCAGGCCCGCGGCGCGCACATCGGGCCGCTGGAAGAGCAGATCGGCCGGCACGCCCGCGGCGACCGGATCGGCCAGCGCGGCCGGCGCAAGCGATTCCGGCACAATCGCGTCCAGCTTGGACCGGTAGCCGCCCAGCAGCACCGCGAGACGCCCTTCCGCGTCGTTCAGCCCCGTCTCGAGCTGGGGCAGGCCGGCCTGGGTGTTGCGGAGATCCTGGCTCACCTGGTAGACCTCGAACGAGCTGACCAGCCCGCGCTCGTAGCGGGTCCTGGTCAGCTGCTCCCGCTCTTCCAGGACCTCGACGAGATCACGGGAAAGCGCTGTTTGCCGCCGCAACGCGACGATCTCGAAGTACGTGGTGATGGTCGTGGCCAGCACCCCGATGCGCGCGGCGTGATAGTCCGCCTCGGTGGCCAGGTACTGGGCTCCGGCGGCGCGAGCGTCGTTGCGAGCGCGCCCCCAGAAATCCAGCTCGTAGGAGAAGTCCGCGCCCAGCGAATAGGTGGTGAATTCCAGTCGGTCGGGGAACTCGATACCGCCCGGAAGGTCTCCCCCGTCACCCCCGGCCAGCTTGCGGAACTGTTCGCCGAAACCTGCGTTGGCCGGCGTGTTCTGGTCGGTGACCGAGGCGCTGGCCTGGACGGAGGGGAAGAGGCCGGCACGCGCGATGCCCGCCTGGGCGCGCGCCTGTTGCACCCGCGCCACGGCCTCGGCAAGGTCGAAGTTGGCGGTGAGCACGGAGTCGACGACGGTGTTCAGGACCGGGTCGTCGAAGGCCGCCCACCACTCGCGTGCCTGGTAGTCGCCGGGCAGGGCGCCGCCCGCAAAGCTGCCCGGAGCATCGGCGACCGGTTCCGGAACGGAGGACGGGGGTGCGAAGGAGCATGCCGCGATATGCAGGAGAGTGGCGGTGGCGAGTAGTCCGCGCCCTGCCGGGCCGAGTCGGGAAACTCGCCCTGCCAGTCCGACTGCTCTCCGATATCCGTCCTCGCGCGAATTCGTCCACGGGCCGCCAGCCGCGGGTCTGCACCGCCGCAGGCGGATGGCCGTCCGCATACCCGCGCCGCCGGCCAGGGTCCGTCTCGCTCTCATAAGCCCTCTCGCATTGGTGGCTTGTGTGGATTCTTCCGGGTGGCGCCCATCCCGCAACCGCCAGAACACCGCCACACAGTCGCAAAACATTCCTTCACCAACGATTCCCGCGCAAGTGAACTCCGGGGCGATTCAGGCCGGTCGCTCAACCATCGGGCCGGGATATCCCGTCGAGCACCCACTTGAGACTGCGCGCCGTGCGGTCCACATTCCCCAGCTTGTCGAGCCCGAAGAGTCCGATCCGGAAGGTGCGGAACCCTTCCGGCTCGCCGCACATGAGCGGCACCCCGGCGGCCGTCTGCACTCCGGCCGCGGCGAAGCGGGTGCCATTCTGGACCGCCGGGTCGTCGGTATAGGCAACCACCACGCCGGGCGCCTCGAATCCGGCGGCGGCAACGCTCGAAAACCCCCGCTCGGCCAGCAGTGCCCGCACGCGGCCCCCGAGTTCCCACTGCCTCTGCCTCGCTTCCGCGAACCCGAACGCCTCGGTCTCCGCCATCGCCTCGGCCGACATGCGCAGCGCGTCGGTGGGCATGGTCGTGTGGTAGGTGTGGCCCCCCGCCTCGTAGCTTCTCATGACCTCCAGCCAGCGGAGCAGATCGCAGCTGAAGCTGGTGTTGGCGCCGGGGTCCATGCGGTCGAGCGCCTCGGGTCCCAGCATCACGAAACCCGCGCACGGCGACCCGCTCCACCCCTTCTGCGGCGCGCTGATCAGCACGTCCACACCGCACCGCCCCATGTCCACCCAGATCGCCCCGGAAGCCACGCAGTCCAGGACGAAGAGCGCGCCCACATCGCGCGCGGCCACCGCCACGGCGCCAAGGTAGTCGTCCGGCAGGATAATACCCGATGAGGTCTCGACGTGGGGGGCGAACACGACATCGGGGCGCTCGGCGTGGATCGCCGCCGCGACCTCGTCCACGGGGGGCGGGGCGAAGGGCGACTGCGGCCCGGGGCCCACGGGGCGCGCCCTGAGCACCGTCGATTCGGAGGGAATGGCGCCGGCGTCGAAGATCTGCGTCCAGCGGTAGCTGAAGAACCCGTTGCGGATGACCATGCAGCGCCTCCCCGTGCCGAACTGCCGCGCAACCGCCTCCATGGCGTAGGTGCCGCCCCCCGGCACCACGGCCACTCCTTCCGCCCCGTAGGTTCCTTTGAGCGTCGTGGACATGTACTTCATGACGTCGCGGAAGCGCAGCGACATGTGGTTCAATGACCGGTCGCTGAAGACGACCGAGTATTCAAGAAGTCCATCGGGATCGATATCGGGACGCAACCCTGGCACTGTCTCCTCCTTTGGATGGCTGGAGCCTGGAACGGACTGGCCGCCCGGCTCGATTGCACCGGGGGTTCCTACCGTCGGTTCCCCGGAACGTGATAGGTTAGCCAGTCGGCCCGGCCATGAGAATACACCACCCGGCGGGCGAAGTCCTCCCACTGTCGAGGAAGAGAATGAGAACCACCGCCCTCCGTCGCTGCGCCCTTGCCGCCTGCGCCGTGGTCCTGTCGGGCTGCGAGCACCCCGTGACCCAGCTGGGCTACGAGCTGCAGCGCCAGCTCCCCCACGATCCCGAGGCCTACACCCAGGGACTCCTCGTTCACAACGGGATCCTTTACGAAAGCACCGGACAGTACGGCAAGTCCGATGTGCGTCAGGTCGACATCACCACCGGACAGGTGCTCCGCATCCATACTCTCGCCGACGAGCACTTCGGCGAAGGCCTCGCGCTGGTCGGCGACAGGCTGGTGCAGTTGACCTGGAAGGCGGGGCTGGCCTTCGTCTACGACGCCGCCTCGCTCGCTCCGCTGGACACGCTGGAGTACGAGGGGGAGGGATGGGGGCTCTGCCACGATGGCCAGTCTCTCTTCATGTCCGACGGAAGCGGCACCCTGCAGCGCCGCAGTCCGGACACTTTCGAGCTCGTCGAGGAGATCCGCGTCACCCGCGACGGCTTCTCGGCGCGCAACCTGAACGAGCTCGAATGCGTGGGGGACCACATCTACGCGAACATCTACATGAAGGACGAAATCGTGCGCATCGACAAGGTGTCCGGGGAGATAAACGGTGTGCTGGACGCATTTTCCCTGTCCGTGTACGGCGGCCGTCCGGCCGATGCGGGAGCCGTGTTCAACGGCATCGCCCACGATCCGGAGACGGGCACCTTCTACGTCACCGGGAAGCTCTGGTCGAGCATGTTCGCGATCGCGATAGCCGGGGAGTAACCGTCCGATCTTCCCGTCACAGGGGTATCTGGTCCGCTTGGCGACGCTGCCGCTTCCGAGACCCGCACTTGAAATGCGCCGCATGACGCCACATCATGGTTGACAGGGAGTTCGTTGTGAGCAGTCACAGGTTGGTCGGAATTGACAAAAGGAGGATGAGATGACGGCGATCGTGAGGAAGGGACTACCGTTGGCGGCCACGGTGCTGGTTCTGGCCTGTGCCGACCTGGCCATGGAGGCGGACCGGATACCCACCACCATGGAGATTTCCAACCACAGTATCCTCATTCTGGAGAGCGAGACGGCGCAGTTCGAAGTCGTCGTGCGGGACCAGAACGACGAGGTCATGCAGTTTCCTTCATGGGCCCGTCCCACCTGGGAACTGATCGACGACCCTTCCATCGCGGACATTTCGCCGGATGGAACCGTCACACCCAGGAAGGGCGGAGAGAGCCGTCTCACGGCTGAGTTGGCCGGGTTGGGTGCCGCCGCGCGGATTCGCATCAATCCCGACGAGGTGGTCCTCACGGCTCCGCTCATCTACGTGACCCAGGGCGCCCAGACCCGCGAGGGTGACGTCGAACTCATCGCGGGGCGTCGAGCGCTGGTTCGCGTGTTCATGGTCGGGGACGAAACGAGCTTCTACGGGCCCAGCGTCCGGATCCGGGTGCTGCATGAGGATCAGGAGATCTTCCAACAGGTCTTTCCGGGGATGAACGACCGGACTCCCAACGAGGTCATCGAGGGTGAGTTGGACGGGTCGGTCAACGGTGTGATTCCGGCTGCGGCGATGCGGCCGGGCGCTCGCCTGGTTGTCGAACTCGACCCCGAGGGTGTGGTGCCGCTGGCGGCGGGCTCCCAGACACGCTACCCCACGAGTGGCTCGATTGGACTCCGCGTAAGGGAACCACAAATGTTCCGTCACGTTGTCGTTCCGACCATCAACACGGCGTCGGGCAACGAGTCGATTGTCAGCTGGGCCAATACACTGCACCTCGACCACCCCTATATGAATCTGATCCGGTCCCTGCTGCCGGTCGGCGAGATGGAATTGGAGATCCACGAACCCTACCGTACGCTCACCAACAGCTTTAACGATTGGATTAACTGGTTGAATGACATGGTCACCCTGCAGCGGCGAGAGGGGCGGCGCGGCTACTACTATGGGGCTACGGCGCAGTCGGCCGGGGGTCTGTTGGGGGTCGCCTACCTCGGTGTTGCCGCGAGTGTGGGAGTCAATCGGGCCGACGTCCACACACATGAAGTCGGCCACAACATGAGTCTGCAGCACGCACCGTGCGGCGTTGGCGGGGACCCCGAGTATCCCCACGGAGGTGCAAACATCGGGGTGTGGGGGTATGACTTTTTCCAGGACCGCTTGAAGGCTCCCCGCGACTTCAAGGATGTCATGAGCTACTGCAATCCGGTCTGGATCAGCGACTACCACTTCACCAAGGCCACCCTTTTCCGGCTCAGCGGGGATGCCGGTGTCGTTCTCGACGCCGAACCGCCGTCGGTCGATGCTCCGGCGGAAGATATGCTGGTGGTTCGGGGAGTGATTCTGAATGGAGAGGTGACGCTCGAACCTGCGTTCGTCGTGACGGGGCCGCCATCGCTTCCCGAGGCCGACGGTCCATACCGGGTGGATGGGATTGGCGAGAATGGACAGACCGAGTTCTCGCTCTCGTTCTCGGCGACCCCGATGGAATATGGAGGAGGTGGCTTCGTGTTCCTGATACCGTACAAGCCTGAATGGGCCGAGACGCTGGACCGGATGGTTCTGACGGGCCCGGAGGGCACGGACACGGTGACCCGCACGGGTTCGCCCGCGATGGCCGTGGTCACGAATCCGGCCACCGGCAACATCCAGGCCATCATCCGGGATTGGGACGGGGGGCCGCTGCCGGGCGAGGGCGTCTCGAGGGTCACGATTACCCGGGGGGTTCCGACGGGCGCGGGGCGGTAAGCCAGTACAGGTTCGGTTGCGGATGACCAGGGCCTCCGCCCCGGCTGATACAGGGGACCGTATTCAACGTCATCGGTCCGTTTGGCGAGAGCTGCCGCTTCCGGCCCTCACCCTTGAAAAGCGCCGCATGACGCCACCATGATGGTTGACAGGTTCGTTGTGAGCAGTCGAAGGTTGGTCGGAACTGACAAAAGGAGGACGAGATGACGACCGTGAGGAAGGGACTGCCGTTGGCGGCCACGGTGCTGGTTCTGGCCTGTGCCGACCTTGCCATGGAGGCGGACCGGACACCCACAGCGATGGAAATCTCCCAGCACAGCGTTCTGCTGCTGGAGGGAGAGACAACGCAGTTCGATGTCGTGGTTCGGGACCAGAACGACGAAGTAATGCCGCTACCGTCGTGGGCTCCCCTGCAGTGGGAGCTTGACGACCCGGCCTTCGCGGATGTCTCGGCCGACGGTCTCGTCAATCCGCTGAAGGGTGGGGAAACCCTCCTCAAGGTGAAGTTGGCCGGGCTGGGAGCCGCCGCGCGGATACGCGTCAATCCCGCCCAGGTGCTTCTCACGGCACCGCTCATCCAGTTGACCCAGGCCACCCAGACCTCCGAGGGGACCGTCGAACTGATCGCGGGGCGGCGGACGCTGGTACGGGTCTTCATGGTCGGGGACGAAATCAGCTTTTACGGGCCCGGCATCCGGCTAAGGGTGTTCGATGGGGATCAGGAGATCTTCCATCAGGTCTTTCCGCCGATTCGTGACCGGACTCCCGACGAAGTCATCGAGTCGGAGTTGGACGCGTCGGCCAACGGCGTGATTCCGGCTTCGGCGATGCGGCCGGGTGTGAGCCTGGTGGTCGAGCTCGATCCGGAGGGCGTCATGCCGCTTGCGCCGGGCTCACAGACACGATATCCGGAGGCGGGCGCGATGGCGCTCGAGGTGGTCGAACCGCAGACGTTCCGTCAGATCATCGTTCCGACCGTCTCTCCTACGTCGAACAACGAGTCGATTCTTGGCTGGGCCCAGTCACTGGATGTCAACCACGCGGACATGCGGCTGATCCGGTCCCTCCTGCCGATCGGCGACATGGAGCTGGAGGTCCACGAAACCTACCGCACCTCGTCGGTCGATACCTTCCAGGGCTGGTTCAGTTGGCTCAATGACATGGTCACCCTTTTTCAGCAGGAGGGTCGGCGCGGCTACTACTACGGGCTGGGGGTACGATTTCTACCGCAACGTGCTGAAGGATCCACGCGACATCCTCGACGTGATGACCTACTGTGATCCGGTCTGGATCAGCGACTACCACTTCGAGCGTGCTACCCGGTTCCGCCTTGGCGGGGACGGCGGGGTCATTCTCCAGCCGCCGCCCGCCGCGGCCGCCGCAATCGGCGAGATGCTCGTGGTGCGGGGTCTGATTCTGAATGGAGAGGCGATACTGGAACCCGCATTCGTCGTGACCGGGCCGCCGGCGCTTCCCGAGTCCGATGGCCCTTACCGTGTGGAGGGGATCGGCGTGGACGGGCAGACCGAGTTCTCGCTGTCGTTCACGCCGGACCCGCAGGAACACGGTGGAGGTGGCTTCGTCTTCCTCCTTCCGTATCAGGCGGAATGGGCCGAGACGCTGGACCGGATGGTTCTGACCGGTCCCGAGGGCAGGGACACCGTGACTCGCAGCGGTTCGACCGCGATGGCGGTGGTCACGGATCCGTCCACCGGGCAGATCCGGGCCATCATCAGGGATTGGGATGGGGGGCCGCTGCCGGATGAGACTGGCTCCAGGGTCACGATTACCCGGGGGGTTCCGACGGGCGAGGGTAGGTAGGAGCCGAAAGGCGGCCGGCCGGGATCCACGCACCCGGTCGGCCGTCGGCTTCCACAGGCTGAGTTGGTCGCGCCCCGGCTTTCCGCGTCGGTCGCGTCGCGTGGATTCAGCGCCAACTTGACAGGAGACCACAAATGAGGGTGTTCGCACGCAAAGAGTCCCTGATCCCGGTGCTGGCGGTCTTTCTCGCCTGCGCCGACCTCGCCCTGGAATCGGATCGCATACCAACGTCGATCGACATCTCCCCGCGGGGCGGCTTCTACCTGGAGGGCGAATCGGAAAAACTCAAAGTCGAGGTCCGGGACCAGAACGGCGAACTCATGACGGTCCCCAGCTGGGCGCCCAGGTGGAAGATCACGGACACGACGATTGCGCAGGTCGCCCGCGATGGTACCATGACTGCCGTGGGCGGTGGCGAGGTCGTGGTCGGGGTCGAAGTGGCCGGAATGGCGGCTGCTACCCGGTTCCGCATGAATCCCAGCGAGGTGCTGCTTTCCCTCGGGGCGGCGTACGTGAACCAGGTCGCGCAGAACAGGCGCGCCACCGTCTCGCTGGTCCCGGGGCGACCGGCCCTCATCCGGGTCTTCGTGGTTGGCGACCAGACCAGCTACTATCACCCCAGCGTCCGGGTCACCCTGTTCCAGGGGGATGAGGAAGTCTATCAGGAGGTGTTCCCGCCGAGAGGCGACTCGACTTCGAAAACGATCGTGGAGTCGAATCTCGAAGACTCGCACAACGGTTTCGTACCCGGCCACCTGATACGGCCCGGGGTCGGCATGGTGATCGAACTCGACCCGGAGGGTGTGGTGCCTCTGGCTCCGGGCTCCCAGACCCGGTATCCGGCAACGGGCACAATGGCCCTCGACGTGATCGAGCCGCCGATGCTCCGTCAGATCTTCGTGCCGACCATCGCGGCCTTCACGCCGGACCGGGGGGTCCACGGGTGGACCGACGGCCTCACCCCCGACAGCCGCCAGCTGGGCATGACCCGGACCCTTCTGCCGGTAGGGGACATGGAAGTGGAGATCCACGAGGACTACAGCACCGGAGCGGATCTGAGAACGACCGGTGGATGGGGGGAGTGGATCCAGGAGATGCGGGTCCTGTTCGAGCAGGAGAGCCGACGGGGCTACTACTACGGGGTCGTGCGGATAAACGGCGCCGCGTACGGCGGGCTGGGCTATATCGGTTTTCCGGTGAGTGTGGGGCTGACCAGCGACTACATCTATGCCCACGAGCTGGGACACAACATGAACCTGTTGCACGCGCCCTGCGGGGGCGCCGGAGGGCCGGACCTCCGGTATCCTCACGCTGGAGGCTCCATAGGAATCTGGGGATACGACGCTGTCGAGGATCGCCTCGTCGATCCGAATGTGTACAACGACGTGATGGGCTACTGCAGCCGGCGCTGGATCAGCGACTACCACTTCAGCAAGGCCCTCGACCACAGGCTGGCGGGTGACGGCGGGGTGGTTCTCGACGCCGAACCGGCGGCGGATGGCGAAGCGGGCGAGATGCTCGTGATATGGGGTCTGATTCAGGATGGCCAGGTGAAGCTCGATCCGGCGTTCCTCGTGGATGGGCAGTCGGCGCTTCCCGAGACCGACGGTCCCTACCGAGTGGATGGGATCGGTGTGGATGGACGGACCGAGTTTTCGCTGTCGTTCTCGCCGACCCCGATGGAACACGGGGGAGGCGGCTTCGTCTTCCTGGTTCCGTACCGGGCCGACTGGGCCGAGACGCTCGACCGGATGGTCCTGACCGGACCCGAGGGGACCGACACGGTAACCCGCACCGGCTCTTCTCCGATGGCCGTGGTTACGAATCCGGCCACCGGGACCATTCAGGCCATCATCAGGGACTGGGACGGGGGGCCCCTGCCCGGCGAAGGCGTTTCGCGGGTCACGATTACACGGGGGATTCCGACGGGCGAGAGACGGTAGCGGCGGCGGCCTCGCCGGGAGAGGGGAGCTCCGGGCACCGGTCCGCGAGGCCCCCCCGGGGATCGGTCAACCCCGAGTTCCTACCCGAAGAGCGCCCTCCCATCCTCGCTTTCCAGGAATTCCGCGAAGCCCTGCTCGTCCTTCGCGGCCGCCACGATCCGCTCCACGCCGCGCCGGATGTCGTCCATGCCGTTCGCGATCGACAGCCGCAGGAAGTCCTGCCCCCCGGCCCCGATCCTCCCGAACGACGCCCGGTCCATCGAAGCCACCCCGTAGCGGTACAGCAGGAACATCTGCAGCACGCCCGCTGGGGTGGTTCTCCGGCCCCGACCCGCCTTGTGAAACCTTTCACAAGCCTCGTACACCCCCAGCCGCTCGCACACCCCCGACACATCCGGGAAGACGTAGAACGCGCCCTTCGGCGTCCGGCACCTCACCCCGGCGATCTCGTTCAGCGCGGGCACGATCCAGTTCCGCCGCTTCTCGAAAGCGTCCACCATCCTCCGCACCTCGACTGCCGACGCCGGGTCCTCGTACGCGGCCGCGCCCGCCTCCTGCAGGAAGGGCGGCACGCACGACATGATGTTGATGTTGATCTGCTTGAAGATCGCAGCCTCCTCCTCAGTGGGCAGCACCGCCCAGCCGAGCCGCCATCCGGTCATGGCGAACCCCTTGGAGTGGCCGCTGGCGATCACCGTCCGCTCGGGCATGCCCGGGTGCGACACGATGCTCTCGTGCTCCAGGCCGTCGAAGAGGATCTGCTCGTAGATCTCGTCGGAGTAGATGCGCACGTCGGGACGGCAGCGGGCGCGCACCAGTTCGGCAATCCCCGCCAGCTCGTCCCGTGACAGCACGCCGCCGGTCGGGTTCGAGGGTGAGCAGAGGATGATGAGCTTGGTGCGTTCGGTGACGAGCCCGGCCAGGTCGTCGGCGTTGAAGGCGAAGTTGCGGTCGTCGGAGAGCGGAAGCGGGACGGGAACGGCCCCTACGAACCGTACCCACGACTCGTAGATGGGGAAGCCGGGGGAGGGGTAGATGACCTCGTCGCCCTCGTCCACGTAGGTCTGCAGCGTGTAGCCGATGGGGGGCTTGGCACCGGGGGTGACGACGACGCGTTCCGGGGTGACGTCGACGCTGCGGGTGCGGCGGACGTGGTCGGCGATGGCCTGGCGGAAGGGGAGGATGCCGGCGGGGTCGCAGTAGCCGGAGCGGCCGGCGTCGAGGGCCGCGCTGGCCACGCGGTTGAGGTGCGGCGCGCTGCGAAAGTCCGGCGCACCCAGGTTGAAGCGGATGACGTCCATGCCCCGGTCGACGCAGCGCTGGATGTCGTCGCCGAGCTTGAAGGCGTTCTCGGTGCCCAGGTGGCTCATGCGGCGGGCGATCAGGGGCACGGAACTGGAGCTCAGCCGAAGAGCAGCGTGTCCAGGCCGCGCACCAGCCCGGTGACGCCGCCGACCTTGCGCACGGCCAGCAGCGTTCCGGCCACGTAGGGTTCGGCGCTCTCGCCGGCATCGAGACGGATGGTCAGCCGCTCGCCCGGCAGCCCGAACAGCGCCTCGACGGAAAGGACATAGCCCGGCAGCCGCACCGAGTGGACCTGCGTCCCCGCGAGGGTGGCGCCGCGCGTGGCGGGCTCGCCAAGGATGTCCTCCACGGAACGGTGCAGCTGGTTGGGTGCTATGGTGGCCAGGTACTCGGCCAGCTCCCGGGCCGTGCCGCTGGGCGCGTCGGGTTTGTTCGCGTGCGAGAAGTCGACGATCTCGCGATGGGGCAGGTGACGGGCGGCGATCCCGGCGAGGTGCTTCAGCAGGGCGGCCGTGACGGAGAAGTTGCCCGCGGCCATCACGCCGGAGTTCGCGGCGCGGGCGGCCGTGTCGAGGTCGCGGTAGTCGGCCGCGCTGAGGCCCGATGTGCCGATGACGACGCGCACCCCCGCCTCAAGGGCGGTCAGCGCATGTCCCTTCACCGCCGACGGATGTGTGTAATCGATCCACACGTCGGGGTTGGCGGCCAGCGCCCGCGCGGGGTCGGCCGTGATCGCGACCCCGGCGGGAGTGTCCCGTCCCATGGCCGTTCCCACGTCCTGGCCGGCCGCCTCTCGCGCCACGCCGGCCACCAGCCGCAGGTCCTCCGAGCGCAACACGGCCTCGGCGACGGCGCTGCCGGTCCAACCGGTCACGCCCGCGACGGCTACACGATGGTTCATGGCGGCTGAACCGAGTTGACTAATGGCTTGACTAACCCGTTTCCGCCGCCTCGCGCCGCACCGCAATCCCCATCACCTCGAATCTGGCCTCGAAGAGGAGCGTCCCCGATCCGAGGAAGGCGCGCGCCGGGTATTCGGTGGTGAAGTACGTCCGGTAGACGCCGTTGAAGGCGCCGTAGTCCCCCACATCGGAGGCGTAGACCTGCACGACGACCAGGTCGTCCATCGTCAGTCCAGCGGTCTCCAGCACCCCCTTGATGTTGTCGAGGACGTTGGTGGCTTCCTGCTCGGCCGTTTCGGGGACCTGGCCCCCTTCCAGTCCGAGCATTCCGGATACGTAGAGCGTGTTGCCGACCCAGACCGCCCCGCTGAAGGGCGCGACTTCGCCGTCGGCGGGTGAGCGCGGGTTGACGTACTCGACGACAGGCGGCGCGTCTGTCGCGTCGTCTGCGTCGTCGGCCTCGTAGTCGCACGCGGCTGATAGCGCGACGAGGGGCAGGATGAGCAGTATGGAACGGTTCATCGAGAAGGTCTCCGAGAGGGGATTCGGGTCGTCCGATGGGCGTCAGGGCCCTATCTTGCAGGTCGGACACGAGGTCTGCCGGCTGCGAGTTTACGCGGGTGCGACGGGGCGCGGCAAGGGCAGCGTCCCACGCCGGGCCCGGACCTCCGCCTGCGCGAACGGGCCGCATTGCCCGGGGGAAACGGGAGAACGGAAATGAGAGTTGGCATCGGTCTTCGCCGGGCAGGGTGTATGGTCCTTGCGGCCGTCGTGGGATGCAACCAACCGGATGCACCTGCCGGGACTGGCGCGCAAGTCACCGACTCCGCCGGCATCGGCATCGTCACGAATCCGCCCGTCGACGCGGTCTACGCCCGGTTGGCCGGGGAGCCGGCGGTTTCGGTCGGGGAACTGGACGGACCCGAGGAGTACCTCTTCGGCCACATCGCCTCGGTGGCCCGGGACGGGGCAGGCAACCTGGTTGTGGCCGACGGCCGGGCCGGAGAGATCCGCGTCTTCGATGCGCAGGGACGCCACCTGCGGACCTTCGGAAGAATGGGCGAGGGACCGGGTGAGTTCCGGATGCTGAGTGGAGCGTGGCCGGTCCCGAATGGCATCGTCACGGTGGACCGGGACCAGCAGCGGATCACGCGCTTCGGTGCCGAAGGCTCACTGGTCGCGACCGCCGCGTTCACCGGCATCGACGAGATGGGTTTGTTCACCACCATGGGCATGGCCGGCTCCGGGATGGTTCTGAACCAGGTCAAGGACATGGGAATGGCGTCGCTCGATGAATCGTCGCTGGACGATGCGGCGGAAGCCCTCGAGGACGATGGTGCTTCGGTCCTGTTCCTCAGGCACGGGTTGAACGGCGAGCTGGTCGACACTCTGACTCGAAGGCCGGGCGAGAAGATGTTGATGAGGACCTCGGGCAGCGGCGACATGGTGAGCGTGGACGTGTTGAGGGTTCCGTTTTCCAGCCGCCCCACCGCGGTGGGATCGCCCCGGGGCGTCGCGGTTACCGGAGGCGGCGCGTATGAGGTCGCTCTTTTCGGCGCTGCGGGCGAGCTGACCCTGATCGCGCGCCTCGACGAAGCTCCGCCCCTGCGCACGGTCGAGCACCTCGAGGCATATGTCCGGGGCTCGGGCAACCCGTTCCTCCAGGACGAAGCGTCTGTTCGAGCGATGGTCGAGATGTACCTGGGCATGCCCCTGCCGGATCGGCTGCCCGGCTATACGGAACTCCTGTTCGCCGACACGGGGGAGCTTTGGGCGCAACGGTTTGTTCCGCCCGGGGGTGAAACGGCGCACTGGGATGTGTTTGGCGCCGACGGGGGCCACCTTGGGCGGGTTGAGGTTGCCATTTCGTTCCAAATCCGGGAGGTGAGCCGCGGGCAGGTCGTCGGGATCGCCACGGACGAATTCGGGGTGGAGCGCGTCGAAGTGCGCGACCTTAGCTTGATTGACCGTTAGCACACACGATTCCCACCTCAATCACCAGGAGACACCCAGTGAGCCACAATCTCGAATGGCGGTACCACCGCCCCGGCTGAACCGGTTGCAAACGTACGCAGGAGTTTCTTGCGCAGAACGATATCGAGGCGGCCGAGACGCGGAATGCGAGCAGGGATCCCGTCGTCGCGGACGAAGCCCCGTCCCTGCTGGAAGGCATGACCGAACTTCGCGTCGCCAAGGGGAAGAAGGTGGTGCGGGTGGACCTGTCGGCCGATGACCGGCCCCCCGACAGCGAGCTCGTCAAGCTGATGGTCAGCCGGTGGGGCAGGCTCAGGGCCCCGACCATGAAAGTCGGCACCACGCTGGTGGTGGGGTTCAACCGGGACATGCTCGCGTCGGTCTTCGGGACGCAGTAGCCAGGGGCAGGAAGCCTCCGCAGTCGAGTGACAGGTTTATCAGTGCCTGGTCTGCCTCGCTCGGCCCACCACTGGCGGGACCGTCCGATCATGCCCAACCTTTCCCCTGACCGACCTCCCCACCCCAGAACCGGAGTCCCCGACCATGACACCCCGGCGCTTCCGCCCCCTCGCCTTCGTCCTCTCGCTCACCCTCCTGGCCGCCGCGGCCGTCACTCCCGCCTTCGCGCAGCAACGCGCCCTCGACCACGACGACGCCCTGCGCTGGAACCGGATCACCGGCTCCTCGCTGTCGCCGAACGGCTCGTGGCTCGTCTACGTGCTGGTCGCCATGGAAGGCGACCCCGTTCTCGCGATCAAGGCCGCGCGCGAAGGCGCGGCAGAGGTCACCTTCCGCGGCACACGCCCGGCCTTCACCTCCGATTCGCGCTTCGTCGTCTACTCCATCCCTCCCGTCGAAGCGGTGGTCGACTCGCTCAGACGGGAAGGGAAGAGGGGCGACGACCTGCCCGACGACTCGCTTGGGGTGATCACGGTTGACGGTGGAGCGGGGCGGACGATCGGCGCGGTGGAGAACTTCAGGGTGGCCGACGAAGGGAGCTGGGTCGCGTACACCCCGGTCGAGGAGGATGAGGAGGAAGAGGGCGAAGGCGCCGAGGAGGAGGGCGCCGAGGAGGCCGAGCCTGAGCCTGAGCCCGAACCGGAACCGGAGGAGGAAGGCGAAGACGAGGAAGAGGAGGAGGAGAAGAAGAAGGACGAAGGGTCGCCCCTGGTCCTGCTCAACCTGGCCACCGGTGAAGAGACGCGCTACGAGAAGGTGACCGCGTACTTCTTTGCCGAAGAGGCCGCGGTGCTAACCTTCGCCACCTCTGCCGAGGACGGCGAGGGCGACGGCGTCTTCGTGGTCAGCCTGGACGACATGTCGCGGCTCGCGGTCATGGAGGGCAAGGGGAACTACAAGGGTCTGGTGGTGACCGAGGACGGGTCGCAGGTCGCCTTCCTGTCCGATCGCGACGACTACGAGGCCGACGAGCCCGAGTTCACCCTGTACCGGGGCGCCGCGCCGGCCTGGGAGGGGACGGCAGTCGCCAATTCGGCCACCGATGGCGTGCCCGCGGGCTGGTGGGTCAGCGACAACGGCGGCGTGCGATTCTCCGACGGGGGCGGGCGTCTCATCTTCGGCACGGCCCCCAGACCCGAACCCGAACCCGAGGAAGAGGATGAGACGCTGGACGAGGACAAGGTCACCCTCGACATCTGGAACTGGAAGGACCCGTTCCTGCAGCCCATGCAGCTGGTGCAGGCCAACCGGGAACGCAACCGTACCTACACCGCGGTGGCCGATCTGGACGCGGGTACGGTGGTCCAGCTCGGCACCGAAGATGTGCCCGACGTGAGCTTCCCCGCCGAGGGAGACCCGCGCTGGGCGGTGGGCGTCTCGAACTTGCCGTACCGCCAGCTCGTCTCCTGGGACGGGCGCTACAACGACTACTACGCCATCGACGTGGCCACCGGCCAGCGCCGCCTCGTTGCGGAGGAGACCAAGGGCTTCGCCTCTCCGTCCCCCTCGGGCGGCTACGTCTCCTGGTGGGACGGTGCGGCCCGGCACTGGATGGTGGCCCCGCTGGCCGGCGGCGACGCGATCGCGGCGAGCAAGGGTGTCCCACACGCCGTCTGGAACGAGCTCGACGATCACCCCGACCTGCCGCCCCCCTACGGCTCGGCGGGCTGGACCGAAGGCGACGAGGCCTTCCTTTTCTACGACCGCCACGACGTCTGGCGCTTCGAGCCCGCCACCGGCACGACCACCAACCTGACCGCGGGCGCCGGTCGCGCCGACAACATGCGTTTCCGCTACACGCGCACCGACTTCGACCAGAGCCACATCCCCGAGGGCGAGGCGCTCTGGGGCGCCTTCCACTACACGAACAAGCAGTCCGGCTTCTACCGCGGGCGCACGGACCGGGAGGCCTCCCCCGAGCAGGTCGTCATGGCCGACAAATCCCTCCGCTTCAGCTTCGGCGGCCACGCCGACGACGCGGACCGCTGGCTCATGACCCGGCAGGACTTCCGCGAGTTCCCCGACCTCTGGGTGACCGACGGGGAGATCACCGACATGGTGAAGCTCACCGACGCCAATCCCCAGCAGTCCGAGTATCGGTGGGGCACGGCGGAGATCGCCGAGTGGAACTCCAACGACGGGACGCCGCTCCAGGGCATCCTGATCAAGCCCGACGGCTTCGATCCGTCACGCAAGTACCCGATGATGGTGTATTTCTACGAGCGCAGCTCCGACGGGCTGCACTCCTACCGCCCCCCCACGCCCGGCGGCTCGTCCGTCTCGTTTTCCTTCTACGCCAGCCGCGGCTACGTGGTCTTCGTCCCGGACATCCCCTACGAGGTGGGCTACCCGGGCGAGAGCGCGCTGGACGCGGTCGTGCCGGGCGTGCTGAGCATCGTGGCGCAGGGGTTCGTGGACCGGGACAAGATCGGCGTGCAGGGGCACTCGTGGGGCGGCTACCAGATCGCGTACATGATCACCAAGACCAACCTCTTTGCGGCGGCCGAGGCGGGCGCCCCGGTCAGCAACATGACCAGTGCCTACGGGGGCATCCGCTGGGGGTCGGGCATGAGCCGCATGTTCCAGTACGAGCGCACCCAGAGCCGCATCGGGGGCACGCTGTGGGAGTCCACCGCCGAGTACATCCACAACTCGCCGGTCTTCTACGCCGACAAGATCCACACGCCGCTCCTCATGATGCACAACGACGAGGACGGTGCGGTTCCGTGGTACCAGGGGATCGAGATGTTCGTGGCGATGAGGCGGCTGCAGAGGCCGGTCTGGATGCTCAACTACAACGGCCAGGGACACGGACTGAGCCGCGAGGCGGACCGCAAGGACTGGTCGATCCGCATGCAGCAGTTCTTCGACCACTACCTCATGGACGCGCCCGCCCCGATCTGGATGGAGGAAGGGGTGCCGGCGATCCTGAAGGGGAAGGAACTGGGATTGGGGGTCAGGGCGAAGAAGATCTCGTAGCCGCACGCTCAAGAAATCTCCCGGCGACCCGCGCCGCCCTGCTGGGCTGGGGGGTTGCTCTACGGCCTCCTAGAACGCCTCCACGCCCAGGCTCGCGGTCAAACCGCTTGCCCGCCAACTGTAGTGCACTTCGAGCTCCGGGGCGTTGATATCCCACAGGATGAGTGAGCTAAAGTAGCTCACGCGCAAATGCATGGGACCCCACGCCACGCCGCCGCCGCCGGTGAATGGCCATCTGCGGCGAATCTCACGGTCCTCCCGGTACGCACCCGTCCTTTCCGTACCCCCCGACGCGACTTCGGTTTGCATGCGATGGACCCCCGCGAAGGCCAGTATGCGCTGGCTACCACGGCCGAACTTGCGTTCGAGGACGAAGTTCAGACCCATGCCGTTCTTGTTGGTGTACTCCCAATCTCCCGGGCCGATATCGTGAGGGGCATTGCCGCCGGAGGGCTCGATGATGCCCTCGATGCTGCGTGGCGCATAGATGATTGCCTCGACCTCGACGTCCAGGAACCAGTTGAGCCCGGGCTGCCCCCGAAAACCGCCCGCCAGGTGCATGGTCAACTCGGCCGCGGTCGACTCGGATGAAATGAAACTGCCTAGCTGCGCGACCGACACCTCTTTGGTGTGCTCGACCGCGGTCCGGGAAAACCCGGGTGCCAGGCGTACATAGTATCCCACCTCCTGGGCAGATGCCGATTCCGGCGCGAGGAGGACGCCGCAAAGCGCCGCGACCCAGATTGACGGGTGCGTCGCCGGTCGACTGCGCGGGGCGGGAGTTCTACGGGCTGCACTGGCTGACTTGGTCATATTGTGGTTCATCTCGTTCCCAGCCCCACCGAGAGGGCCAGACCGTCTACGACGAAGGAATAGTGGAACTCCAGGGCCTCCTGATTGACGTTGCGGCTGACACTCCAACTCGTAGACGAGCGAAAGTAGCGCAGCCGGATGTCGAGGGGCCGCTCGAAAGGAAGGGTGATACCGATCCCCGTGGTCAAGGGCCACCTCCCGGTCTTCTTCTCGTCATCGATCAGCTCATCGGATGCGGGATCGGCACCGGCGGAGCGGAAGTCCGAGTTCCATCTCGCAACGCCGGCGAAGAGGTAGCCCCTGGAGCTGGTGGATGCCAGGTTGCGCCCGACGATGAAGTTCGCCCCCAGACCCACCCGGTTGGTGAAGTTCCACGGGCCGGGCCAAACCCTGTGAGTGCCGCTGCCCTCGATGGGCGTGGTGCCCTCGATGTCTGGCCGGAGAGAGATCGTCCCCCGGAACTCTCCGCCGATCACCCAGTCTCCCGCTGTCGGCTTGAGGTATCCCAGGTACAGATTGATGCCCCCCTCCGGTGTGACGGTCGAGGACTCGCCGGAACTCGAGCCCGCCGCAGTGGTGACCGTCTTTGTGTGCATGACGGACGTTACCGTGACCTCGGGGAGCATCCGCAGGTAGATCGTCGATTGGGCGAGTGTGCCCGCCGGCGCGAACGCGCATGCGCAGAGGATGACGAGGGCGGCACCGAGTGGTTTTCGCACTGAACAGGGTCTCCGGATCATGAGGATGGGGCTCGGCGAAGCTACGGTACGAGGGCGCGGGCGTCAAAGTCTCCTGGACAATACCCGGCGTGCGGAGCTGCGTTCCGTGACGGGACAGGCGCGACGCCTTACCTTCGTGCCATGCCAATATACGAATATACCTGCGAAGATTGCGGACTGGACTTCGAGCGGCTGGTGCTGGGCAGCACGCGCCCCACCTGTCCGGGCTGCGAGAGCACCCGGCTGGAGAGACGGATTTCGCTGCCCCGGGTGAAGTCCTCCGGCACCCACGACATGGCCATGCGTGCCGCGAAGAGGCGGGACGCCGCGCAGGCTCGCGACCGGATGCACGAGCGGATCCGGTACGAAGAGAGCCACGACCGCCACGGGTAGCAGTCCGTGACGGGATTTCCCGGACGGGAACCGAGGGGCTGACGTGGCCTCCGGACCCGGACTGAGTCGGCGTCTCGGCCTCCTGGGCCTGACCGCGACCGGCATCTGCGCCATGCTCGGGGCGGCGATCAACGTCATCCCGATCATGCTGCAGCGAAGCGTGCCGGGGATCGGGCCCCATGTGCTGCCGGCGTACGCCTTCGCGGCGCTGCCCGCCCTGCTGGCTGCGCTCGCCTACGCCAGCCTGGCCTCGGCCATGCCCCGGGCGGGGGGCAGCTACGTCTACGTGAGCCGCTCCCTCAGCCCGTACTGGGGCTTCGTGGCGAGTTTCTCGCAGTGGTTCGGGCTGTCGATCGCGATCGGGGTCGTGTCGTACGTGCTGATTCCGTTTCTGCGCGACATCGCGGATGCGGTGGGGTGGGCGGGGACGGCCGAGGCGCTGGGCACCGGGCCCGTGCGCGTGGGGCTGGCGCTGGCCTTTCTGTGGACCTTCGTGGGGGTGAACCTGCGGGGGCTGGGCGCCTATCAGCTCACGCTGGTGCCGATGATGTTCGTCATGTTCCTGCTGGGGAGCGTGGTGATCGTCGCGGGCTTCATCTTCGACCACGGCGACTTCTCCGCGGCGCTCATGGCGGCCGAGGGGCGGGCAGTCCCCCCGGAGCCGGATGCGCCCTTCCGGATCGGCCCCTTCCTCGCGGCGGCGGCCCTTCTCTTCTCCTCCTTCATCGGTTTCGACGCGATTGCGCAGGCAGGGGGCGAGGCGAGGCGGCCCGCGCGCAACCTCCCCATGGCGACCGGTCTCGCGGTCGTCATTGTGGGGACGTTCTACCTTCTCTTCGCTGCCGCCATCTATCATGCGGTGCCTTGGAGTTTCGTTGCGGAGGAGGCGCAGCTTCGCGACCTGACGGCGCCGGGTCTGCTCGGCTACCTGCTTCCGGTGGGCTGGACGGTGGCGATCGTGGCGGGGGCGGCGGTGGCGCTCATCAATGACCTGCCTGCCATGCTGCTGGCGGTGTCGCGACTGATGTTCGCGTGGGGGGAGGACGGGGTCTTTCCGCGTGGTGTCGCGGCCGTGCACCCGCGGCGGCGGACGCCGCACGTCGCGCTGGTGGCGAGCGGGGCGATGGCTTCCCTGGGCATACTGGGAAGCCACTTCGCCGGGGATTTTTTTCTCGGTGTCGATATCCTGGTCACCTCCATGCTGGTCAACTTCCTGCTGATGTCGTTGTCGCTGCTGACGCTGGCGCGGCGCAATCCGGAGCGCGCGGCCGAGATGCGGGTGCTGCGGCGGAGGTGGGGACAGTGGGTGGCCGGGGTGGCCGGGATAGCGCTTCTCGGTGTGTTTCTCGTGGTGCACATCCACAAGGACCTAAGCGCCGACGTGGGGGCGTGGTACTTCCACTCGACGTGGTTGTGGCTCGGTGTGATGGCGGTTGCGTCGGGGATTTTCGTGCGCGAGTTGCGGCGGTTGAAGCGGGGTGGGGGGGATGTGGAGGCGGTGTTCAGGGAGTTGCCGCGTGGGTGAGCTACGCTCGTTGGTGACGGGGCGCCGGGCATGTGAACCTCAGGGCCTTCGGGACCGTAACGAGTGTGTCCATCTCAAGATGAAGGGGGTTGTGGAATGTCGGTTGCATTGAGCGAAGGCCTGTCGCGCAGGAGGGGATTTTTCCGGTTCAACACGGTCGCGCTTGCCGGTGGGTGCCTGCTGGCGGCAGGGACCGGGGCCGCGCCGCAGGCTGCGTGCCTCCAGGAGATCGAGTCGGCCGCGGACGAGCGGCGGAGTGTGGCTCCGAAGCTGGCCGACGCGATCGCGACGGCGTTGAGTTCGATGTTGGAGGGCCGGGGGTGGAGAGTTTCGCCGGCTGGAGACGGATCCGGGTTCGCATTCGAGGTGAGCGGTCCGAAGGGAAGGCCGATGGAATTCGAATTCCCTACCCTGACCGATATCCTCGACAGGCGGGCGCGCGGTGAAGCCGGCTTTGCCGAGTTGGGCGGGGCCGGACTCATGGAAGAGGGATCTCCGCCCGACTGGGTGCCCGTCTATCCCGGCGTACGCTCCAACGCGAGCACGTCCGTCAAGTCGAAGGATCTGGTGGTTGGGGGAGGTGTGTACGTGGCGGGCGCGAGCACCGCGGATGTGTTGATGTGGTACTTCAAATGGGCCGATCGCATAGACACCAGCGGTCGAGCGCTGAAGCTGTACATACCCGCTTCGGGTTCGGGCGGTATCGGGCGTTTCGAGCTCGTATTCGATCTCCGGTCGGTGACGGTGTTCGCGACCGAGGACGACCGTGGCGCCAGCCTCCTGGTCGTACTCTACACGAAGTTTGCCGAGGGCGCGGAGATTCCGGCGGGGGAAGCGACCTCCCCGGGCGGAAGCTGATCGCGGTGGCGGAGTGACGGCAGCCATGGGAGATGGCCTCGCGGACAGCCGCCGCGCCCTTCTCGCCCCGGGCCTGGAAATCTCCCGGATCGTCACCGGAATGTGGCAGGTTGCCGACCAGGAGCGAGGGGGGGAAGCGCTCGATCCGGTCTCCGCTGCACGCGCCATGGTTCCATACGCCGACGCGGGCCTCACCACCTTCGACATGGCCGACCACTACGGCTCGGCCGAGGTGGTCGCAGGGAAGCTGGCGGCTCGCCGCGCCGACATCCAGCTCCTTACCAAGTGGGTGCCGGAACCGGGTCCCACCAGCGCCGCAACGGTGGCAGCCGCGGTCGACCGCGCGCTGGGCCGGCTCGGCACCGATCGCATCGACCTGCTGCAGTTCCACGCCTGGAACTATGCCGATCCGAGCTGGCTGGACTGCCTCTTCGAACTGGCGGAACACCAGGCGGCGGGTCGCATCCGCCACCTCGGCCTGACCAACTGTGACGCCGCCCACCTCGAGATGGCCGTGCGCAGCGGCGTGCCGATCGTTTCGAACCAGGTCTGCTTCTCGCTGCTGGACCGGCGGGCGGCGGGTGCGATGACCGAGGTTTGTGGGCGGCACGGGGTGGCGCTGCTTGCCTACGGGACGCTGGCTGGAGGCTTCCTGAGCGAGCGGTGGCTGGGGCGCCCCGAGCCGCCGATCGACGAGTCGTTGACCTGGTCGCAGATGAAGTACCGCCGCTTCGTCGATCAGGCCGGGGGGTGGGATCGGTTCCAGGGGCTGTTGGAGGTGGTGGCGCGGGTGGCTAAGCGGCTGAGTGGGAACCACCCTTACGTAACGTCAGGGTTGGCGGAAGAGAAGAGAGTCGCCGGATCCCCTGACGTCTCCGTGGCCAATGTGGCCTGTCGCTATGTGCTCGAACACGCGGCCGTGGCCGGAATCATCGTCGGGGCACGACTGGGCGAGCGGAGCCACATCGAGGACAATCTCAACCTCTTCCGCTTCTCTCTCGACAACGAGGCGCGGCGCGATCTGGCGACGGCCTGCGCGACGCTCGATCCGATCCCCGGCGACTGCGGCGACGAGTACCGCCGCCCCCCCTTCCTCACCGCCTCGGGCGACCTCAGCCACCACCTCACCCACCTCCCCGCGCCCTACCCTGTCACACGATCCGGGACGGCCCAGCTCGTCTCCACCGGGACGCCCTGGGAGGAGATGGCCGGGTACAGCCGCGCGGTGAAGAGGGGCGGCCGCATTCATGTCGCGGGGACCACGGCGAGCCACGGTGGCCGCGTGATCGGGGGACGGGACCCGGCTGCGCAGACCCACTTCATCATCGACAAGATCGAGGGGGCGCTGCAGTCCCTCGGGGCCGCGCTCGGAAACGTGGTGCGCACCCGCGTGTACATCCGCGAAGGGGTCGACTGGGAGCCGGTGGCGCGCGCGCACGGGGCGCGTTTCGCCGACATCCGCCCCGCGAACACCCTGGTGCACGCCAACACCATCGGCGAAGACCTGCTCGTCGAGATCGAGGCCGAGGCGGAGGTGTCGTGAGGGCCGCGACGGCCGCCCGGTCTCCGTCGGTGGGCTCGGGACCGCCCCGGCCATGACCGGGCGGTCGAGGCCGAAGGTCATCCTCTTCGATCTTCTCTCCGCGCTGCTCGATTCGTGGTCGCTGTGGGACGACATCGCCGGGGGCGAGGGGCCGGGGCGGCGGTGGCGAATGGAATACCTGAAGCGCACCTACGCCACGGGCGCGTATGTCCCCTACCTGGACCTCGTCGCGGACTCGGCAGAGGCCGTGGGACTGTCCCGGGCGCTCGCCGGCGAACTCGAGGCCCGCTGGGACGAACTGGCGCCCTGGCCCGGCGCGGGATCGGTGCTCCGAGGCCTGGCCCGGGACAGACCCCTGGGCGTGGTGACCAACTGCTCGGAGGTGCTCGGTCGCCGGGCGGCCGCTTTGCTGGGTGCCCCCTTCAGCGCCGTGGTCACCGCCGAGTCCGCGGGCTTCTACAAACCTCATTCCCGCATCTACATGGCCGGTGTCGAGGCTCTGCACGCGCGCCCCGACGAAGTGCTCTTCGTCGCGGGCTCCCCCTTCGATGTCGTCGGGGCGCACGCGGCCGGCCTGCCCGTTGTCTGGCACAACCCGGCGAAACTTGCGGGGGGCGAAGCCGAGCGGATCCCCATCCCGGTCATCGAGAATCTCAATCAAATCCGGTTGCTGCTGGCGTGACCGTCGTCCGGCGTTACCTTCCTGCCCTGCCAGCCCGGTGCCTCGCCGCTTCCGGCGCTAGCGGCGACTGTCCGCCGCCGGCTGGCGCCGACCAACCGCAAAGGAAGACCGTTCATGTCCAATCGACTCCGCCTCATCGTCCCTGTCGCCCTCGTCGCCGCCACGGCCTGCCTGCCCGACGTGGCTCTCGAGACCGATGCCCAGAAGGCCAGCTACGGGATCGGCCGCAACATCGGCACCTCTCTGGCCGACGTTCAGGAACACCTGGACATGGTGGCGCTCATGATGGGGGTCACCGATGCCCTCAGCGAGATGGATCCGGCGCTCACCGATGAGGAGATCGAAGCGGCGATGACCGCCTTCAACGAGATGGTGCAGGAATCGGCGAGGGACCGCGGGGCGACGGAAGGAGCGGCCTATCTCGAGGAGAACGCGGCCCGGGAAGGGGTCATGATCACCGAATCCGGGCTCCAGTACGAAGTGCTGCGGGAGGGGGACGGGGAGTCGCCCGTGTCCGGTCAGACCGTGACGATTCACTACCGTGGCTCGCTGCCGGACGGAAGCGAGTTCGACTCTTCGCACAGCCGCGGGGCACCCACCACCCTGGAAGTGGACAATTTCGTCAGTGGCTTTGCCGAGGCGTTGAAGCTGATGAAGGTGGGCGGCCACATGAGGGTGGTCATCCCGAGTGATCTGGCGTACGGGCCGGACGGCAGGGCCCCGCTCATCGCACCCAACCAGGTGCTGGTCTTCGAGATAGAGTTGCTGGGGGTGGAGTAGGGGAAGGCGTCGTCGAAACGGGAAGGGCCGGTGGACAGGATGTCGAAGGTGAATCGCAGGCGAGCCGGAGCGTGCCTTGCAGTCACGGGGCTGGTGCTGCTTCTGTCCGGATACAGGGGTGATGCCGGGGACGGTGGGGGTGTCCAAGCGGCAGGGGCCGTCGAATGGACGGCCCGGATTGACAGCGTCCCGCTACTGACCATCGGCGACGATCCCAACGATCCTCTGCACCAGGTCATCGGCGTCATTCTTGTGGGGGACACACTGATCATCGCGCAGACGAGTTCGGCCTCGCTTCGCTTCTACGACCGCCACACGGGTGAGTTTCTCAAGCGGGTAGGGAGACGGGGAGACGGACCGGGGGAGTACTGGTGGCTCTTGTCGCTGCAACGCGTGGGGAACCGGCTGTATACCTATGATGCCCACCACCGACGGGTGACCGTACACGACCTGTCCGGTGCGCTTGAACGCACAGTCGACTTTGAGTATTGGGGTACGTACGGCTCCCCGGGATTTGTGGGTGCCTTCGCGGATGGCTCCTTCCTGGTCGCGGCCGAACTCCAAGCCGGTCGGCCCGGGTCTCCCATGTTTCGCCGCAGCGTCAACGTGCTGGGCAGGTATGACGCGAACGGGGTCTTCGTGGACAGTCTGGGCTACTATCTCGGAGTTGAACTGTTCATTGCACCTCTCGCAGACGGTGGAGAATCGAACAGTGTCCCTCCTCCGTACAGCCGCGGGAGTTCGGCCGGGGTGATCGGCGACGGGTACTACATCCTTGACAACAAGGAGGCGATGATCCCGGTTTTCGACAGGTTCGGGACCCTGCTCCGTGAAATCGGACCCGACAAGCCACCGGAGCCTGTGAGGATTTCGCGCAGGGACCGCGCTCGCCTATCCGACTACCGCGATCGCATTCGCGATCGCAATCCCGATGTCGGCGACATCGACTTAGACCAATTCCCGCGGTTCTACCCCTTCTACAGCAAGAGTACCGTCGTTGATGGCGCATTTTGGGTCCTGGACTACCTGGACACCGAGCGTGATGACGCTCGGATGGCCTGGACCGTGTATTCCCACGAGGGAGAGCTGTTGGGGCGCGTGTCGACGGAGGAAAAGCTCTCGGTCCGCGCGGTGGACGGTGACGTTGCCGTCGTGGTGCATCATGGCGGATGGAATGTCGAGACCGTGCAGTTGCGTCGCATTGTGAAAGAGCGTTGAAGGGGGACTTCGACTGCCCGCGGATGAGTTTCGGAGACCACCGGGAACGGTGCCGCGCATAGCCGTCGCGGGTCTCGAGACGGGTGCTCAGGCGCGTTCCCCGCGCCGCCCCCTTGCCGCGATCGCGTATAGAACCAGACCACTGCCGATCAATGGAATCGCCATTAGCGCCTCGGTGGGCCTGTCCATGGCGATGTAGGTCAGCGTACAGAGCGTCAGCCCGATGTAGACGAGCGGCGTGAAGGGATACCCCCACACCCGGTAGGGACGCTCGGTGTCCGGTTCACGCACCCGCAGCACGAAGACACCCGCCACGGTCAGCAGGCTGTTCAGTCCCAGGGTGAAGCCCGCGAAGACCAGGATCGTCTCGAAAGATGCGGTGACGATGAAGACCAGGGAAAGCGCGGCCTGGGTCACGATGGCGACCGCCGGGATGCCGTCCCGGTTGGTGCGGCTCAGCCGCCGGAAGAGGGAGTGGTCCTCGCCGATCACCTGCAGCACGCGGGGCCCCGCCATGACCATCGCGCTCACCGTGGAGACGAGCAGCACGGCGAGGGTGACGCCCATGATCGCGGCGCCTCCCGGGCCGAACGCGTGGGTCGCGGCCACGTAACCGACCTCGATCCTGCCCGCCATCGCGTCCATCGGAGCCGCCTTGAGGAAGGCGTAGTTCAGCGCGACGTAGAGCACCATGACGAGCAGGGTGCCGCCGCCCAGCACCCGGGGCAGGGTGCGCTGCGGGTCCGCCAGTTCCCCGGTCAGGTAGGTTGCGGCGTTCCACCCCGTGTAGGCGTAGGAGACGTAGATGAGCGAGACGGCGAAGGCGCCGCTGAAGACGAGCGCGCCGTCGCCGGCAACGGGGAGCAGGGAGACCGGTTGCGGTGGGTCCGCCAGCGCGACCGCCGCCACACAGAAGGCCAGGATCAGGACCACCTTGACGGTCGTGAAGCTCCGCTGGAAGAGACTGGAGCTGCGATAGGTGGTGGCGTGGACCCCGGTCAGCACCGCCACCAGCCCCGCGCCGAGCCAGGTGGGCGAAAGGGAGGGGAAGACCGATGCCAGGTACGTGCCGAAGGTGATCGCGGCCAATGCCGTGGGGGCTGCGAATCCGATCGTCGCCGAGATCCAGCCCGAGACGAGGCCGACCGCGGGGTGATAGATGCGGGACAGAAAGGTGTATTCGCCGCCGGAGCGGGGGATGGCCGCGCCCAGTTCCGCGTAGGAGACCGCGCCGCAGAAGGCCGCCGCGCCCCCCACGACCCAGAGGAGGAGCAGGGGGAAGGTGGACTGGATGTCCAGGAGCTGGAAGCCGAGGCTGGTGAAGACGCCGGTGCCGATCATGCTGGCCACGACGACCGCGGTGGCGGCGTAGCGGCTGTAGCCCTTTCCGGCGGACAACGGGGCGGCCGCCGTTTCGGCGGGATTCATTGGCGTGGGGACTCCATAGTCGCGAGTATTCACCGGAACGATCGCCCGTGGGCGGTCGTTGACACCGAAAACTCTTCCGTCAGAACGTTTCGAACCACCCTTGAACCGACTTCCCATCGTCGGGGTGATGGGCGCGGGAGCCCATGCCCACGAAGAGCTGGCCGTGCCGCTGGGGCGGCAGCTCGCCCGGCTCGGGGTGCACCTGCTGACCGGGGGCGGATCCGGGGTCATGACGTCGGTTTCGCGGGCCTTTGCCGGGGTGGAGGGCCGCGCGGGCCTGGTGATCGGGGTATTGCCGCTTGCGGAAGCAATTGGGGGCCCTGGAGCCGGGGGCGACTACCCGAATCCCTGGGTCGAGGTCCCGATCCGGACGCACCTGGGCAAGCTGGGCGCGGACGCGTTCTCGCGGAACCATGTCAACGTGCTCACCTCGGATGTGGTGGTCGCGCTACCGGGCAGCTCCGGCACGGCCTCCGAAGTCGCGCTCTCGATCCACTACGGGCGCCCCCTCGTCCTCTTCGGCGACCTCGACCGCGCCCGCGACCTCCCCGACACCGTCTCAACCGCTGCCTCCGTCGACGAGGTCATCGCCTTCGTGCAGGCCGCGCTCGCACGCATCGCCGGAGCCGCTTCGCCCCCGTCGTGAGCGCCCGCCCACCCCGCCCCGTCTCCCGTCTCGGCGACATCGAGGGCTTCTCCATCGACCGGGTCGCGCGGGCCGCCGGTTCGGACCCGGATGTCCTCCGCCTCGAAAACCTCGACACCGACATCCCCCCTCCCCCGTCCGCCATCGCAGCCACGCGGGCGGCCGTGGGACGCGACGACGCCAACAGCTACCTTCCCTTCCTGGGCCTCGACGATCTGCGCGTGGCCGCGGCCAGCCACGTCACCCGGCTGAGCGGCGTCCCACATGACCCCGACACGCAGACCGTCATCACCGCCGGCGGTACGGAAGGCATGCTGAACGCCCTGCTCGCCCTCGTCGAACCCGGCGACGAGGTCATCGTGACCGACCCCACCTACGCGGGCATGCTCCAGCGCGTCCGCCTCGCGGGTGGCGTCCCGCGCTTCGTTCCCTTCGTAGTGCGCGCGGGCCGCTGGACCCTCGACCTGCAGCGCTTCCACGACGCCGTGAGCGACCGCACCCGGGTCGTCTTCCTCATGAACCCGTCCATCCCGTCGGGTGCAGTGCTTGCGCGCGAGGACTGGGAGGAGGTCGCGCGGGTGTGCGAGGGCCGCGGCATTTGGCTCCTCTACAACGCCGCGATGGAGCGCATCCTGTTCGGTGGCCGCGAGTACATCCATCCCGCGAGCGTGGGCGGGCTGGCCGACTGGACGATCACGGTGGGGTCGGTGTCGAAGGAGTACCGCATGATCGGGTGGAGGGTGGGATGGGTGGCGGGGCCGCGGCGCATCATGGACCGGGTCGGGCTGGTGGGCATCTACAACGTGGTGACCCCGGTGGGGCTGTCGCAGCCTGGTGCGGTTGCGGCGCTGACGGATCCGGGAGGGGCGGGGGTGGTGGAGGCGGTTGCCGAGTGGGAGCGGCGGCGCGACACGGTGCAGGGCGAGCTGGCCGGGCTGCCGTTCGTGGCGGCGGATGGGGGGTGGTCGCTGTTGCTCGATACGGGCCGGATGGGGTTCGACGGGGCGGTCGCGTCGGAGCGGCTGCTGGAGCGGGGCAAGGTCGCGGCCACGCCGATGACCCACTGGGGGCGCGAGAACGCCGGCCGGTTCGTGAGAATCGTGTTCAGCAACGAGCCGTTGGGGCGGCTGGGGGGGCTGGGGGACCGGGTACGGGGGGCGTTGGATTTGGACGGTACCCGGATTGGACTAGGTTAGAGGACGGCGATTGTCGTTTCCGGTCGTCGCCTCCGCGACGCCAGCCCGACCAGGAGATGTCATGGCACCCACTGCCCGCCTCCGAACACCATCACCGGTCATTCCGTGCCTCGCGGCACTTGCCCTGCTACCGGCCGCCCTTCCCCTCTCCGCCCAGAGCGCCTCCACTGGGGGACTGCGTGGCCGGGTCCTCGACCAGGACGGCACCCCCGTCGAAGCCGCGCTCGTCACCCTGGTCCACACGCGGACCGGCGCCGCCAGCACCGCCCTCAGCGTCGCCGACGGACGGTACACTCTGCGCGGCCAGCGTCCCGGCGGCCCCTACACGGTCACCGTGACGCGCATCGGGTTCCGCGAGTTCACCCGTGAGGACATCGAAGTGCTGCTGGGCCGGTTCGTCGACCTGAACATCACGCTCCTGTCGGCGGCCATCGAGATCGAAGGGCTGGTCGTCGAGGTCGAACCCGATCCGGTGTTCAACCCGGGAAGGATCGGCATCTCCACGCTGGTGACCTCCGAGGTGCTCCGCCAACTTCCCTCCGTGAAGCGCGATTTCCTCGATTTCGCAGCGCTTTCCCCCCTGGTCCGCACCTCCGAGGAGGGCGTATCGGTGGCCGGCGCCAACTACCGCTTCAACACCCTCAACATCGACGGCGCGCTCAACCAGGACGTCTTCGGGCTCTCGACCAACAACATCGCGGGCGGCCGCGCCGGGGCCCGTGTCATTCCCATCGAGGCGGTGGAGCAGTTCCGGGTGGAGGTTGCGCCCTTCGACATCCGCCAGTCGGGGTTCACCGGCGGCGCGCTGAACGCTGTCACCAGGTCGGGTACCAACGACTTCGAGACTTCGGCCTTCGGCTTCCACCGCAGCGGCGCGCTGGTCGGTGAACTGGTGGTCGACGATGTCTCGACCGTCCCGGACCTGTCGACGTTGCGTGCCGGGTTCACCGCCGGCGGGCCCATCCGCCGTGACCGCGCGCACTTCTTCGTCGCCGGCGAATGGGAGCGTGTGCGCGAGCCGCCGACCGGGTTGCATGTGGGCGAGTCGGATCCCCTGAGCCTGTCGCTCGTGCCCGATTCGGTGGCCCGCATGCAGTCGCTGCTGCAGCAACTGGGCGCCGACCCCGGCACCGCTTCCTCGTTCTCGCTGGAGAACCAGCTCGCCAACCTTTTCGCGCGCCTCGACTGGAAGCTCGGCGACCGTCACGACGCCATGCTGCGCTACAGCTTCGCCGCGGCCGACGACGACCCCGACCCCAACCGGCTGCCCGGCGCCGCGTACGCATTCTCGTCGGGCGGCAGCGAGATCAGCTCGCGCAACCACTCGGCGGTGCTCCGGCTGGTGTCGTCGCTCGGCAACCGGTTCTCGAACGAGTTCTCGGCCAACATCCAGGGCCTCAGCGACAACGAGACCGCGCGGTCCAGCTACCCGCAGGTCGAGGTCACCGTGGACGGCAGGGTCGGAGACCTGTTCGTGACACGGGACGTACGGGCCGGCGCCGACTTCTTCGCCCAGGACAACGCGCTCGACCAGCGGATCATCCAGCTCTCCAACGACCTCAGTGTCGACGTGGGCGACCATCAACTGCTCTTCGGCGCGTCGGGCACCTGGTTCCACTTCGACCGGCGCTTCGTGCCCGGGGTGCTCGGCAGCTACGAGTTCGACAGCCTCGAGGACCTCGCCCGGAACCGGCCGGACCGCTACGAGGTCACCATCCCGCTCACCGACCATGGGACCGCTCCGGACTTCGGGGTGCGCGAGTTCGGGCTCTACGCACAGGACGAGTGGGAGGCCCACGACCGGCTCACGCTGCGCGCCGGGGCCCGCTTCGATGTCCCGATCTTCACGGGACGCCCCGAGGTCAACCCGCTGCTGGAGCAGGAACTCGGGATCGACGCCTCGCGGCTTCCCGACAAGCGCCCCAACTATTCGGTGCGCGCCGGTCTCAACTGGCGTCCGTTCGAGGGCACGCAGCTGAGGGCGGGCACGGGCATCTTCACGGGCCGGCCTGCTTTCTCGTGGCTGGCCAACGCCTTCCAGAACAACGGGCTCGCGGTGACCACGCTCCTGTGCCGGGGCAACCAGACCCCCGCCTTCGATCCCTTGCACGCGCCCACGGAGTGCGTCGGCGGGCCCGGCGTCGGTGAATCACCTCCAATCATCAACTACTTCGACCCGGACTTCCGCTTCCCGCAGGACTGGCGCACCATGGTCGCCGTCGATCAACGGCTGCCCGGCGGCGTGGTGCTTTCGGCCAGCTGGATCAGCAATCTGGCGCTCAGGCAGATCTTCATCTCGAACGAGAATCTTGCGCCGGGGACCAGCACCGGGGGACCGGAAGACGGGTTCACGAACGGTTTCGGGTTCGGTGTGCGCGACGTGTGGGGATTTCCCGTCGAGGGCCTGGAGGAGCAACTCTGGGAAGGGGGTCGGCTGACCGACCTGTTCGGGCCCGTGCTGCGGGTGGGAAACCGCGACGGCAACTACGCCTACGCCGCGACGATCGAGCTCCGCAAGGACTTCGGCAGCGTCCTGGAGCTGCGGACGGGCTACTCGCTGACCCGCTCCGCCGATCTTCAGGATCTCCTTTCGATCGACATTACATCGAACTACGCGACAACGCCCATCAACCGCCATCCCAACGACCCGACATCCCAGCGCTCGCGGTTCGACCGGCCCCACAAGGTGGTGGCGAGCATGAGGACGAGAATTCCGCCGCGCCTGGGAGGTACCGAGATCAGCGCCATGTACGTGGGGCAGTCGGGAGTCCCCTATTCATACGTTTACGAAGGCGACGTGAACGGCGACGGGTTCAACGGACCCCGGGCCTCCCGGCTGGCCAACGACCTGATCTACGTTCCCTTCGCGGTCGACGTGAGGACCAGTATCGTCAACCGGCTGCTGTGGGAGACGCTCCTTGAGGAGGAAGAATGCCTCAGGGAGCAGACGAACCGGATCCTGGCCCGGAACACCTGTGAAACGCCGTGGTCGAACCGCCTCGACGTGCGCATTTCGCAGACCGTGAAGGCGCAGGGGTTCTCGACCGAGGTGACCCTCGACATGCTCAACGTCCTCAACCTCCTGAACTCTTCGTGGGGGGTGGTGCAGGTCGCGAACCCGGTGGTACAACTGTTCCGGGTGCGCAGGCAGAACGAGGATCTGGGACTGGATCCGCTGGTGGCCCGCTACATCGGGGTTCTGCGGCGCGACCCGGAAACCGGCAGGGTGCGTGGGGCGCGGCCGTTCGCGCCGGAGGTGCCGTCGTCCCAGTGGCGGGCGCAGCTGGGCGTACGGGTGTCCGTCGCGCGCTGAGCGCGGGTACCGC
>LXNI01000285.1_pt1 | contig 64503 bp, 60 predicted proteins | sample 809091 | NCBI WGS metagenome assembly LXNI01 (sample SAMN04870527, study PRJNA318959) | sponge metagenome | biome: 01000161; feature: marine sponge reef; material: water | host: Sarcotragus foetidus | place: Greece: Milos, Mediterranean Sea | collected 2013-05-29 | depth 5-7 m
AGGCGTCGGGCTTCTCCCCGTCGCCGGCCCGGTAGCGCTCGTAGTCCTCGATCTGCTGGCCGAGTAGCGTGTTGTAGACGTAGCGCGAGGCGCCGCACAGTTGCCGGAACTGTTCCGCCTGGGTCCGGTTCGGATACAGACGATAGCGGGATGAGCGGAACTCATGCATGAGGATTCACTCTAGCAGATTTGGATCCAGGAGGCCTAAGCTCTCCACACGAAACCGTGAAGAACCAATGGTTTCATACGGATGCGAACAGGCGCCCGGTACAATGGACTCTCCACTTTCAGACCTTTCCTGCTGATGGCCACGCACATTCGTAAAGCGGTGTTTCCGGTTGCCGGACTCGGCACGCGGTTCTTGCCTGCCACCAAGGCAGTGCCGAAGGAAGCATTGCCGATCGTGGATAAACCGCTCATCCAGTACGCGGTGGAAGAAGCCGTAGCCGCCGGCATCGACCAACTCATCTTCATCACTGGCCGCAACAAGCGTTCGATTCCGGACCATTTCGACATGGCCTATGAGTTGGAAGCAGAACTGGAGGCTTCCGGCAAAACCGAACAGCTCGAACAAGTGCGGAAAATCACCCCTGAAGGGGTCACTTGCGTCTACCTCCGCCAACGCCAGGCGCTGGGACTGGGCCATGCCGTTCTATGCGCGGAACCGGTCGTCGGCAACGAGCCATTTGCCGTCATTCTGGCGGATGACCTGATCGACGGTGGAGACAACCCCTGCCTGAAGCAAATGACCGAGGTGTTCGAACGCTCCGAATCCGGCGTGATCGCCGTGGAGCAGGTTCCACCGGAGCGCATCTCGCGTTACGGCGTGATCTCGGGCGAGCCGTGCGGCGAGGGGCTGTGGACGTTGACCGGCATCGTGGAGAAGCCCCCGGCCGACCAGGCGCCTTCCGATCTCGGCGTGGTTGGGCGCTATATCTTCACCCCGGAGATCTTCGGGCATCTACATGAAACGGCGCCCGGTGCAGGCGATGAGATCCAGTTGACCGACGCCATCGCTCTCCAACTACAGAAGGAAACGGTCCAAGCCTACCAGTTCGAGGGGAAACGCTACGACTGCGGAAGCAAGCTCGGCTATCTGCAGGCCTCCGTGGAATACGCCCTGCACCGCGAAGACCTCGGCGAAGAATTCCGGGAGTGGCTGCGGCAGTTGTAGCCTGCGCGCGGGAAAAACCGAACGCATTCTGCCAGCCTGAAAGGGCACCGAATCCGGCATGGGGAGGTGGCTCCCCGGGACGGGCTCGAACCGCCGACCTAGTGGTTAACAGCCACCCGCTCTGCCAACTGAGCTACCGGGGAATGGGCGGCAAAGTTTAACACACTGCCTGCTCTTTTGGATTAGAAAAAAAGCCGGATTCCAGCAACCAGCGACCACAACTGCGGATCCTCGCCGCGTTCCAGTGTAAGCCTCTCGGTCGCAAACAAGTCGCGCTCGTAGACGATCCCGACGTAAGGCGCAAGCTCCCGGGCGAACTCATAGCGGAGCCGAATGCCAAGTTCAAAGCTGGTCGGCCCGGCCGCAATACCGAGTTCGTCCACGTCCTGGGCAGAAAAATCAATCTCGATCAACGGCTGAAGCACCCATTGCTGAGTAATCAGCAAGTCGTATTCCGCCTCCAACCGGGCCGAGACATCGATCCGTTCGCTGAGGAATACCGCCGCGTCGATCTCGATGTGATACGGAGCCAGGCCATGCAGGGCAAGCACCGCATAGGTGCGGGTCGGATCGGGATGGAAATCGTGGCGGATGCCAGCCTGAGCGTCGAAGAAATCGGAAATCTGCCAACTGTACAGGATCTGCGCCTCGCCCGCATGCAGTCCTTCTCCGGATTCTCTCTCGCCCTCCGACTTGAAATACACCTTGTCCGTATGGGTGCCTGTCCAGGCAATGGCCTCCCAGATATAGCCTTCGTGTGCACCAAAACGGATTTCGTTCTGGTTCATCTTGAAGGAGGAGAATTGCTGCTCCTTCGCCCCTGCGCCATGGGCCGGGGCGACAGCCAGCAAGGCGAGCGCCAGCGATGCGCTCAGGAGGATACGCCCCGCCCCTGACTGCACAGTCTGCGCCTCAGTTGGCCAAAGTGACTTCAGGATCATCCTCGACCACGACCTCGCGAAACATACCGGACGCCATGTGGTACATCAGATGGCAGTGGAAGGCCCACCGCCCCGGCGCGTCGGCTTCGATATCGGCGTAGACCGTGGTTGCGGGCGCGATGCTGACCGTGTGCTTGACCGGATTCCACTGCCCGGCTCCGACATCCAGAATGGTCCACATGCCGTGCAGGTGCATCGGATGCGTCATCATGGTCTCGTTGACGAACTTGAACCGGACGCGTTCTCCGAGACGCAGGCGGATTAGCTCGGCTTTCGGATAGATCTGCTCGTTGATCGACCAGAAATAGCGTTCCATGTTGCCGGTCAGGCGCACTTCGATCTCTCGGTCGGCCGGGCGTAACGGATAGCGCGGATTCCGCGCCTTAAGATCCGTATAGGACAGAAAACGTCCCCCGTTGGCGGCCCGGGGCGTAAGACCGCTCCCCGGGGCATAGAAAGGGTCTACCGTCTCGGCATCCTCGTGCGACCTTTCATGATGGCTTTCATGGTGCCCCTCGTGATGCCCTTCATGATGTTTTTCGTGGCGACCTTCGTGGCGTTCCATTTCAGTCGTATCACCATGGTTCATTTCGCTGTGGTCCATCTCTCCATGGCCCATGTCCGCCATAGTGAGAAGTAGCGGATCGCGGGTCGGCGGCACCGCCGCCTCAAGCCCTTCCCGAGGGGCCAGAGTCCCGCGTGCATACCCTGTACGCGCCATCGATTCCGCGAACAACGTATAGGCCCGGTCCTCTTCCGGCTCCACGATCACGTCATAAGTCTCGGCCACCGCAATGCGGAATTCATCGACCACGACCGGCTGCACGTTGTTGCCGTCGGCCTGGACCACGGTCATCCGAAGCCCGGGAATCCGGACATCGAAAAACGTCATCGCGGCGGCATTGATGAAACGCAGCCGTACGCGCTCTCCGGGCTCAAACAATCCGGTCCAGTTCTGCGCAGGATTCTTGCCGTTGACCAGAAAAGTGTAACCGCTGACGTCCGCGATGTCGGTCGGTGTCATGCGCATCTCGGCCCAGGCCAGACGATCTGCAAGTGCGGCGCGAAAGCCCTTTTCCTCGACCTCATCGAAAAACGTGGCCAGGGTCCGCCTCCGCTGGTTGTAGTAGTCCGGCTACCGTATCAGGTTGGCGAGGATCTGCTCCGGGGGGCTGTCGTGCCAATCCGACAGCACCACGATGTATTCCCGGTCATAGTGGTAGGGCTCCGGCTCCCGAGGGTCGATAATGATCGCCCCGTAAAGTCCCGCCTGCTCCTGCAACCCGGAGTGGCTGTGATACCAGTAGGTGCCGCTCTGCTGGGCCGGGAAGCGGTAGGTGTGAGTGGTACCCGGTTCGATGCCGTCGAAAGTCACGCCCGGCACACCATCCATCACGTAGGGCACGATCAGCCCGTGCCAGTGGATCGAGCTGTCAACTTCCAGCATGTTGGTCACGTGGAGGGTCAGATCTTCGCCCTCGAAGAAGCGAAGGGTTGGTGCCGGAATCGAACCGTTGATGGCCAAGGCCGGGCGCACGGTACCGGAAGCGTCAAGCGTGGTCTCGCCAATCACCAGGTCGTAAGTACCGGCGAATGCGGCCGGCGCAGACAGCAGCATGACAACTGCAGCAACAATGCCGCCCGCAGGATTCAACCGACAATTCTTCATTCTGTTTCTCCTTGCCATAGGAAAAGTATAGCCCTTATCGCATCAGGAACCTCCGGCCTGCCCCGCCGCTCTAAATACCATATCCCAGTGTCAGGTAAAATAAAAGGTTACGCTTCACGCTATCTCTCATGAGCAAAAACTCCACCCCCTCGGCCGACCTGGACAACACTCTCGAAGAACTGATCGCGCATGGACGCGAACAGGGGCACCTGACGCTGGATGAAATCCACAAGCAGTTGTCTGACGAGCACGACGACGAAACGATCTCCCTGATGGTCGAAAGCCTGTCCGACATGGGGATCGAGATTCTAGAGCAGGACCCTGATGAGGAAAACGACCTCTTGGGCGAAAGCGAGAAAATCGAAGCGAAGGATCCGGACTCGCCTGAAAACACAACCCCGTCCCCGGACGATTCGCACACTTCGGACCCCATCCGCATGTACATGCGCGCGATGGGCGCGGTCAGCCTGCTGAGCCGGGCCGAAGAGATCGAGATCGCCAAACGCATTGAGCTTAGTGAGTGCAACGCCGCCTTTGCCATGGCGCAATGTCCGCTCGTGATCGAGAGGATGCTGGAGAAATACGAAGAGCTCAAGCAGAAAAAAATCAAGATTGCCGACCTTGTGCTCAGCTTCGAAGACCCGCGCCTCCAGCCGGAGAAAGTGGAAATCAACAAGGACAGTAAAAAGGACCGCTCGCCCACCAAGCGCCAGGTGCAGACCCGCTTTCGCGAACTGGCCAACCGCCACAAGCGGGCCATGAACAGCAACGTCCGGCGCAACCCGAACGCCTACCAGCGTCGTCGCAACGAGGTGGCCGATTACTTCGTCCTATTCTGTCTGCCGCCCACCATCATCTCCGAATTACGCGAAATCGTGCAGCAGATGGGCGCGGCCACCAAACAGGAAGAAACCAACATCCGGGAACTCTGCCTTGCTGCCGGCATGCCCCTCGAGGACTTCGAAAAGGACTTCCTAAAAAACGCCTCCAGGCCGGCCTGGGTCGGCAATTGCCTGCGCCGGCAGATTTCGTATAAGGAGAATCTGCGCAAAGTGCGTAAGCAGATCGAGACTCATCAGAAAAAACTGGCGGCGCTGGAAGACGCGAACCGCCTGAAGCTGCCCGCCATCAAGTCCATCGTCCGTGACCTGCGCGTGGCCGATGTGCAGGCGCAAAAGGCCAAGGATGAAATGGTCGAGGCCAATCTCCGGCTGGTCATCTCGATCGCCAAGAAATACACCAACCGCGGCCTGCATTTCCTGGACTTGATCGAGGAAGGCAACATCGGGCTGATGAAAGCGGTTGACAAGTTCGAGTATCGGCGCGGCTTCAAATTCTCCACCTATGCAACCTGGTGGATCCGCCAAGCCATCACCCGCTCCATCGCGGATCAGGCGCGCACGATCCGGGTGCCGGTCCACATGACGGAAACCATCAACAAGGTCAACCGGATCTCCCGACAGATCATGCAGGAACAAGGGCGGGAACCGACGGCCGCGGAGTTGGCGGAACGGATGGACCTGGCCGAGAACAAGGTTCGCCGCGTGCAAAGCATCGCTCGCGACCCGATCTCCATCGAAACCCCTGTCGGCGACGACGACGACCTGCACATCGGGGATCGTCTGGAAGATACCTCGCAGGAACTTCCGGAAGATGCCACCACCCGGGCAGCGGTGGCCAAGGCAATCCGCGAAGCGCTCGGCACGCTGTCGCCCCGCGAATCGAAAGTGCTGCGCATGCGCTTCGGCATCGACCTGAACCAGGATCACACCTTGGAAGAGGTCGGCAAGCAATTCGAAGTGACACGCGAACGAATACGGCAGATCGAGTCCAAGGCCCTGCGCAAGCTGCGCCATCCCAGCCGATCCGAACTGCTTCGCAGTTTCCTCGACCGGGAATGACCGGGGCCCGGATTCCGACGTCATCCGTGGGCCTGTAGCTCAGTTGGTTAGAGCAGGGGACTCATAATCCTTTGGTCGCAGGTTCGAATCCTGCCGGGCCCACCACCCCGTTGGTCAAGCGGTAATGCGCCCGTGTAAAGTTAGCGAAATGAATTCTCTCGCCCCCTCATAAGCCCATGGAGGAGCAAAACGCTATAATGCGAAAGGAGGCGCATATAGGCCGTAATACGGCTTGATTTGCAACACGGATGGAACCTGCTCGTGCACCTATTTCACCCCTCTTGGAGACGGGTGCCTACGAAGCGTTATGGCTGACGAGCAAGGCCTCTTTCAAATCAATAGCGCAGCTTTTTTCAGATCACCCCAACGCTCTTCCCTCGGATTTCATTGAGCGACCCAAAGCCGAGCAATATGCCGCTGAAGTCAGGAAACAGTTAGAAAAATCAGGTGTCCACCGTTTCGGCGTACGTATCCACCATGCCGGAGACTATCCGGCCAAACTGCGCGATGCCACGCATCCTATTGAATTTTTATATTACCGCGGCACCTGGGAACTTACGGAAAATAGATGTGTTGCCGTTGTTGGCAGCCGGAAAGCCTCCCGTGATGGGCGATCTCGGACTAGACGATTGGTTAAGGAGTTGGTAAATCGAGATTTCACCATTGTCTCGGGGCTGGCTGCAGGTATTGACACCGTCGCCCATACAACTGCCATAGAATTCGACGGTACGACAATTGCCGTCATTGGCACACCCTTGGGGAAAGTTTACCCGCAAGAGAATCAGGCCTTGCAGGAAAAAATTGCAAAAGAGCACCTTCTGATCTCACAGGTTCCCGTGCTTCGCTACTCTAAGCGTGGCCCTAAATACAACCGCCTGTTTTTCCCCGAACGGAATATCACCATGAGTGCGCTTACCGAGGCTACGATCATCGTCGAAGCGGGAGAAACTTCGGGCACACTGATACAGGCGCGAGCGGCTCTTAATCAAGGCCGAAATATCTTCATCTTGGATTCATGTTTCCAGAGACCGGATATCACTTGGCCTGCACGATTGGAAAAGCAGGGAGCCATCAGAGTTACGGAGCCGGAAGACATTTGGAAAGCTCTCGGCTAACCACATGCGCTTCCAGCTTATTGATGAAAGTAACATTGGCGATCATTCGCATCTGGACGCAGGTGACAAGTGTTGCTACATGTTTGAGTACACGTCTGGCAAAGATTACAGCTTCAGTTCAACCAACAGCCTGATATCGAACTTGAAAAAGAAGCCGATTGAGAAATTCACCAACCCAAGAGCATACAAATTTAAGGGACAAGACATTTCCAAATGTTCAGCATGGTTAAGTCAAGCCATTAATCCGAAGTGGCTACAAATAGCAACTCTTGTTCCTATCCCACCGTCGAAAGAAAAAACAGATCCCGAATATGATGACCGGATGGTGCAAATTTGTAAAGGAATCGATGCTTCTTTCACTGTCGATGTGCGCGAATTGGTTTTGCAGCGCGCGTCAATTCCTGCCGCTCATGAAAATCCTAAATACAGGCCTTCCATTGATGAGTTTGTGGATCTTTACACAATTAACGAGGACGCGACCGAGCCTCCCCCCAGCACAATCGGAATAGTCGACGATGTTTTGACGGCAGGAACACACTTCAAGGCAATGAAGCGCGTTCTAGAAAATCGATTCCCCAATGTGTCCATTTTTGGACTTTTAATTGCTCGTCGAGTATTCCCTGACGATGAAACTCCAGATATTCAGGCAAATTAAGCCGCAGGTTCGAATTCTGCCGAGCCCACCACCCCAGAAATTGGCCGTGATCAACAGGGCCAACGATTAAAAAACACTCAATTAACAGTGCTATAGTATTGTTATGCGAAATTTAAAAGTCGCACTGGTTTTGTTGATCGCGATGGCATTCGGCGTGAATGCCTACGCGGTCGCCTATGCGTCCTCGTGCGATTGCATCGATTCGGCGCCAGCCCAGGTCGTGAAAGCGGACATGCAGTGCCATGATGTGGACGGACCTGATTCGGCATCGGATGCGGGAACGTCTCATCAAGACAACATGCCCGGCTGCGACACTTGCGCATCTGGCCACTGTGAGGTTTCCTCACAAGTGCCGCTATTCAACAATCCCGGAACAAACCTGATCCCCGAAGATGGGCGGCACGGTCTCTCTGCCAAAGTGCCAAAGCCCCCTCTTTCCTCCGGCATAGACTACCCTCCCAAACACACCTCCTGATCCAGACACCGCACGGTGTCTCAAAAGGTCGGTACGCCATGCGCGTGCCAAGCAAAAACCGATCAGGAGGTCATCATGGAGACAAAACGCCTTTGGGCCATCGCAGGGCTGACCGTCGCCCTGGGAGCCGCACCAGCCAATGCTGAAACGCTGGAAAGCTACACCCAGCGATTGGCCAAACATCCCCAGGTCGCGAAGATCCTGGAACAGAGTACCCGTTTCAAGGAATTATCCGACGGCGAGATGGGCCTGCCGGACCCGCAAATCATTTTTGGCGCGGAAAACGTCCCAATCAATAACCCGGCATTCGACCGGTTCTTGCCCACTTCGAAAGTCCTGGGAATCCAGCAGCAAATCCCCAGCTACTCCCTGCGCAAGGCTCGATCCGACAAACAGGGAAGGCTTGCCAAACGCCAAAGCCTGATGGCCGACTATACGCGCAAGCGGCTGGAATCCATCCTCATTGCCCAGTTGACCGAGCTGGACAAGGTAAAAACCCTGGAGGGGCTGGCCAGAGAACAGCTGGAGCTTTACCGCTCAATGGAAGAGGACATGCAGGGCCAGCTGGAGGCAGGCAGTCCCGTCTACGGGAGATTCTCAGAAATCGATGTCGACCGCGCCGGAGTGGAACAGCACCTGAACGACCTGAAAGCCGAACACGTGGCCATCGAGGAAGAACTCGTCCGTTTGATCGGCGAGGTGCCGTCCATTCCCCTGCCCTCGGTGCCAGAAGTCACATGGAACCGTGATGGGACGGTGCTCTATCCGGTGCGCATTGCGGCAGAAGACGTGCAAGTGGCGACCAAGGACGTGGACGTGGCGGATGCCGCCTTCGGCCCCACCTATGGAGTGCAGGCGATTTACAAGCAGCGCGAATCCGGTAGAGGGTTTTCCGGGGACGACTGGCTCAGCGTGCAGGCGACCGTCTCCATCCCTTTGTGGGCCACCTCCAATCAAAAGCCGAAATTGCGGGCGGCGCAGGCCGAGCGGCGCAGCGCCAAATACGCTTATGAGGACGTCCGGCGCGAATGGGTAGGACGCATGGCCACTCTCAGGGCCGAGCGCGATGTCGCTCTGGACAACATCGCGCTGCTTCAGGAGAAGGCATCCGCCCTTCAGGAAAAGACGGAGGCGGCGGAACGTGATTACGAATCCGGCAATACCTCGCTGGAGTCCGTGCTCGAGACGCAGATTGATGCGTTGACCATTGCCGCACAACTGGCGGAGCAGAAAAGCCGGCACATCCGGCTGTCCGCCCAGTTCAACAGCCACATTGTGGAGAGACGACATGAAAGCGACTAATGTTTTGTGGGCCATGCTGGTTCTCGCCATGAATCCGGCATGGGCCGAAAGTGGGCAATCCAGCGGCATGGAGCCGGAACTCTCTGCCGCGAAGGCCACCGTGGTCATCCCCCCGGAAACGATCCAGAGTATCGGGGTGCGCACGGAAAATGCGGCCCTAGCCAGTTTCGGCACCAATATCAGGAGCTACGGCCTGGTCACGGAAAACGTGAGAAACGCCTATGCCATCTCAAGCCGTGTCGCAGGATGGATAGAAGGCCTGAAAATCACTGCGGTGGGAGATGAAGTCGGGAAAGGCGACCTGCTTTTCACGCTGTACAGCCCGGACCTGATTTCCGCTCAGCAGGACTATCTCGCCGCCATCGCTGCTGGCAATAAAAGACGGATCAACTCCAGCGAAAAACGCCTGCAATCACTGGGCGTAGGCAATAAAGCGCGGGAGCAGATCGCGGCCGAACGCCGGAAACTGGAGCAACTGCCGTTCTACGCAGAGACATCTGGCACCGTAAGCCACTTGATGGTGAACAAGGGAAGCTATGTCACCCCCGGAATGCAGATCGCCAGTATCCAGGACTACCGCTCCGTCTGGATCGAGGTCAGCGTAGCGGAGAAGGACCTCCAGTTCCTGGAAAAGGGCGGCAAAGCCACCGTGACGTTTCCGAATCTGGGTAATGTCGAACGCATTGCGCGAATTGACTACATCTACCCGACTATCGACTTGGACAGTCGAACCGGACAAGTGCGCCTCGTGCTGGATAACCGTGATGGCACTCTCAAGCCTGGCGCCTACACCGACGTATTGTTCGAGACCAACGTCGAGAAGCGCCTGAGCATACCGTCCGAGGCCATTCTCAAAAGTTCGGAGGGCGACTTCGTCATCGTCGCGTTGGGAGAGGGAAGGTTCCGACCGCAAAAAATCCACACGGGGATTCACGACAAAGGGCGAACGGAAGTCGTGCACGGGTTGAGAGAAGGAGAGAAAATCGTGGTCAGCAGTCAATTTTTGATCGATTCCGAAAGCGCCCTCCGGGAATCCTTCCGCAAGCTGCAAAAAGTGCCAACGGGAGGCGGCCATGCGCATCACTGATGCCCATCTAAGCGACGACCCGACCCGGTCGGGGACCGCCAAGGTCATCGGCTGGTCGTCGAACAACCCGTTGCTGGTCATGATGGCAGTCGCAGCCCTGCTGGTGGCAGGTTGGATTTCGCTGAAAAGCATGCCGCTCGATGCCATTCCGGACCTGTCGGACACGCAGGTCATCATCCGGACGGATTTCCCCGGCCAATCGCCGCAAATCGTCGAAGACCTGGTGACCTACCCCCTGTCCACCACCATGCTCGGCCTGCCCAAGACCAAGGACGTGCGCGGTTTTTCCATGTTCGGAACCTCCTTTGTCTACATCATTTTCGAGGACGATGTGGATCAGTATTGGGCTCGCAGCCGGGTCATCGAGGCACTTTCAAAAATTCAGGGAGACCTGCCTCAGAACGCCACCTCGCAGATCGGGCCGGATGCCACCGGCATGGGCTGGGTTTACCAGTACGCCCTGGTGGACAAGACCGGAAAATACGACCTGGCCTACCTCCGTTCCCTGCAGGACTGGTTCCTGAAGCTCGAATTGGCCACGGTCGGCGGCGTGTCCGAGGTGGCCTCGGTCGGCGGATTCGTCAAGGAATACCAGGTGTTGATCGACCCCAACCGCCTGCGCGCCTATGACGTCCCGCTGCTTCGCATCGTGGACGCCGTCGGTGCTGCCAGCAAGGAAGTGGGAGGGCGCGTCATCGAGCAAGGCGAAACGGAACTGATGATCCGCTCCAAGGGCTACATCACCAACCTGGAAGAATTGAAAAAGGTCGTGGTCTACGCCAAGAATGGCACGCCGGTGGCCCTGTCCGACGTGACGCACATCATCGAAGGACCGGAATTGCGCCGTGGCGTGGTGGAACTTGATGGCGAGGGTGAAGTCGTCGGGGGCGTGATCGTCATGCGCTCGGGAGAGAACGCCTTGTCCGTCATCGAGGAAGTCAAGGAAAAACTGGAAGAACTGAAGCTCGGCCTGCCTCAGGGGGTGGAGATCCAGGCCGTCTACGACCGCGCCCCGCTGATCGAAGGGGCGATCGATTACCTGACCGCGAAGCTGATCGAGGAAGGAATCGCCGTCGCGCTGATCTGCCTGGTCTTCCTGCTTCATGTCCGATCCGCGTTCGTGGCCATCGTCACGTTGCCGCTTGGCATACTGGCGGCTTTTATCGTGATGTCGGCTCAGGGAATCACCACCAACATCATGTCCTTGGGGGGCATCGCGATTGCCGTCGGCGCCATGGTCGATGCCTCCGTCGTGATGGTCGAAAACGCCCACCGAAAACTCTCCCAGATGGCCAAAAATGCCAGCGCGGAAGAAAAACGCGCGGCCATCCTACTGGCGGCCAAGGAAGTGGGGCCGGGGCTATTCTTCTCACTGTTGATCATCACGGTGTCGTTCCTGCCAGTCTTCGCCCTGACCGGGCAATCTTTCCGCCTGTTCTCTCCTCTGGCGTTCACCAAAACCTACGCCATGGCGTTTGCGGCCATCCTTTCGATCACGCTCGTTCCCGTATTGATGCAGTGGTTGATCCGCGGCAGGATCCGGCGCGAAGAAAGCAATCCGATCAACCGCGGGCTTGTTGGACTCTACACGCCCCTGCTTACCGCCGCACTGCGCCGCAAGTGGGTGACGGTGACCATCATTGGGTTGCTGTTGGCGAGCATGGCTGTGCCCCTTTCCCGTATTGGTTCGGAGTTCATGCCAGCTCTGTACGAGGGCGAATTGCTCTACATGCCCACTACCCTGCCCGGAGTATCGATCACCAAGGCCAAGGAAATCCTGGCCCAGACCAACCGCCTGATCAAGACGGTCCCCGAAGTGGAAACGGTATTCGGCAAGGTCGGGCGTGCAGACACCGCGACTGATCCGGCCCCGATTTCGATGATTGAAAGCTGGATACGGCTCAAGCCCAAGGACGAATGGCGCGATGGGCTCACCGTCGAGAGACTCATTGAAGACTTGGACGAACGGGTGAGGCTCCCCGGCCTGGTCAACAGTTGGGGTTATCCGATCAAAATTCGCACGGACATGATTTCCACCGGCATCCGCACCCCGGTGGGAATCAAGATATCCGGAGCGGACCTGAATGAGATCAGCCGGATTGCTCTGGATGTGGAAGCGGCCATCAAAGACGTCGAAGGGACGCGCTCCGCCTTCGCCGACCGGGTAGTCGGCGGGAAATATCTGGAAATTACTCCCGATCGGAATGAGCTGGCGCGGCAGAACATCGATCTGGGCATGTTCCAGCGTATCATCCAGACGGCACTGGGAGGAATGAAGATTTCCGAATCGGTTCAGGGGCGTGAACGCTACAACATCATGCTCCGCTATGAGCGGCCCTTTCGCGAATACCCGGAAGATCTGGCCGACATTCTGGTGCCCACGCCGCAAGGACAGCACATTCCCCTCGGTGAATTGGCCGAGATTTCATTTGTCGAAGGCCCGCCTATGATCAAATCCGAAAACGCACGACTCACCGGCTGGGTGTTCGTGGACATTACGGACCGGGACATCGGATCCTACGTGGATGCAGCGCAGGACAGGGTGGCGGAAAAAGTAAAACTGCCTACGGGCTATGCGATCGAATGGTCCGGGCAGTTCGAGCAACTGCTGGAGGCGAAAGCGCGGATGCAGGTCGCCGTCCCATCGGCCATCCTTATCATTTTCGTGCTGCTTATGCTGCATTTCGGCAGGCTGGACCGCACGCTCATGGTGATGCTGTCCTTGCCATTCGGCCTGATTGGAGGGGTCTGGGCGCTTGATCTGGCAGGCTACCATTTTTCCGTTGCGGTGGGAGTCGGCTTTATCGCACTCGGGGGGATCGTCGCCGAAATCGCGGTGGTCATGCTGCTTTACATCGACCAGCAGGTACGCCAGCGTGCACCTGCGAGCCGCAAAGAGCTTCTTGAAGCCATCATGCAGGGGGCAGTCCTGCGCGTGCGCCCCATATTGATGACCGCGCTTATCATTATCGCGGGCCTGATCCCGATCTTCCTCACCGAAGGCCTGGGGTCGGACGTGATGCGACGCATTGCCCTGCCCATGCTCGGCGGCATGTCCTCGACGCTGGTCCTGAGCCTCATCGCGATCCCGGTGGTTTATTCCCTGTGGGAGGGCCGTCATTTCAGGAAATGAGCTCAAGACACGAATCACACTGAGCGTTCTACAGCACCCGCTGCACGCACGAAACTACTGGATGAGAGGAATCAGCCTGAGTTCGTGAAAAAATAACTCTTCCATGAACCCATCCCATCCGCTTTCCGTGTGCAGCAATTCATACAAATTGAAGTCCTTGATACTCATCTTATCCAGCTCTTCTCGCATGGCTGGAGTGACTACGCCGAGCACTGCAAAGTTTCGTGTTCTCGCAGGAGTTTTGTCAAAACTTTTTTTAATGGCACCCAACCGTTCCAAAGCACCTGCTGAATCAGTTCCACCTTTGATTTCAATGGTCACTTCCGCAATCCAGTCCCGCTCTTGGGCGTTATATTTCTCAAACAGGATATCCGGCTCAGATCCAAAGCGCATGCGGATGGCTTGATCTTTGCCCAAAACAAAATAGGGTTCATTCACCTCAACCGGAACTTTCATCGAATCAATCCAGTCCAGCAGTTTTTCTCGGATTGCATTTTCCGCTTCCTTACCTATGCGATTTCGAATCTTTCCGTCTAAGGTAATCGCAATCGCTGCAAGAATATTTCGGTGGCCATCTTCAAGCGTCCATGTCTCTGTGCCTTCAATGATGGAAGAAATCATCTCGTTATACAAGCGAGATACCCTGGAGAGGGCTTCGGGTGCTGGTTCTTTTCTCAAATACCTTTGGGGCCCTTCCCAAGAATCTACATTTGCCGCTATGTTTTTGACCCGTTTTATCGATAGCGTTGTCATTCCACGATAGTACAAAGAAGCTTCAGGATATTGTCGTAACAACTCCGGATGTGCAAAAACTTTTTTAGGTTCAATTCCCAACTGCTGGACATATGACCATGCAGTATCAGAAATCCCTAGTATCTCTAGTCCCTCTGCCTGATAATCCAAATCGTCAGTAAATCTTTCAATTAATGCGCGAATGTGGATATCATCTTTGCGCTTTATGGCCTGTGACAAAATCAGCGCACGGCTCCGAGCGTTTTCTCGCTGTTCATCAGTCACCGGACTTTACCCAATGATATAAACATTTTCTAATTTCTCGTCGGCCAAATTTCCCCATCTGCTGGCTGGAATTTCCTTTGCCGCGCGCTAACATCCAAATAGCGTTGCAACGAAATCCAAATTGCTCAGCAAAATCCGATAGGATCAAGTCGACAGGTACTTCCTCCCCATGGTACTGCACGTTGTCATTAACCATAAATACACTTCCACCAGGCCTTACAACACGCCCGAGTTCATACGCAATTAGGGCCATTTCCGTGAAATAATTTTCAAGAAGGTGAATAATATTCCGGTTGCTTAGTTCTGCGGCATGCTCCCGGAGTATTGATAGAATCTCCTGCAGTGCCGCGTGTTCATCGACTGCACTGAACACTTGACGAATATCTGCCACACCTTGATATGTGGCAAAGAGCGATTCTCGCTTTGAGCGGTTTTCGACTGTTGCCGATAGAAGGGTTTGTCGCAGTGCTTTGATTTGATTGTTGTCATAGTCAAGATACACCAGTTCTAGCGCGTATGTTCTAGTGTAGTCGTATCGATTAGCGTAAGGAGGAGATGTAACTACACAATCAAACTTATTCTCAGGAAGTTTTTTGAGTTCTGTTAGACTCGAACCAGTAATAAAAGTTGGGGTCGGGCCGGCATATTGCTCCTTTAGCAAGGGAAAATCCTTCTCGATTTGCTGTAACCGAAAGGCGAGCGCTGCCAAAAAAGGAGGTATATCTCCTTTGTTCAGTTTTGCGGAAACATTCCGACCAGAACGCGGGTCCCAGCGCAAGAATTGTCCATCCTTACGCGTGTAACTGACTTCTTCCAAAACACTTAAACAAGCCAGATTCAGTACTGTAGCAAGAGCAGGGTTATCTAATTTAGCGATAAAACTACGTGCATTTGCAATCTCACCGTCAGTTCGACGTGGGAATGCCTTTTCAGTAATAGGGATGTGTTTAAGGACATATTGTTCATCACAATTCTGCCTGGATGTCGCACGGAGCAACGCCTGAGAAGCAGTATGAAACTCTTTTGGAGACAATCCGTTTGCCGAATGGGCGACGGACTTGGCAACCAAGTTTCCAAGCGGTAAGATTTCTATCCCAGTTCCCTGAAGGCCCATTCCCATTGCGGTCAAAGCCGTTGTCCCCGCCCCTGAAAAAGGATCAAGTATCTTCTCCCCACTTGTCGCTCCGATGAGTTTCCGCACAAGCGCAGAAGAAAACCCTTCCTTGTATTTCATCCAACGAAATCCAGCAGCACTTTTGTTGCCCTGGTAAGACACCAGCTTTCGAGTCAAGTCAGAATTAATGGAAAGGCGGTCCGCATATTGTCTGGATAACTCCCCACGCGCGAGTGTTGGCCCGCCATTTGGAGAGTATGGTGCGGGAATTGTTTCCATTGGTGGTATTTTGAAATACTATTTTTGATCAAACACTGGTCTTCAGGATAAACCCTAAGTTCTGCAAGCGATATTCCATAGCACTCCGGCTAACTTCAAATTCGTCTGCCAGTATTTTGATCTCTGAAGATTTACCCAGATTAAGATTGGGAGATTCATCAAGATAAGACTCCAAGAGATCTCTCGGCATTAACAGGCCTGCAGCAAATCCATTTGCCTCTAATTCAATCCTACGGTCAGCATCATCTAGGTTTTGTCTGCGGTAGTAGACAGTACGGTCAATAAATACAGAAGTATCTTGCTGACTCTTGCGATGAAGGAAGTAATGTCCAATTTCATGGGCTGTGGTAAAGCGGCGTCTTACACGCGAATGCTGGGCATTAATGACAATCGTTTTTTCTTTTACCGCCAAAAACCCTGAAAATTCTTCTTCGAGTGGCTTCTCGACGACAGCAAGCCCTAAATGGTCGGAAACTTGGTCAAGATCCACAGGTGTAGATATTGCTCCCGATCGTTCAAGCAGTTTATATGCCTTTTCATCAAGCTTTTCATAAATCGTGTTCATGCAGTTCCCTCCTTTGATTTGGTTTCATCAAGCTTTTTGGCTTGGGATGAGTCTTGAATCTCTTCCAAGGCCTTTTCCAAACCATAATCTGGTCCCACTGGAACATTAAGATTCCTTAACTCTTTAGAGATTAACTTGCCTTCCACCAGCACGGGAGACTGCTGATTTTGTTGCAAGCTTGTTGTGACTTCGGAAAGGCTCGGAAGTAATTCAGTCGGCACAATACTCAGAGCTTCTGCCAGTTGGACCAGCAAAAAAGAAGAAGTTCTTTGTAGTCCTGTCTCTATATTGGCAATTGAAGCACGCGAGATGCCTACACGGCCAGCCAATTCCACTTGCGTAAGTCCAAGGCTGCGCCGTTGACTTTTGATGCGCTTTCCAAGAATCTCTTGGAATTGCGCCATCTCGTAAGAGCGGTCCAGAGTCATGGGAAGACAGCATCCTAGCGAAGTATATCACAATAAAAACAATCTTGCCATATATATTGGCATTTATGATAAAATATATATTGTCAGTTTACTAAAGAGAGTTGTGGGAGGTGGGATCAGTTCCACTATGAGCAATCCACCGCAAAAGTTCAACATTCTAGCCCTATCCGGCGGAGGGTTTCGTGGCCTTTTCACGGCTGTCGTCCTCACGCGCCTTGAAGAGCAGACAGGTCGCCCAATTGCCCGTTGCTTCGATTTGATTTGTGGCAGTTCTATAGGCGGAATAATCGGAATGGCTCTTGCTTTGGAAATCCCCGCCTATGAAATAAAACGGCTTTTTGAGTCGAGCGGTAACTGTATTTTCCAAGGGCGGGGTTGGATGCCTCGGTTGTGCGACCGGGTGGGATTGCCTAACCGCAAGGCTAAATATAGTAATGAAAAACTAAAAGAACTAGTTTGCGAGTTGTTCAGCGAAAAGACTCTTGGCGACAGTACGCGCAGATTGCTTATTACTAGCGTCAACTTTTCAACCGGAAAACCCCAGTTTTTTAAGACTCCCCATCACCCTGGGCTGCGAGTAGATGCGAATCTTCTGATGTCTGAAGTTGCTATGGCCACAAGTGCCGCGCCAGTATTTTTCCCTGCCTACCAGATGGGAAAGTCTGGTTCAGTATATGTGGACGGAGGACTAGCCGGAAATGCTCCCGGATTGTTCGGAGTACACGAAGCGAAGCACTTTCTAAAACAATCCGATAAGGACATTCAATTGCTGTCAGTCGGGACAGCTGGGGGGCTGTGTTGCCTAGACGCTCGAAACCCCTTAGATATGGGTACCTTTCGCTGGCGTGAGCATGTAGTGCTCTTGACCTTATCTGCTCAGGAAAGTGTGACAGATTCGATGCTTTGCCATGAACTAGGTGACCACTATCTAAAGATAGATGCGGTACCCACCCCCGAGCAAAAAATCAATATCGGCTTTGACGCAGCAGATGCAGCAGCCATTCAAACTCTAAAGAGCCTTGGCGATGATGCGGCCAGACGTTTTCTTGGAAAACCGAAGGCAGACGTTTTCCTGACTCACAAGGCTCCCCCCCTTAATTTCCATCTACACGAGACAGAGGATCTTACACATGAATAAAGAACACAATCTAGACAAGGCCTTCCAAAAATTCTTCGAGAACCTGCAAATCTCAGAACAAGATCGACAGAGGTTTCTGGAGGTTAGGCGAACTGTACGCCAAAACCTTCGCAAGGAATTTACCGAAATAAAATTCTTGACTCAGGGGTCATTCGCATATCACACGTTGATAAATCCGACCCAATGTCCTCCGCAACAAATGGACCTTGACGATGGTGCTTACTTCACTGATCTACGCAGAAACTGGTTTGATGATTCGAAGCTTCTTTTTGACGCTATCGACCCGATACTTGAGGAGATTGCCAGTGAACACTCATGGGAAGTCGACACAAGTAAAGCGAGCTGTGGTCGGCTGGTCATAGCAAAAGACAAGCACATTGATATCCCGCTCTATCAAGTAGAGGGAAATAGTCCTCACGACACCCAGAGTGTTGAACTGGCCAACCTATATCGAAGGGCGGGCATACCCTACTATCCCTCATCTGAACGAGTTCTGCTTGCACAAAGAACTGGGGAATGGATTGTTTCTGACCCCCGAGCCATTATCGAATGGGTACTTTACTGTGTAGATAAATATGGGCAGCAGTTTTTGCGACTATGCTGTTATTTCAAGGCATGGCGAGATTGTCAATGGGCAAAACCTCCTATAAAGTCAATTCTGATAATGGCGATGCTGGACGCAGCATTAGACTACATTTCCAGCTCAGGCAAGAGCATGGATGATGCGTGTGCCACCTACGAATGCGCCATGCATATGATCGAGCAGCTTAAATCTGGAGGCGTTAAGGATCCTTCTGACAACAGCAAGATTCTAGATGGCAACCTCAATCCTTCCCAAAGGCATGGTGTCATTGAAAAGCTTGGGCGGTTGGCTGACACGCTTGAGAAAAGCCTGTATGACTCAGGCCTGAATGTGGATGATTTGTGTGAATTGCTGTGTGATCAATTTGGCAGATTTTTTCCGTGCGATCCAGATTTGCTTGAGTCGTGCCAGTCTAACCCTAACCGCGTCACTCCCATAGTCATTCCTCCAGTTGTGGTGCCTACGCCTCGTCCATGGGCAGAATAACTGAAGCGGACGCTAGGTGGATTAGCGAGTTCTACCCGAGCCTGCGGGTGAGACACGACAATGCCCTAACTGGACATCTTAGGTTTAGAGCAGCGTACAAGGGGAAATCGAATGGAGAGCTAGAGGTTTTTCACGGTGACTTATCTGACCGAGATAGTGTTTCGGGAGAGATCCTTGAGGACGTGTACAGGGTGCACGTGGTTATGAAAGAAAGCGACCCTATGCCTCTCGCATGGGAACTTAGCGGTCGTTTGAAAATGCAGGCCGAGAGCATGAGGAAGTCTTTGGCAGATTTACATATGTATGAAAACAATGAATCCCTGTGTCTGGGCAATCCTGTAAAAATCAGAGCAAACATGATGGAAAATGATAGTGTTCAGAATTATTTTGAGCGGTGGCTAATTCCATATCTGTACTATCGCAGTTATTTGGAAAAGTTTTCCTGTGAGCCATGGCCCGGGCTGCCACATGGGCTAATCGGGATTTTGGAAGATTTCTCTAATCTCGATGGGATTGGCACTGACTCTAACATTCTTAAAGTCATCACAAATTTCTATCCGTCCCTCCTCCAGAAAGTTTCTGCCAGCGATTCCTCAAAGGATAAATACCGGGCAAATGACAGGTGTATCTGCGGTTCAGAAATTAAATTTAAACGATGCCACCCCCAAGCTTGGTTAGGCTACAAAAATTTGCGGGAGATCTTTCAGAGGAAAACGGCAAGCAGGTCAGCGTATGACCCGTATTTCTGTTAGAATGCGCACCCCGCAACCTGTGGACAACTCTTCGGAGCAACTTTGGTCACAATCCGTCTATCCCGAACTGGCGCAAAGAAGCGTCCGTTTTACCATTTGGTCGTTACCGATTCGCGTAAACCTCGCGACAGCGGATATCTTGAGCGCCTAGGCTTTTTCAATCCCGTTGCCACCGGCAAGGAAGAAGAGTTGCGCATTGACCAAGAGCGTGTGCAGCATTGGCTGAAGCAGGGTGCGAAGCTTTCTGACCGTGCGGCGCAGCTGATCCGGAAACACGCCAAGCTGCAGGCCGCCTGAGGCCTCCCCTCTGAACATCTCCCCCGCCACGGACCCCTCCGGTTCCGCGGCTCCCAGCTATGTGCTGTGCGGATACATCAGCGGCGTGTACGGTGTACGAGGCTGGGTCAAGGTGTATTCGTATACCCGCCCCATCGACAACCTCCTCAAGTACCGTCCATGGCAACTTCGCTCCGACGGAGACAGCAACATCCATGAGCCGGAATCCAGCCGGCGCACTCACCGAGGCCTGATCGCCAAACTCCACGGCATTGACGACCGCGACCAGGCGGAAGCACTGCGGGGCCAAGAGATCTGGATCGATTCGGCACAGTTCCCTAGCTTGCCGAAAGGCGAGTACTACCACCGCGAACTGCTGGGACTGACTGCGTACGATCAGCACCAGCAAGCGCTTGGCACCGTGGACCAGGTCCTGGAGACTGCCGCCCATGACGTGCTGCTCATTCGCGGAGAACAGGAGTACCTCATCCCCTACGCGCCCGGCGAGACCGTGCTGAACGTGGATCTGAAACAACGCCGGATCGACCTGCGCTGGGACGGCGTTCTGGAGTGACGTGATGCGCTTCGACGTCGTGGCGCTGCTTCCGGGAATTGTCGAGGCCGTTGCCTCCGAGGGGGTGATCGGTCGGGCGTGCACGCAGGGCAAAGTGCAGGTGCACTGCACCAACCCGCGCGATTTCGCCGAAGATCCGCACCGCACCGTGGACGACCGCCCCTATGGCGGAGGCCCGGGCATGGTCATGCAGTACGAACCGCTGGCACGGGCGCACGATTCGGCGTGCCGGGCAAATCCGGAAGCCCGCACGATCGCGCTGACCCCCCAGGGGATCCCCTTCACTCAGGCACTGGCACGCGAGGTGGCGAAAGAAAAAGGCTTGATCCTGATCGCCGGACGTTACGAAGGGATCGACGAGCGCTTCCTGGGCCAGCGGGTAGATGCCGAGTGGTCGGTTGGCGACTACGTGCTGTCCGGCGGCGAATTGGCTGCGGCCGTGGTGATCGACACCGTTGCCCGGCTGTTGCCGGGCGTTCTCGGCTGTGCGGAATCGGCTGGCCAGGACTCGTTCAGCGAGGGACTTTTAGACTGTCCGCACTACACCCGGCCGGAAGAAATCGAGGGCCTGCGCGTGCCGGAGGTGCTTTTATCCGGCGATCATGGCAAAATAGCGCGCTGGCGACGGCGCGAAATGCTTGGACGCACCTACCGACGCCGCCCGGATCTGCTTGATCCCACCGCACTGTCGGCGGAAGATCGGGCTTTACTGGATGAATACCTGGACTTGACCTCAGAGGAAACAGACCGTGAGCGCGACGATTGAGAAACTGGAAAGCGCACAGATGCGCCAAGACCTGGCCGATACGAAATTCGCCCCAGGCGACACGGTCGCAGTCTCGGTCAAGGTCCGGGAAGGCGAACGCGAGCGCTTGCAGGTGTTCGAAGGCGTGGTGATTGCCCGGCGCAATCGCGGTCTGAACTCTTCGTTCACGGTGCGGAAGATCTCGCACGGCGAAGGCGTGGAGCGGGTGTTCCAGATGCACAGCCCGCTGATTGACTCGATTGACGTCAAACGCCGCGGAAAAGTGCGCCGCGCGAAACTGTACTACCTGCGTGGCCGTACCGGAAAGGCCGCCCGCATCCAGGAAAAACTCGGCGGGTGATTCAGCGGCCATGTCGGACGACATCGGCTTCCAGAGTTTCGACACGCCCCTAGACGCGCCCATCGAAATCCATGCCGGCCGGCATGGCATTTCGGCGATTTTCTTCAATCTGGACCGCCGAAAGCGGCACCCCGACCGTCCGAACGCCCTGACCCGTGCCGCGGCACGGCAACTCCGGGAATACTTCGACGGAAAACGCAAAGCGTTCGAGCTTCCGCTCGCCACGCTGGCCAAGGACAGCCCGTTCACCGAATACCGGCGCAGGGTATGGGGCACGCTTCTGGATATTCCTTACGGACAGACCCGAACTTACACCGACATCGCCAGACAGGCTGGCGGCAGCCCGCGGTCAGTCGGCACTGCCAACGGCCGCAACCCGCTCTGTGTCGTGGTGCCTTGCCACCGAGTAGTGGGGAAAAACGGACTTGGAGGCTACGGAGGCCCGTTAATCCGTGAGAAGGGAGAGCAACTCCTGGAGATCAAGCGCCATCTTCTGGAGCATGAGCGACGCTACGCCTGACGCCCCGGCTGCGGCTCAACTGCTGGGCCGCCGCGTCGAACACCAGACACCCTAAAAAGATGAATGCGGCCGCCGTCACGATGGAGGGCCCGGCCGGGGTATCAAGCCAAAGAGAACCGTACAGGCCTAATACGCCCGAAAGCATTGCGAAGAGAATGGCGATTAGTGCCATCTGCTCCGGGGTATGGGCCAAGGTTCGTGCCGCCGCAGCCGGAACGATCATCAACGCGACGACCAGAAGGGCGCCGACGACCTGCATCCCCACGGCCACCACAGCGGCCACCAAGGCCATATAAATCAGTTGGTTGCGTAAAGGCTTCGCGCCTTCCGCCGCCGCCAAGCCTTCGTGCAGCGTCGCGGCCACCAATGAGCGCCAGATCGCGGCCAGCATCGCAAGGCCGAACAGTGCTCCCGATCCGATCAGAGTCAGGTCCTCCCTGCCTACCGCCAGCACGTCCCCGAACAGGTAGGCGGTCAGATCGTACTGCTGGTAGTTTTCGGTCAAGGCCATCGCGACGAGGCCGATGGCCAGAGTCGAATGGGCCAGCACCCCGAGGATCGTGTCGCCCGCAAGGCGCGACACCCGCTGCAGCGCCACCACCGCCACCGCGACCAGAAACGCCACCCCGAACACCCCGGTCTCCGGGTTGAGCCCCAGAATCACGCCAAGCACCACTCCGAGCAACGCGGAATGCGCCATGGTGTCGCCGAAATAAGCCTTGCGCTGCCACAGGATCACGCAACCAGTCGGTCCGGCCACCAGTGCCACGGCCAAGGTTGCGAACAGGGCGCGAAAAAAGAAGTCGTCCAGCACAGCAGGAAAGTGGGGCGTCAGGTTTCCGTCGATTCGCCGTGGCACTGATGGCGGACATGCCGGTAAGCTTCGGCGCGCGTGCCGAACAACTGATGGAATTCCGGATGATCCACCGTGTCCTCCGGAGCGCCCATGCAGCGTACCGTACCGTTCAGGCATACCACCTGATCCGTCCGGCTCATCACGTAATGCAGGTCATGGCTGGTCATCAGTGCCGCGCAACCCCGGTGTTCGACGATTTCCGTAATCAGCTGATACATATCCGCTTCGCTGGAGAAATCGACGCCCCGCAACGGTTCATCCATCACCAGGAGATCCGGGTTGCGCGACAGCGCCCGAGCCAGCATCACCCGCTGGAACTCGCCGTGCGAAAGCTCATTGACTTGAGAAGTGGACAGGTGATCTGCACCGGTTTCCCGCAAAGCTTCCGTGGTGATTTCGGCTGGACGATGCGAAGTCAGTGTCATCAGACGCCGCACCGTCAGCGGCAGATCGAACTGAACCGGGTCGGCAGGCGGTACGTAGCCGATGCGGAGTCCGGACGCACGGATCACGTTGCCCGCATCCGGACGCCGCAATCCGAGCAGGGTCTTCAGCAAGGTGCTTTTGCCGGCACCATTGGGACCGACCACGGTCACAACCTCGCCAGCATGGACTTCAAGGCTGACATCGTGAATCAGCCAGCGTCCGCCCCGGTATACCCCCACGGAACGGGCACTGACGAGCAGTCGGGGCTGTATCATGGATGGGTGGACTCCGCCACCTCAGCGCAACTCGGGCAATGCCCGACCGCTTCCAGCAATTGGGAGTGAATCGTAAAGCCCGACTGCCGGGCAAGTTTATCCATCATGTCTCGCAACTTCAGTTCCTCGCATTCCATCACGATCCCACAGGCCTTGCACACGAACAGCACGGCGCCATGCCGTTCGGCGAACCGATAGCATGCGATATAGGCATTGCTACTGGCGACGCGGTGCACCAAGCCCATGGATTCCAAGAAATCCAGTGCCCGATACACCTGGACGGGTGCCCGACTGCGGCCTCCCCAGTCGAACCGCCGGAGGATCTCATAGGCTCCCAGGGCGCGATGATCGTCGAGCAGCAGTTTCAGGACGGCCCGGCGATTTTCAGTAAGTCGCTTGTTACGGCTCTCGCATACCGCCTCCGCGTGCGCCAAGGCATCCGAAGCGCAGGAATGGTGATCATGCGGGGAAAGCGGCAGCGAAGGATCAGCGGCTATTTGGGTCATCACGTGAGGCTTTTCAGCCCGAATCGCGGCAATGTTATATTGTAACGCTACTCTTCTGGCGTTCTCGGGAACGCCACCAGATGCTCCAGATCGAGACTCAAGCGGGTCTTTTCGTCTATTTCCAGATCCTTGTGGCTGGAGGCCAAAGCGAGCAACTGAGTGCCGGACGCGAGCCGCAGCGTATACAAGGTGTCATCACCCTTGAAGGCCTTTTCGGTCACCGTGGCGGGAATCTCCCCCTTCGAATCGATCAGAACGTCGTCCGGACGCAGCAGGATATCCATGCGCATCCCCGAAGGGTACGGATAAGAGTTGTGATCATCTTGGACTCGGCCGATTTCGGTGTCGAAGGCACCCTCTTCCCGCAAAATGCCTTCGATGAAAACGCCCCTCCCGACGAGGCTTGCGACCTGCCGGGAAACCGGGCGGTGGTAGATGTTGAACGGTGTGTCCCACTGCAGGATGGTGCCTTCTTTTATGATTCCGACCTGGTCGCCCATGGCAAAGGCTTCATCTTGGTAATGCGTCACGACGACCGCCGTTGAACCGGCTTCCTTGAGAATGTCGCGAACCTCAAGGCTCAAGCGTTCGCGCAGGTCAATGTCGAGACTGGCGAACGGTTCATCGAGCAGCAGCAGGCGCGGTTGAGGGGCCAGGGCCCGAGCCAGCGCCACCCGCTCCTGTTGCCCGCCGGACAGCTCGTGCGGATAGCGGGAAAAGCAGTCCTCCAGTCCGATGATTTCCAGTAGTTTCCGAACGATTCGGTCTTGAGCGGTCTTCGGCTCACGTCGAATCCCGATGGCGATGTTCTGCGCCACCGTCAGGTGCGGAAACAGCGCCCGGTCCTGAAACACCATGCCGACCGGCCGCCGTTCCGGAGGGACGTTGAATCCCGGTCGGGACATGACTTCGCCCGCAATGCGGATCTCTCCCTGCAGGACCGGCTCGAAGCCCAGAATGGCACGCAGAGTCGTCGTCTTGCCGCAACCGGACGGACCCAGCAGGGCAGCGATTTCACCCTGAACGACTTTGAGCGAGAAGTCGTCCAACGCCGGGCGGTCGCCGTAGGCGCAGGAAACCTTCTCTACTTCCAGAAGCGCCATGACCCTCCCTCAACGCCGGCCGCGGACCGCCAACAGGAACACCGGAATCAGGCCTGCCGCCACCAGCGCTACCGACGGCAGCGCAGCCCGCTCCCACAGGCCCTCCGAAGACAGGCCGTAAATGCGCACCGCCAAGGTATCCCAACCGAACGGACGCAGAAGCAGGGTCGCCGGCATTTCCTTCATCACGTCAACCAGAACCAGTAGTGCCGCAGTCAGCAGGCCCGGGCGCAGGATCGGGACATAGATTCGCCAGACCAGCGCCACACCCGTAAAGCCCAGCGACTGTGCAGCTTCCCGTACGCTGGGGCGAACCCGCTCCAGTGCGCTGTCGATGGGATTGAACGCCAGCGCCAGAAACCGGGCGAAGTAAGCCAGTATAAGACTGAACACGCTGCCGACAAACACCCAGGTCGCCTCGGTTCCCGTCAACCACAGCCAGACTTCGGCAACCCGGTGGTCGATCCAGGACAGCGACCACATCACGGCCACGGCCAGAACCGAGCCGGGGATGGCGTAGCCCAAGGTGCCGATGCGCACGCTGGCCCGGGTCAGCCAGCTGGTGTCGCGCCGCGAGGCATAAGCCAAGACCAACCCCCCTGCCGTAGTCGCAACAGCCGCCATGGCCCCCAAGGCCAAAGTGTGGCCCAGGAGCGACAGGAAAGCGAAATCCAGGTCATCAATCCATCCTCGGGCCCACAGCAGGAGTTGCACCATGGGGATGATGAACGCCAGCAGCAACACCAGGCTGCAGTAGGCGCTCGCCGCCACCGCACCGAGGCCCCGCAGGCGGTAGGGGCGGGCATTCAGCGAACTGCCGGCATCGTCGAAGCGGGCACGGGAACGCCCGTAGCGCTCGAGGTACAGCAGGACGAAGACGAACATGAGCAACAGGGATGCCAACTGGCTGGCGGCATTGAGATCAAAAAAGCCGAACCACGACTTGTAGATCGCGGTGGTGAACGTGTCGTAGTTGAACACTGCGACCGCACCGAAATCGGCCAGCGCCTCCATCACGGCCAAACTCACGCCACCGATGATCGCCGGGCGCGCCATCGGCAGGGCCACCCGGAAGAAGCTCTGCCACGACGTCATGCCCAGCGTGCGAGCCGCTTCCAGTGCGGCGCGACCCTGCTTGAGAAACGCTACCCGCGCCAGCAAATAAACATAGGGATACAGCACCAGCACCATCACGGCCAGGACCCCCGTGGAATGCCGCACTTCCACGCTCCAGGACGCAGGCAGATCGAACGCCTGCCGCACCAATCCCTGCACCGGGCCTTGAAAATCCAACAGCCCGAGAAACACGAATGCCATGACGTATGTCGGCAGGGCAAACGGCAGCATTAACGCCCAGTCGAACCAGCGTCTTCCCGGGAACTCGCAGGTGCTGACCAGCCAGGCAAGGCTGACCCCGAGGATCAGGGTGCCGATCGCGACACCGACGATCAACAACAGGGTGTTGCCGATCAACGTCGGGAGTACCGTTGCCGCCAGATGTCCCCAGACCTCGGTGGTCGGGGCCAGCCAAGCCGCGAAGATTACGACCAGCGGGACCAGGATGGCCGCCGCCAGAAACCGGCTACCCCAATACCAGAAGCGACTGGAAAAGTCGGTAGCCGAAGTCACGGAATGAGAGGGTTCAGCGATAGCCGACCCGGTCCATCAGGCGCACGGCTTCCGCCTGCAGGCGGCCTGCTTCAGCGAGGTTCAACGAATCGGCCTGGAATTCCCCCCAAGCCTGGACTTCGGGGGCGGGAGGCACGTCTTCCCTGACCGGGTATTCCAGATTCAGCTCAGCAAACAGGTCCTGGGCCTCGGGTTGTGCCAGCCATTCAAGAAACGCCTGCGCTTCTCCGGGGTACTTGGAGACTTTCAGAAGGCCACCGCCGGAGACATTGACGTGGACACCTTGAGAACCCTGGTTGGGCCAGAACAAGGCGAGTTTCAGGTCCGGCTCCTTGCGCATCAGCCGGCCGTAGTAGTAGCTGTTGACGATGGTGACGCCGCACCGCCCCATCGCGACCGCCTGCAGTGCCTTGGTGTCGTTGGAAAAGGGTTCGGCCGCGAGGTTGGCCACCCAGCCTCCCACGATCTTCTCAGCCGCCTCTGCACCGTGATGCGCGATCAGGGCCGCCACCAGCGACTGGTTGTAGACTTTCTTGGAAGTACGCAGGCAAAGTCTTCCGTGCCACTTCGGGTCGGCGAGATCTTCGTACGAAGAGAGTTGGTCGGGAGAGATCTCCTCGGTGTTGTAAGCCAGGGTCCGCGCCCTTTTCGAAAATCCGAACCAGCGGTTCTCCGGATCACGCAGGGCGGCCGGGATGGCTTTCGCCAGCGCTTCGGAGGCGACCGGCACCAGCAGGCCACGTTCGGCGGCATGCCAGAGATTCCCGGCATCCACCGTCAGCAGGATATCCGCCCCACCGTTCTTGCCAGCCGCAGCAAGGCGCTCCAACATGGGTCCGGGTTTTCCGGTGTGAAGGTTGAACTGGACGCCGGTTTGTTTCGTATAGAGCTCCAGCACCGGCTCGATCAGATGCGCCTTGCGAGAAGAATACAACGTCAACGTAACCGGGTCGGCCGCCATCAGGACGGGCTGAGCGGCTAAAAACGCCAGCAAAACCAAGGAAAGTTTTTTCACTGCGAAAGGTAGTAGTAATGAGAATGAATATTATTATAGTTTCTGGCTGTTTGTCAACCTGTCCCCCGGCACACAAGAACTACCGCAAACGCAAGCCATAAAGCTGACAATTATTAGCACTTTAGTTTACAATATTCTTAGATAAAGTTTCCAATCCTTGGGAGACTATGAGGAAATATTTACAATGGTCAAAATCCGTACCCGTAGTGAGCAAATCAGGAGTTACATCCTCGATCAGGTCGAGGAGTCGCCGGAGGCCGTGGCAAAGGAAACGGTAGAGCGATTTGGGATTTCTCGCCAAGCCGTGAACAAGCACCTGAGGCAACTCTGCGAGGAGGGAATTCTTGAGCAGTCTGGAAAGACGAACGCAACCCGGTACTGGCTAGCGACACTGTCCGATTGGGTTGGCCGTTACGAGATCAAGCCAAAGTTGATCGAAGAAACTGTTTGGACACAAGACGTGAAAGATCAACTCGGTTCGCTATCAGACAACGCATTAGGTATCTGGCACTACGGCTTCAATGAAATGCTCAACAACGCAATTGACCATTCTGACGGCTCCATAATCCGGATAGGAATCACTCGAACCATAGTGGGTACAGAAATGTGGATCCACGACGATGGGTGCGGAATCTTCAAGAAAATACAAAAAACATTGGGACTACTGGACGAACGACATGCCATCCTGGAACTGTCAAAAGGCAAGCTGACGACTGACCCCGACCGTCATACCGGCGAAGGAATCTTCTTTACATCCAGAATGTTCGATGAGTTTGCCATTCTCTCGGGCGGCATCTATTTCTCCCATGAATTCGGGGAGAAAGAGGATTGGATTCTGGAAAGAAATCTGGATTTGGGCGAGACTTCCGTCTTCATGAAGTTGAAAAGCAAGACAACAAGAACAACAAAGGAGATTTTTGATCAATTCACTTCTGGAGAAGATTATGGGTTTACTAAAACGGTTGTTCCAGTTCGGATGGTTCAACTCGGAGAGGACGGGCTGATCTCCCGCTCTCAAGCCAAACGGCTTCTGGTACGTATGGAGAAGTTCCAGAAGGTTTTGTTTGACTTCCAGGAGGTAGAAAACATCGGGCCGGCATTCGCAGACGAGATCTTCCGGGTTTTCGCCCGACAACACCCGGAAATCGAACTGGTCCCGATCAACGCGTGTCCGGAAACGGAAAAAATGATTGCAAGGGCAATAAACGTGGAAGTCCATATCACATCGGGAACTCCCAGAATCCAAGTTCGAGCTGAGGCCGTGCCATTGCTGTCTGAAGCCGGTGTTGAGATTCAGGAATATGTCTGTCAACCAATCGGAACACGTCAGCCGGTCGGCTACAACCAATCCTTTCTCAATTCCTACCAGCCCAACGAGACTTTCTATCTCTCACAAACGGAACGAGAACATCTTCGGAAAATCGGTCGGTCGGATAGCGCCGAGCAACCGGCTGGCACCCATGCCAGAAAAAATCTCGACAGGCTGCTGATCGACCTGTCGTGGAACTCCAGCCGCCTTGAGGGCAACGCCTATTCCCTGCTTGAAGCAAGCCGCTTGCTTGAACTCGGTGAAGAGGCAGAAGGAAAAAAGCAGAGCGAAGCGCGGATGATCCTCAACCACAGGGAGGCCATCGAATTTCTTGTCGACACAGCGCATGACACTGGTTTCAATCGATACGCCCTTCTCAACCTTCACGCACTGCTGGCAAACAGCCTGCTGCCTGACCTCGACGCAGAGGGGCGACTTCGGCATATCGGTGTCAGCATCGGAGGCTCGGCCTTTCACCCTCTGGAAATACCTCAACTCATTGAAGAATACTTTGATCGAATCCTTGCCACTGCTTCAGCCATCCATGATCCCCTTGAACGAGCCTTCTTCGCAATGGTGCAACTTCCCTACTTGCAACCATTCGACGATGTCAACAAGCGGGTGTCGCGACTGGCCGCGAACATTCCACTGATTCAGGAAAATCTGTCGCCGTTGTCTTTCGAGGATGTTTCTCGGCAGCTTTATACCGAGGCCATGCTCGGCGTGTACGAGTTGAACCGGATCGAATTGCTCAAAGACATGTTTCTTTGGGCCTACGAGCGATCAGCCGCCCACTACGCCGCCGTACGGCAGTCCATAGGCGAGCCCGACCCGTTTCGCATACGGCACCGCACCACGTTGCGCGAAGTCGTGGGTACCGTCGTCCGCGAACGCATGAACAAGCAGCAGGCCGCTACGCATATCCACACCTGGGCGCGGGCGCGGATTGACGAACCGGAACATCCCCGCTTTTGCGAAATCGCTGAAAAGATCCTGCTGGGACTGCATGAGGGGAATCTGGCGCCCTATGGCATCCGACCGTCCGAGTTCACGGCGTGGCGGGAACAGTGGGAAACCTAAACGATGCATTGTTTCGTGCCTCTTATAATGAGAACCCAATCTTCCTGAATTGAGCGGACCAACTCATGGAAAAGAATCAGGTCATCAAGACACGCATGGGCACATCACCCGGTGAAATTGCCGCTTTCTGCAAACGTCGCCAGATTGCGGAACTGGCATTGTTCGGTTCCGTGCTGCGCGATGACTTTGGACCCAACAGCGATATCGATGTGCTGGTGAAATTCAGCCCGGAGGCAAAACTGTCGTTTCTGGACCTCCAGCAGATGGAAGAGGAACTAAGTGGAATACTGGGCCGCCCCGTCGATTTGGTTGAAAGAGTGGCCGTAGAACAAAGTCGTAACTGGATACGTCGGGAAGACATCCTGGGTTCCGCAAAGACGATCTATGCGGCGTGACCCGTCATATCTGACCGACATGCTGCTCGCGGCGCGCGATGCAGTGAATTTCACAGAAGGACTAACACTGAATCATTCCAACAGAATACCCTGCACCAACATGCCGTCGCGAAGGCTGTTGAAATTATCGGGGAAGCCGCCTCTCGGCTGAGTGCCGAAACCAAGGCGACATACCCTGAAATCGAGTGGGGCAGAATAATCGGGATGCGCAATCGCCTTGTTCATGGTTATTTTGCGATCAATTACACACGGGTTTGGGAAATCGTACATGACGATCTGCCCAAATTGATCCTTCAACTGGAGGCCATCGTTCCGCCAGAACCAGATTAATAAATTAGGGAAACTAAGGATTGATGATGTGGACCACCATGGGAGTACAATGAAAAATCCCCTCCATGTAAATAAGGAGAGAAGGATATGTCACTGCCAAATATGTTGAAGGCGAACATCGACGGTACCGAACCGGATGTTCACGGAAAGATCTCCAAACAAGTCGTAATGCTCGACGAAGTCACGGCCATCAAGGTGACCTTCAATCCTGGAGCCAAATGGTCTGTGGATCTCAAGGAGTACGCCGGAACGGATTCATGCCTGCTTCCGCACGTCGCGTACGTGATTTCCGGTGCCATCGAAATTCAGATGGATGACGGTTCGAGAGAAACTTTTCGCAAAGGCGACATCATGATGTTGCCCCCGGGACATGACGCCTGGACCGTAGGAGACGAACCTTGCCAATTTATACAAATGTCGCAAGGGGACAACTACTATGCGGATCGTTGTTGCGGATAAAACTGCCCGAAGCAGACCCTAGACCGCGGTCGAGATTGGAAGCCTTCCTGCTGCCAATCGCTTATTCCTGATTGTCTTCCTCAACGGCCACTTCCAGACGCTGCAGGAAATCTGGGATTGCCGAACGGACCCGCCGCCAACTCGGTACGTACGGGCTTTCCATCGGATATGCCAAAAAGTCCTGTCCCGCACTCAACAAATTGCTGGCGAATAGCTCCACTGCCTGTTCTTCCGCATCCCGGTCCAGGTTCAGACCATTGGTGATGGCGTCACTCTGGTAACGCTCGATCAGGTCCAGCGCCTCCCGAAGATAAGCCGCCTTGAGGCTGCGGAACACACCTTTGGAAAACACCTCGCCCTCGATCGCCATCTTCCTGAAGACGGCCTTGCAGATGTCCGCGCTCATCTTCGACAGCCCTGCCCGCGCGTCGGCCGCCCCCATCTGCTGATGCTTGTGGTCGTACAGATCCGCAATGTCGACCTGGCAGATGCGCCGGCTGGAATGCATGCGCCGGATTTCGGCAAGCAGTCCGATCTCCAAGCCCCAGTCATCCGGCAGGTACAGGTCCTTCAGCACATAGGTGCGCAACGAGCATTCCCCGGCGAGCGGATAGCGGAAGCTGTCAATGTACTCGACGAAATCATGTGGCCCGAACACCTTGCGCAGGGCGCGCAACAGCGGTGCCACCAGCAACCGCGCCACCCGGCCTTTCAATTCCTGCTCGGAAATGCGCGAATAGTAACCCTTGCAGAACGCGAAGCTGAAGCTCGGGTTCGCGACCGGATAGATCAGCCGCGCCAGCAGGCGGCGATCGTACGTGGTGATGTCGCAGTCATGCAGCGCCAAAGCCTCCACCCGGTCGCACGCCAACACGTATCCGAAGCAGAACCAGACATTGCGTCCCTTCCCCTGCTGGGTCGGCGCCAAGCCCCGTGCCTCCAGTTCGTCCGCCAGTGCCCGTAGCCTGGGACCATCGTTCCAAAGCACGTGATGAGGCTGCGGCAGGCGCGAGAAGAAATCCCGGGCGTGCTTGAACTGGTCCGCGTCGGCCGCATCCAGGCCAATCACGATTTCGTTCAGGTATTCCACCTGGGCCAGTTCCTCGACAATCCGGCCGAGCGCGGGTCCTTCGAGTTCCGAATACAGGGAAGGCAACACCAGTCCCAGTGGGCGGTTTTGGGAGAACCCGAGCAGTTCCGCTTCGAATTCCTCGGTGGGACGTCCCGCCAGGTCATGCAGCGTAACGATCTGCCCGTTCTGGAAAAAATCACTCATGGCTAACCCTCTAGTAGCGCCTGAACTGCGCGCGACCAAGCCGCCGGTCCGGTCCCCTCCGGCACACGCGCACCGGGATATTGTATGTTGCGTCCGCCCGGGTTGTTGATCACCACCACGATATCCGCCGCATCCATCATGCCCAAGTCATTCGGACCGTTGCCGAGCGCCACGCTCACCACCCCTGGATACTGCTGCCGGTAACGCGGAACCAGATGTTCCAGCGCGACCTGCTTGTCCGTCGCGCCCATGACATGCACGAAGCGGTCCCCCCGCTTGAGGTGAAGCCCGTGTGACCGTAACTGTTCCGCAAACTCATCCAGCCGCTCCGGTTCGTCTCGCCAGACCAGCGGCTCGGTGAAGCGTCGTTCGCGCGCCGCCGCCATCGCGCCTGCCGGCAGACCGCAAGCGGCCTCGACCTCCTTTTCGCTCATGTCGGATATCCCCTGAAAGCGAAACGAGGCGGACAACCCGTCCAAAGCCGCCCGAATCACCGGGTAGGGAGCACCGAATGGGATCAGTCCTTCCGCCTCGCCATCGTCGAAGGTCCCGGGCGGCACGTATACTGCGCCCCCGTTCTCGATGGAGAATGGCGCGTCAATCCCGAGCGTCTCTCCGAGCAGGCGGGTCTCCTGTTCGGTCTTGCTGGTGTTGAAGATGATCGGCACCCCATGCTTCCGGGCGCACTCGATTCCTGGCAATGCTTCTTCCCACTGATAGGTATCGGCAGCCAGCATCGTTCCATCGACGTCGCTGAACAGCAGGTAGCGCATCATCGATTTCGCAACCGCTCCAGCAAAGCGTCCAAGGTATGGCCCGGGGCCGGAGCCGCTGGGTCCTGCAGCGCCTCCGCCAGCGAGCGGGACAGGCGTTTTCCGTATTCCACGCCGAACTGATCGAAAGCGTTAATTCCCCAAAGCACGGCAGTCGCAAATGTCACATGCTCGAATAGCGCCAGTAGCGCCCCGATCCGTCGCGGACCCAAATCATCCAGAATAAACAGTGTGCTCGGGCGATCCCCCGGATGCACGTAATGGCCCGCCGCCACACCGGGGGCGGGTTTCGCCTCTTCGGCCGTCCGGCCCGAAGCCAGCAGGTCCAGCTGCGACAGGCACTGCGCCAGCAGCGCCCGCTCACGCTCATCCTCTGGATCCGGTCGTGCAATGATCGCGTCCACCGGCACGGCCTGGGACCCCTGGTGCAACAACTGGAAGAACGCATGCGCACCGTCATTGGCGGAACCGCCCCACACGATCGGAGCCGCGACATCCTGCAGATTGCCCTCCGCATCGGCTCGTTTGCCCAGGCTTTCCATCTGAAGCTGCTGCAGAAACCTCGGCAAGGTCCGCAAGCCATAGTTGTACGGCAGAACCGCGCGCGTCGCCGCTCCCAGAAACGTATGGTTCCAGAGCATCAGCAACGCCAGCATCAGGGGAACATTGGATTCCGCTTCCGCCTCCCTGAAGTGTTCGTCCACCGCATGGGCACCCGCGAGCAATTGTTCGAATGCGTCCCAGCCGGCATGCAGCACGACCGGCAGGCCGACGCTTGACCAGACCGAATAGCGACCGCCGACCCCGTCCCAGAACGGGAAGATTCTTTGCGCGTCGATGCCGATCTCCTGCGCGCGGTCGGTTGCGGCCGTAGTCGCCACGAAGTGTTCCATCACCTCCCCGGGCGCCACCCCCTGATCTGCCAGCCACTGCCTCGCCGCCGAGAAATTGCGCTGGGTCTCTTCGGTGGTGAAAGTCTTGGAGGCGATGATGAAGAGCGTCTGATTCGCATCGCAACCGTGTAGCACAGCATTTAACTCCTCGGGATCCAGCGTGGACGCAAAGCGGACATCCGGTGCGCCGGGTGCGCGAGGGAACACCTCGCACAGCATGCGCGGCCCCAGATCCGAACCGCCGATCCCCAGATTGACCACCGTGCGCCAGCGCGAGGCGCAGGCCTCTGCGAACTCGTGCATCCGCTGGCGCTGTCGATGCACTTCGGCGAGGATGTCGACGCCTTCCACGACCCAGCCCTCCGGGCGCGGGTCACGCAAGGCCGGGTGCAGAACCGGGCGGTTTTCCGTCGCGTTCACCGGCGCACCGGCAAACAGGTCGGAACGGGCCGGCCCCACCTGCTCCGCCATGCGCAGCAGGTCTGCCCAGGTTTCAGGATCCAGCCGCTGGCGCGAAGCGTCCACATGGATGCCTTCGATGTCGCGGCACAGGAAGGCACGCTCTCGGTCTTTCGAAAACAAGGTTCGCAACGGGATTTCCCGCAGACGTTCCGCATGGCGGGACAGGGATTCCGGGTAGGGTTCAGGCATGCTGAAAAGTCTATGTTTGGGGTGCGCCTAGTATAATGTCCGCTCGAACATCGTCCGTTTTTTCTCTATGCCTAGCGCGGCCACACACACGCCGTCGACAGGCGATTCCGTTGACCGCAAGTTACGACAGCGCGTCAAGCTGCTGGGTCGTCTGCTTGGTCTCGTGCTCCAGGAGCACGCGCCGCCCCAGGTATTCCAGGTCGTGGAGCGTCTGCGCCGGGGTTATATCCGCCTGCAGCACGAAGAGGACGTAAATCGGCGCGTGCGCCTGATCGGCCTGATCGACCGGCTGGATCAAGACCTTACCAGCCAGGTCATCCGGGCGTTCTCCACCTACTTCAGCCTGGTCAACGTTGCTGAAGAGGCAGCCCTTCAAGACCAGCGCCGCCGATACCTGCATGCCGGCACGTCACTGTGGCCGGGTTCGTTCGACGCGACCCTGCGCACACTCAAGGAACAGGGCTTCAGCGCCACCCAGGCCGAAAAGTTGTTGCTTTCGGCAGAGTACATGCCGGTCTTCACCGCCCATCCGACCGAGGCGAAGCGCCGCATCATGCAGGAAGCGCTTCGGCGTATCTTCATCCTTCTGCAATCCTCGGACGACCGAGCCCTGAGCCCAGTGGAACGCGACGAAGCCAGCGACCGACTGCTGGCGGAAATCCAGCTGCTGTGGAAAACCGATGAAGTCCGCCCGGGCAAGCCGACCGTGCAGACCGAGGTCAAGAATGGCCTGCATTATTTCGAGAAATCCCTGTTCGAGGCCATCCCGCTCCTCTACCGGAACCTGCAGCGCGCCTGGCGACAGACCTACCCGGACTCCCCTCGCACTCTCCCGAGTTTTATCCGATTCGGCTCCTGGATCGGCGGCGACCGCGACGGAAACCCGCACGTCACCGCGCGCGTCACCCGCGAAGCCTGCCGGATGCAGGCGCGAGCCATCCTCGTGGAATATATCCGCCGCGTCCGCGATCTGGAGAGCATCCTCAGCCATTCCTCCCACCTGATCGATCTGCCGGAGCGCATGAAGGTCAGTCTGGAAGACGATCGCAAAGTGCTGGACCGGGTACGGCGCCGCGCCACCTCGTTATTCGAAACCGAACCGTACCGTTGCAAACTGGAGGTCATCCTGCACCGGCTGCAGCATCGGCTTGATCACCTGCAGGGCCGGGCCTGGCACAGTTCGGACAGTTACCAGGACGAGGCCCAGTTCCTCGACGACCTGCGGCTGATTTACGACTCGCTGGTTGAACAGGGCGATGGCCGCATCGCCGACGGTGAGCTGGCCGACCTGATCCGGCTGGTGGAAACGTTCGGCTTCTACCTGGCGCGGCTCGACCTCCGCCAGGAATCACCCCGGCACACGGAAGCGGTCAGCGAAATCATGCAGCTGATAGATGGGGCCGACTACACCCGCCTGGACGAAACCGGGCGTATCCAGGCCCTGCGAAAACACATCAAGAAGATGAACGGACCGGTTTCCCTGGATCGCAGGAAACTATCTGCCGCCACGCGCGAGACTCTGGCCGTGTTCGACCTCATGCGGGAAGTGCCGGAACGAACCAGCCCGAAGATGTTCGGCCAATACGTCATTTCCATGACCCACGAGGCCAGTCATGTCCTGGAAGTGCTGTTCCTGGGAAGTCTGGTCGGGCTGGCCGGAGGCCGTGGGCAGCACCGCTTCTGCCTATTGCAGGTCTGCCCGCTGTTCGAAACGATCGAGGACCTGCGCAAGGTGCCGAAAATCCTGGAGCGGCTGTTCCAGGACCCCGTCTACCGTCCGCTGCTCGATGCCTCAGGCGGCGTACAGGACATCATGCTGGGGTATTCCGACTCCTGCAAGGATGGCGGCATCCTGGCCTCGGCATGGAACCTGTACCAGGCGCAAAAGCAGATTCACGAAGTCTCCGAGCGCCATGACGTGCAGTTCCGGCTTTTCCACGGCCGCGGCGGGACCATCGGACGAGGCGGAGGGCCGACCTACGAGGCGATCACGGCGCAGCCGCCCGGCACGGTGCGCGGCACCATCAAGTTCACCGAGCAGGGCGAGGTGCTGTCGAACAAATACTCCAACCTGGAGACGGCCGTGTACGAACTGACCATGGGCGCGACCGGCCTGATCCTGGCTTCCCGCCACCTGCAGTTCCGCAAACTGGCTCATGAATACGCCGACGATCTCAGGATCATGGAGAAACTTGCCGCCGACGGCGAGCAGGCCTACCGGGAACTGATCGAATCTCCGGGTTTCCTGGATTACTTCTACGAGGTCACCCCGGTGCAGGAGATCGGCAATATCAACATCGGTTCCCGGCCTTCACACCGCCGCGCGGTGGACCGCTCGATGGATTCCATCCGCGCCATTCCCTGGGTGTTCGGCTGGTCTCTCTCGCGACATACCCTACCCGCCTGGTACGGCATCGGCACCGCGCTCGAATCTTACCTGAGGGCACACCCGAAAACCGGGCTTGCACAGGTTCGCCTCATGTACAAGCGCTGGCCCTTCTTCCGGACCTTGATGCAGAATATCCAGATGGCGCTCGCCAAAGCCGACATGCTGATCGCCCGACAGTACATGCTGCTGAGCCAGCATCCGGCCGATGCCGATCGGATCTACGAGCAGATTGAGCAGGAATACCGCCTCACCCGCAAACTCGTATTACGGGTGGCAAACTGCAAGGAACTTCTGGAAACGCAGGAAGTCCTGCGCCGGTCATTGAGCCGCCGCAATCCCTACCTGGGCCCTCTCAACGAGATCCAACTCAGCCTGCTGCGCCGTATGCGCGAAGCCTCCGACCCCGATCCTTACCAAGATGCCGTCACACGTTCAATCAGTGCGATCGCGGCAGGAATGCGGAATACCGGTTGATTCAGGCCGCTTGGACCGGAATCTTGTGGGTGATGCGTTCGATACGGTTGCCCGCGCCCAGATACACCAGGACGGGTTTGAAATCCGCCACTTCCTCCGGCTCCAGTTGCGCGTAGGCGGCAATAATTATCTGATCCCCCGGCGACGCCTTGTGCGCCGCTGCGCCATTCACTGAAATGATTCGGCTGCCGTGGCGGGCCTGGATGGCGTAGGTGGTGAGCCGTTCTCCGTTGCTGATGTTGTACAGGTCGATCTGCTCGTACTCGCTGATGCCAGCCGCTTCCAGCAACTCGCCGTCAATCGCGCACGAGCCATCGTAGTCCGGCTCGACATGGGTCACCGTTGCCTGATGCAGACGGGCGCGGAGGAAAGTCAGTTTCATATCCGAATTTTAGCAAATGGAATGGTTGCGGCAAGACACCATTTCAACACGCTCCCCGGTCCGGAAAAAGTCATCGGGGCAAATCCGACTTTGCCTCATTCTTATTTGCCGTCGTGCGCCCTGAGCGACATCTTGACCGTAAACTACGACTTCATTCCCGAAGCGACGCATCTGCTTCAATTGGAAAAGCCAGAGGAGTGTGCTTCGGCAATTCGAGAATTCATTGAACAGTACGGACTAGCGTAGTCCGAAACGGACGACATCCAGCAACCGGACTCCCGACAACCGGGCGGCCGCCAGAATAACGAGGTCCCGGTCGACCGGGGCTGGCCGGCGCAGGGAATCCGCTTCACGTACCTCGACGTAGTCCGGCTCAAATCCGAGCCCGGCCAACGCCTTGAACGCCTGAAGTTGCGCCGGCTCGATATTGCATCCGTCCTGAATGGATTCTGAAGCTGCTTCCAGAATCCGGTGCAACCCGGCTGCCTGCTCGCGCGGCTGGAGGGACAATCTTCGGTTTCTTGAACTCATGGCGAGCCCGTCCGGCTCGCGAACCACTGGAGCCGCGATGATCTGCACCGGCGGCTGGCGCTCTGCCGCCAGATGTCGCACCAGCACCAGTTGCTGGTAATCCTTCTCGCCGAACACGGCGGCCGTCGGGGTCGTCTGGTCGAACAGCCGGCTAACCACCGCTGCGACTGCTCTCAGGTGCCCCGGGCGATACTGACCCTCCAATACATCCGTCAGCCCTGGCACCTCGAACGCGTCAAGCCGGGGAACCTCGCCGCCCCAGACCGCCTGTTCGTCCGGGGCATACGTCAGGTCCACCCCTGACTGACGCAACTGTTCAAAATCCTCTTCTTCCTCACGGGGATAATAGGCGAAATCCTCCGGGTCGTCGAACTGGTGGCGGTTGACGAACACGGTCGCCACAACCGCCCCGGGGGACTCCCGCGCAATCCGGAACAGGCTCAGATGCCCGGCATGCAAGGCGCCCATGGTCGGTACCAAGGTCCGCTCCCTGGGCTGCCGGGTCAGCGCGGCCTCAAGTTGCTCCGCCGTGCGACACAGGATCATGGAAAAGACCCGGAATGGACGGCTTCGACATAGGCCCGCACCGCATCCGCGATGCTGCGGCCCGAGTTCATGAAACTCCGGGCGTGCCTCGGAACCGGTTCGGTCAATCCCAGCAGGTCGTACAGCACTAAGATCTGCCCGTCGCAGGCCGCGCCGGAACCAATGCCGATCACCGGGATCCCCGCCTGTCCGGTGATTTCCGCGCCCAGGTCATCGACCACGCACTCCAGCAACAGCAGGTCCGCCCCCGCCTGTTCCAGTGCGAGTGCCGTCTCCCGCAATCTAGCGGCCTCGTCAGGCGCACGTCCGTGCCGATGGATGCCCTCCATCCGGGTCAGGCTCTGCGGACGCAGGCCCAGATGGGCGCAGACTGGGGTGCCCTGGCCAGACAGGGCGCGGACGATTTCGACCTGGTCCTGGGAGGCCTCAAGCTTGACCACCTGCGCGCCACCCTCCCGCACCAGCCGCGCGGCATTGCGTTGCGCCATGGGCACATCACAGCAACTCATGTACGGCAGGTCGCTGATCAACAGGGCGCGCTGAACGTTGCGGGCGACGCATTGCGTGTGGTAGACCATGTCATCCATTGTCACCGGCTGAGTGTTGGCATGCCCTTGGACAACCATGCCGAGAGAATCGCCGACCAGAATGAACTCCACTCCACATGCATCCAGTACGTGCGCGAACGTTGCGTCGTAAGCCGTCAGACCGGCAAACCGGCGCTTGCCCTCCTGGGCCATCCGGCGCAGAGTATCCAGTGTCACAAGGTTATCCGGCGCGTCCATGTCCCTGTCAGTAATGTTATCGACCGGATGCGACCATGCCGTCCAGCATCCCCTCCGGCTGGCCCGGATCCAGAAAATACTGACCCGGCCGGGTCAGCCCATCCAGTGCGGTCAACAGGCTTTGATAGTCTTGTCGACTCTCTGCCAGATTTGTGCAGGACGTATCGACAGTCAGTACGGTCCCGGAGTAGTTGCGGAAGTGCTCAGCCATCAACGCCGACAATGCCTCCAGAAATTCCGGGCGCACCGCGTGCTCGAACGATCGCCCCCGCATCGCAATCCGTTCCAGCAAAACCGAGACCGGCGCCTGCAGGTATATCACCAAGTCCGGACGCGGCAGACCGGCGGACATGTGAGTATATACGCTAAGCCATAGGTCATATTCGTCGCCCTGCAGCGACAAACGGGAGAACCAGTCACTTTTCTCAAAGACATAGTCCGTAAAAGCGCGTTGCTGGAACAGATCCGCCTGATTCAACTGCCGCAACTGGCAGGCCCGGCTGGTCAGGAAATGCAACTGCGCGGCCAAGGCGGTTTTCTCCGGGATCTTGAAAAAATCCTGGAGAAAAGGGTTCTCCTGGTAGTTCTCCAGTATTAGCCGGCCGTTGAAGTCCGCCGCCAAACGATTACACAGCGTGGTTTTTCCGACCCCCATAGGCCCCTCCACGGCAATCAGGCGCGCCGAGTCGGGCAGACTTTGGCAGGCCCCCATCCGGTCTACCCGGGAATACTTGCACTCCTGCAACAACTTCGACACGGCACCCCGGCCGGGCACCTCCAGGTCTGCACTCAGTTCGCGGAGCGGAGCCAACACAAACGCCCGCTCATGCAGGCCCGGGTGTGGCAACGTCAGGGTCTCGCTGTCGATACACTCCTGTCCCCACAGGAGCAGATCCAGATCCAGCGTCCGCGATGCCCAGCGCTCATGCTGCCCGTCCCGCCCATGCTGGCGTTCAATCTCCTGAAGTTCGTGGAATAGCTGATCCGGTCCCAGATCGGTTTCGACCCGCACGACCGCATTGATATAGTCCGGCTGATCCAGTCCTCCCATCGGCGGGCTCCGGTAGAGACCCGAAGAAGCGCACAGGCGGACCTGGGAGAGTTGCCCCAACTCACGTACCGCGGAACGGACTTGCTCGATCGGCTCGTCCAGGTTGCTGCCAAGGCCAATGTAAATGCCGTCCTGAAGCACAGTTATCTCCGCCGGCGTCGGCGACGGCGACGGCGCGGCGCATCGCCAGGCCCCACCGTGTACTTTTCCTGGGCCTGCGTCCAGGCTTGATAAGCTCCCTGCAATCGTTCATCCCCGATCGCACGCAAGCCAAGAAAATCATAGGCTGCACGGAATGTGCTGCGCGAGATCACCCGCTCCGGGTGGCCACGCGGGCCCGCTTCGAGTTGCGGCTGGCGGACCCAGATCTCGCGAATCATCTGGGCGTGGCGAAACGGAATGCTGATGGTCCTCACCTGATGCTCCAAGGCCCGGTCGGCGCACACCGCCAATGCATCGCGGGGGCTAAACTCCCCCGGCTCCAATTCATCCAGCAACTGACGCACATATGGCCACATCACCACCGCATAGGCGAAAGCCGGGGACACCGGCTTGCCCGAGTGCACCCGTTCATCCGTGTTGGCCAATGCCAAACGGATAAACTCCAGATCCTCCGGATGATCCCGCTCCAAGGCCGCCTCGGTGCGCGGGAACAGTCGGTCCAGCAGTTTCTTTTCGCGCAGTAGGTCAAACGTGCGCTCGGCAGCGCCGCTATGCAGAAGCTTGATGCCCTCATCAAACAGTCTCGCCGGTGAAATGGCGTCGAGCAGCTCCGCCAGTTCGGGAATCAATTGCTCCATGGCCGGGTCGAGCCGGAAGTCCAGCTTGGCCGCGAAACGCACGGCCCTCAGCAACCGGACCGGGTCCTCGCGGAAACGCAACGCAGGCTTGCCGATCATGCGCAGATGACGGTGCTTCAGGTCCTCGACTCCGCCGACGAAGTCCAGCACAGTATCGTGGATCGGGTCGTAGAACAGGGAATTGACCGTGAAGTCCCGCCGTACCGCATCGCGGTCAATCGTCCCGTACGCATTGTCGCGAAGAATCCGCCCCCCCAGGGTCACCGAAACATGAGCGCGCCCGGAACGCGAGCGGTGCCCCCCCCGGAACGTTGCAACCTCGATCATCTCCCGACCCACATGCACATGTGCAAGCCTGAACCGCCGACCAACGATGCGGCAGCGGTCAAACAGGTTTTTCACCTGCTCGGGGCGGGCGTCCGTGGCGATGTCGAAATCTTTCGGATGCAGGCCCAGCATCAGGTCGCGCACCCCGCCACCGACGATATAGGCCTCGTACCCCCCCTCTACCAGAACTTCCACCACATGCCGGGCGGACTTGGAAACCTCAGAAGAATCAATGCCATGCTCGTCAGCCTCCACAACCCGTGGGTTGCCGTTTGCACGCTTCTTGACGGCATCGGACAGGCGGTTGAACAATTTTTTGGCCATAAACAGGCGTTTGCTCCAACAAGAGCTGGCGAATTTGACATTTTACCGCTTCGGGCCAAAGAAAGCTCCTGCGGCCCGTCCTGTCACGCAAATTCTGGGCACTTCGGCTTTCACGGCACTGTAACACCTTGAAAATACGATACACTTGCCAAAACAGCCGGGCCGTTAATCTTATGGCTAGCCGATACAAGTTCGAAATCGCCACCCAGGCGCCCGTCATTGTCGAATGCCAGCGTCTGCGCTACCAGGTTTTCGCGTTGGAGATGGGGGCGTCCCTAGAAAGTGCCGCAGAGCAAATCGATTCGGATCCCTATGATCCATTCTGCCGTCACCTGACCGTATCCGACACGGTCACCGGTAACATCGCGGCCTGCACCCGGATTCTCTCGGACGAGGATGTTCCACAGGCCGGAGGCTTCTACACCCAGTCGGAATTCAAACTGGGGCACTTGCGCAGCCTCCCCGGAAAGAAACTGGAAGTCGGACGCACCTGCGTGCACCCCGAGCATCGCAACGGCGGAGCCATCACCTGCCTGTGGCTTGGCCTCGCGGAATTCATGCTGTCCCAGAATTATGATTACCTGTTCGGGTGTGCCAGCGTAGGCATGTCGGACGGGGGCCGTCAGGCTCATGCCATCTACCAGAATGCGCTGGAACGCGGCCTGGTGAATCTGGATCTGGACGTCCACCCGCGTGTCCCTCTGCCCGAACCGGACCAGCCCGCCATGGATGCGACCATCGAGCTTTCCGACTCGGTCCGGGAGATCCTCCCGCCTTTGCTGAAAGCCTACCTGAATCTCGGCGCGGAAATCTGCGGTACGCCATGCTGGGACAGAAAATTCAACGTAGCCGACATGCTGGTGCTCCTCAATCGCGCCAACATCGCGCCGCGTTACGTGCGCCGCTTCCTCAAAGACACCCAGACGCCAGCGAATACATACCGGGCCTAAATCCCACTCCCAGGCACTCCCTGATGTAGAATATCAGGCCGCTCAACCTTATTGGGATTCTGGATGATGTTTGGCAAAAAAAAGGACTTCAAGTGCACCATCGCCAACACCGGTGAGACCTTCGAGGTCCCCGGCAAGATCAACCTGCTGCAGGCAGCCCTGAACGCGGGCATCAAGTGGCCCTGTGACTGCAAGGTTGGAAGCTGTGGAACCTGCCGGTGCATCCTCAAGGAAGGCAAGGTCAAGGCATTGAACGATTTCGCGTATGTGCTGGATGGCGACATGCTCAAGCAGGGCTATATTCTGGCCTGCCAGTCCCAGTTGAAATCTGACTTGGTCGTGGAAGTGGACTTCGAGCAGGGCGCAATTGAAAATATGAAAATGACGTGATCCCTGCGATTTCGTCGTTCTTTACAAATACAAACCATCCCAGACACAGCCGAATAACGGCAAAATACAGAATCAGCCGCGGTCGAAATCGATCTGCATCCCGGCTGCAGGCGGTATTTCCTGCCCATCCTGATACGCAATCCGACCTGACACCATTGTCGTGTCGATCCGGGCGTGCAACATCTGCCCCTCGAAGGCTGACCAGCCGCATCGGTGAAGGACTTCTTCCGGCGCCACCTGCTTAGCCGCCGACAAATCCGCTAGAACCAAGTCTGCGTAGTAGCCTTCGCGCAAGAAGCCGCGATCACGGACCGCATAACATAGTGCTGGAGCATGTGCCGCCTTTTGCACGACTTGAGGCAGACTGAAAACGCCTTGATGAACCAGTTCCAAAAGCATCGGCAACGCATGCTGGGTGATCGGCAAGCCTGCCGCCACTTCCCGATACGGCCCCTCCTTCTCCGATAGCAGATGCGGGGCATGATCGGTGGCAATGACATCGATTCGATCCTCGTGCACCGCCTGGCGCAGCGCGTCCCGATCCGATTGCTTCTTGATCGAGGGATTGCACTTGATGCGTCCGCCGTATTGTGCGTAGTCGGCATCAGTGAAAACCAGGTGATGCACGCACGCCTCCGCGGTGATTCGCTTGCCATCGATCGGCCCAACATCGAACTGCGGAAGTTCGTCCGCCGTGGTCAGGTGAAGCACATGCAACCGCGAACCGAATTCCCGCGCCAACCCCACCGCCATGGACGAGGAAGCAAGGCACGCCTCCCGGCTGCGGATCTCAGCATGGCAGTGCATCGGAATCTGCTCGCCGTACTGCTGGACATGTTCGGCCAGCGCCGCCTCGATCATCGGCGTGTCTTCGCAGTGGGTGGCGATCAGGATGGGGCAGCCGGCGAAATGTTGCCTCAGCGCCTCGGGGTCGTCCACCAGCATATTGCCGGTCGACGCGCCCATGAATATCTTGAGCCCGCAGGCCTTTTGGGGGTCTAGGTTGCGAGCTTCGTCGGCATTGTCATTGGTCGCACCGAAATAGAGCGCATAATTGGCGTGCATCGCCCCATCCGCCCGTGCCAGTTTCTCGTCCAACCGTTCAAGAGTCACGACCGGCGGCTGGTTGTTCGGCATGTCCATGACGGTGGTCGTGCCACCTGCCACGGAAGCGCGGGATTCGGACTGGAAGGTTCCTTTCTCCGGTTGACCCGGGTCGCGATAATGCACTTGGCCGTCGATCATCCCGGGGAGCAGATGGAGCCCCGAAGCATCCAGGACTTGGTCAGCGGATTCGCCGGACAAGTCTGGACCCATTTTCTCGATCCGCGAACCCCGGACCAAGAGGTCCGTCTCGAACACGCGGCCTTCGTTGACCGCGGTGGCGTTGACGATTAGATAGGAATTAGACATGGGAAATCCGGAAAGTCCGCGCATTGTACCGGGCGCCCCTGCTGATGCCAAAAAACGCAATATTCCGCCTTGGCAATTCGCGATGGCGGAACCTGAGATATAAAACCCTGTCGTATAATTTGTTTGTTAGCCCACTAATAAATTCCCATGTCATACGATCTTCGGTTCACCCTTGCCTGCTCCTTTTTGTTGCTCCTCACGGCATGCGGAGGCGGGGGCGGAAGTTCTTCATCGCTTTCCAACGATAGCACCTCTTCGTCAGGGAGCAATCTTCCGACTTCACACCATGTGCCCGTTTCGACACTCTCTGCCCAACAGAATGTCCAAGCGACGAACCCTGATCAACAGGGACAGGCCGCGATAGTTGCAGCGAATACTCTTCCGAAATTCGGGAGTGTTACGCAGTCGTCCAATCGGGGTGCGGATGGAATCTCGACCGATGCCGCCAATGCAGTCTTCGACGGGCAGGATGTCCGGGTCACGATCGAGCGGCTCGATGGCAGTACGTTTGTGCTGGACACGACCGATGACATTTTTGTCAAAGCCCCTTTCGTCCCGCATATCTCCGCGCACGATTCTGGACAAGAAGCGTATGTCGGAGAATTAACCGATACGAGTTTTTATCTTGCCTACGTCGGGGCCAGCTGGTCCGGCACCTCTGATTTTCTCGCGGGCGGCTACTGGATGCGCGCGAATGGGCTGGACACGGCCTCTCCATCTTTCGAAATGGGCGCCTTCGTCGATGGTCCGGAAGTCTCCGGGGCGTCACCGACATTGCCGGACACCGGCACGGCCACCTACACCGGGCCGACCCAAGGATTCTATTACCACGAGTATAGAGGCAACCCACTCGTTCCCGATGGAACCCAAGAGATCGGAGAAGTTGTCGGTGAAATCAGACTAACAGTCGACTTCGCCAACAGTCTCATCAACGGCTGTGTCGGCTGCACCCGGAGAAGCCAAGTGACCGGCGTAGCCACCTACCCGGACGGGAACACCTCCGAATTTGAGAACACACCCATCGGATACCAAGTGATCTATGGTCCGACGACCATCGCGCCTAACGGCAGCTTCAGGGATTCGAGTGTGGTGCTTGTAAACCCTGATCATCCGGTCACGGACTCAAGCGGATCTTGGGGCGGCCAGTTCTCCAACATCCCCGATGCCGACGGTGACCCGCGTCTAGTGACGGGAACCGGAGGTGGAGATTACACTCACGAGAACGGCACACATGGCGTCTGGATCGGGGCCTTCATCGGCACCAAGTAAGATCAGCCAACCGTAATCGGTTTGGCCTAGGTTGTCGGGGCGCGCTGAACCCGCCCCGAGCCAGGGGTTTCCCCCCGGTGGCAGAATGTGCTGAAATTGGACTATGAGTTCTTCCGATTCGCATATCCAAAATCCAGTCCTGGACGACACGGGCTGTGCGGCTCACGAGCCCTACGCCCTGCGCGTACTCGGCGACAGCATGGAACCGGAATTCGCGGACGGCTGCATCGTTATCGTCGACCCGGCCGGGCATGTGCAGCCCGGTGCCTACGTGGTTGCGAGAGTTAACGACGAACCCATTTTCCGTCAGTACTGGGTCGAGAATAAGCGGCACTGGCTGAAGCCAATCAACCCCGGATATCCCACGCTTGAGATCAGCGATCCCTCCAGCATCATCGGCGTCATCACCCAGCGCGCCGGAACCCGCCGGTCCTACCGCCGCCATTACGTCTGATCGGAACCCCGGCTACCTGCCGGTCGACTCCTCGTAGGCTTCCGCGTCCATCAGGGACGCGCAGGGATCAGCCTCGGCGCAACTCATCTTCAGGATCCAGCCGTCGTCTTCCGGAGAATCGTTGACCTGCCACGGCTCTTCCCGCAAGGCTTCGTTGACTTCCACGACCCGGCCTGAAGCCGGCGCAATCAATTCGGATGCCGTCTTCACGGACTCGATGACCCCGAAACTCTGGCCCTGCGCCAGCTCGGCGCCGGGCTCGGGCAACTCCACGAACAGGATATCGCCCAGTTCCCCCTGGGCGTAGCGGGTCACGCCCACGGTGGCCATGCCGGACCCGCCGGGCTCCAGCCATAGGTGATCCTGACTGTAACAACGCTTGCTCATTGCCTCTCCGCCTGCCCGGAATCAGTGCCGCCGCCGCCGGGCTCGGGCACCACGCATCGCCTCGGCCAGGATCCCATGATCCAAAGCTTCGAGGTTTCCGTCGGCCTGTCCCGCCACCTGGTCCAGGTCTTTGATCTTCTCGCCCACGGACAGATTCAGACATTGCGCCGTTCCTGCCAAGCCACCAATCTGGATCTTCAGCAACGTACTATGTGGCACCTGGGTGCGATCCTCCACCTCCCCGAACGCTTCGGCACCGACCTGCTCGAAGAATTCCTGCAGAGACCGGCAACGATCGCAGGCGCAGGCATCATTGCAGTCAATGCCGGCACCCTCCCGGCGTGTCACCGCCACGGCCCGCGAGCAGGCATGCGTCTCGGCAACGATCAGGCGTTCGAACGGACAACGCGTGTTCATGCCGTCGTCCCCAGGCAACGGGTGTACGAGTTGCCGCGGATGATTTCGGCATGAAACTGGTCTCGCACCAGTTGGTGCTCCATGGCCAGGGCATCAAAGCGCTCCACCACCGGCTCCGGCGCGCAGACATACAAATCCATCCCGGACAGGTCCGGGTGGTCTTCCAGCACGCGTTTCAACATTGCCTCGACCTTGTCCATGCCGGACAATTCGTCTTTCGCCCATTCGCTGAACGACTCTTCGATCACCAGAGGCGTGTAGCTCAATTCGTCAAGTGCATCCCCCCAGGAGCGGCACAAGTTGTGCATGTACAGGTCTTCCTTGCCGCAACAGATCCGGTACAGATGCAGGGGTTGTTCGGATTCGCGCGCGGTGAGGTGCTCGAGCATGCTCTTGATGGCCGCGAATCCGGTGTCAAACGCCACGAACAAGGCCGGGCGAGTCGAATCATCGTCGAATGCGAACCGACCCCCCGGCGCCTCAACCGTCACGGTCTGCCCCGGACGCAGGGACTCGAATGCGCTGTCGGAAAAGGCGTCGTCCGGCAAGCGGCGGATATGGAAGTCGACATGCCGTTCATCGCAGGGGCAACTGGCAATCGCGCTATCGCTCGTCACGCCGTTCTCCAGCGTCAGGGTCGCATACTGGCCTGCCAGGAAGCGAAGCCGTTGCGAGCGGGGCACGCGTAACTTCAGCCACAACAGGCGCTCACCGAGCTTTTCGGCAACCTTCACTTTCGCCTGCAGGGTCTGCCAGGGAATGGACGTCGGGTCTTTTTCAAGCACAACCTCGAGCGTGAGATCGCTCTGCGCACCGTTGCTGCACATCAGGAAATCGCCGTGCGCCCGCTCGGCTTGGGTGAACACAAAGTCGTGGTGGCGAACAGGCTTGAGCTCGCCCTCTATTAGCCGGGCACGGCATAGCCCGCAATTCCCGGCACTGCATCCGTACGGAAGGCCGACACCCTCGCGGATGGCGGCCTCAAGCAGGGTTTCGTTCCCCTGGATTTCGAACGAGCGGTCGGCGTTCCGGAGCCGGACGATCGCCATGGGGTCGAATCAGGCGGCCTGTTCCATCCCGCTGTCGTAGGCCCCGCGTGCGGCCGCCCCGTTCAGGCGGGCACGTTTGGAGATCGCGGCCTGTCCGACTTCGCGGTTGGATTCGGCGCCTCCCCAAGACTTCATCGCCTGCTGCTGCAGGGCGCGGCCATAGGAGAAAGTCACCGCCCAGGGAAGGTCCGGATGCCGGTTGATCGCGTTCAGGTGCGCACTGGCCTCCTCGTCACTCTGCCCGCCGGACAGAAACGCGATTCCGGGCACTGCCGCCGGAACCGTCTTTTTCAGACATTCCACCGTGCGTGCGGCCACGGTCTCGACATCCGCCTGCTCCGCGCACCGATCACCTGAAATCACCATACTGGGCTTGAGCACGATGCCTTCGAGCCATACGCCCTGACGCGCCAACTGGTCGAACGTCACTTCCAACGCGCGGACGGTTACCTCGTAACTGCGAGCGATGTCATGCTCGCCGCTCATCAGCACCTCGGGTTCAACGATCGGCACCAAGTCGGCTTCCTGGCACAGGGCTGCATAGCGGGCAAGACCGTGAGCGTTGACTTCCAGGCAAGCTTCGCTCGGCAGGCCGTCCCCGATGGTGATGACCGCCCGCCACTTGGCGAAACGGGCACCCAGTTCCGCATACTCGGTCAAGCGCTCACGCAGACCGTCCAGGCCCTCGGTCACCTTCTCGCCCGGATGTCCCGCCAGGTCCTTGGCGCCTTTATCCACCTTGATGCCCGGCACGATACCGATCGAGTTCAGGTGTTCCGGGAACGGCGTGCCGTCCAGCAGCTTCTGGCGCAAGGTCTCGTCGAACAGGATCGCGCCTCCAACGTGATCCCCCAAGCCCGCAGCCGTCACCAGCATGTCGCGGTAGGCGCGTCGGTTTTCCTCTGTAAATTCAATGCCTAAGGCGTCAAAACGTTTCTGGCAGGTCGGGTGGCTTTCGTCCATCGCCAAAATCCCCTTGCCGGGGGCCACCATGGCGTGCGCGGTTGCGCTCAGTGTTTCACGGTTCATAAAAAAAATCAGGTTAAAAGTGAAAAGTTGATTAGGGTGTGTATTTTATCGCGGAATTATGTAGCAAAATCCGCAAAGTTATAATCCTGCAATGAAAGTCCACCGCACCATCCGTTACCGCCTGCATCCCGGTTCCAGCCGGAAGCACCAGTTGCTCCATGGCACTGCCGGAGCCTGTCGGTTCGTCTGGAACCACATGGTCGGGAAACTCAAGGACGAATACGAGTTCGGCATCAAGCCGGACTTCCGGCACTATTCCCTATGCCATGTATTCACCATCATGCGCCGGGGTGACGGTACGACGAAGTGGTTGCAGGATTATCCGTCCAAGGTGGTCCGAATCTCCCTGAAGCCCATCGAGACGGCCTACAAGGAATTCTTCAAGGATGTCAAGACGGGCGGGAAACTGAACCGGCAACTCCCAAGGTTTCACGGCCGATACACCACCGAGCCGTCTTTCCCGATTGACTATCAATCTGCGAAGGTGGCGGGCGACAGCCTGTACGTGCAGAAGGTCGGCTGGATGAAGATGGTGGGTAACAATCCATACCCGGACGGCGAGTTCAAGTCCGGCCGGATCAAGCATGAATGCGGAGACTGGTACGCCTACCTGAGCTATGAAGTTCAGGCAGAAGCAAGTCTTCCGCGCAGCATCCGGGAAGTGGGCATCGACCGGAATATCGCCGATGGCCGACTGGCCGTGCTCTCGGACGGAACGAAGCATGCCGGGCCGGAACTGGAGAAGAAGATCGCCCGCCGGAAGCGATACCAGCGCAAGCTGGCGCGGCAGGTGAAAGGGAGCAACCGGCGAAAGGTAACGAAACTCAGGTTGCAGAAGGCGTTTCAGGCGGAACGCTTCGCCCGGTTGAACTGGGCGCACCACGTCAGCAAGGACATTGCAGAGCAGTACGACGTGGCCTACTTGGAAGCCCTGAACATCCGGGGCATGACGAAATCAGCCAGAGGAACGAAACAGAGGCCCGGCAAGCATGTCTCGGCGAAGTCTGGGCTGAACCAGAAAATTCTCGCCAGCGCATGGGGCACGCTGGAACTGTGCCTGGACTACAAGACGGAAGTACGCAAGGTCAACCCGGCGTACACCAGCCAGACCTGCCACCAGTGCGGGCATGTCGACAAGGGCAGCAGGAAGCAATCAGACTTCAAGTGCACCGCTTGCGGGCACGCGGACGATGCGGACGTGAACGCCGCATTGAATATCCTGGCCTTCGGGAATGAGGCGGCCGGACGTGGAGGTGGCGACACCGGCGGGGCATCCTGCCACAGTCGGCCTGGGAAGCGTCAAGAAATGGGCAATGAATCCCTTGCGGATTTTGCTACATAATTCCCTTTTAACGCTACTCGACCGCAGCGCCCTGCGACTCGGGCATTGCCCCGGCCTCCACGATCTTCAGGGCATTCGTGCCTCCCTGCACGCCTGCCAGATCGCCCTTGGTGATGATCACCCGGTCGCCATCCTCCACCACGCCGCTCTTCTTCAGCACATCGACGAGATCGTGGTTGAGCTCGGCATGATCGGTGCTGATGCTGCGCAAGGTGACCGGGTACACCCCCCGGTACAGGTTGACTCGCCGGCGCGTCTCAAGGTTGCGGGAGACTGCATAGATCGGGATGCTGGAGCGGAAGCGCGACATCTGCCGGGGCGTGGAGCCGGATTCGGTCAGTGCGGCGATCGCCTTGACCTCCATGTGGTTGGCGGTAAAGATCGCCGACAGCGCGATCGCTTCGTCCGGGTCGAACAGGCCTTCTTCCTCGTTGGCGAGATCCAGGATGTCGCCGGCGGCGTTGCCCTCGGAACCCACACAGATCCGGCTCATCGCCAGCACCGCCTCGATTGGATTGCTGCCGATCGCCGTCTCCGCCGACAGCATCACGGCGTCGGTCCCGTCCAGCACGGCATTGGCGACGTCGAACACTTCCGCACGCGTTGGTACGGTGCTGGTGATCATGGATTCCATCATCTGCGTCGCCGTGATCACCACCCGGTTGTGCCGCCAAGCCCTGCGGATCAGGCTTTTCTGCACCGCCGGCAGTTCCGGGTCGCCGATCTCCACGCCCAGATCGCCGCGCGCCACCATGATCGCGTCCGAGGCGTCCAGGATCTCGTCGATGTTCTCGACTGCCTCGGCCCGTTCGATCTTCGCGATCAGATGCGCGTTGCCGCCGGCCTCGCGCAGGAGTTCGCGCGCATAGTAGATATCGCCTCCGCTGCGCGGGTAGGACACGGCAAGATAGTCCACGCCGATCTCCGCGGCCAACTGGATGTCCTGTTGATCCTTGGCGCTGATTGAAGGCGCCGACAAGCCGCCGCCCGCTCGGTTGACGCCCTTGGCGTCCTGCAAAACCCCTCCGGTCACGGTTTCGGTGATGATGCGGCCGGATTCCAGCGCCTTGACCTTCAGCATGAGACGGCCGTCGTCCAGCAGCAGGTCGTCGCCGACACGCACATCTTCAGACAACTCCGGATACGTCAGCCCGACGGCTTCGCTCGTGCCGGCTTTCGGGTCAAGATGCGGATCCAGGACGAAAGGATCGCCGGGCTTGAGGGTGATCGAGCCGTCGCGAAAACCGGTGATGCGGATTTTCGGTCCTTGGAGATCGCCCAGGATCGCCAAGTGGTAATCCGGTTCGGTCATTTCGCGGATTCGTTCCGCACGTTCGCGATGCTCGTCCTGGGTGCCATGCGAGAAGTTCAGGCGAACCACGTCCACGCCGGCATCGATCAGGCCGCGCAGCAGCTCCGGCGAATCCGTCGCCGGGCCCAGAGTGGCGATGATCTTGGTGCGCCGGTGGCGCAACTCCGAGGAGGGCGCGGTCATGACGCCACCGTGTTGAGAATTTCAACGGCTGGCAGGGCGCGGCCTGTCGCATATTCCAGAAATGCGCCGCCGCCGGTCGACAGATAAGACATCTTGCTCTTGATCCGAAAGTTTCCCACGGCGGCCAGCGTATCACCCCCGCCCGCAATAGAAAAGGCTTGCGAGGCGGCAATGGCGCGACCCAAGGCCTCGGTTCCGGCTGCGAACCGGGAATCCTCGAATACGCCCAGGGGGCCATTCCAGATCACCGTGCGGGCGCTTTTCACGAGTCGGCCGTAATGTTTCCGAGTCTTTGGCCCCACATCCATGATCCGCTCTCCCTGGCGTACCTCGTCCGCTTCGCGGATGACCGGCTCGTGCGAGCCCGGAATTTCACAGACCACGTCCTGGGGCAGTGGAACGGTCGCACGTCGCTTGGAGGAAGGAGTCATCAGCCGTCGCGCGAGAGCCAGTTGCTTCGGTTCATGCAGGGAGTCCCCAATGTCCAGACCCGCCGCCGCCATGAACGTATTGGCGATCCCGCCACCGACGATCAACTCATCGGCGACCTCGGCCAAACGCTCCAGCACTTCGATCTTGGTCGACACCTTGGCGCCGCCGACAATCGCCACCAGCGGGCGCACCGGATTCTCCAAGGCGCGCCGCAACATACGCAGCTCACGCCGCAGCAGCGGCCCGGCGCAGGCACGGGGCGCGTGCTGGGCCACCGCATGAGTCGAGGCATGGGCCCGGTGCGCACTGCCGAAAGCATCCATCACGTAAAGATCGCACAAGGCGGCCATGCGGCGGCCCAAGGCATCGCTGTTGCCGGTCTCTCCCTTGAGGAAGCGCACGTTTTCAAGCAGCGTGACACTGCCGGGCCGGGACTTCACCCCGTCGATCCAATCGCACCGGAAACCCACCGGCTCGCCCAACCGCTCCGCCAATGCCGCCGCCACCAGTTTCAAGGAAGCGGCGGCATCGTATTGTCCTTCCCGGGGCCGTCCCAGATGCGACATCACCAGAACGCGGCAACGGGCCTGCTGCAGGCGGCGGATGGTCGGCAGGCTGGCACGGATTCGTTCATCCGCCGTGATGCGCCCGGATTCTATCGGCACATTCAAGTCGGTGCGCAGCAATACTCGGCTGCCCGGCTTGAACTTGCCCGGCAAGCCGGGAGGCATGGTCATGCGGAAGCGCGCATCCAGGCCGCAATGACGTCCAGCATACGGTTGGAGAAACCCCACTCGTTGTCGTACCACGACAGGACCTTGACCAGGTTGCCCGGCAGCACCTTGGTCAGCGAGGCGTCGAGCGAAGACGAGGCCGGGTTGTGGTTGAAGTCGATCGAAACCAGCGGGTCTTCGCTGTACGCCAAAACGCCTTTCAGCGGCCCTTCGGCAGCTGCGCGCACGGCCGCATTGACTTCTTCGGCGCTCGTCTCTCGACTGGCCACGAAGCTCAAGTCCACCACCGAAACGTTGATGGTCGGCACGCGGATGGCAAAGCCGTCCAGGCGGCCGTCGAGTTCCGGCAGAACCAGCCCGACTGCCCGCGCTGCACCGGTCGCGGTCGGAATCATCGACTGCGTGGCCGAACGGGCCCGGCGCAGGTCGCTGTGCGCCACGTCTGTCAGCACCTGGTCATTGGTATACGAATGGATGGTAGTCATGATGCCGGACTCGATGCCGACCGATTCCATCAGGACTTTGGCCAGAGGAGCCAAACAGTTCGTCGTGCAGGAGGCATTGGAGACCACGGCGTGATCCGCGCTCAGTTGGTCGTGATTGACGCCGTAGACCACGGTCGCATCCACGTCCTTGCCGGCCGGGGCCGAGATCAGCACCCGGGGCGCTCCCGCCTCCAGGTGGCCCCGCGACTTCTCGCGCGACGCGAAAAGCCCGGTCGACTCGATCACCACGTCCACTTCCGACTCTTTCCAGGGAATGTCCGCCGGATTGCGGCAGGCGGTGAACCGGATGCGGTCGTCTCCCACCGTCATGGAGTCTCCATCGGCCTCCACACTCAGGTTGAACGGCCCATGCGCCGAATCGTAGCGGGTCAGATGCGCACTGACCTCCAGATCGCCGATGTCGTTGATGGCGACGATGCTGATTTCGTCCTGTCGCCCGGACTCGTAAAGGGCACGCAAAACGTTGCGCCCAATACGTCCGTAGCCATTAATCCCCACGCGAATGCTCATGCTGTCACTCCCTGACCCAACATTTCCCGGGCCATTGTTGTCAAATTTTCCTCGGTAAACCCGAAGTGTTCCATCACTCGGGCGCCTGGTGCCGAATGGCCGAATTCCTCGACTCCCAGCACACGTCCTTGTGGCCCCACCCAACGGTGCCACGGTGAACCTACTCCTGCCTCGACCGCGATTCGGGCGGAAACCTCGCTCGGCAGCACTTGTTCCTGGTATCCCGGATCCTGCCGGGCAAACTGTTCCATGCAGGGCATCGACACGACCCGTACCCGGGCCCCGTCCAGCGCCGCCGCACAGGCAACCGCCAAGCCCACCTCCGAGCCGGTGGCAAGCAGGATCAGTTCCGGCGGTCCGTCCGAATCCACCAGCACGTATCCCCCGCGCGCAGACAGCGCGACGGTCTCCGGAGTGTGCTCCAGTTGCATCACGGACTGGCGCGACAGCGCCAGCGCGGTGGGGCCCTGCTCGGGCTGCAGCGCGCACTTCCAGGCGACCGCAGTCTCTATCGCGTCGGCCGGCCGCCAGACTTCAAGCCCCGGGATCAGCCTGAGGCTCGCCAGATGCTCCACCGCCTGGTGGGTCGGGCCGTCCTCGCCCAGGCCGATGGAATCATGCGTCAGCACGAAGATCACCCGCTGGCGCATCAGCGCCGCCATGCGAATGGAGTTTCGGGCGTAGTCGGAGAACGTCAGGAAGGTTCCGCCATACGGGATGAATCCGCCATGCAAGGCCAAACCGTTCATCACCGCCCCCATGCCGAACTCCCGGACCCCGTAGTAGATGTAGGTGCCGGATTCGTCCGCGCTGATCGCGCGGCTGCCCTTGGGCTGCGTGTTGTTGGAACCGGTCAGGTCGGCCGAGCCCCCGATCAGTTCCGGCAGGCTGCCGGCGATCGCGTCCAGAGTGTTCCCGGAATGCTTGCGGGTCGCCGCCTTCGCGGGCTCCTCAAGTTGGTTCCTGATGTGGGTGTCGATTGCCTCCGTGAATGCCTCCGGCAAGCGATCTTCCAGGCGCCGGGTCAGTTCGACCGCGTCCTCCGGGCAACTGGCGGCATAGTCCTCCATGCGCGTCTGCCACTGGGATTCCATCTCTACCCCCCGTTCCCGGGCATCCCAGGCTGTACGAATCTCGGTCGGAACCTCGAAAGGAGGGTAAGGCCAATCCAGGGCCTCTCGGGCTCGCGCTATTTCTTCGGCTCCGAGCGGGGCGCCGTGGGTGTCCGCGGTGCCCTGCTTCTGCGGCGCGCCGTAGCCGATGACGGTCCGGCAGCATAGGATCGACGGTCGGGGATCGGCCTGGGCCTCAAGGATAGCTCGGTTCACCGCCTCCGGGTCATGCCCGTCGACATCCGGGATCACGTGCCAGCCGTAGGCGGAAAAGCGCCCTGCCGTGTCATCGGTGAACCAGCCCTTGGTCTCGCCATCGATCGAGATGCCGTTGTCGTCGTAGAACACGATCAGTTTGCCCAAGCGGAGCGTGCCGGCCAGGCTGCATGCCTCGTGCGAGACCCCTTCCATCAGGCATCCGTCGCCCGTGAATACGTAGGTTCGATGGTCGACCACCTGGTGTCCGTCACGGTTGTAGCGTTCGCCCAGCAACCGTTCCGCCAGCGCCATCCCGACCGCGTTGGCCAGTCCCTGGCCCAGCGGGCCGGTCGTGGTTTCGACTCCGATGTCCCGGTCAAGCTCCGGGTGGCCGGGCGTGCGCGAATGCAATTGGCGGAAGGCCTGAAGCTCTTCCATCGACAACGGGTACCCGGTCAGGTGCAACAGGCTGTACAACAGCATGGAGCCGTGCCCGTTGGAGACCACGAAGCGGTCCCGGTCGGGCCAGCAAGGATTAGCAGGGTTGTGTCTGAGGTGATGGCGCCACAGGACTTCCGCGATATCCGCCATGCCCATCGGCATGCCGGGATGGCCGGAAGCGGCCTGCTCAACAGCATCCATGCTCAACGCACGTATGGCGTTGGCGAGTGTTCGTGGTGCAGGCATCGGCCCGGAAGAGGAAGGGTTTTCGGGTGGCGTCATCGACAGGGTGCATATTTTCCCCGGAAGTGGGGAAATTAGCAAATTTTGGACTGTTTTTCTGGTTCTATGGCCCTTGATATTTAAATTTAACGATCTAATAATAGGTCTTTATATAAGTCTCTTATAAGGTCTTTTCATGAACCCTATACACCCTGTCCTCGCTGATGCAAGCGTAGGCATATCCGATCTAAAGAAGAACCCCATGGCTATCGTCAAGCACGCCGAGGGGGCGCCGGTCGCGATCCTGAATCGCAACCGGCCAGTCTTTTACGCCGTTCCCGCCGCTGCCTGGGAAGCCATGATCCATAAACTGGAAGACCTTGAGCTTGCGGCGCTGGTTCGCGAACGCGAGGGCGAGACTGAAATCGAAGTTGATGCCGATGAGTTGTAGATCTTCCTCTCAGGCAACTTGGCTATGGATTCAAGCAAACAATACTCTGCAAACAAGCACGCCGCATCACTTTTCCAGTGACTCCAATTCGGTCAACAACACTCTCACGACCCGGCACAGTTGGGGCAGGTCATGCTCGGCGTAATCCCATACGCGATTCGGTGCTACATGCTCGTAACCATGGATCAGCAAGTTACGGAAATCGATAACCCTGCGAAATCGGGGAATCCGTTCAGCGAGTTCAGGGTGACTTTTATGTAGACGATTCACCGCCTCGCCGATGACCTCAAACTTGCGTTCGACTGCGGCCTGTGTCCGTATATCAGCGACATAAGCAGTATGGTCCATGCCTTCAATAAAACTCGCGATATCCGAACCTGCCTGGTCAATATCTGCCAGTAAGACGCAAGGATCAGGCCGCATAGACAAGTTCGCGCGATTTGTCGATAGACGCACGCAGGTACGGATTGCGAACCATGCCAATCTCGACGAGATCGACGGAACGACCCAGAGTGCCACGCAGAGCTTCCGCAAAATCGAAATACTGGTCGAAAGGTCTCAGGTCGCAGTCGGATGTGAACTCCACAAGGAAGTCGGCGTCACTGGTTTCCAGGTCGAAATCCGTTCCACGCGCCGCCGAACCAAAGATCTCAAGCCGCACCACGCCGAAGCGCTGACAGAGTTCCACCAATTCTTTCCGCTTGTCGGCGATTGACGCATGCATGCCCGTAACCTTCTACACTGGCAACAACCAGTCCCGTCATTATAGATTGAGGATGTGTCATCGCACCCACAACACTCACTGTCAGCCAATGGTGTATATTCCCCACCCATTCTGTGTACAGGTCCATGTATGACACACAAAGAGTATATGGCTACAGTCGAGTTTGATGATTCTGTCGGACGCTTTCACGGAAGGGTCGCCAATAGCGGTCCTTATCCGATCGCCACTTTCGAAGCAACCGACGAGAACGGACTTCAAGCTGAATTCCAGCGATCAATCGACGAGTATCTTCTTTCCTGCCAAGAAGACGGCATCGAGCCTCAAAGGCCTTTTCCCGGGAAACCCGGCGTGGCGTGACAGCCAACCGCACAAGAACTGTGCCAGTCACCCGTTATACTGCTCCCCCTGACACCTGAAATTCCATGCCATCTCGTCTCCACTCCGTCTTTTCCGGCATCCTGTTGGCTGCCATGTCGCTTTGCGCCTACGCGGAAGGCGAGCCTCCGCACCCCATGGTCGACGTCCCGCGCTCAAGCCTGATTTCCGAGGAAAAGCTGCAAGGAACCACGACCAGCGACCTTGAGGCCCAGCGGGAGATTTATGCCGAGCAGCTGGACGCCATCTCCACTCTGCCCACTGAAGAACTTGAAAGCGAATTGCTCCGGGTGCTTCTGGTCTACGATGCCGAACGGATCCAGATCATCGACATCATCCCGAAAATGATCGAACAGTACGAAGTCGAAGGAACACTCAGGGAAGACCTGATGAACTTCCGGGCGACCCTGACCAAGATCGTCGAGGAATTGCGTCCGGAAGTGACCTCCCTGCAGAAGTACAAGCCTTACGACTTCCGCATAGGCGTCAGTTACGCCGCGATGATGACCATCATGCAAAAGCAGCAGGCGGTCCGCGACCGGATGCTGCACGACCAGAAAGACCCCGGAACGATGCTCGGCCAGTACTCCCAGCGCTTGCAGGAAACTTATCGCGCGGTCGAGGAAGTGCGCCAGCAGTTGGAACTAGGCTACCAGACCGAAACGCTGAAGGAACAGATTGACCGGATCGACTTCGAACTGAGACGACGGCATCAGTCGTAAAGTTCGCGCGCAAGCGCCAGCGTCTCCTCCGCATCCCACACCTGATCGTTGCTCTCGAACATCCGCGAGATCGCCTCGCGATGGGTGCGAAGTTTCAAGGCTCCGAAGGCCAGCCCGCCGAACAGGGAGATTCCACCAACTTCTCGGCCGCTGTCAGTCATGTCCATCCCTTCCACGCCTAAGGGCGGGCAGGTCCCCACATCCCCGACCGCGCGCAGGCTGGACGATGCCTGCCAGATTTCGGCCGGCAGCAACTGTATCCCGGCCTGGCCCGTGGCCAGGACGACGGTCGCGCCTTCGATCGCGGCGGCCGTCCCGGCCGCATCCGATGCGGCCATGGGTTCCACCGCCACGCCATAGCGTTCCGAAATTCCCTCGCATGCCTGCTGGGCGCGATCCAGTTTGCGTGAAGTCAGGCGCACCTTGGCCCCCGACTGCGCCAGCATGACTGCCGCACGCTGCCCGACCGGCCCGGTTCCAGCCAGCACCGTTGCACTCGCGCCTTCGAGCGGATGCGCGGCACCCACCATCGCAACCGCCGCGGCCGCGGTGGTGTTGCAGCCATTGGCGTCCAGCATCAACGACACCCGGAAGCCTTCGAAAAACTGGGACTTCACGGTCTCCATGAGGGCTTCGGCCTGAGCCAAATCGCTGCCGCCGATCAGGATCGCGGTGTAGCGCTTGTTCTTCGGCGCACGGGTAAAGATCGCGCCTTCCACCAGCGGGAAGCAATTGTCAGCGGTCACCCCGCCGTAGGCCAGAACGGCATCCGATCCTCCATCGTAGGCGATTACCTGATCGAAAGCGGAGGGCTGGACGTCCGTGTCCAGATGAAAGAGCAATTTCTTCATGAGTCCTCGCCGAGCATATCGATTTTTATTAGCCAAGTGGGTTTGCGTTCACAGTTTCCCAAACTTGAGTCTTGGATGTGAGGTGTGGATTGAGTTCCAATGAAATCTGATTCTTGCGTTTAATCCATACAAATCCATCACCTTTGGAAATTACCGCAACATCCGCATGCCCCCCCACAGTTTCAGGCAACCCTGTTGCGCGAATCTTCAACGAGGATACATTGACCAATGCCTCAGCCATGGCCGCCAGTTCTTCCTTGGGCATGGTTGCGACAGTTTCATATATTTCGCTGATAGCATCCCCGCAATAGCTGAATAATTGATCACTGAAAATCTTTCCATATTTTTCAATTACCTTGCCCCTCGCTGTCTCTGAAACAGCCGCTTTCCCAACAATAGAAAGTTTAGACTCCTTCACTAAATCTTCAATTATCTGATCGATTATTTCAGGAATTTCCGATGAAAATTCATCAAAGATATCAGGGTTAATTCCACCGAAAAAAGTGTCAACCATATTAGTCTGAGCACAGGGATATATTGTGGCAGGCTGGCCGAGCGAAATCGCGCATTGCTCCTCTAGTTCGGCATGGAGTTCACGGCCGGAATAGCCCCACACGGTGTGGTGCACCAAGGATGGAAATACTTCATCTTCACCAAATCCAGCAACCACTAGACCACTTCGATTATCTTCATCCTTTCGGCTCAACAGTTCTTCGCAAATTTTTATCAACTGGTCAACCGTTGTTTTACTGAATCTAGACAATCCAAACGTGTTTTTTTGAAAATCGTCAATTGCCTTTTCAAACTCACTTCGAGTCGGTTCTTCTATTTTGATCGTGCCTTTATTGGAATTGAACAAGGGCATATCCCGGCAGATGCTATCCAGCGATTCTTCAACCTTGTCCTCACACTCCCGTGCGCATTGCCGTTCAAGCTCTTGCAAGTTGTCCTCATTAGGATCATCCGGAAATTCTTTGTCTCTATATTCAGATATAAACTCGGACAAATCAAGCAAAATCCCATGCAAAATTTCCTTCGCCCATTCCTCGTGGGCAGGCCAACCAGCAAGATCTGGAGCTTCTTTATTGACAAACTTGATGAAGTCTTCAGAGTAGTCCTTCAGTTTTTCAAAAGCGACTGCAGGCGTGCCCCGTCTCCTCGCTCGATACAACTTTACTAGAGTCTCCCACCCAACTCCCATAAGGGCAACATTTCCATAAAACATAATGCCGACAGGTCGGTTGTCGGACAACATGAATACTTTGTTTGCACTGTTGTATATCTTGGGAAGGTAGTGCCCAGTCACAGTCACGGCACTGTCAGTAGCCAAAACGACAGCGTCTCGATTCATAATGGCAATTTCAACGGTCACAAATTCATCCTCTAAATCTTCGGCACAGCAATTTTACCCACATAGCCACCAATGCTGCTCCAGATTGTTGCGGCAGGCATCAGCCGGTCCAGCCCAGCCCGGCCGCCACGCAGTTGATCGACAGCAGCAACGGGACCAAGTCCAGCGTCTCCGGGCGTTCCTTGCTCCGGCACAGCTTGATCAGCTCGACCTGCTCGCGGCTGACCCGGTCGATGATTGGCAGCCGCCGCGACAGGCGGTCGCTGAACATCACGAAGCGTTCGCACAGGGTCTCGCTGCCGGACACCCGAAGCACGGCTTCGCGGGTCCGCTCGTACTCCTGCTCGATCAGCGCAAAGATTTCGGCCCCCACCTCGGGGTCCGGGACCAGTGCGGCATAGTCCCGCGCGATGTCGAGCTGAACCTGATAGAGAGTCTTTTCCACCTCGTCGATCACCAACCGGAACAGGTGGTGCTTCTCGAACATCTCGCGCAACAGTTTCTCGCCTTCCTTGCCCCGCACCCGGATGAATTCTGCAATGGCATCGCCCACTCCGTACCAGCCCGGAATCATCATCCGGTTCTGCGTCCAGGCAAACACCCAGGGAATGGCACGCAAGTCATCCAGGGTGTTGGCGCCGAAGCGACGCATCGGCCGGGAGCCGATCTTGAGCAAGGCCAGTTCCTCGACCGGCGAGGCATCCTGGTAGAACATGACCAGGCCGGGATGGTCGGCCAGTTTCCGGTAGGCGGTATACGACAGTTGCGACAGGGCCTCCATGGCCTCCTCGAACCCGGGGTGCCGGCTTTTTGTGTTGTCGGGCAGGGAGTGCTCCAGCACGCTGGCCGCCAGGATCTCCAGTTGCGTCTCCGCGTAGCCGCGGTTTGCATACTTTCCCGATACCACTTCGCCTTGTTCGGTCAGCCGCATCCGCCCCCCGATGGTGTCCGGTGGCTGGGCGGCAATCGCGCGGCCGGCCGGCATCCCGCCCCGCGACGACGAACCGCCGCGACCATGGAAAAACGCCACCGGCACGCCGCGCTCCTCGCCCACCCGGCGCATTCGGGACTGGGCCAGCGACACCTCGTGGTTGGAGCACAGGAACCCACCGTCCTTGTTGGAGTCCGAGTAGCCCACCATGACTTCCAGCACCCCGGGGCCGGCCCGGACGCTGCGGCGCACGAGCGGGACGTCCAGCAACTCGCGCAGCAGTCCAGGTCCCCGGCGCAGGTCGTCGATCGTCTCCAGCAGCGGCACCACCGGCAGGCGGCAGGTCTCGCAGTTCTTAAGGTCGGAAAACAGCCCGCCGTACTTGGCCAGGAGGTAGACCCCCAGCAGGTCCGCCGACGTGTGCGTCATGCTCAGGATAAAGGCTCCGAACGGCTCCATTCCACGCTGGTCCGCGACCTCGCCGAGCAACCGGAACAACTCCAGGGTGCGTTGCGCCATTTCATCCTCGAACTCAAGTTCTGGAAGGGTCTCCATCGGCTCGTTGAGTCGCCGCTTCAGCCACTCCAGCCATGCCTCGCTCCCGGGCTCCGGCGATTCATCCCCTTCCAGCTGGCGATACAGGATTGCCAGGGTGTTGTTGATGACGGTGCTGTTCTCCCGAATGTCCAGGCTCACGGTGTGGAAGCCGAACACCTGCGCCTCCAGGCGCAGCGGGCGTACCAGCAAGTCGGCAATAGAGCCGCAATCGGTCTCGCGCAGGCCTTTTTCCAGGGCCTTCAGGTCTTCCACCAATTCGGCCGCATTCGCGTATCCTTCCGGAGCCTCGTTCTGGGTCGCCTCAAGGCGGCGCATCAGAAGGTTCAGGTATTGCCGGAAGACCTCCTGCGGGTTGCGCGCGCGCAATGTGTCCGCGTCCTCATGCCCGCCCATCATGACGTCGAGGCGAGACAGGAATTCCGCCGGCACGTCCACCGCGTGCGCGACTATGGACAGCCGGCTCCGGGCCTCCGCCATCTGCCGGTACAGGTGCGACAACGCGGCCCCCCGGTAACCGTCAAGGGCCTCCCGGGTCACCTCGGGGGTCACGTGGGGATTGCCGTCGCGGTCACCGCCGACCCAGCAGCCGAAGTGAAGCAGCGGCGGCGTCTCGAACTGCGCACCGGGATAGTGCTCTTCCAGCGCCTGCGACAGCTGCCAGAACAGGTCGCGCGCACCACGATAAAGCGATTCATCGAAAAAGTGCAGGACCCACGCGACCTCTTCCGTCACGGTCGGTTTGGTCAGACGAATCTCTCCGGTCATCCACAGCAGGTCGATCTCGTCGCGGATGGCGCTGATCATGCGCTGGCGTTCCCGCTCGGTGTAGCGAGTCTCTTCCAGTTCCTTGAGCCACACGTAGATGCGGCGGTGGATTTCCAGCACCGTGACCCGCTTGGCCTCGGTCGGATGTGCCGTCAGCACCGGCACCACCTGGGCGTCCCGCAAGCGGGCGCGAACGGCTTCGGCATCGAGCCCGACGGAGCGGGCGTGCGCGAGTGCGGCCGAAAAAGACCCGGGCACCTGCTGGGGCCCCAGTTCGCTCTCGATCGCCCGGCGATGGCGGATCGCCGCGTTCTGCTCGGCAATGTTGAAAAGCTGGAAACCGATCCCGTAGGCCTGAAGAACCCGCAACCGGTTCTCCGGGGTTATCTGCCCCCGGTTCTCAAGGAGTTCAGTGATTTCCGGGGTCCGGCGACGGATGACTTCCAGCAGCAGCCCTCCCAGCCGCTGGACCATGCTGTCGGTATAGCGCAGGGTCTCGGCGCGTATACGGTCTTCCGGGCGATCGGCAGAAGGAGCGACTTCGGACGGC
>LXNI01000286.1_pt1 | contig 64205 bp, 61 predicted proteins | sample 809091 | NCBI WGS metagenome assembly LXNI01 (sample SAMN04870527, study PRJNA318959) | sponge metagenome | biome: 01000161; feature: marine sponge reef; material: water | host: Sarcotragus foetidus | place: Greece: Milos, Mediterranean Sea | collected 2013-05-29 | depth 5-7 m
AGACGCGCCACAGCGTGACCCCGACGAGTGAGGGCCAACGCCGCAACCATCCGCCTCGAAGGAGCGCGACTCCTTAAGGAAACGCCGTCTAACCATTAAGGAAATGCCATTGGGCGGACCCCGACTTCACCCTCCTCGCCGGCTGGCGCCACGCCTTCTGAGGAGGAGCGGACGAGGGCGGAATCGCACCGTCGGGGCACATGAGCAGCCTCTCGTGAGGCGCGAAAACTCCAGAACACCGGGGTCATGAGCATTCCAGCCCGGTCATTCTATGTCCGAGTCGGCATAGTGTTATAGCTCGCCGAAACCGTTGACGCGTTGCACTGTCGCGACCACACTTTCGCGGTCGAGTCGGTACTCACGAATGTCCGTCTCCATCCACCGAGAGTGAAATGGGAGCGAGCAATGAACAAGGCTGAGCTGATCAAGGCCGTCGCGAGCGGTGCGGACATCTCCAACGCCGATGCTGCGGCTGCGGTGGACAGCGTGTTCGGCGCCATAACTGACACGCTGCGGAGCGGCTCTGACGTCAGGCTGGCAGGTTTCGGGTCGTTCAGTGTCGTCGAGCGCAAGGCCACGAGCGGCCGCAATCCGCGTACCGGCGAAGCGATCTCGATTCCCGCCTCCAGGCAACCCAAGTTCAAGGCCGGCAAGACGCTCAAGGATGCCGTCAACGGCTGAACCCAGCCCAGCCGGCGGCCGGTGCGGGCGGTTAGCTCAGCTGGGAGAGCGCTTGGTTTACACCCAAGAGGTCGGCGGTTCGATCCCGTCACCGCCCACCAGGCGCCGGCCGCGCCGGTAACGCGAGGGGGCGAGGCCCCCTCCCGGCGAGAGCGGCGCCAGGGCGTGTGACCCGCGCCAAGCGGCGCCATGCCCAAGCCGCTTGACCCCGCCGAACCCCTGCTCTACATGGTGACGGCCGGCGCGGCGACGGCTTGCCGCCGGATCCGTCGGGGGTGTAGCTCAGCTTGGTTTAGAGCGCCGGCCTGTCACGCCGGAGGTCGCGGGTTCGAGTCCCGTCACTCCCGCCATTTCCTCGGGGCACCGTTGCTGGAGCGCCGGGTCGGGAAGGGCTGCAACGGGGTGCCGTTTTGATGCAGGCTTCGGGATTCGGGGGCGGTCAGGAGCGGCCGCGGCGCGAATGCCGTAACGGCTCCCGGTGCGGCGGGTTGAGCGCGACTCGCGGGATGGTGGGCCGCAACGAATGACCGCGTCGACCGGACTCCTCCTCGAATATCTGCCCATCGTCATCTTTCTCGGCATCGCCGGCGTGATGGCCGTCGCCGCCATCGCGGGCTCCTACGTGCTGGCGCCGCAACGGCCCGATCGAGACAAGATCGCGGCCTACGAGTGCGGCTTCGACGCCTTCGAGGATGCCCGCGGCCGCTTCGACGTGCGCTTCTATCTGGTGGCGATCCTGTTCATCATCTTCGATCTCGAGGTCGCCTTCCTCTTTCCGTGGGCGGTCTCGTTCAGCGAAATCGGGCTCTACGGCTTCTGGTCCATGGTCGTCTTCCTCGGCCTGCTCACCATCGGTTTCATCTACGAGTGGAAGAAGGGCGCGCTCGAATGGGAGTAGGCACCTCGACCGTCGGCCTGCCGAACAAGCCGCTGCCCGCAGGCCCGGCCCAGGACCAGGCGCTGGCGCTGGTCAGCGACGAGCTGAACGACAAGGGCTTCGTCGTCGCCAACCTCGACAACATCATCAACTGGGCGCGCACCGGCTCGCTCTGGCCGATGACCTTCGGGCTCGCCTGCTGCGCGGTGGAGTTCATGCAGACCATCGCGTCCCGCTACGACATCGACCGGATCGGCATGGTGCCGCGCGCGAGCCCGCGCCAGTCGGACGTGATGATCGTGGCCGGCACGCTGTGCAACAAGATGGCGCCCGCGTTCCGGCGCGTCTACGACCAGATGCCGGAACCCCGCTACGTCATCTCGATGGGTAGCTGCGCCAACGGCGGCGGCTACTATCACTACTCGTATTCGGTGGTACGCGGCTGCGACCGTGTCGTCCCGGTCGACATCTATGTCCCGGGCTGTCCGCCGACGGCCGAAGCGCTGCTTTACGGCATCATGCAACTGCAGCGGAAGATCAGGCGAACGGGGACCATCGCGCGCTAGGGCGCGTGTTGAGCGGGCGAGAGGATGGACACGGCCGGCCTACGCGACCTCGGCGAGTACGTCGCGACCAGTCTCAGCGACTACGTGCACGCGACGGAGGTCGCGCACGAAGAGCTCGTGGTGGAGGCGCGCGCTGACCAGGTGGTGCGCGTCCTCAAGTTTCTGAAGGACGATCCGAGCTGCCGCTTCGAGCAGCTCATCGACCTCTGCGGCGTGGACTACCCGGAGCGCGACCCGCGCTTCGATGTCGTCTATCACCTGCTCAGCATGAGCCACAATCGGCGGATGCGCCTCAAGGTCGGCGTCAACGAGGACCAGCCGGTGCCGTCGGTGGCGGAGGTGTATCCGTCCGCCGGGTGGTGGGAGCGCGAGACCTGGGATCTCTACGGCATCCACTTCGCCGGCAATCCGGACCTGCGCCGGCTGCTGACGGACTACGGCTTCAACGGCCATCCGCTGCGCAAGGATTTTCCGCTCACCGGCTACGTCGAGCTGCGCTACGACTCCGAGCAGAAGCGCGTCGTGTACGAGCCGGTGAAGCTCACGCAGGAGTTCCGCCGCTTCGACTTCCTCAGCCCCTGGGAGGGCGCGTCCTACCCCTTGCCGGGCGACGAGAAGGCGGACGAGGACGGGCGCTGACCATGAGTGAGCGCCAGATCCGCAACATGACCGTGAATTTCGGGCCGCAGCATCCGGCGGCGCACGGCGTGCTGCGCCTGGTGCTGGAGATGGACGGCGAGGTGGTCGAGCGCGCCGACCCCCACATCGGCCTGCTCCATCGCGGCACCGAGAAGCTGATCGAGTACAAGACCTACCTGCAGGCCGTGCCCTACTTCGACCGGCTCGACTACGTCGCGCCGATGAACCAGGAGCACGCCTACGCGCTCGCCGTGGAAGCCCTGCTCGACCTCGAAATCCCCGAGCGCGCGCAGTACATCCGCGTGCTCTACAGCGAGATTTCGCGCATCGCCAACCACCTGATGAACATCTGCACCATGGCGCTCGACGTCGGCGCGATGACGCCCTTCTTCTGGGGCTTCGAGGAACGCGAGCGCACCATGGAGTTCTACGAGCGGGCCTCGGGCTCCCGCCTCCATGCCGCCTACTTCCGCCCGGGCGGCGTCGCCTACGATCTCGCGCCGGACCTGCTCTCCGACATCGGCGCGTGGAACGAGGCCTTCCCCAAGGTCATCGACGACATCGAGAACGTGCTGACCGAGAACCGCATCTTCAAGCAGCGGACGGTCGACATCGGCATCCTGAGCGCGCAGGAGGCCTTCGACTGGGGCCTCACTGGGCCGGTGCTGAGGGCCTCCGGCGTCTCCTGGGACCTGCGCCGCAACCAGCCCTACGAGGTCTACAGCGAGCTCGAATTCGGCGTGCCCGTCGGCAGCAACGGCGATTGCTACGAGCGCTACCTCGTCCGCATGGAAGAGATGCGGCAGTGCGTCAGGATCGTCGCTCAATGCCTCGAGAAGATGCCGGAGGGGCCGGTCAAGGTTGAGGACAACAAGATCACGCCGCCCTCCAGGGCCATGATGAAGGAGTCGATGGAGGCGCTGATCCATCACTTCAAGCTCTATACCGAGGGCTACCACGTGCCGGCGGGCGAGGCCTACCGCGCGGTGGAGGCGCCCAAGGGCGAGTTCGGCGTCTATCTCGTCGCCGACGGCACCAACAAGCCCTACCGCTGCAAGATCAGGGCGCCGGGCTTCGCGCACCTCCAGGTCCTCGACCACATGAGCAAGGGGCACATGCTGGCGGACGCGGTGGCCAACCTCGCAAGCATGGACATCGTGTTCGGGGAGATCGACCGGTGACGGGCGAGGCCGACAACGGCGCCGATGCCTTCGCCTTCACGCCCGAGAACCGGGCCAGGGCGGACGCGGCGATCGCCAAGTACCCCGCCGGCTGCCAGGCCAGCGCGGTGCTCCCGCTGCTCGACCTCGCCCAGCGTCAGAACGGCGGCTGGATCCCGCGTGCGGCGATGGAGCACGTGGCCGGGCTGCTCGACATGGCGTCGATCCGGGTCTACGAAGTCGCGACCTTCTACACCATGCTGAACCTGGAGCCGGTCGGGCGGCATCACGTCCAGCTCTGCCGCACGACGCCCTGCTGGCTGCGGGGCTCGGACGCGCTCCGCGACGCCTGCCGCGACGAGCTCGGCATCGGGCTCGGCGAGACCACGGAGGACGGACTCTTCACCGTGACCGAGGTCGAGTGCCTCGGCGCCTGCGTCAATGCGCCGATGGTGCAGATCGACGATCACTTCTACGAAGACCTCGACCCCGCGCGCATGAAGGAAATCCTGCGTGCCATCAGGGCCGGCGATTTGCCTGCGCCGGGCCCGCAGACCGGCCGCCAGACCTCCGCGCCCGCCTCGGGCCCGACCACACTGACCGAGCTTTGAGCATGCTCAGCGATTCGGACCGCATCTTCACCAACCTCTACGGCATCCAGGACCCCGGCCTGGCCGGCGCCCGCGCGCGCGGCGACTGGGACGGCACGGCGGCGCTGATCGCCAGGGGGCACGACTGGATCGTCGATCAGGTCAAGGAGTCGGGCTTGCGCGGGCGCGGCGGCGCCGGCTTCCCGACCGGGCTCAAGTGGTCCTTCATGCCGAAGGAGGAAGCGCCCGGCCGGCCGCACTACCTCGTTGTCAACGCCGACGAGAGCGAGCCCGGCACCTGCAAGGATCGGGACATGATGCGCCACGATCCGCACAAGCTGATCGAGGGGTGCCTGCTGGCCGGCTTCGCCATGCGGGCGCACGCCGCCTACATCTACATCCGCGGCGAGTTCTACGACGAGGCGGTGGCGCTCCAGGCGGCGATCGACGAGGCCTACGAGGCGGGCCTCATCGGCAAGAACCCGTGCGGCACCGACTGGCCTTTCGACGTCTACCTGCACCGGGGCGCCGGCGCCTACATCTGCGGCGAGGAAACCGGACTGCTCGAGAGCCTCGAAGGCAAGCCGGGCCGGCCCCGCCTCAAGCCGCCCTTCCCGGCGGCGGTCGGGCTCTACGGCTGCCCGTCGACTGTCAACAACGTCGAGACCATCGCGGTCGTGCCCACGATCCTGCGCCGCGGCGCCGAATGGTTCGCCGGCATCGGCCGGCCCAAGAACTCCGGCACCAAGGTTTTCTGCATCTCCGGCCACGTGAACCAGCCCTGCAACGTGGAGGAGGAGATGGGCATCCCCATGCGCGAGCTGATCGAGAAGCACGCGGGCGGGGTGCGCGGCGGCTGGGACAACCTGCAGGCGGTGATCCCCGGCGGCGCCTCGGTGCCGATGCTGCCGAAGCCGATCTGCGACGAGGTGCTGATGGACTTCGATTCGCTGATGGCCGAAAAATCCGGCCTCGGCACGGCGGCGGTGATCGTGATGGACAAGTCGGCCGACGTGGTCGAGGCCATCGCCCGGCTCTCCCACTTCTACATGCACGAGAGCTGCGGCCAGTGCACCCCCTGCCGCGAAGGCACCGGCTGGGTCTACCGCGTGATGTTGCGCCTCATCAGGGGCGAGGCGTCGGTCGAGGAAATCGACTTGCTGTGGGACGTGGTGGGCCAGATCGAGGGACACACCATCTGCGCCCTCGGCGACGCCGCCGCGTGGCCGGTGCAGGGGCTGATCCGCCACTTCCGCCCGGAGCTCGAGCGGCGCATCCTCGCCGCGAAAGTGAGCGGCGGCGGCGACGGCGCCGCAGCGGCGGCAGCCTGAGGACGCGGCCGATGACGACGCTCACCATCGACGGCGCCGAGATCACCGTCGAGCCCGGCTCGACCGTGATGCAGGCCTGCGTGCAGGCCGGCAAGGAGATCCCGCACTTCTGCTTCCACGACCGGCTCTCCATCGCCGGCAACTGCCGCATGTGCCTCGTCGAGATGGAGCGCTCGCCGAAGCCCATCGCGTCCTGCGCCATGCCGGCGGCGGACGGCATGGTGATCCGCACCGACACGCCTTCGGTCAAGAAGGCGCGGGAAGGGGTGATGGAGTTCCTGCTCATCAATCACCCGCTGGATTGCCCCATCTGCGACCAGGGCGGCGAGTGCGACCTGCAGGACCAGGCGATGGCCTACGGCCGCCACTTCAGCCGCTTCGACGAGGGCAAGCGCGCGGTGCGCGACAAGGATGTCGGCCCGCTGATCGAGACCATCATGACGCGCTGCATCCACTGCACGCGCTGCATCCGCTTTGCCGACGAGATCGCGGGCGTCGAGGAGTTCGGCGCGGTCTTCCGCGGCGAGCACATGGAAATCGGCACCTATGTCGAGAAGGCGGTCTCCTCCGAGCTCAGCGGCAACATGATCGACCTCTGCCCGGTCGGCGCGCTGACGTCGAAGCCCTACGCCTTCGTCGCGCGCTCGTGGGAGTTGCGCACCACCGAGACCATCGACGTGCTGGACGCGGTCGGCTCCAACATCCGGGTCGATACGCGCGGGACCGAGGTGCTGCGCGTCGTCCCGCGCCTGCACGACGACGTGAACGAGGAGTGGATTTCCGACAAGAGCCGCTTCGCCTACGACGGTCTGCGCCGCCGCCGCCTCGATCGCTGCTACGTCCGGCGCGACGGCGCGCTCGAGGCCGCGAGCTGGGCCGAGGCGTTCGACACCGTCGCAGCGGCCGCGGAGGGCCTGGAGGGCGAGCGGATCGCCGCGCTCGCAGGCGACACGGCGGACTGCGAGGCGATGACCGCGCTTGCCGACCTCATGGCGGCGCTCGGCTCGCCCAATCTCGATTGCCGGCAGGACGGCGCGAAGCTCGATCCCACGAGCCGCGCCTCCTACCTCTTCAACACCACCATCGCCGGGATCGAGGAGGCCGACGCGGTCCTCCTGATCGGCACCAATCCGCGCTGGGAGGCCGCGCTCGTCAACGCGCGCATCCGCAAGCGCTGGCGCCGGGGCGGTCTCAAGGTCGGCGTCATCGGCCCCAAGGTCGATCTGACCTACCCCTACCACCATCTGGGCGACGGGCCGGAGAGCCTGGCCAGCCTCGCGCAAGGGGGGCACGCCTTCGCCGACGTCCTCAAGATGGCGGAGCGGCCCATGCTGATCGTGGGCCAGGGGGCGCTCACGCGGCCGGATGGCGCGCACGTGCTGGCTCAGGCGAGAGACGTGGCGGAGGCGACCGGCATGGTCGCCGAGGGCTGGAACGGCTTCAACGTGCTGCACACGGCGGCGGCCCGCGTCGGCGGGCTCGACCTCGGCTTCGTGCCGGGGGCGGGCGGGCGCGACACGGCGTCGATCTGTGCCGGCGTCCGCGACGGCTCGGTCCGCCTGCTCTATTTGCTGGGCGCGGACGAGGCGGCGATCGAGCGTTCCGAGAAGTGCTTCGTCGTCTATCAGGGCCACCACGGCGATGCCGGCGCGCGGATCGCCGACGTGGTCCTGCCGGGCGTGGCCTATACCGAGAAGGACGGCACCTACGTCAACGTCGAGGGCCGGCCGCAGCGGGCCTACGCGGCGAGCGCGCCGCTCGGCGACGCGCGGGAGGACTGGCGTATCCTGCGCGCGCTCTCCGCCCGCCTCGGCTCGCCTCTGGCCTACGACACGCTGGATGAGCTTCGCGCCCGCATGGTGGAGCGGGCGCCGGTGCTCGCCGGCATCGGCGAGGTGACCGCCGCGCCGTGGGGCGCGTTCGGCGCCCCCGGCGTCATGGACGAGGCGCCCTTTGCAAGCCCCATCGGCGACTTCTACCTGACCGATCCCATCACGCGCGCGTCCCGGACGATGACCGAGTGCAGCGCCGCGTTCGTCGCCGCGGCGGAGGCCCCTGCCGATGGCTGAGGCGGGCGTCTGGAGCACCTACTTCTATCCGCTGTTCCTCACCATCGGGTACATCCTCGCGATCATCGTGCCGCTGATGCTGGTGCTCGCCTTCATCACCTATTTCGAGCGCAAGGTCTGGGCGGCGATCCAGCTTCGCAAGGGGCCCAACGTGGTGGGTCCATTCGGCTTGCTGCAGCCGGTGGCGGACGGCATCAAGTGCCTGTTCAAGGAGACCATCGTTCCCGCCGGCGCCAACCGCATGCTCTTCGTGCTGGCGCCGATGGTGACCTTCAGCCTCGGCCTCATCGGCTGGGCGGTGATCCCGTTCGACCAGCATCTCGTGCTCGCCGATCTGAACGTCGGCCTGCTCTACCTGTTCGCCGTCTCCTCGCTCGGCGTCTACGGCATCATCATCGCGGGCTGGGCCAGCAACTCGAAGTACGCCTTTCTCGGCGCGCTCCGCTCGGCGGCGCAGATGGTCTCCTACGAGGTCTCCATCGGCTTCGTGCTGGTGACGGTGCTGCTCTGCGTCGGCTCCCTCAATCTCAACGCCATCGTTGAGGCGCAGAGGGGGCTCTGGTTCTTCATCCCGCTGTTCCCGATGTTCGTGATCTACTTCGTCTCCGCGCTGGCCGAGACCAACCGCACGCCCTTCGACCTGCCGGAGGCCGAGGGCGAGCTGGTGGCCGGCTACCAGGTGGAATACTCGTCGATGACCTGGCTGCTCTTCATGATGGGAGAGTACGCCAACATCGTCCTGTTGAGCGGGCTCAGCGTGATCCTGTTCCTGGGCGGCTGGCTGCCGCCCTTCCACGTCGAGCCGCTGACCGCGGTCCCCGGCGTGGTCTGGTTCCTGCTGAAGACGGCGGTCGTCGTCTTCTTCTTCACGTGGACGCGCGCGACGCTGCCGCGCTACCGCTACGATCAGCTCATGCGGCTCGGCTGGAAGGTGTTCCTGCCCGCTTCGCTCGCCATGGTCGTGATCGTTGCGGGCGCGCTGCACGCGTTCGACTGGTTGCCGAGGTAAGTCACTCTGGAGCCGGTGGGCGGCCTGTGCTAGGGCCGCGCCCGGCGCCGACGAGGAGGTCGCCATGCCAGCAATCGAGCAGACGGTACGATCCTTGCTCCTGACCGAGCTGGCGGTCGGACTCGGTGTCACCTTCAAGCAGATATTCAAGCGCAAGGCGACGCTCAACTACCCGTACGAGAAGGGCATGCTGAGCCCGCGCTTTCGCGGTGAGCACGCGCTGCGCCGCTACCCCAACGGCGAGGAGCGTTGCATCGCCTGCAAACTGTGCGAGGCGATCTGCCCCGCGCAGGCCATCACCATCGAGGCCGAGCCGCGCGAGGACGGCAGCCGGCGCACCACCCGCTACGACATCGACATGGTGAAGTGCATCTACTGCGGCTTCTGTCAGGAGGCCTGCCCGGTCGATGCCATCGTCGAGGGGCCCAACTTCGAGTTCGCTGCCGAGACCCGCGAGGAGCTGCTCTACAACAAGGACAAGCTGCTCGACAACGGCGACCGCTGGGAGCGGGAGATCGCCGCCAATCTTAGCGCGGAGGCACCCTACCGCTGAGCCGGCATCGGCAGGGGCGGAACGGTACGTCAAGCGGGACCACGGCACGATGATCATCCAGACGATCATGTTCTACGTCCTCGCCGTGGTGACGGTGGGCGCCGGCGTCATGGTGATTGCGTCCCGCAACCCCGTTCACTCGGTGCTGTTCCTGATCCTGGCGTTCTTCAACTCGGCCGGGCTCTTCGTGATGATGGGGGCCGAGTTCCTGGCGATGATTCTCATCATCGTCTACGTCGGCGCCGTCGCCGTGCTCTTCCTCTTCGTCGTGATGATGCTGAACATCAACTTCGCGGAGCTGCGCGCGGGCTTCCTCCAGTACCTGCCCATCGGCGGCGTCATCGGCATCATTCTGCTTGCGGAGCTTGTGCTGGTCTTCGCCTCCGGCGCCATCGACATCGAGGTGCCAACGAACGTCGCCTCGCCGACGCCGCCGGCCGACGAGGTCACCAACACCCAGGCGCTGGGCGACGTGCTCTATACCCACTACGCCTACCTGTTCCAGGGCGCGGGCTTCATCCTCCTGATCGCGATGGTGGGCGCCATTGTGCTCACTCACCGTCGGCGTACCGACGTCAGGCGCCAGCGCATCGCTGATCAGGTGACGCGCGATCCGAAGGCAGCCGTGCAGCTCACCGACATCAAGCCGGGCGCGGAGGGAACATGGAAATCGGACTGACCCATTACCTCACCGTGGCCGCGGTCCTCTTCACCCTCGGCGTCGTCGGCATCTTCCTCAATCGCAAGAACGTCATCATCATCCTGATGGCGATCGAGCTGATGCTTCTCGCCGTCAACATCAACCTGGTCGCCTTCTCGACCTTCCTCAACGACATGGTGGGCCAGGTCTTCGCCATGCTCGTGCTCACGGTCGCTGCTGCCGAGGCGGCGATCGGCCTCGCCATCCTGGTGGTCTACTTCCGAAATCGCGGCAGCATCGCCGTCGAGGACGTCAACGTGATGAAGGGCTGAGGGCCGGTGCTCCATTACGCCGCGCCCATTTTCCTGCCGCTCTTCGGAGCGGTGATCACCGGCCTGTTCGGCCGCTTCCTCGGCGCGCGCGCCTCGCAGCTCGTCAGCTGCGGCGCGATGGGCGCCGCCGCGGTGATGGCGATCGTCGTCTTCGTCCAGGTCGTGCTCCAGGGCGAGACCGCGACCATCGTCCTCTTCGACTGGTTCGCCTCCGGCGACCTCGACGTGGACTGGCTGCTCAGGTTCGACGAGCTGACCGGCGTCATGGTCTTCGTCGTCTGCGTGGTCTCCTTCCTCATCCACGTCTACTCGATCGGCTACATGGCGCACGATCCCCATGTGCCGCGCTTCTTCGCCTATCTCTCGCTCTTTACCTTCTTCATGCTGGCGCTGGTCAGCGCCGACAACTTCCTGCAGATGTTCTTCGGCTGGGAGGGCGTCGGCCTCGTCTCCTACCTGCTGATCGGATTCTGGTACAAGCGGCCGGCGGCGAACGCCGCTGCGATCAAGGCCTTCGTCGTCAACCGGGTGGGCGATTTCGGCTTCGCGCTCGGCATCCTCGCGATCTTTCTCATGTTCGACACTGTCTCGTTCGATGCCGTGTTCGCCGGCGTGCCCGGGATGGTCGATGCCGAGCTGACCTTCCTCGGCCATTCCTTCGACTTCCTGGAGGTCGCCTGCATCCTTCTCTTCGTCGGTGCGATGGGCAAGTCGGCGCAGTTCCTGCTGCACACCTGGCTGCCGGACGCGATGGAGGGCCCGACCCCGGTCTCGGCGCTGATCCACGCCGCGACCATGGTGACCGCCGGCGTCTTCATGGTGGCGCGCCTCTCGCCGATCTTCGAGTACGCGCCGATCGCGCTCTCGGTGGTGACCTTCTTCGGTGCGACCACGGCGATCTTCGCGGCGACCATCGCCATCACGCAGAACGACATCAAGCGGGTGATCGCCTACTCGACCTGCAGCCAGCTCGGTTACATGTTCTTCGCCTGCGGCGTCTCGGCCTATGGCGCCGGCATCTTCCACCTGACGACGCACGCGTTCTTCAAGGCGCTGCTGTTCCTCGGCGCTGGCGCCGTGATCCACGCCATGTCGGACGAGCAGGACATGCGCAAGATGGGCGGCATCTGGCGCATGATCCCGGTGACCTACGTGCTGATGTGGATCGGCAACCTGGCGCTCGCCGGGATCTTCCCGTTCTCCGGCTTCTTCTCGAAGGACATCATCCTGGAGTCCGCCTTCGCCTCGCACACCGGGCTCGGCATGTACGCCTTCGGCCTCGGCATCCTGGCGGCGTTCCTGACTGCGTTCTACTCGTGGCGGCTGCTCTTCCTGACCTTCCACGGCAAGCCGCGCGCCGACGAGAAGGTGATGGCCCGCGTCCACGAGGCGCCGGCCGTCATGTGGGTGCCGCTGGTGGGGCTCGCCATCGGCGCCGTCGTGATCGGCTACCTGATGCTGCCGATGGTGGCGACCGACATCGACTTCTGGGGCACCTCGATCCTCGTCCTGCCCATCCACAACGCGCTGGAGGAGGCGCACCACGTCGACTTCTGGGTGAAGGCGCTGCCGATGGCGGTGGGCGTGCTCGGGATCGCCGGCGCATTCCTCTTCTACGTGTTGCGGCCCGAGCTTCCGGGCCGGCTGGCTGCGCGCGCGCGGCCGGTCTACCTCTTCCTGCTCAACAAGTGGTACTTCGACGAGCTTTACGACATCCTCTTCGTGCGCTCCGCCAAGTATCTCGGGCGCAACCTCTGGAAGCAGGGCGACGGCGCGGTGATCGACGGCATCGGGCCGGACGGCATCGCGGCCGCGACGCTCTCCGTCGCGCGCCGCGCGGTCCGGCTGCAGTCGGGCTACGTCTACCACTACGCATTCGCGATGCTGTTAGGCCTTGCGGCCATCGTGACCTGGTATCTGATCGCGGGCAGGTAGCGGCATGACCGATTGGCCGATCCTGTCCACCGTCACGTTCCTGCCGCTGGCCGGGGTCCTCTTCATCCTCCTCATTCGCGGCGACGAGCGTCAGATCGCCGCCAATTCCCGCCATGTGGCGCTGTGGACGTCGGTCGTCACCTTCGCGCTCTCGATCGTGCTGGTCGCCGATTTCGACACGTCCACGGCGGCGTTCCAGTTCGTCGAGTTCGTGCCGTGGCTGCCCGAGCACAACATCGGCTACCACCTGGGCGTGGACGGGATCTCGATCTTCTTCCTGATCCTCACCACATTCCTCATTCCGATCTGCATCCTCGCCTCGTGGGAGGCGATCGGGACCCGCGTGCGCGAATTCATGATCGCCTTCCTGGTCATGGAGACGCTGATCGTCGGCGTCTTCTGCTCCCTCGACTTCGTGATGTTCTACATCTTCTTCGAGGGCCAGCTGATCCCGATGTTCCTCATCATCGGCATCTGGGGCGGCGCGCGGCGGGTCTACTCGGCGTTCAAGTTCTTCCTCTACACGCTGGTGGGCTCGGTGCTGTTCCTGCTGGCGATCCTGTTCATGTATCTCGACGCCGGCACCACCGATATCCCGACGCTGCTCACGCATCACTTCGCGCCGGCGGTGCAGACCTGGCTCTGGCTCGCGCTCTTCGCCTCCTTCGCGGTCAAGCTGCCGATGTGGCCGTTCCACACCTGGCTGCCCGACGCCCACGTGGAGGCGCCGACCGCGGGCTCGGTCATCCTCGCCGGCATTCTGCTGAAGATGGGGGGCTACGGCTTCCTCCGCTTCTCGCTGCCGATGCTGCCGGACGCGAGCGCCTTCTTCGTGCCCTTCGTCTATTCGCTGAGCGTCGTCGCGATCATCTACACCTCGCTGGTCGCGCTGATGCAGCAGGACATGAAGAAGCTGATCGCCTATTCCTCGGTCGCCCACATGGGGATCGTCACCATCGGCATCTTCACCTTCACCGCGCAAGGCATCGAGGGCGGGATCGTCCAGATGCTGAGCCACGGCATCGTCTCGGCGGCGCTCTTCCTCTGCGTCGGCGTCGTCTACGACCGCACCCACACCCGCGAGATCGCCGCCTACGGCGGGCTGGTCCACCGCATGCCGATGTACGCCTTCGTGCTCATGGTGTTCACGCTGGCCGCCATCGGCCTGCCCGGCACCAGCGGCTTCGTCGGCGAGTTCATGGTGCTGGTGGGCGCCTTCCAGTCGAACACCTGGGTCGCCATGCTGGCGCTGACCGGGGTGATCCTGGGCGCCGCCTACATGCTCTGGCTCTACCGGCGCGTGATCTTCGGCGAGCTGACCAAGGAGAACCTCAAGTCGATCACCGACCTCAACTGGCGCGAGGTCGGCATCTTCGCGCCGCTGGTCTCGCTCGCGCTGGTGCTCGGGCTCTATCCGGAGCCCTTCCTCGACGTGCTCCACGTCTCGGTCGAGAACCTGATCGCGCAGACGAACGGCGCGCCGCCGCTGCCGGTCGCCGGGCCGGGGAGCGCGTCGGTGCCCGCGCTCGCGGCGCTGCAATAGGGGCTGGGCGATGCAGAACTTCGTCGAGCCGAACTATCTGCCCGCGCTGCCGGAACTCTTCCTCGCAGGCGCCTCCGTCACCCTGCTGATGGCAGGCGTCTTCATCGGCGACCGTTCGACCCGGCTCATTACGTGGCTCGCCTGTGTCTCGATGGCGGTGGCCTTCGTCATGGTGCTGGCGCTCCCCGACGAGCGGACGACCACCTTCTTCGGCCTCTTCGTGGTCGATCAATTCGCCGCCTTCATGAAGTGCCTGGTGCTGGTGGGCGCGGCGGTCACGCTCATCGTCGGCATCGGCTACGTGAAGCGCGAGGGGATGAACCGCTTCGAGTTCCCGGTGCTGATCGTCTTCGCCACCCTCGGCATGCTGCTGATGATCTCGGCGAACGACCTGATCGCGCTCTATGTGGGGCTCGAGCTGCAGAGCCTCTCGCTCTACATTGTCGCCGCCTTCCGCCGGGATTCGCTGCGCTCGACCGAGGCGGGCCTCAAGTACTTCGTCCTCGGCGCGATCTCTTCCGGCCTGCTGCTCTACGGCTGCTCCATGGTCTACGGCTTCACCGGCGTGACCGGCTTCGAGGGGATTGCCGAGGCGCTGGCCACCACCGTGCCCGGCAACGTGGCGGCCGAGACGGGCGTGCTGATCGGGCTCGTGTTCATCGCCGCGGCGTTGGCCTTCAAGGTTTCGGCGGTGCCCTTCCACATGTGGACGCCCGACGTCTACGAGGGCGCGCCCACGCCGGTCACGGCCTTCTTCGCCGCGGCGCCCAAGGTCGCCGCCATGGCGCTGCTGCTCAGGGTCTTCGTCGGCCCCTTCCACGAGCTTGCCGACCAGTGGGATCAGATCGTGATCTTCGTCTCGGTGGCTTCGATGGGGCTCGGCGCCTTCGCCGCCATCGGCCAGAAGAACATCAAGCGGCTGATGGCCTACAGCTCCATCGGCCACGTCGGTTTCGCGCTCGTCGGGCTCTCGGCCGGCACGCCCGAAGGGGTCCGGGGCGTGATCGTCTACATGCTGATCTACATGGTGATGACGCTCGGCGGCTTCGCCTGCATCCTCGCCATGCGCCAGCGCGGCCAGATGGTGGAGGAGATCAGCGACCTCTCCGGCCTCTCCAAGACCAATCCGGCGCTGGCTCTCGCGCTCGCGATCTTCATGTTCTCGATGGCGGGGATCCCGCCGCTCGCCGGCTTCTTCGGCAAGCTCTACGTGTTCCTGGCGGCCGTCGACGAGGGGCTCTACGGCCTTGCCGTCTTCGGCGTGCTGGCGAGCGTCGTCGGCGCCTACTACTACATCCGCATCGTCAAGGTGATGTATTTCGACCAGCCGACGGACGAGTTCGATCGTCCGGTCGGCCTGGAGCTCTCTGCTGTGCTCGCGGGCACCGGCATCATCACGCTCCTCTTCTTCGCCTATCCGGCGCCGATCCTGGCCGGTGCGGAAGCCGCAGCCGCGGCGCTCATGCCCTGACGACGAGACACCTCCCCATGCCGCCAGCGGCGCTGCCGCGAGGCTACACGCTGATCGCCCTCGACGAGGCCGGCAGCACCAACGACGAGGCCAAGGCGCGCGCGGCGGCGGGCGCAGCGGAGGGGACCGTCGTCCGGGCGCGAGAGCAACGGGCCGGTCGCGGTCGGCGCGGGCGCATCTGGGAATCGCCGCCCGGCAATCTCTACTGCTCGGTGCTCCTTCGCCCCGCCTGCGAAGCCCGGCGCGTGGCGCAGCTCTCGTTCGTTGCCGCGCTTGCCGTCCTCGACCTCGTGGACGAGCGGCTGCCCGGCCGGGCGCGCTGCAAGTGGCCGAACGACATCCTCGTGGACGGGAGCAAGGTTGCCGGTATCCTGCTGGAATCGGCGCTGCAATCGAATGGGCGCGTGGATTGGGTGGTGCTCGGCATCGGCGTGAACCTCGTGGGTCATCCCGGTCTCGAGGGACCGATCCCGTCGACGAGCCTCGTTGCCGTCGGCGCTCCGGCGCTCACGCCGGAAGACGCGCTGCCGCCGCTGCTTGCAGCGTTGACCCGGCGGCGTTCGGAGTGGGAGAGACAGGGCTTCGCGGCGGTGCGGCGCGCCTGGCTCGGCCGCGCCCACGGTCTCGGCGGCCCGGTGACGGTCGCCAACGGCCGCGAGACGCTCGCCGGCACCTTCGAGGGGCTGGATGAGGAAGGCGCTCTGATGCTCGCGCGCGACGGCGAAGCGCCTCTCTCGATCGCGGCTGGCGACGTGCACTTCGGCGATGCGGAGGCGGCCCATGCTGCTCGCGGTTGACGCCGGCAACACCAACACGGTGTTCGCCGTCTTCCAGGGCGGCGGCGACGGCGACGAGGCGCCGCTCGGCCAATGGCGCGCCATGACCGACGCGCGGCGAACCAGCGACGAATACGCGGTCTGGCTGGGCCAGCTCCTGGCGCAGGCTGGCCTCAGCCTCGCCGACATCGAGGACGCCATCGTCTCCAGCGTGGTGCCGCAGGGGATCGGCGCGCTCAAGTCTCTCTGCGCCGACCATTGCGGCTGCGCGGCACAGGTCGTCGGCGAGCCGGGGGTCGGCCTCGGCATCGACGTGAACGTGCCCCGGCCCGACGAGGTCGGGGCCGACCGGCTGGTCAATGCGGTGGGCGCCCATATCCGCCATTCGGGCGGATTGATCGTCCTCGATTTCGGCACCGCGACCACCTTCGACTCGGTGAGCGCCGGGGGCGCCTACGAGGGCGGCATCATCGCGCCGGGCATCGCGCTCTCGCTGGAGGCGCTGCACCAGGCGGCGGCGCAGCTGCCGCGCATCGCCGTCCGGCGCCCCGAGACCGTGATCGGCCAGGCGACGGTGCCGGCCATGCAGTCCGGCATCTACTGGGGCTACGTGGGGCTGATCGAGGGGATCGTCGCCCGCATGAAGGCCGAGATTGTGGAACCCGTCACGACCGTCGCGACCGGCGGGCTGGCCGACCTCTTCGGTGACGCCACGGCGGCCATCGACACGGTCGATCCGGACCTCACGATTCGGGGTCTGCGCGAGGTGCACCGTCGCAATCGGGGAGCGGGATGAACGCGACCCCGCCAGCTGCGGCGCCCAACGTCCAGCGCGACGCGCTGCACTTCCTGCCCCTCGGCGGGTCAGGGGAGATCGGCATGAACCTCAACCTCTACGCCTGCGACGGCGCGTGGTTGATGGTCGATCTCGGCATCACCTTCGCCGGCGACACGCTGCCCGGAATCGACGTGATCATGCCGGACCCGGCGTTCATCGCGGAGCGCCGGAAGGATCTTCTCGCCATCGTCCTGACCCACGCCCACGAGGATCACCTGGGCGCGGTCGCCTATCTCTGGCCGAGGCTCCGCTGCCCCGTGTACGCCACTCCGTTCGCTGCTGCCGTGCTGCGGGAGAAGCTGCGCGACGAGGGGCTGCTGTCCGAGGTTCCGCTGACCGAGGTGCCGCTCTCCGGCCGGCTCGATCTCGGGCCCTTCGCGCTCACCTTCATCTCCCTCACCCATTCGATCCCCGAGCCCAACGCGCTGCTGATCGAGACGCCATACGGGCGCGTCATGCACACCGGCGACTGGAAGATCGACGCCGACCCGCTCGTGGGCGATCCCCTCGACGAAGCTGCGTTGCGGCGAGCGGGCGAGGCGGGCGTGCTCGCGCTGGTCGGCGATTCCACCAACGCGACGGTGGAGGGCGAATCGGGTTCGGAAGGCGCGGTGCGCCAGACGCTCTCGCGCCTGATTGCCGAGCGTGAGAACGGCATCGCCGTCACCCTCTTCGCCTCCAACGTCGCCCGTCTTGAATCCGTGGCACTCGCCGCGCGCGACGCGGGGCGGGAGCCGGTGCTGGTCGGCCGCTCGCTGCAACGCTACGTGCGCGCGGCGCGGGCCTGCGGCTACCTGGACGGCGTGCGCCTGCTGACCGAGGACGAGGGCGCGCCGCTTCACCGCAGCCAGGCGCTCTACCTCTGCACCGGCTGCCAGGGCGAGCCGCGCGCCGCGATGTCCCGCATCGCCGGCGACAGCCACCCCCGCGTGAGCCTCGGGGAAGGCGATACGGTGATCTTCTCGTCAAAGATCATTCCCGGCAACGAGCGGACCATCGGCAATCTGCACAACCGGCTGCTGCGGCGCGGCATCGAGGTCGTCACGGAGGCGGACGCGAACGTCCATGTCTCCGGCCACCCCTGCCGGGGCGAGCTGCGCCAGATGTACCAGTGGATCAGGCCGCAGATCGCCGTGCCGGTGCACGGCGAGGCACGCCACATGCAGGCGCACGGCGCGCTCGCCCGCGCGCTCCAGGTGCCGGAGCCGGTCCTCGTCGAGAACGGCGACCTGCTGCGGCTCGGCCCGGGCAAGGCCGCCATCGTCGGCCGCGCGCCGGCCGGGCGGCTCGCGCTGGACGGCGGGCAGATCGTCGCGACCGATCACGTCTCGATCGGCGCGCGGCGCAAGCTGATGCACAACGGCGCGATCTTCGTCTCGGTCATCGTCGACCGCAGCGGGCGAACCCTCGTATCGCCCATCGTCTCGGGGCGCGGCGTTCTCGATGCGGACGACCAGCAGGGAGAGCGGGAGGCGATCGCCGCGGCCGTGGCGGATGCGGTGGATTCGCTGCCGCGCGCACAGGCGCGCAACGAGACCGCGATCGAGGAGGCTGCGCGGCGCGCCATCCGGCGCGCGGTGCGCAACGGCTACGGCAAGCGCCCGCTGATCGACGTGCAGATCGCGCGCGTGCCAGGATGAGCGGAGCCGCGCCATGATCGGACGCCTGAACCATGTCGCCATCGCCGTGCCCGATCTCGCGGCGGCGAGCGCGCTCTACCGCGGGACGCTGGGCGCCGAGGTCTCCGAACCCCTGGACCTGCCGGAGCACGGGGTGACCACGGTCTTCGTCGTGCTGCCCAACACCAAGCTCGAGCTGCTGCATCCGCTGGGCGAGGGCTCGCCCATCGCGGCCTTCCTCGCCAGGAACCCGGCGGGCGGGGTTCACCATCTCTGCTACGAAGTCGACGACATCCTTGCGACGCGCGATCGCCTCGTCGCCGAGGGCGCGCGGGTGCTGGGCGACGGCGAGCCGCGCACGGGCGCCCACGGCAAGCCCGTTCTCTTCCTCCATCCCAAGGATTTCTGCGGCACGCTGGTCGAGCTGGAGCAGGTCTGAGGCATCGCCGTGGATATCTTCGGCATCATCGTCGTCTTCGTGATCGCCTGGTGGCTCTCGTTCTTCGTCGCGCTGCCGTTCGGGATCAAGCCGATCGAGAACCCGGAGCCCGGCCACGCGCCGGGCGCGCCCCAACGCCCGCGGCTCTGGCGCAAGGCCGCGATAGCGACCGTGGCCGGCGGCGTGATCACCGGCGCCATCGTCGGCATCGTCGATGCCGGCTGGCTCTCGATGGAAACCTTCGCCGAGTAGGGCGGAGCAGGGCGCCGTGGCGAGCTATTGCGATATCGCGCCCGGGCATCCTTTCCACGGGCCCTATCACGACCGGGAATACGGCTTCCCTGTCCGCGACGACGACCTCCTGTTCGAGCGCCTCGTGCTGGAGATCAACCAGGCCGGGCTCTCGTGGCTCACGATCCTGAAGAAGCGCGACGCCTTCACCGCGGCCTTCGATGGTTTCGAAATCGCGCGGGTCGCCGCCTACGACGATGAGGCGCGCGCACGCCTGCTCGCCGATGCGGGCATCATCCGCAACCGGCTCAAGGTCGATGCCGCCATCGAGAACGCCCGGCGCATTCAGGCGTTGCAGGCGTCCCACGGCTCGTTCGAGGCCTGGCTCGACGCCCACCATCCCCGCCCGCACGGCGCGTGGGTGAAGCTCTTCAAGGCGCACTTCAAGTTCATGGGGGGCGAGATCTGCCGGGAGTTCCTGCTGTCCACCGGCTATCTCGAAGGCGCGCACCGCCCCGACTGTCCGGTCCACGCCGAGATCCTCAGGCAGAACCCGCCCTGGCGGCGCGCCTCCGCCGGGTAGCAACCTCGCAACGCGGGTTAGAGCGTATCCGTTTTGCACGGAAACGCTCTATGCACTTTATCGCTTACGGCAGCCGGCCGCCCTGCGCTTCCGCGCGCCTACCGGCGCGACCGGCCGGCGCCTCCACGAGGGCGCTGCACACGCGGCGGGCCGCTGTCGCGGTCTGTCGCGCGTCCGTCAAAGTTGGACGCGCTCTAGTGCAGGCTGGCGAGGTCCTCCTCGGTCTCCTCCTCGATCCGCTTGCCGAGGATGATCATGCCGAGCACCTGGTCCTTGGTCACGTCCTGCGTTCGCACCGTGTCGACCACCTTGCCGCCGTTGAGCACGGTGATGCGGTCGGAGAGGTCGAAGACGTCGTGGATGTCGTGGCTGATGAGGAAGATGCCGATCCCTTCCGACTTCAGCCGCTTGATCAGGTCGCCGACCATGCGGGTCTCCTGCGGGCCCAGCGCCGCCGTCGGCTCGTCCATGATCAGGATCTTCGCGTTGAAGTAGATGGCGCGCCCGATCGCGACCGCCTGGCGCTGGCCGCCGGAGAGGTTGATCACCGGCTCCCGGATCGACGGGATCTTGATCTGCAGGCGCTTGAGCACGCCCTGGATCTCGCTCGCCATCGCCTCCTCGTTGAGCGTGCGCGCCTTGGTCAGGAGCTCGCGCCCGAGAAAGACGTTGGCGGACGCGTCCAGATTGTCGGCGAGCGCGAGCGTCTGATAGATGGTCTCGATGCCGAGCGCGCGCGCATCGCGCGGGTTGTTGATGTCGGCGGCCGCGCCCTCGATCTCGATCTCTCCGGAATCGCGCCTGAGCGCGCCGGAGAGAATCTTGATGAGCGTGGACTTGCCGGCGCCGTTGTGGCCGACGATGCCGACCACCTCTCCGGAGAAAAGGTCGACGCTCACGTCATCCAGCGCGCGCAGCCCGCCGAACGACTTGTCGATGCCCGACATCTGGACCAGCGGTGCAGCCTCGTCGCTCATCGCACCTGCAACCTCCGCTTCTGATAGACCACGTCGAACCAGACCGCGAGCAGCAGGACGCCGGCGCTCACCATCTGCTGGATGGCGCTGGTGATGCCCATGAGCAGCATGCCGTTCTGGAGGCTCTGCATGATGAGCGCGCCCAGGATCGCGCCCGCCACCGTGCCCACCCCGCCGGAGAGCGAGGCGCCGCCGATCACCGCTGCGGCGATCACGTTGAGCTCGGCGAGCTGGCCGAGCGACGTGGGCGAGGCGTTGAGCCGGGCGATCGACACCGCTCCGGCGATCGCGCACAGGATGCCCGAGATGATGAAGATGTAGAGGGTCATCTTCTTGACGTCGACGCCGGCAAGCTCGGCGGCCTCGGGATTGCCGCCCATGGCGTAGACGTAGCGGCCGAAGCGCGTGATCCGCGCGACCAGGCTCATCACGATCACGATCACGATCAGGATGAGCACCGGGATCGGGATGCCCTGCGGCGTCTTCCGGATGGGATGCAGGTAGGCGTTCATCGTCATGACGAAGCCGACCACCGCGGCGCACGCGACGGCGATCAGTGCAAGCTCCACCGCGAGCGGGCGCACCCGGAAGCCGTAGCGCTTCTTGCGAACCCGGCTTTGGATGAAGAAGAAGATGATCCCGATGATGCCAAGGCCGCCGACCACCCAGCTCCACATCTCGCCGATGGTGCCTTCGAGGCCGCCGCCCAGCTTCTGGAACGTCTCGTCCATCGGCGAGATGGTGACGCCGCCGCTGATGAGCCACGACGCACCGCGCCACGCCAGCAGACCCGCGAGCGTCACGATGAACGACGGAAGCGCGCGGTAGGCGATCCAGTAGCCCTGAAATGCGCCGAGCAGAGCCCCGAACGCGATGCAGAGGAGCAGCGTGATGATCCAGTTGTAGCCGGCGCCGATCGGAAAGATCCAGACCTGGAACACGGCCGCGAACATGCCCGCCAGGCCCATCATGGAGCCGACGGAAAGGTCGATATGGCGCGATACGATGATCAGCACCATGCCGGTCGCCATGATGGCGACGACGCTGGTCTGCAGCGACAGGTTGAAGAGGTTGCGCGCGGTCAGGAAGAACCCGCCGGTCGCAAATTCGAAGCCGACCCCGATGGCGGCCAGCACGGCGAACATGGCGAGAAGGCGAGCGTCGATCTCGAGCACCGCCGCCACGCGCCGGAACGTTCCGGCGGCTTGCGCTCCTCTGGCCCGCGCTCCGACCCCGTCGGTCATGACGCGCCGATCATTGCATGCAAGCCGGAAGAGCCGGCTCCGACAATCGGCATCGGAGCCGGCTTCTCACGACTGTCTACAGGTGTCTACTCGCAGCCCGCCGGCGGGTTCTTGCCGTGGACCGTCTCCGGCACCGCATCGACGCCTGCGCAGAGCTCCTCCTTGGAGATCCAGCCGGCATCGAGCACGATGTTCAGGTTGTCGCGCGTGATGGCGACCGGCGCGAGCTCGATCGCATCCTGGCAGAGCTTGTTGGGGCCGTCGCAGAACTTGGACGCGCCTTCGATCTGGTCCGCCGGCGTGCCCTCGGCGAGCGCGACCGCGATGTCCACGCCGGCCCGGCCGAGATCACAGGCGTTCTTCCAGGCGCTGACCGTCTGGTAGCCCTTGGCGATGCGGTTGAGCGCCGCGATGTCGCCGTCCTGGCCCGAGACCGGAATGTTGCCGGCGAGCCCCTGCGAGGCGAGCGCCGCCACCACGCCGCCGGCGGTGCCGTCGTTGGAGGCGACCACCGCGTCGACGTTGTTGTTGTTCGCGGTCAGGCACTGCTCCATGTTGATCTGCGCGTTCTCCGGCAGCCAGCCGTCGGAGTAGAGCTCGCAGACGATCTCGATATCGCCCGCCTCGATGTAGGGGGTCAGGACTTCGACCTGCCCGCCCCACACGAACTCGGTGATCTCCATGGTCGGGCTGCCCTTGATGTAGGCGAAGCGGCCCTTGTTCACGACATCGACCACGCCGCGCGCCTGAATGCGGCCGACCTCGGCGTTGTCGAAGCTCAGGTAGAAGATGCCCGGCTCCTCGATCTGGATGTCGTAGCCGATGGTGGGAATGCCGTTGGCGAGCGCCATCTGCGCCGCCGGCTTCACCGCATCCGTCGAGTAGGGGACGATGAGAAGGGCGTTCACGCCGCGGCTGATCAGCGTCTCGATATCGGCGTTCTGCTTCTCTGCCGACGCGTTGGCATCCGTCGAGAAGTAATCCCATTCGGGGTACTTCTTGAGCTGATCCAGCATGCAGGCTTCGTCGTACTTCTTCCAGCGCTCCTCGCGGAAGTGCTGCCAGCTCACGCCCAAGAGCTTGTCGGCGGCAAGGGCCGGCCCGGCCGTCGCCCCGATGATGGCACTGATGCCGAGCGCCAGCGCGCCGGCTGCGAACGTCGATGCTTTCATCTAAGTGGTCTCCCTTCGTGGTTGATCTGGCACATGCTCTCTCTCAGCGTCCCGCTCCCTGCCAGACCCCGCCGTCCATGACGGCTTCGGAGAGCGAAACGCCCAATCCTGTGAACCGCGGCTAGATAGCGATCTCGTCCACCCTTGCCCAACGCCGCTCGGCATCGGAGAGGATGCAGGCGTCGATCACGCGCTGAACCTCCGCCGCGAATCTGAAATCGGGATAGGCCGGTTTGCCGGCCGCAACGGCCTCGATGAGGTCCTGGACCTCCATTACCTTGTAGTCGTTGTAGCCGGCGCCGATGCCGGGAACCGGGTAGAACGCCGCGTAGCGCGGGTCGGTCGGGCCCATGACGACGTGCTTGAACCCTCGGGTTTCCTGCGCGCCGTCCTCCCTGTAGACCTGCAGGCTGTTGATGTTGTCGTAGAAGTAGCGCACCCCGCCCTCGGTGCCCGTCAGCTCGTAGCCGATGTCCATGCGCTTGCCGAGCGAGACGCGGCTCATCTCCATGTGCCCGGTGAGGCCGCCCGAGGTCCTGAACATCACGGTGGCCACGTCGTCCGTATCCACCTGCACCATCTGCCCGGTGCCGCCGGCGCCCTGGCTGAAGCCGCCGTGTTCCGCCGGCGCCGGCCTTTCCGGGATGACGATCTTCAGATCGCACACCACCTCCTCGACCGGCTGGCCGACGAGGTGGCTCAGATAGGCGAAGCAATGAGCGCCGATGTCGCCGATCACGCCGGAGCCGGCCTTCGCCTTGTCGTTGCGCCAGGAGAAGGGGATCTCCGGCCGCCCCAGGAAGTCCGCGCTGAACGAGCCCCGGTAGTAGTTCGGCTCGCCGATCTCGCCGTCCGCCACCAGCCGCCGGGCGAGCGACTGGACGGGGTTCTTGATGTAGTTGAAGCCCACCATCGTGGTGACGCCCGCCTTCTCGGCCGCCTCGGCCATCGTGAACGCGGTCTTCGCGTCGTTGGCGAGGGGCTTTTCGCAATAGACGTGTTTGCCGGCGGCGACCGCGGCCATCGCGATATCGAAGTGGAGGTCGTTCGGCGTGTTGATGTCGACGATGTCGATGGTCGGATCGTCGATGATCTCGCGCCAGTCCGCCGTGTGGCGGTTGAAACCGAACTCGCGTGCCGCACGGCTCGCGATCTCGTCGTTCACGTCGGCGAGGACTTCGAGCACGGGCGTTGCCGGCTGTCCGCCGAACGCAAGCCGCTGAGCCTGGTAGCTCATGGCGTGGGTCTTGCCCATCCAGCCGGCGCCGACGAGGCCGATCTTCAACTCTGACATGCGGTGCTCCACCTCGCGATTGCTGTTCCCCGGCCGTCCGATTCCCGACGACGCTGGCCTCAAGATACGACGCCGCGCTGCGACCGCCGCGCGACGCCTTGAAAGCGTTCGTATCGTACCAAGCGCGTGGTCTCTATGCCAGACTCGACCGGCCATGAGGGCGCGAAATTACAGACTGGAACAGCGCGGAACCGGACCTCGCACGCCGTTGCGAGCGGTGCTCCTGCCGACGCTCGCCGCCGCCCTGCTGACGGCCGGCTACGCCCGACCGGCGACGGCGGAGGCGGGCACGCCACGGTTTGCCGAGGTGGCGGCCGAGGCCGGGGTTTCGCATGTCTATACCGGCGACTGGCCCTATATCGTGGGCGGCGGCGTGGCGACCTTCGACTGCGACCACGACGGCGATTCGGACCTCTTCTTCGCCGGCGGCGCCGAGCCGTCCGCGCTCTTCCGAAACGAGAGCGCAGCCACCCTCGCGTTCGCCGCGGTCGAAGCGCCGTCCGTGCGGATCGACGCCGTGACGGGCGCCTATCCTCTCGACCTGGACGCCGACGGCGTGATGGATCTCGCCGTGCTGCGGGCGGGCGAAAACATGCTCCTGCGCGGGCGGGGGGATTGCGCCTTCGAGGTCGCCAACGCGGTATTCGGCTTCGACGGGGGCAACGCCTGGACCACCGCGTTCAGCGCCACCTGGGAGGACGGGAACCGGCTGCCGACCTTGGCCTTCGGCAACTACGTCGACCGGGGCGACCCGAGCGGCCCCTTCAACGCCTGCGACGACAACGTCCTCCTACGCCCGGAGACGCCCGCTACGTCCCGCTACGGCCCGCCCGCCAGGCTCGCGGGACACTGCACGCTTTCCATGCTGTTCACCGACTGGAACCGCTCGGGCGAACCCAGCCTGCGCGTCAGCAACGACCGCCACTACTACGTGCGCGACGGGGAGGAGCAGCTCTGGCGCATGGATGCCGTTCCCCGCCTCTATGGCCGCGAGGACGGTTGGGAGCGCTTGCGCATATTCGGCATGGGCATTGCGTCCCATGACGTCACGGGCGACGGCTACCCCGAGTACATGCTCACCAGCATGGCCGACAACAAGCTGCGGACTCTCAAGCAGGGCGCGGACAGGCCGAGCTATCGCGATCTCGCCTACGCGCGGGGCGTCACCGCGCACGTGCCGCACGTGGGCGAGGACCTGCGCCCGTCGACGGCCTGGCACCCGGTGTTTGGCGACGTCGACAACGATGGCTTCGTCGATCTCGTCATCACCAAGGGCAACGTGGAGTCGATGCCGGACGCGGCGGCGCACGATCCCAACAACCTGCTGATGGGTGGCCCCGATGGCCGCTTCGTCGAACGCTCCGTCGAGGCCGGGGTCGCCAGCATGGCGAAGGGCCGGGGCGCCTCCCTCGTCGATCTCGACCGGGACGGCCGGCTCGATCTCGTCGTCGTCAACCGCGGCTCTCCGGCCGAAATCTTCCACAATCGCAGCGAGACGGCCGGCAGCTGGCTGCAGGTGCGTCTCGAGCAATCCGGTCCGAACCGGAATGGGATCGGCGCCTGGGTCGAGGTGAGCGACGGCACGCGGACGTGGAGCCGCGAAGTGACGGTAGGCGGCGGCCACGCGAGCGGCGCGAACGGATGGATTCATTTCGGCTTGGGCGCGGCGCAGGCCGTCGGCATCGCCGTTCGCTGGCCGGATGGTCACACCGTGCGATTCGAGGACGTGCAGCCGAACACGTTCCTGACGCTCACCCGTTGAGGGTGTCCGCAGCCGGAGAATGGGCGCTGGCCTTGACACCCCCGATCATTCACCATATCGCGCAGCTGGCCCCGGCAGCGCTGGCAAGAGCCGTGCCGGCCGGGAATGGAACACGATGCGCCGCGCGCTCCAGCCGGCGCCCCAGACGAGGGAGTGACTCATGGATCTTGGCTTGAAGGGCAGGAAGTCGCTGGTGACGGGCGGCACCAAGGGTATCGGTCGGGCGATCGCCAACGAGCTCGCCGCCGAGGGTTCCGACATCGCGATCTGCGCGCGCACGGAAGCCGACGTGGAGGAGGCGGTCTCCGCGCTCGCCGCGACCGGCGTTCGCGCGTCGGGTCGTGCGCTCGACGTCGGCGACGGGCCGGCGATGCGCCAGTGGGTCAGCGACGTGGCCGAGGAATTCGGTGGGCTCGACATCGTCATCCCCAACGTGAGCGCGCTCGCAGCCACGCCCGAGCTCGAATCCTGGCAGAAGGAATTCTCGGTCGACATGATGCACACCGTGAACACGGTGGAGGCCGCTCTGCCGCATCTGGAGAAGTCGGACGCCGGCTCCATCGTGGTCATCTCCAGCGTCTCCGGCATCGAGATCGACTTCGCCGCAGGCCCCTACGGCGTCTTCAAGGCGGCGCTGATCCACTATGCCGCCGGGCTCAGCAGGCAGCTCGCGCCCAAGGGCATCCGCGCCAACTCGATCTCGCCCGGCAATACCTACTTCGAGGGCGGCTTCTGGCAAGACATCGAGAAAAACGTTCCGGACCTGTTCAATACGGCGCTCAGCATGAACAAGACCGGACGCATGGCAACGGCCGAGGAGGTGGCCAACGCGACGGTGTTCCTCGCCAGCCCGCGCGCGACGTTCATCACCGGCACCAACCTCAAGGTCGATGGCGCGCTCACCAACGGTGTGCAGTACTGAACCGGCGGCGGGGGCGGGGAGGCGTCGATGGCGGAAGCGGGGTGGACGGTCTATCTCTCCGGCGAGATACACACCGACTGGCGCGATCGAATTCGCGCCGGCGCCGAAGCGGCGGGCCTCGGTGTCGTGTTCGTCTCCCCGGTCACCGACCACGCGGCGAGCGACGACTGCGGCGTCGCCATACTCGGCGACGAGGAAACTCCCTTCTGGAAGGATCACAAGGGCGCACGGGTCAATGCGATCCGCAATCGCACCCTGATCCGGCGCGCGGATATCGTGATCGTTCGTTTCGGCGAGAAGTACCGGCAGTGGAACGCGGCCTTCGATGCCGGCTACGCCGCCGCGCTCGACAAGCCGATCATCACGCTCCACGAGCCGGCACTCACCCACGCCTTGAAGGAGGTCGACGGCGCCGCGCTCGCCGTGGCCGAATCGCCGGAGCAGGTGGTCGAGCTCCTGCGCTACGCGATGACCGGCACCTTGCCGTCGGCCGCATGAGCGCCGGAAACATGGCGGCCGGGGCTGCGGTGGAGCCTTCGACGCTCGAGCGTTACGCCATCCTCACCTGCCCTGACTGCGGGCATCGGTCGCCCGAGCAAATGCCCACCGATGCGTGCCTCTTCTTCCATGAGTGCGCCGGCTGCGGCGAGCGGCTCCGCCCGCTTCCGGGCGATTGCTGCGTCTACTGCTCCTACGGCTCGGTGCCGTGTCCGCCGAAGCAATCCGCCTGCTGTTCCGCCTGAAGGAGAGGTTCTCGACATGCCGAAGATCGACATCGACCGGGTGCCCGTGAAGATCGGCTCGATCTATCCGGCGCCCTTCAAGGCGATGGCGGATGCGCGCGCCCGCCAGGCGCTGGGCGATGCCGGCGGGCTGACCCAGTTCGGCGTCAACCTGACGCGCCTTCCGCCGGGTGCCGCCAGCGCGCAGCGCCATTGGCACGAGGCCGAGGACGAGCTTGTCTTCGTCGTCTCCGGAGAGCTTGTCCTGATCGAGGACGGCGGAGAAACGCCTCTGCGGGCGGGGGACGCGGCCGCGTTCAAGGCCGGCCATGCGGACGGCCACCACCTGGTGAACCGGTCGGCGACCGATGCCGTGGTGCTCGAGATAGGCACCCGCTCCGACGATGAGCGCGGCCACTATCCTGACGTCGACCTGGTCTACGAGAAGCAGGGCGGCGCGATCCGCTTCACCAACAAGGCGGGCGAGCCCTACGACTGACCCGCGCAGGGCGCGCCGCGGCTACTCTTCGGTCGACGGCCGGTAGGTGCCGAAGTTCCAGAGATGACCCTCGGGATCGCGGGCCGAGTAGTCGCGCGAGCCATAGGGTGTGTCCTCCAGCTCGCGCACGATCTCGGCGCCTGCGGCAACGGCCCGGGCGTAGTGGGCGTCGGCGTCGTCCACCACGACATAGATCGACTGCGTGACGCCGCCGAAGTCGCAGGGAATCCTCAATTCGAGTTCGTCGTCCCGCTCGGAGCCCACCATGACCATGCCGTTGCCGAGCGCGAGCTGGGCGTGGGCGATGGTGCCGTCCGGGCCCGGCACGACCATGTTCTCGGTGAAGCCGAAGGCCTCCTTGAGCCAGGCGATGGCGGCGGGCGCGTCGCGGTAGCTGAGGCAAGGAACGATGGCGGGGCCGGTCTCGGTCATGGCGGTGTCCTTCTGGAGGGTCTGCAGCAACTGCTCGCGCAGCACATCGGCAGGGGAGAGGCGCGCCTCCGCGTCCTCTTCCGCCTCTTCCGCTTCCGCCTCCGGCTGGCCGTCCGGTGTCACTGCGGCGACGTCCGTGTCAGACGGCTCGGGTTGGGCCTCGGCTTCGGGTAGCGCGCGGTCCAGGCACTGAGTGTTGGCGCGGCTGGGCGGGCCGAGGGCAAGGAAAGCATCGCGCGCGAGGCCGAGCGTCTGCCCGACTTCGGCGACCGTGTGGACGGTTTCCTGCGTCAGGGAACCGTCTGAGGCCTCGACCGCTTCGACGATATAGGTGCTGGTCACGGCCTGGCGGTACTCGTCGAGTTCGACCGGTCCGCCGAAGGGGGTATCGAAGTTGAGCCCGGCGAGGGCTTCGCGCAAGAGCTCATGCCCGTCGCCCAGCTCGCCGCCGGTCTCGTCGAGCGCGAGGAGCACCGCCTTGGTATTCACGTAGTAGCTGAGGGCGAACAGACTGGGCGCGGGCCCTGCATCGGGAAAACGCTCGCGGTAGCCCTCGGCAAACTCGGTCCAGTCGTCGTTGTCGTCGCTCTCCGAGATCGGCAGTGCCGAGATCGCCCCCGTCAGCAGCGGGCGGATGCCGCTCGCTCGGAGAAGGCTGCCGCTCAGGGTCGTGGCGCCTGTCACGATGGCCGCCTGCCCGCCGGCCTCGGCATAGGCGTTGAGAAATCTCTCCGCCGTGCGCGGCTCCAGAGCCAGGAACAGCGCGTCCGTCTCCGTGCCGACCGCGGCCCGCGCGATTCGTGCAACGTCGCCCGTGCCTGAGGAAACCCAGTGCCTCGCTAGCACTTCGCCGCCAAGCGCGCAGTAGTCCAGCATGAAGCCCATGAGTTGCGTGTAAGGCAGCGAATAATCCTCGGCGACCGAGACGATCGTGCGGACGCCCTTCTCCTCGTAAGCGTAGCGCCCGAGCCCCGCGACCCACTGCATGCTGTCGGGATTGAAGCGGAAGAAGTTGTCCGCGGGTGCGCGCAGGGTCGCGTCCTGCGCCGCCGAAGCGCCGTTGACGAATGTCACGTCCGGCACGCTCTTTGCGAACTCCCGGATTGCGATGCCTTCGATCCCTGCGAGAGGGCCAATGAGGATGCTGGCGCCGCGGTCGATTAGCGCGCGCGCCTTCGCGATGACCGAGTCCGGAGTCCCGTCGGTCGACTCGATGAATGCCTCGATGGTTCGCTCGCCGGCGCGCCCCTCGTGCTCGCTCAAGGCAAGCTCGTAACCGCGCAGGGCATCCCGTCCGAGGGGCTCGAACGCGCCGTCGAGGGGGGCGAGAACGCCGATCTTCAGGGTTTCGGTGTCAGCGTTCGCCTGTACGCCGATCAGGAGTAATGCGGCGGCCAGAACGGCTCCCGCAATGCGTCGTAGTCCGCGCGGCGCACGGCCGCGTACTCGTCGCGAGCGCGCGCGCGCCGTTGGTGGCGGCGCCTTCGTCACGCTGTCTCAATCATGCTAAGGTATTATCAACCCAAGGCATTCGAGCATTTTCTGCGCGTGTCGCGCCTCGCGCGGTACGACTGCAAAACCTTATAGCGGCCCGCATCGAGCTTTGCCATGCGCGCGTGGTGTTTCTGCCTCACACTAGGGCGCCGGAGCGTTCCTGCGTCGGATCGCATCCGTGCTGCGAGGCTCTCGTGCCCCCTCTCGCCGGGCATCAGCGCACGAACCATGACATTGGCGAGAATTCCGGGCTAGGCTAGGGGCAGCGGGCTGTCGAAAGGGTGGCGCAGCGCGCCACCTCCGACACCCCTCCGACATGAGGGAGGCGAAGATGGCAAAGACCACGAAGCAACGGAGACAGGGACCGAGCCGGCGCTCGATACTCAAGGGCGCTGCTGCGGTTGCCGGCGTCGCGGCCGGCACCAAGGCGCTCGGCGGGTTCCCGACTGTCTGGGCGCAGGACACGAAGGACATCGTCATCAACCATTCCGGCATGTCCTACTCGACGATCATCCAGATTGCCGAGCAGGCGACGGTCGACCTGCCGTTCTCGGTGGAGATGTCCGTCACCGATCACGCCGGCATGCTCAACCGGCTGACCACGCAGTCCGATTCCATCGATGTCGCCGACATCGAGCTGTGGATGCGGGTCATCACCGTGCCGCGCGGCATCTATCAGGCCGTCGACCCGTCCAAGATCACGCACTGGGACAAGGCGACCACGATCTATCGGGACGGCGAGCTCGAGGGCAAGCAGATCTCGCGTCAGGGCGTCTCGCCCCACGAGGTGATGTATTTCACCGACGCGGATGCAAACGAAATCGCCGACGGCAACACCGATCACGCGACCATGATCCCCGGCGTGTTCAACGCAGACACGCTCGGCATCCAGCCGGACGCGATCGGTCGCCCCATCAACAACTGGCACGAGCTCTTCAACGACGAGTTCAACGGCCGCGCCGCGGGCATGGACATCCCGCCGATCATGATCATGGATGCGGCGCTCGCCATCGAGTCCACCGGCGAATACACCTATGCCGACAAGGGCAACATGACCAAGGACGAGATTTCGATGACCGTGGACCGGCTCATCGACCTCAAGAAGAAGGGTCATTGGCGGGCGCTCTGGGGCACCTTCGACCAGTCGGTGCAGCTCATGACTTCGGGCGAAGTGGTCATCCAGTCGATGTGGTCGCCGGCGGTGACCGCCGTGCGTGCCCAGGGCGTGCCCTGCATCTATCAGCCGCTCGCCGAGGGCTATCGGGGCTGGGGCAACGGGCTCAGCCTGATGAGCCACCTCGAGGGCAAGAGGCTCGGTGCGGCCTACGACTATCTCAACTGGTACTACAGCGGCTGGATGGGCGCCTTCATCGCCAAGCAGGGCTACTATCTCGGCGTCGCCGAGACCGCCAAGGCCTTCATGGAGCCCTACGAGTGGGATTACTGGTACGAGGGCAAGCCGGCGGAGGGCCCGATCCACGATCCCTACGGCACCCTGATGGAGAAGCCGGGGCACGTCCGCGATGGCGGGTCGTTCTCGCAGCGCTTCGGCAACATGGCCTGCTGGAACACGCTGATGGACAACCACCAGTTCCTGCTCAAGAAGTGGACAGAGCTGCAGACGGCCTAGGCAGCGTTTTCAAAGCGGGCGGGGCTGGCGTGCCGGCCCCGCCCCGATCTTTCGCCGGATGCGATTCAAACTCTCACTGAGCAACGTCACCGGCGCCAGGCGGCGGCCGGTGGCGAAGGCGGTGCCGCTCGGCCTCGCGCTGGCGGTCTTCTTCATCTTGCCGCTGGGCGTGCTTCTGGCGGTCAGCTTCTTCCAGAACGACATGATCTTCGGCATGCGCCCCGCGCTCACGCCGGAGAGCTATATCGAGCTGTTCACCACCATGAACACGCTCTGGCTCTATCTGAGCACGCTGAAGTTCGCGGCGATCGTCTGGGCCGTCACGCTGCTGATCGGCTTCACCATCGCCTACTTCCTGGTGTTCCACGTCCGCTCGCTGCTGATCGCGATCGGCCTGTTTCTGCTTTGCACCGTTCCGTTCTGGACCTCGAACATCATCCGGATGATTTCGTGGATCCCGCTGCTGGGGAAGCAGGGGCTGGTCAACCAGGCCCTGATGGGCCTCGGCATCGTCGACGATCCGGTGGAGTGGCTGCTCTTCTCCGACTTCTCGGTGGTGGTGAGCTACGTCCACCTCTTCACGCTGTTCATGATCGTGCCGATCTTCAACTCGATGGCGCGCATCGACAAGTCGTTGATCGAGGCGGCGCGGGACGCGGGCGCGAGCTCGCTGCGCATCATGTGGGAGGTCATCATTCCGCTCTCGCGCAGCGGCATCGCGTTGGGCTCGATCTTCGTCATCGTGCTGGTGATGGGCGACTTCTTCGTCATCAAGGTGATGAGCGGCGGCCGCAGCGCTTCGGTCGTCTCATCCATCTTCGAGGACATCAACGTGCTGCTCTACCCGTCCGGGGCGGCGAGCGCCGTGATACTGCTGATCGTGGTGGTGATGATGGTGATGGGCGTGCTGCGGGTGGTCGACATCCGCAAGGAACTGGCGGGCGCCAGGTAGGGGAGGGGCATGGCGCGACCGTCAAAGAGCCGTAAGCCCAGGCCCTGGACCTTCTATCCGCTGGCGGCGTTCTTCGCCGTCTTCGTGCTGTTCCTCTACGGCCCGATGTTCTGCATCTACATCCTGTCGTTCCAGGGGCCGAACGCGTCCCTGGTCTTCCCCATGCAGGGCGTCTCGCTGCACTGGTTCGAAGCACTGTTCGGCCAGGCGCGCACCGGCGACGTCGGCGGCGCGTTCGCGCGCTCGCTGCCTCTCGCGCTCATCATCCTCGCGGTCACCGTGCTCTTCTCGGTCGCTGCCGGATTGGCGTTCCGCAGCAGGTTCTTCGGCAACTCGGTGATCTTCTACACGGCGATCGGGAGCCTGGTCGTGCCGGGCCTCGTGCTCGGGGTCGGCATCACGCTCCTGCTCCAGCTCCTCGGCTGGAACGCGCACTGGTACTCTTCGGCGCTCGGCGCGCACCTCACCTGGACGCTGCCGTTCGGGCTCCTCATCATGTTCGCCGTGCTGAGCCGGTTCGATCCGCGCGTGGAAGAGGCGGCACGCGATCTCGGCGCCAACAACCTGCAGTCGATGTGGTACGTGATGATCCCGATCCTGCTGCCGGGCATCATCGCGGTGGCCCTCTTCGGCTTCACCCTCTCCTACGACGAGTTCCCGCGCAGCACGTTCACCGTCGGCGCGCGCAACACGCTGCCGCTGGAAATCTGGAGCATGACCACCAACGTCACCTCGCCGGCGCTCTACGCGCTCGGCACCGTGACGACCGCGATCTCCTTCTTCATCATCGTCCTCTCGTTGACCGCCATCGGCCTGATCCAGGGCCGGCGTCAGCGCGCCCGGCGGAAGGAGCCCAAAGCGTAGTTGGGAGAGCCACGTCGACGCCAGACCCTGGCCCTGGTGAGAATTGCGGGCTGACGGCGCTTCGGTGATTATGGCGCCCCATGAACCTCCATCGGATGCTTGAGGATCGCGCACGGGCCGGTAATCCCGTCCGCGTCGGACTGATCGGTGCCGGCAAGTTCGGCACCAAAATATCAGCGTACATAGGACGTTCAGTATGGCGACGATTGGCCCAGCATCTTTTTCTTGCTTTTGCAGCGGCCCTATTTGTAAGTGCGGCAGAGGCTGGGTGCAGAGTGGACGTTTCTGACTACGTTGGTTGGAAGATCATTTATTCGGGCACTGTCACAGGGTATATCGACGAAAATGGCCGAGAAGTGGACGAATTTGAAGGATGCGAATATGGTCGAGTGTTGATTATTGATTATTCTAGATCCGTTACATGCACAGAATACAACTACGTCTATTCATACCATCCTGACATAGTAATTTTGTCAAATGGAAATCGGATGGAAGCTTGTATTGATGGAGAAATGTTTGGTGTTCGAAGATAATCTCCTGGCATTAGAATTCTAGTTTAGTGAAGTATTCTGGTTAATGGATTAGGCGTCGATCGGCATCATCTGCCAGAAGGCTTCGCAGGTCTTGGGCGCGGCGGTCTCCAGCAGCGCGCCGACGCAGACCTCGCCGTCGATCTCGATCTCGAAGCGACGGAATCTGTCGGTGATGTCGCTCGGGATCTCGAACTGGTCGTACCACCACTCGTCCCAAATCTCACGCAGTGCAACCGTATCGACCGGCTTGGCCGCCGTGAATCCCTCCGTCCGTTTTGCCGCCTGTGTATGCGGCATAACGGTGAATATAATGGCGCCCCATGAACCTCCATCGGATGCTTGAGGATCGCGCACGGGCCGGCAAGCCCGTCCGCGTCGGACTGATCGGTGCCGGCAAGTTCGGCACCATGTTTCTTGCCCAGGCCAGGCGCACGCCCGGCCTCCACGTGATGGCGGTGGCAGATCTCGTCCCTGCCCGCGCCGACGCCGCGCTGGCCCGCGTAGGCTGGACGGACGACGAGCGCCGCGCGCGCTCCTTCGCCCAGGCCCTGCAGAGCGCCGGCGCCCACGTCACCGACGACGCGTTCGCATTGATCGCGGCCGAGGGCCTCGACGTGGTGATCGACGCGACCGGCCATCCCGCCGCCGGCATAGCCCATGCGCGCGCCTGCTTCGCCGCCGGGCGCCACGTGGTGATGGTCAACGTCGAGGCCGACGCGCTCGCCGGGCCGCTGCTCGCCAGGGAGGCTGCCGAGGCCGGCGTGGTCTATTCACTGGCCTATGGCGACCAGCCGGCATTGATCGCGGAGATGGTGGACTGGGCGCGCGCATCGGGGCTCGATGTCATCGCCGCCGGCAAGGGCACCCGCTATCAGCCGGGCTTCCACCATGTCACGCCCGACGACGTCTGGACCCACTACGGGCTCACGCCGGCGGAGGCCGAAGCCGGCGGCATGAACCCGCAGATGTTCAACTCGTTCCTCGACGGCACCAAGTCGGCGATCGAGATGACCGCCGTCGCCAACGCTACCGGCCTTACTGCGGCGCCGGAGGGGCTCGCCTTCCCGCCCTGCGGGGTTGACGACCTGCCGTCGGTGCTGAGGCCGCGCGCGGACGGCGGCACCCTGCATCACAAGGGCCAGGTGGAGGTGATCGCGAGCGAGGCGCGGGACGGCAGCGCGCTCGGCGGGCACCTGCGCTGGGGCGTCTACGCGGTGTTCGAGGCCGGCACCGACTATGTCGCGTCCTGCTTCCGCGAGTACGGGCTCTGCACCGATTCCACGGGGCGCTACGCGTCGATGTACAAGCCCTATCACCTGATCGGGCTGGAGCTCGGCATCTCGGTGGCGAGCGCTGCACTGCGCGGCGAGCCCACCGGCGCGCCGACCGGGTTCCGGGCCGATGCGGTCGCCTGCGCCAAGGCGCATCTGCAGTCGGGCACGCGCCTCGATGGGGAGGGGGGCTACACCGTCTACGGCCGGCTGATGCCGGCGGCGGCGAGCCTCGCCGGCGGCCACTTGCCCATCGGCCTCGCCCACGGGGTCAGGCTGACCCGCGCCGTGGAGCCGGACACGCCGCTGACCTGGGACGACGTGACGGCCGACGAAGACGACGCGGCCGCGGAGGCTGTCCGCACCCGCCGCGCCATGGAGGAGGCGTTCGCCCCGCAGCCGTCGCCGTCGGCAGCGCTGGCCTGAGAAGGGGGAGCCATGCCCAAGCATCTTTCGCCCGAGGCCATCGCCCGGTACGAGCGCGACGGCTTCCATTTCCCGATCCAGGTGATGTCAGCGGCGGAGGCGCGCGCGATCCGCGCCGATGTCGAGGCAGCCGAGCGCCACTTCGCCGAGCGGGGGGAGCGGATGCGCCACCGGCCCCATCTGGTCGTGACGGCGCTCGACCAGCTGATCCGCAACGAGACGATGCTGGACGCCGTCGAGGACCTGCTCGGCCCCAACATCCTCTGCTGGACTTCTCTCTTCTTCACCAAGAACGCGCACGACCCCGCTTTCGTCTCCTGGCATCAGGACTCGACCTACTGGGGCCTCAGCACCGCCGACGTGGTCACCGCCTGGATCGCGCTATCGCCCAGCACCGTCGAATCCGGCGCCATGCGGTTCGCGCCCGGCACCCACAAGCTCGACCAAATTTCCCACCGCGAGACCTTCGGCGAGCACAACCTGCTCACGCGCGGCCAGATCGTCGAGCACGAGGTCGACGAGGAGGCAGCGGTCGATGTCGTGCTGCAGCCCGGCGAGGCCTCGCTGCACCACGTCCGTCTGATTCACGGCTCCGGCCCCAACAAGGCCCGCGACCGGCGCATCGGCTTCGCCGTCCGCTACATCCCGACCCATGTCCGCAACGTCGTCGGCCGCGACTACGCGTCGCTCGTGCGGGGCGTCGACGAGTACGGCCACTTCGATGTCGAACGCCGGCCCGCGCGCGACCTGGAGCCCGAGGCGCTGGCCGCCTACGAAGCCGCGAACGCCAGCCACAACGCCGTGCTCTACGCAGGTGCGGCCCAGATGCGCGGCTGAGCCGTAGCCGGCTTCTCCTTCGCTTTTCTTACGAAGAGTTCACGTCCCGTGCATTGCGCTTTGCCGCGGCGTTGGGCATAAACGCGGCGCGGTCGATCGGAGCAAGGCGACGGTCATGCGGCGCTCACGTTACTTCTTGCCGACCCTGAGAGAGAACCCCGCCGAGGCGCAAATCGCGTCGCACCGGCTCATGCTGCGCGCCGGCATGATCCGGCAGTCGAGCGCCGGCATATACAGCTGGCTGCCGCTGGGCCATCGCGTGCTGCGCAAGATCGAGCAGGTGGTGCGCGAGGAGATGAACGCCGCCGGCTGCCAGGAGATCCTCATGCCGGCGATCCAGCCGGCCGAGCTTTGGGAGGAGAGCGGCCGCTACCAGGACTACGGCAGGGAGATGCTGCGCATCACCGACCGCCACGACCGCCCGATGCTCTTCGGCCCCACCCACGAAGAGGTCGTGACCGACATCTTCCGCCAGTCCGTGCGCAGCTACCGCGACCTGCCGCAGAACCTCTACCAGATTCAGTGGAAGTTTCGGGACGAGCTGCGCCCGCGCTTCGGCATCATGCGCGGCCGCGAGTTCTACATGAAGGACAACTACTCCTTCGATATCGACCACGCCGGCGCCGTGCGCTCCTACAACAAGATGTTCGTCGCCTATCTGCGCACCTTCGCCCGCCTCGGCCTCACGTCGATCCCGATGCAGGCGGAGAGCGGGGCCATCGGCGGCGATTACAGCCACGAGTTCATCGTGCTGGCATATACCGGCGAGAGCGCCGTCTATTGCGACCGCGCCTGGCTCGACACGGACCCGCTGGCGATGGGGATCGACTACGAGGCGGACCTTCAGCCGATAGTGGACGAGTGGACCCGGCTCTACGCCGCCACCGACGACAAGCACGACCCCGGCGCCTGCACGGTGCCGGAGGACGCGCTCTACCAGGGGCGCGGGATCGAGGTCGGCCACATCTTCTACTTCGGCACCAAGTACTCCAAGGCGATGGGCGCCACGGTAACGGATCCGGACGGCGTCGAGATCGCGGTGGAAATGGGCTCCTACGGAATCGGCGTCTCCCGTCTCGCGGGCGCAATCATCGAAGCGAGCCACGACGAGGCCGGCATCATCTGGCCGGAGGTCGCGGCGCCCTTCAAGGTGGGGCTCATCAACCTGCGCGTGGGCGATTCGGCGTGCGACGGGGCGTGCGAAGCGCTGTACGCGCGTCTTGCCGAAGCGGGTGTCGAGGTCCTCTACGACGACCGGGACGAGCGGGCTGGCGTCAAGTTCGCCGAGATGGAGCTGATCGGGCTGCCCTGGCAGGTGACGGTCGGCCCGCGCGGCGTCAAGTCGGGCACGGCGGAGTTGAAGGCGCGGGCCGGCGGCGAAGCCGAGGCGCTCTCGTTCGAGTCGGTGTCGGCACGCCTGATCGGGGGCTAGCCCGCTCGCATGTTCTCGGCCTTCGAGCGCCTCGTCGCGTTTCGCTATCTGCGCGCCCGCCGGCAGGAAGGCCTCGTCTCGGTGATCGCGGCGTTTTCGCTTATCGGCATCTTCCTCGGTGTCGCGACGCTCATCATCGTCATGTCGGTGATGAACGGATTTCGCGAGGAGCTTCTCACCCGCATTCTCGGCCTCAACGGCCACATGACGACCTACGCCTACCAGGGCGGCTTCACCGATTTCGATCCGCTCGCGGATCGGATCAAGGAAGTGGACGGCATCGTCACCGTCTCGCCCACGGTCACCGGGCAGGTGATCGCGGCTTCCAAGGGCAATGCCACCTTCGGCCAGGTGCGCGGCGTGCGCGACAGCTACCTGGAGGCGCGCCCGCTGCTGACCGGGAACATCATCGCCGGAGAGCTCGAAGAGTTTATCGCCGGCGAAGGGGTCCTGATTGGCGACCGCATGGCGCGCAAGCTCGGCGTCGGCGTCGGCGACTCCATCACGCTGCTCTCGCCCCAGGGGCGGTCGACGTTGATGGGAACCGTGCCGCGCTCGCGCGCCTACACCGTGGCCGCGATGTTCGACATCGGCATGTTCGAGTACGACGCCACCTACATCTTCATGCCGCTCGACCTCGCCCAGGTGTTTTTCAGGAAGCCAGGCGCCGTCACCGCCATCGAGCTGACGGTCGCCGATCCCGAGCGAATACGGGAGGTCGAGGCCGACGTGAGAGCGGTCCTGGGCGACCTCGGATGGATCGTGGACTGGCGCCGCGCCAACGCGCAGTTCGTCAACGCGCTTCAGGTCGAGCGCAACGTGATGTTCGTGATCCTGACCCTGATCGTGCTGGTGGCCGCGTTCAACATCGTCGCCGGCCTGATCATGGTGGTGAAGGACAAGGGCCGCGACATCGCCATCTTGCGGACCATGGGGGCCACGCGCGGCCAGATCCTGCGCATCTTCTTCATGAACGGGGCGGCGATCGGGGTGGCGGGCACGGTGCTCGGCGTCGGCGGCGGCATCGCCTTCGCCGCCAACATCGACAGCATCCGCGTCTGGCTGGAGAGCCTGACCGACACGTCGCTGTTCCCGGCCGAGATCCGCTTCCTCTCGCAGCTGCCCTCGCGCATCGATCCAACCGAGGTGGTGATCGTGGCAGCCATGGCGATCGGGCTTTCGTTCCTGGCGACGATCTACCCCGCCTGGCGTGCGGCGCGGCTCGATCCCGTGGAAGCGCTCCGCTATGAGTAGCGCTCCGCTATGAGTAGCGCTCCTGCCCTCGAGCTGCGCGAGGTGGTGCAGACCTTCTACCAGGCCGGCAGCGCGATCGAGGTGCTGAAGGGCGCCTCGCTCTCCGTCTCGCCCGGCGAGATGGTGGCCCTGGTCGGCCCTTCCGGCGCGGGCAAGTCGACCCTGCTCCAGATCGCGGGCCTCCTGGAACGCCCGCACGCCGGCGAGGTCGCCATCGTGGGCGAGCGTTGCGACCGCCTGCCGGACCGGCGCAGAACCAGGCTGCGGCGCGAGCGGCTGGGCTTCATCTATCAGTTCCATCACCTGCTGGCCGAGTTCTCGGCGCTGGAGAACGTGATCCTGCCGCAGATGATCGCGGGCCGCTCCAAGCGTGCGGCGCGGGAGCGGGCGCGGGAGATACTTGCGCGCCTCGGGCTCGACGCGCGCGAGGGGCACCGGCCTTCCCGCCTCTCGGGCGGAGAGCAGCAGCGCGTCGCCATCGCGCGCGCCATCGCCAACGAGCCGGCGGTGCTGCTGGCGGACGAGCCCACCGGCAACCTCGATCACGACACGGCGGACTCGGTGTTCGAATCGCTTCTCGATATCGTCCGCACCACCGGGCTTGCCGCGCTCGTCGCCACCCACAACATGGCGTTGGCCGAGCGCATGGACCGGCGGCTCGCGCTGGAGAACGGGGTCCTCGTCTCCTCATGAACGGCAGAGGCGCGAGCCGATGAACTCCGGCCGGTCAGAGAAGCCCGTGCTGCTCGTGACCCATGTCACGGCCATCGACGTCGGCGCGATTCCGGGCCTGCTTGCCGGCCAGGGGCGGTCCTCCCGCGTCATCCGGGCGAACAAGGGAGAGCCCTTCCCGGACGACATCGATTCGCTTGGCGGGGTCGTGAGCTTCGGCGGGCCGCAGAGCGCCAATGACGATCACGTTGACTACATCCGGGCCGAATTGGACTGGATGCCCCGCCTCATGGCGGCCGGCGTGCCATTGCTCGGCATCTGCCTCGGCAGCCAGATGGTGGCCCGCACGCTCGGCGCCACGGTGGCGCCCGATCCCGACGGGATTTACGAGTTCGGCTACTACCCCGTCGAGCCCCTGGACGGCGCGGCCGACGACCTCGCTCTCGATGCAACGCTCGACGTGGCGCACCGCCACGGCGAGGCGTTCACCATGCCTGCCGGCGCGCGCCGCCTTGCCCGGCGCAACGGATTCGAGAACCAGGCCTTCCGCTACGGCGCAACGACGTGGGGCGTTCAGTTCCACCCGGAGGTCAACGACGCGGTGCTGACGCGCTGGCTGGGCGCAGACCCGCCGGCAGAGGACCTCGCACGCGACGGCGCGCAGACGGTGGAGGTGCAGCGCGCCAACCACGCGCGCCATCATCGGGCGATGCACGACTGGCTCGGCCGCTTCCTCACGCTCTGGCTCGCCAGTGCGGAGCGCTGAGATGGTGAAGAGCCTGATCGTCGGCGTGACCGGCGCGAGCGGCGCCGTCTACGGCGTGCGCCTGCTCGAGGTTCTGCACGACACCCCAGTGGAGACGCACCTCGTCGTCAGCAAGTGGGGCCAGCGGACGCTGGAGCACGAGACCGGCAAGACCCTCGACGATCTTCGCGCGCTCGCGGACCATCATTACGGCGCGGGCGACATGGCCGCCCTGATGTCGTCCGGCTCGGCTGCCATCGACGGCATGGCGGTCGCGCCCTGCTCGGCGCGGAGCCTTGCTGCGATCGCCTGCGGGTTAAGCGAGAACCTGATCCACCGCGCGGCCGACGTCATGATCAAGGAGCGCCGGCCGCTCGTCCTCATGGTCCGGGAGACGCCGCTCAGCGCCATCCATCTCGAGAACATGCTCAGGCTGGCGCGGCTGGGCGTGACGATCCTTCCCCCCGTGCCGGCCTTCTACAACGAGCCCGGATCGATCGCCGAGATGGTCGACTACACCGTGGCCAGGGCGCTGGACCAGTTCGGCCTCCGGGTCGACCTGGGCGAGCGCTGGCGGGGCGGCCTCAAGCGCCGCACGGAGCCGTCAGAGCGCTAATTCCGCAGACGGCTTCATGCCAGGGTCGGCCAACGCGACCGAGACTGGCCCTGTTCTCAGCTGTCTGCCAGCGCACGCGACACGAGGCCAGACAGACGCCTGGTGAAGGCTGGAGGGTCGGGGACCGGCTCGCCTTCGAGGATGAGCGCCTGATCCATCAGCAGGTGGGCCGCGTCCTCCAGCGCCTCGGTCGCGCCCTTCTGCCCGACCAGCCTTGCCAGCGCACGTGTCAGGTCGTGCGACGGGTTGATCTCGAGCACACGCTTCTGCTCCGGCATCTCGTGCTTGTGCTGGCGCAGTAGCCGTTCCAGGTGAATGTCGAGGTCGCCGTCGTCGGCGACGAGACAGACCGGGCTGTCGGTCAGGCGTTCGGACGTGCGCACGTCCTTCACGGTATCGGCCAGCGTCAGCTTGACCAGGGCGATGAGCTTGTCCATCTCGCCGGGTGGCGGCGCGCCCGCCTCGTCGGGCTTGTTCTCGTCGCTCACGGCGAATTTTTCGAGATCCGCCGCGCCCTGGGTCACGGAGCGGAACGTCTTCTCCTTGTACGCGCCGACGGCCGGCAGCCAGAACTGATCGACCGGGTCGGCCATCAGCAGCACGTCGATTCCGCGCGCGCGGAAGCCTTCGACCTGCGGGCTGCGGCGCAGCGCCTCGGGATCCTCTCCGCTGATGTAGTAGATCGCCTCCTGCTGCTCCGGCATGGCGTCCACGTACTCGTCGAGCGAAAGCCAGCGGTCGCCGCCGCCCGTGGAGCGGAAGCGCACGAGGGGAAGCAGCCGGTCCTTCTGCTCGGCGTCTTCGTAGAGTCCCTCCTTCAGCACCGCCCCGAAATTCTCCCAGAACGACGCGTACTCGTCCGGCGTCTTCTTGGCCCGCTTCTCGAGTTCGGAGAACACGCGCTTGACCAGGCCGGTCCGAATCTTCGCCAGGATGGGGTCGTTCTGCAGGCTCTCGCGGCTCACGTTGAGCGCGAGATCGCTGGAATCGACCACGCCCCGCACGAACCGCAAGTACGACGGGACCAGCCCCTCGCACTCGTCGGTGATGAAGACCCGCCTGACATAGAGCCGCACCCGGTTCTGGCGCAGCGGGTCGAACAGGTCGAAGGGCCTGGAGTCCGGCACGAAGAGCAGCGCCGTGTATTCGATTCGCCCCTCGGCATGGAGATGGATGGTGTGCCACGGGTCGCCCGGCATGTGGGCGATATGGTGGTAGAACTCGCGGTATTGCGCTTCGTCGATGTCGCTCTTGGGCCGGCTCCACAGCGCCGAGCCCTCGTTGACCATCTCCTTCTGGCCGCTCTCGTTCTCCAGCCAGATGGGCAGGCCGATGTGATCGGAGTAAGCCTTGACGACGGTGTTAATACGGAGCGGCTCCAGGAATTCGCGGGCATCCTTGCGCAGGTGAAGCTCGATTCTGGTCCCGCGGGCGGCGTCGGCCTCCGGCGCGATCGAGAACGATCCGGTCCCGTCCGACCGCCAGCGCCAGCCCTCGGTCTCGTCCGCCCGCCTGGTCACGACCTCGACGCGCTTTGCCACCATGAAGGACGAATAGAAGCCGACGCCGAATTGTCCGATCAGCCCGGAGGCCAGGCCGTGCTGATCCTGCTTCTCATCCTGCTCGTCCTGCCCATCGCCGCCTGGCGCATCCGCCATCTGCTTGACGAACGCCTCGGTGCCGGAGCGCGCGATGGTCCCGAGATTGTCGATCAGCTCCTCGCGGCTCATGCCGATGCCGTTGTCGGCCACCACCAGCACGCCGCCCGTGCTGTCCGGCCTGATCGTCACCGCGAGCGCGGCGTCGTCGCCCAGCAGGTCCGGCTGCGTGATCGCCGAATAGCGCAGCTTGTCGCAAGCGTCGGAGGCGTTCGAGATCAGCTCGCGTAGAAAAATCTCCTTCTCTCGATAGAGCGACTTGGCCATGAGGTCGAGCAGCTTGCTGACCTCGGCCTGGAACGCGTGGCGCTCCCCGTTCGATTTCGCCATCTACCCCTCCGCTTCGCCCGTGCGCTGACGGCTCGGGGCGCTATATGTGACGAACCGGCGCGCGGTTCAAGCCCGCGCCCGCCAAACTCCCCCGGATGCGGCGCTTGAGATCTCCGGATCGCGCCGCAGCGGCCGACTCGGATCGATCTCCGACTTTCCCGGCGGTACGGCCGTGGTTCGGGACGGGTCCCCGGAGCGGGCTAGTAACGGTCTATTCCAGTTGGTCGAGTTGCTCGCCTTCGAGAATCTGCTCCAGGATGATCCCGTCCGTCTGCTCGTACCGGCCGTCGCCCAGGGGCGTGAGGAACTTGCAAAACTCCTTGGGGCCGATCGGTATGGCCGGATAATTCGTGCAAAAATGGCCGAGATCGTTGAAGAAATACGTTCCATCGTAGTTGAACGTTCCGAATGGAGTCTTCGCCTTCAATTTGGCGGTCCCGTCGGGCGCAAAATACTCAGCCGCCTGAATATTTCTTTTTTCTTCAAAGCCAATGACGGTGTTTCCTGCCACAAGCTCCTGAACTTCGCCGACGGTCAGCGCATCGAATGTCTCGGCCGTGACCTCCGGCGGCGGTGCCTGCTGCGTCTGGCAAGCCGCGGCAACGAATCCAACGGCCGTGAGCATCACGCCGGCGGCTGCAATCTTCGCGATGTTGACCATGAGAACACCTCCCAACGAGCCGATCCTGTGAGCCATGCCTGTCCTGCCCAGCGAACCGCGGGAGGACACATGGATGCGATTATGGCTTGCGGTGAACGGGGTTGCCAAATCGCATCGGAGCGCCAATCCTCCCGTCATGGTTCGGCACGACGCCGAAAACGCCGCCGTCACCGCGCTGCTCGGCCCGACCAACACGGGCAAGACCCATCTGGCGGTCGAGCGCATGCTGGCCCATCGCACCGGCATGATGGGCTTCCCGCTCCGCCTCCTCGCGCGCGAGGTCTACGACCGCGTGGTCGAGGCGAAGGGGAAGGGCGCGGTCGCGCTGGTGACGGGGGAAGAACGGCGGGTCCCTGAAGAGCCGCGCTACTTCGTCTGCACCGTCGAATCGATGCCGCTCGACCGGCAGGTCGAGTTCGTCGCGGTCGACGAAGTCCAACTCGCCGGCGACCGTGAGCGCGGTCACATCTTCACCGACCGGCTGCTGCGCGCGCGCGGGACGGCAGAAACCATGTTCCTCGGCGCGGATACGATGCGCCCGCTGATCCGCGCGCTCGTGCCCGAGGCGAGGCTCACCAGCCGGCCCCGGCTGTCCACGCTCGGCCACGAGGGGCACTGCAAGCTGGCGCGCCTCAAGCCTCGAAATGCCGTCATCGCCTTCTCGAGCGAATCGGTCTACGCGCTGGCCGAGCGCGTCCGGGGGCTCCGGGGCGGGTGCGCCGTGGTGCTGGGGGCGTTGAGCCCGCGCACGCGCAATGCGCAGGTCGGTCTCTACCAGTCGGGCGAGGTGGACAGCCTGATCGCGACGGACGCCATCGGCATGGGACTCAACCTGGACCTGGAGCACGTCGCGTTCTCGGCCTACCGGAAGTTCGACGGCCGCACCACGCGCATGCTCACATCCGCCGAGATCGCGCAGATCGCGGGCCGCGCAGGCCGCCACCTCACGGACGGCAGCTTCGGCACGACCGGCGGCATCGAGCCATTCGACCCCGCGCTCGTGCAGGCGGTCGAGGATCATCGCTTCCCGCCGGTACATGGTGCCTACTGGCGCAACGCCGACCTCTCTTTCGAGTCGTTGCCGGCGCTGGCCGACTCGCTGGCCGCGCCGCCCCCGTTTCCCAGCCTGAAACGAACCCACGATGCGGACGACCACCGCACCCTGCTCGTGCTCGCGCGCGATCCGGCCATCGCGGAGACGCTGACCGGCGCGGATCGCATCGCGCTCCTCTGGGAGGTCTGCCAGATCCCCGATTTCCGCAAGACCATGGCGGAGGATCACGTGGGCCTCGTGCGGCGGATCTACCTTTCCCTGGTCGGGAGCGGCCGCCTGCCGCCGGATTGGGTCGCTCGCTCGCTCGAGCGGCTGGCGCCTACCGAGGGCGACATCGATACGCTGACGGCCCGCATCAGCCATGTGCGAACGTGGACCTACATCTCGCATCGCGCCGACTGGGTGGACGACGCGCGCGATTGGCAGGAGCGCACGCGCTCGCTTGAGGACGCGCTCTCCGATGCGCTCCACGCGCAACTGACCCAGCTCTTCGTCAATCGCAGGAGGGGCCATTTCCGTCCCGGCAGGCGTATGGACGAGGCACTCTTCGCGATCGTCGGCGAGAGCGGCGCGGTCATGGTGGAGGGTGAGCGGGCGGGAGTCTTCGACGGCTTTCGCTTCCGCCCCGATGCCGAGGTCGAGCAGAGCCGCGGAGTGCTCGCGGCCGCGCACCGCGTGGTCGAGCGCGAAGTCGCACGACGGGTTGCTGCGGCGGAGGCTGACGGCGATGAAGCGTTCGCGCTTGGACTGGAACCCGGGCGGCAGGACGCGCCGCGCTGGGGCGAGATCGCCTGGCGCGGGGCTTCGGTCGGCCGCCTGGGCCGGGGCGACACGCCGCTCCGGCCAGCCATCGCTCTCATCGGCGAAGATCATCTGAGCGCGGCACAGCGCGAGCGTGTGCGCCGGCGCCTCCAGGTTTGGCTCGACGGCTTTCTCGCGCGCAACGCGGGACCGCTGGTGACGCTCCGCGACGCGCCGCTCGATGGCACCGCCCGCGGGGTCGCATTCGCGCTGGGAGAAACACTCGGCTGCGCGCCCCGGCGGGCGCTTGCGCCTCAGATTGCCGCGCTCGACCAGGAGGGACGACGGGCGCTCGCAGAGGCGGGCGTGCGGCTCGGCGCGCTCAGCGTGTTCATGCCTGCCATGCTGAAGCCGGCGCGGTCGCGCTGCGCCGGTCTCCTGTGGTGGGCCGGCAACGGCGCGGAGGCACGGCCGCCCACGGTTGGCTCCGCCGTCTCGATGGACCGGGATCCGGCCGTGCCCGACGCGTGTTATGCGGCACTTGGGCTGATCCCCCTGGGCAGCCAGGTGGTTCGTGCGGATATCGCGGAACGCGTCGCCGCACGCCTGCGCAAGGCCGCCCGCAAGGAGCCGTTCGCCGTCGACCCCGGATTGCTCAAGCTGGTCTCGTGCAAGCGGGCCAAGTTCGGGGACATTCTCGGCGCTCTCGGTTACTCGATGGTCGGCATCGGCAGCGATGGCTCGCAACGATATGCGCGGAACGGCCCGAGCCGCCGCCGGACCGGCAAGAAGAAACGTCAAGAGGAGAGGGCAGCGAACCCCGATTCTCCCTTCGCGAAGCTCAGCGTGCTCGCCACCGGCAGCGCCCGCCCGTCGTGACCCGCGACGACCCTGCCGCTCCGGTGACCCGGCTGGACAAGTGGCTCTGGTATGCGCGTTTCTTCAAGACGCGGGGGCTCGCGCAGAAGGCCTGCGAATCCGGGCGAATCCGTGTCAACGGCCGCCGAACCACCAAAGCGCACCGGGCTGTCGGCCCCGGCGACGTGCTGACCTTCGTGCAGGGGCGGGTAGTGAGGATCGTGCGGGTGCTGGCGGTGGCCGAGCGGCGCGGCCCTGCTCCCGAGGCCCGGCTCCTCTACGAGGAAATCGAGCAGGGGTAGGGCGCATTCGGATCGGCCGCAGCCTCCCGGGCTGCTCTTGAGTCGGTCGGCGTCGGTATGATAGGCAGCGCCGGTGATCGATCGCATAAAGATACTTTTGCGCGGTGCCGACCCGGACGGTGCCGGGCAAACGGAACCCGACGCGCCGAAGCTTGCGGCAGCCGCGCTTCTGGTCGAGGCGGCGTGCATGGACGGGCATTTCGACGGCGATGAGCGCGATGCCGTCTGCGCCGCCCTGGGCGCGCATTTCGAGCTCAGCGAGAGCGAGGCCGGCACGCTGATCGAAGAAGCCGAGGCTGCCCATCACGAGGCCACCGATCTCCACCGCTTCACGCGGGCCATCAACGACCGTTACGACCACGGGGACCGCCTTGCGGTGATGGAGATGCTGTGGGAGGTGGTTTATGCTGACGGCCGGCTTCACGCTTACGAAGCCAATCTGATCCGCCGGGTTGGCGGCTTGCTTCACATCACGGACCGGGAACGGGGGGAAGCACGCAAGCGTGTCCTTGCCCGCGTCTCCGGCGATCCGGAGCAGGCGCCTGCCACCTGAGGAGCCGGCCGCGGCGTACGCACGAGCGAATCACGGAGCGCAAAGCGAATGACCTATCTGGTGATCGAGGCCTGCATTCGGTGCAAGTATCAGGACTGCATCGAGGTATGCCCGGTGGATTGCTTTTATGTGGGCGAGAACATGCTGGTAATCCATCCGGACGAGTGCATCGACTGCGGCGTTTGCGAGCCTGAATGCCCCGTCGAAGCAATCATTCCCGATACTGCGGGCGATGCCGACTCGGATAAGTGGTTGGAGATCAACCGCAAGTTCGCGGAAATCTGGCCCAATATCACGCGCAAGGGCGACCCGCCGGACGACGCTGACGACTTCAAGGACGAAGAAGGCAAATTCCAGAAGTATTTCTCGGAAAATCCGGGGGAAGGCGACTAACCGACTGGTTGGTGCGCTGGAAATTCCACTGCGACTATGGTATGGAGCAAATAGTTGCGGCGGGGCGATCGGCGCCCGGCCCGAAGCGGCGGCCCCCCGACGGCGCCCGGCCCGAAGCGGCGGCCCCCCGAACGGCCGCCGCTGGCGTGAAGCCCCTCGGGCACGGCCGTACCTCAATCGGACAGGGATACTCGGACACCGTGAGCAGCAAGGCGCCGCCCAAATCGAAAGCCTCCAGTAAGAAACAGTCATCCGTCAAGGCACGAAGGGGCTCTTCAGCCTCTTCCGGCACCACGGCGCGGTCAAAGGCATCAGCGCGCTCCCGAACGGCGGCGAAGAAGTCGACCGGCACGGCAAGCAGTGCGCGGCGTGCCGCGTCGCGGCGCGCATCGAAGCAGCCGGAAGCCTCGGAGGGAGATTCGGTGAAGTCCCAGGCAGCGGCCAGCGGCGCGAAGAGCGCCAAGGCCGCGAAGTCCACGAAGACGGCAAAGGCCGGAAGCCGAGCGAAGGCCAAGCGGCCCGCGAAGGGCAGCGCCGCAGGCAAGGCGAGCGCCGCTCCTGCCGAGGTACGGCGGAAGAAGAAGGCTCCGACCGAGATCAACGGCTTCGCCGTGGGGGATCATGTGGTCTATCCCGCCCACGGGGTCGGCCGGATCACGGGGATCGACGAGCGGGCGGTGGGGGATCAGACCCTGCAGATGTTCGTCGTGGCCTTCGAGAAGGACAAGATGACCCTGCTGGTGCCGACCAACAAGGTCGATTCGGCCGGTATGCGCCGGCTGAGCTCGCGCGAGACCATGGACGCGGCCATCACGACCCTGCGCGGCCGCGCACGCACGCGCCGCGTCATGTGGAGTCGGCGGGCCCAGGAGTACGAGGCGAAGCTGAACTCCGGCGATCCGGTCTCGATCGCAGAAGTCGTGCGGGACCTGCATCGCAATGTCGGCCAGCCCGACCAGAGCTACAGCGAGCGCCAGATGTACGAGGCGGCGCTGGATCGACTGGCGCGCGAGTTCGCGGCGGTCGACGATACCGATACCGAGCAGGCCGCGAACAAGCTGGAGGACGTCCTGCGCGCGGCGTAGGGGTCGTCCTCCCTGCAACCAAGTGGGCTGCGCCACCAACGAACGCTTCGTGACGATCCGCAGCGGCGGACGAATCTGGGCCGTCGGCGCTATCCACGGCGAAGCGGAAAGGTTGGCCGCGCTGCACGCCGCCATCGAAGAGCGCTTCCAGCCGGGCGACCGAATCGTCTATCTCGGCAACTACCTGGGCCTCGGCACGCAGGTTGCCGCCACTCTCGACGAGCTGGTGGCATTCCGCGGCGCGTTGCTTGCCGTCCCGCACATGAGCGTCTGCGACGTGGCCTACTTGCGGGGCAGCCAGGAGGAGATGTGGCAAAAACTGTTCCAACTCCACCTCTCCGTCGAGCCGTCGAACGTGCTGCGATGGATGCTGGACCGGGGCGTGCAGCAGACCCTCGCCGCTTACGGCTGGGGGCCCGACGCAGCGCAGGAGCGGGTCAGCAACGGCTCGCAGGAGATCGCGCGCTGGCTTAGCGAGCTTCGCGCCAGAATGCGGCAGTATCCGGGGCACCAGGAGCTTCTGGCCAGCGTGCGGCAGACAGCCTTCACCGACGACGGCGCCCTGCTGTTCGTCAATTCGGGGCTCGACCCCTCGCGTCCTCTCGATACCCAGAGAGACGCCTTCTGGTGGGGCGGCGATCAGCTCGCCGCGCTGGCCCAGCCCTACGCCGGCTACAGGAAGATCATCCGCGGTTTCGATCCCTCCCAGAGAGGGGTCAGCCTGGACGACTACGTTGCGACGGTCGATGGCGGCGCAGGGTTCGGCGGGACGCTCGTGGCCGCCTGTTTCGATTCCGAAGGCAAGGCGCTTGACCGGATAGACGTGTGACGACAACCTCTGCCGTCGTGGGTAAAGGAGGGGCGCCGTGTCCTCTGCAAGTCCGGCAGCCGAGGACCTGAACGCAGCGATCAACGAGCGGATGCGCTCAGGCACGGTCTGGGCGCTGCCGGCGCGATGGTACGCCGACCCCGAGATCTACCAGGCCGAGCGCCGAAGCATCTTTTCGTCCCAGTGGCTCTGGATCGGCCGCGAGGCCGACGTGGACGAGCCGGGCCGATACCTGACCGCCGCTCCCGCCGAATTCCCGATCTTCGTCCGTCGCGGCGAAGACGGTGCGCTGCACGGCTTTCACAATGTTTGCCGGCACCGGGCGTCCAGGCTGCTGACGGAGCCGAGCGGGCATTGTCACGCCATCGAATGCCCGTACCACGGCTGGCGCTACCGCGCCGACGGCGCGCTCGAACACGTGCCGCTCTTCGGCGAGGCGCCGGATTTCCCGAAGGGTGAGCTGTCGCTCTTCCCCGTCTCCGTCGATGTCTGGCGGGGCCTCGTCTTCGTGTGCCTGAACCCGGAGGCGCCGCCGCTCATCGAGTGGCTTGGTCCCATCGAGGAGGTGGTCGAACAGACCGCCCCGGCAGAGGCCGCGTTCGGACGGAGCTTCGAATTCGTTGTCGACTGCAACTGGAAGACCTATGTCGACAATTACCAGGAGGGGTATCACATCCCGCCGTTGCACCCGGGGCTGCACCGCGATCTCGACTGGAAGCGCTACAGGGTCATCAATTTCGAGGGCGGCAGCCTTCACGACGGACCAGCCAAGGGAACCTCGAACCATCCCGGTGCCTTCGGCTGGCGTTTCCCTAATTTTGCGTTCAACTCGTACCCGGATGGGCTTTCCTACATGCGCATGGAGCCGGTCGGCCCGCGCCAGACACGTCTCGTCTATGATTATTGGAAGCCGGACTCGGTCAGCCGAGATGAGTTCGAGGCGACGTTGGAGTACGGCCTCCAGGTGTCGAAGGAGGACCAATGGATCACGCCGATCATTCAAGAGAACCTAGAAGCCGGCGTGTACGAAGCCGGGCCGCTCAGCCCGCTTCACGAGAACGGCGTGCACTACTTTCACGAGATGGTGCGGGAGGCCGTCGGCTCCGCAGCGTAAGGCGACAGGCGCGCTCCATCCGCGTCACCTGGGGCGACGGCGCCACGGCGACCTTTCACCACCTCTGGCTGAGGGACAATTGCGGTTGCGGACAGTGCCGCCACCCCGACACGCTGGAGCGAATCTTCGATCCGCTTTCCGTTCCACCCGATCTCACCCCCGCGTCGGTTTCGATCACCGATGCCGGCGGACTCCGGGTCGCATGGCAGCCTGAAGGTCACGTCAGCGACTACGGGTCGGACTGGCTCAGGGGGCATCGCCGCGGGGCTCACGATCATTCGCATTGCGACCCGGCGCCGGTCATGTGGGGCTCCGAACTCTCGAAGGTGATGCCGTGTGCGGATTATGGCGCGGTCACAAGCGATGACGGTGCTTTGCTCCACTGGCTCCGTCTCCTGCGCGATTCCGGTGTCGCGGTCCTGCGCGCCACGCCGCGCGAGCCGCTGAGCATCCTCGCCCTCGCGGGTCTGATCGGCCCCGCGCGGGCAACCAATTTCGGCGAGCATTTCGACGTCGTCTCGAAGCCCGAGCCCAACAGCAACGCCTACACGGCGCTCGGGCTGCTGTGCCACACGGATCTTCCCAACTGGGAACGGCCGCCCGACTATCAGTTTCTGCATTGCCTCGAGAACGAGGCGGACGGCGGCGACTCCATTCTGGTGGACGGCTTCCGGGCGGCCCAAGAGTTGCGCCGGCGGAAGCCCGCGGCCTACCGGCTGCTGACGCGGTTCCCCATCGACTTCCGCTTCCAGGACGACGAGTCGGACATTCGCTTTCGCGCGCCTACCATCGCGCTGGACGAGGCCGGCGCGGTCAGCGAGGTGCGGTTCAATTTCGCGGTGATGGACGCGATCGATGCGCCGGCGGAGCGCATAGGCCCGATTTGCCGCGCGCTGCGCGCCTTTGCCGCGGTGATCCGCGATCCGGTGACGGAGTGTCGCTATCGCCTCAAACCGGGCGAATTGCTGGTGTTCGACAACCGCCGGGTACTGCACGGCCGCGCCGCGTTCGATCCCTCGACCGGCCGGCGGCATCTACAAGGCTGCTACGTGGACCGGGACCAGTTGCTCAGCCGCATCCGCGTCCTGGAGCGATCCCGGCCGCTTCAGTGAGGGCAGGGACGGGGCAGCGTCTCAGTTGAACTCGCGCTCCAAGGCCTCGGCGAGCTCGAAGATGTCCACGCAGGCGCCGTGGTGGGCGACGTTGAAGATCGGCGCTTCCGGGTCGGTGTTCACCGCGATGATCGTGTCCACGTGCTTCATCCCGGCCAGGTGCTGAACCGCGCCCGAGATGCCGAGCGCCAGGTAGAGCGAGCAGTTGGCCGCAATCGTGCCCGATTGGCCGACCTGGTGGGCCTTGGGCAGCCAGCCTGAGTCCGCCACCGGGCGTGAGCAGCCGAGGGTGGCGCCGAGGCGCTTCGCCAGTTCTGCGAACTGGGGCAGGTTCTTGTCCTCCTGCACGGCGCGGCCGACCGAGAGGATGAACTCCGCCTTGCCGATGTCCACGTCGGCCGGTGGGGCCGGCAGATAGTCGATATGGCGGCCGGCGCCAGCCACGCCCTCGAGTTCGACCGCGAACGGCTCGATGTTCGCGCTGCCGGCCTCTTCCGGGGCCTTGAAGGTCGCGCCTCGCAGGGTCAGCACGGTCACGGGCTTGTCGGGGAAGGCGAGGTCCATGGAGACCTTGCCGCCGTAGCCGCTCCGGGTCGCCACCGGCTCGCCGCCTTCGACCGATAGCCCGAAAACGTCGGACGCGAAGCCTGAGCCGAGGCGCGCGGCAACCGCGGGCCCGAAGGCCATGCCCGCCGCGGTATGGCCAATCAGCACCATCCGCACCTGGCGTGCCTCGGCGAGCGTGCAGACCGCCTCCTCGTAGAGGGCGGGATCGAAATGCGAATCGGGCTGCGTCACCGTCACGATTTCGTCCACGCCCTCGCGATTGGCGGCGTCGGCGAGCGCGTCCGTCTCTTGCCCGATGACGAGGACGGTCAGGGGTCCGCCGATGCCCTCCTTGACCGCCGCGGCAGCGCCGATCATCTCCAGCGTGACGTCGCGCATGGCGCCGTCGAAATGCTCGGCGACGACGAGGATGCCGGCCATCACACCTCTCCCCGTTTGTCTCGAACGATCTCCGCGATGGCCTTCGCGACCGCCGCCGCGTCGCCTTCGATCATCGCCGCGCGCCCGGACTTGGGCGGCTCGTACAGCCGGCGGATGACAGCCCCCGCCTGATCGAGGCCCACATCCGCGCCGTCCACCACGGCGATCGGCTTCTTCCTGGCCTGCTTGATCATGCGCATGGTGGCGTAGCGCGGCGTGTTGCCGCCGGTCTGCACCGTGAGCAGCGCCGGCGCCGGCAGCGCGAGCTGCTGGCGCATGCCGCCTTCGAGCTCGCGGGTGACGGTCATCGCGTCCGAGCCGTCCCACTCGATGCCGAGAACGACGGCTGCATGCGGCATGCCGAGGATGCGCGCTAACGCCGAGCCCGTGGCGCCGTGACCGAGATCCGCCGACTGAGCGCCGGTCAGCACGATATCCGGGGACTCCTGCGCGGCGACTCCGGCGAGCACGCGGGCGATGGTCACCGAGTCGGCGTCGCGCAGGCTCTCGTCCCACACCCGGACTCCCCGATGAGCGCCCTTGGCAAGCGCACGACGGAGCGTGTCCTCGGCATCCTCGGGCCCGATGGTGACGGCGACGACCTCGCCCGCGCCGAGCCCTTCAGTCAGCAGCAGCGCTTCCTCCAGCGCCGCCTCGTCCCACTCGTTCAGCTCGTGCTCGAAGTGCTCGTCCGCGATCGTGTTCGCGTCCTCGTCGATGGCGAACTCGGGGTTCAGCTCGCCCACCCGCTTGACCGCGACGAGCACCCGTGGGCCGTCCTTTTCCGGCACCTCGTAGGGGGGGAGCGACGCCGCGCTCACCGGCGCCGCGCGCCAGGGGCCGGCGGCGGGCGCTGCTTCCGCCTGCTCGACGGCCGCCTCTGCAGCGTCCACCGCAGGCGCGGGCTGTTGCGAGGCGGCAGCGGCGAGCGTGGGCGCCCGCTCGGCAAGCTCATTCACCACGCGCTCGGTCACGGCATCGGCAAGCCGGTCGGCCAGCCGGTCCGCCACGGCATCGGCAATACGAACCGCCGCGGCCTCGGTGATGCGATCGACGAGCGCCGGCACCTCCTTGAGGTCGATGCTCTTCAGGTCGATCGCCTCGGCCACCAGCTCCGCCAGGTCCTGGACGACGAAGTCGTCCTCGTGGCCGCTGGTCTTGCGGGCATCCTCGAACATGGTCATGTCCTTGGGGCAGCAGACGACGAAGGCGTCGAGACTACCGAGAGACGCCGCCTCGTGCATCCTGTTCTCGGCGGGCCGCTCCTTGCCCACTGGATCGGGCATCCAGATGCGCCCGCCGCCGGCGCCGCAGCAGAACGAGTTGTCACGGCAGCGCGGCATGTCGACGAGCTCGCAGCCGATCAGCTCCAGCACCCGGCGGGGCTCGTCGTAGTGGCCGTTGAGCCTGCCGAGATGGCAGGGGTCGTGGAGCGTCACCCGCCTGCCGAGGGGCTTCACGACAGTGAGCCGCCCGCTCTCCAGCAATTCCGCGAGGACGCTCGTGTAGTGGCGGATCGGCGCGACGTCGCCGAAGTCGGGATACTCGTTGCGGATGGTGTTGTAGCTGTGGGGGTCGGTGGTGACGATCGTGTCGAACTGCTTCGCGGCCGCCATCGCTTCCAGGTTGTGTTCCGCCAGAGATTCGAAGAGGCCTTCCTCGCCCACCCGGCGCACGTCGTTGCCTGCGGTCCGCTCGCTCTCGTAGAGCAGGCCGAAATCGAGGCCGGCAGCGCGGAAGAGACGCGCGACCGTGCGCGAGACGTCCTGGTTGCGCGGGTCGTAGGAGGCGTAGTCGCCCACGAACCAGAGGTTCTCCGCCGCCTCGGCGCGGACGTCCTTGACCGGGAACTCGAGCGCCGCGGTCCACCCGCCGCGGCTGCGCGGGCTTTCGCCAAAACTGTTGCCGCGGTTGGCGATCATGTCGAGGGTATCGCGGAGCTGCTGCTCCATGTCGCCTTCCTCGACGAGCTGGCGCCGCATCTGCACGATCATCGGCGGATGCTCGATGCCCACCGGGCAGATTTCCATGCAGGCGCCGCAGGAGCGGCAGGACCAGAGCGTTTCCGCCTCGATCACGTCGCCGATCAGCGACGCGCCGTTCGCGCCCGGCCTGAAGGCGCTCCGCGCAGCGTGGGAGCGCAGGTCGAGGATCAGGTCGCGCGGGCTGAGCGGCGCGCCGCTCGCGGTGGCGGGGCAGGCCTCGTGGCAGCGGCCGCACTTGGTGCAGGCGTCGAGATTGAGCAGGTCCTTCCACGAGAACTGCCCGATGCTGCCGAACCCCACGTCGGGCTCGGCGTCCTCCCCGCCGCCGGCGAGGGCCGGCTTGGGAAGGCGGCGCAGGGCGAGGGCGTCGCGCGTCGAAAGCGAGCCGAGCACGGCGATGATGTGCTTCGCCTTGGTCCAGGGGATCGCCGCGATGAACGCCAGCGCCGCGATGCCGTGGATCCACCAGTTGGCCCGGCGCACGGCGGCGGCCCCCGCCTCGTCCATGCCCAGCCCCAGAAAAATCTCGGCGAGCACCCAGCCGACCGGCGACCACGCCCCCCAGGCCGGCTGATCCATGGCGAGCCGCACGCCTTCCTGGAGGAAGCCGGTGACCCCGATCAACAGCAGCGCCCAGAGGAACAGCGCGTCGTCGCGGAGCCAGGCCCGGGCGCCCGGCCGCTCCTCGGTCTCGCCCCGGTACTCCCGCCGGTACACCAGCTTGGCAGGCCGGACCTGCCAGCGCCGCCACATCATGTAGACGACGCCCGCGATCAGCCCGAGGCCGGCAAGATCGGCGATCAGGCTGAAGACGAGATAGAAGGTGCCGTGCCAGAAGGTGAAGCCGAAGAAAGGCTCCGAGATGTCGTACTCGACCGTGATGATGCTGGTCGCGGCGAGCAGCAGGAGAAAGCCGTACATGATCGGCGTGTGCGCGTGGCCCGCGGCGCGGTCGCGTCGGTGCACGGTGCGCTGCGAGAAGACGTCGAACACCATGCGCCAGAAGCCGCGCCAGGGATGCACCGGAACCGGGCTCCGCCGCGCCCGGGCGTAGCGCCAGACGTGCCAGGCGACGCCTGCCGCGGCCACCGCCATCGCCGCCCCAGCGACGACGAAGAAGAGCGTGTGGCCGAGGGAGGTGATCTCCCAGAAGAGCTCGCGGGTCTCCACAGGCTTACCCGGCCTTCATGAGGCCTGACCGCTAACCGCCGAGGTACACCTTGCGGACGTGCTGGTCGTCGCGAATCCGCTCGGCCTCGCCTTCCAGCGCGACTCGGCCGGTTTCCAGCACGTAGGCATAGCGCGCAAGCTTGAGCGCGAGTTCCGCATTCTGCTCGACCAGCACGACGGGCACGCCCCGCGCGTTGATGTCGACGACGATCTTGGCGATCTCCTGCACCATCACCGGTGAGAGGCCCAGGGAGGGCTCGTCGAGCAGCAGCAGTTTCGGCCGCGCCATCAGTGCCCGGCCGATCGCCAGCATCTGCTGCTCGCCGCCGGAGAGCGTCTTGCCGTACTGGGTGCGCCGCTCCTTGAGCCGGGGGAAGCGCTCGTAGACGGCTTCCAGGTCCTGCTTGATCCCGTCCTTGTCGCGCCTGAGGAACGCGCCCGTATTCAGGTTCTCGAAGACCGTAAGCTCGGGAAAGACATGCCGGCCCTCGGGCACGTGCGCGATGCCGCGCTTCACCACTTCGTCGGGGGGCAGCGAGTCGATGCGCGCACCGTCGAACCAGATCTCGCCCTTGCTCGCGCGTACCAGGCCCGAAACGGTGCGGAGCGTCGTGCTCTTGCCGGCGCCGTTTGCGCCGATCAGGGTCACGATGTCGCCCTCGCCGACCTCCATGGAGACCGCGCGCAGCGCCGTCACCTTGTTGTAGTGGACGGTCAGAGACTTGATCTGGAAGAACATTCAGGCGGTCCCCAGATAGGCCTCGATCACGGCCGGGTCGGCGCGGATTTCCTCTGGCGTTCCCTCCGCCAGCAGCTCGCCGAAGCTGAGCACCGTGATCTGGTCGCACAGCCCCATGACCGCCTGCATGTCGTGCTCGACCAGCAGGATGGTGACGCCCTGGCCGCGCACGCGCTCCACCAGCACCATCATCTGGCGCGTCTCTTCGGGGTTCATGCCGGTGAAGGGCTCGTCGAGCAGGATCAGCTTGGGCTCGGCGGCGAGCGCAACCGCGATGCCAAGCGCCCGCTGGTGGCCGTGGGGCAGGTTGACCGTCTCATCGTCCTGGCGATCGCCCAGGCCCATGAACGCGAGTATTTCCCGTGCGCGCGCTTCCGAGTCTCGTTCGGCGCCCCGGCTGGTGCCGAGCAGCGCGCTGAACGGCCCGACGTTCGATCGCATGTGGCAGCCGATCAGGACGTTCTCCAGGACGGTGAGCTCCTGGAAGAGCGTGGTGGCCTGAAACGTGCGAACCACGCCCCGCGCCGCGATCCGGCTCGGGCGCAACCCCGAGATCTTGCGTCCGCCGAACACGATGTCGCCAGCGGTCGGCTTGTAGTAGCCACTGATGACGTTGAAGGTCGTGGTCTTGCCGGCGCCATTCGGGCCGATCAATCCGTGAATCCGCCCCTCGTCGACGGTGAACGAGAGGTTGTTCACCGCGGCGAGGCCGCCGAAATGCCGTGACAGTTCGCGGACTTCGAGCAAGCTCATGGGCGCTGATGCTGGTCAGACTCGCTATCGTGACGCGAGAAAGCCTAACCCCGTGCCGCTCGCCGCGCCACAAGAGATCGCTGCCGGCACCGATGCGGTTGGACGATGCGGGCCGGATCGCTCAGGAGCCAGCAGCCGCCCGCAAGGCTTCTGCCAGATCGGGCCGTAGATCGGCCTCCGCCTCGAGCCCGACCGAGAGGCGGACGAGGCCGTCGCCGATCCCGAGTTCGTCGCGGGCCGCGGCGCCGATCTTCTGATGCGTGGTGCTGGCGGGGTGAGTGGCGAGGCTCTTGGCATCGCCCAGGTTGTTCGAAATATCGACCAGCTCCAGTGCATCGAGGAAGCGGAAGGCGGCATCCCACCCGCCGGCGAGATCGAAGGCGATGACGCTGCCGCCCCGGCTCATCTGCTTCGCTGCGAGCGCGTGCTGGGGATGGCTCGTCAGGCCCGGATAGTGGACGGCCGCGACGGCGGGGTGGCTCTCCAGGAATTTAGCCAGCCGTTCCGCGGTCTCGCACATGCGTGCGGTGCGAAGCTCCAGCGTCTCCAGCCCCTTGAGCATGACCCAGGCATTGAAGGGACTCATGACCGGGCCCGTGGTGCGCATGAAGGGCACGAGCGCGCTTGCGAAGAATTCCTCGTCGCCCAGGATGGCGCCACCCAGGGCGCGGCCCTGGCCGTCGATGTGCTTGGTCGTCGAATAGACGACGATGTCGGCGCCGAGGACGAGGGGGCGCTGGACCATGGGCATGCCGAGCACGTTGTCCACGATGACGCGGGCGCCGACGCGATGCGCCAGCGCCGAAACCGCCGCGATGTCGACGATCGGCATGGTCGGGTTGCCGGGGCTCTCGAGAAAGACGCAGCGGGTCTCCGGCCTCAGCGCGCGCTCCCATGCTCGCAAGTCGGTGCCGTCCACGAGATCCGTCTCGATCCCGTACCGCGGCAGCAACTGGTCGATCACCACGTAGCACGCGCCGAACATGACCCGGGATGCGACCACGTGGTCGCCCGCGCGCAGCTGGCACATGAGCGCCGCGAAGACCGCCGCCATGCCGGTCGCCGTCGCCTGGCAGGCGTCCGCGCCCTCGATCAGGGCGAGGCGGTCCTCGAACATGGTGACGGTCGGGTTGCCGAAGCGGCCGTAGACGAAGCCGTCCTCCTCGTCCGCCGTGCGCGCGTTGCCCTGCGCCGCCGTCTCGTAGACGAAGCCCGAGGTCAGGTAGAGCGCCTCGTTGGTCTCTCCGTGGTGCGAGCGCTCGGTTCCGCCCCGCACCAGCTGGGTTGCGGGCGCCCACGCCCGCTCGCGTTCCTTCAGTCTCATATGCAAAAACCCCGGCCGCGCTGGCCGGGGTTCCCTCCCTTCGACCTTTTAGCGCGTTTGTTTAACGTGGCCGCAAGCCGGTCGCCCAAATCGCCACGTACCCGAACTAGAGACTACGGAAAGGCGCACGTCAAGGAATCTTCTCGTCCAGCGCCGGCCCAGTCCGAACCGCAACCAACGATTTTGCCGAGCGTCACGATCCTGCCTCGCCGCGTCCGTCCGCACGGACCATTGGCCGGGCCCCAAGCCGGGCGCTATAGTGCGCGCGGCCCGGCGGCGGCGTTTCCTTGCCGCAGCCCGGGCCGGTCGGAGCGTGGCGCAGTCTGGTAGCGCACTTGACTGGGGGTCAAGGGGTCGGCGGTTCGAATCCGCCCGCTCCGACCACTTCCTTTGTGGACGGCAACGGCGTTCAGCGTGGCTTCGGCGAAGGTCGATGCGAATTACGTGGGCGAGCGCTCGGCCCAGCCCGCGAAAGTGCGCTCCAGCACCACGACGACGTAGTAGAGCACGATGCCAAGGGCCGCGAGCGCAATGAGCACGGCGAACATCAGGGGATAGTCCGCGCTGATCTTGCCGCTGTCGAACAGATGGCCGAGTCCGCGCCCGTGCGGCTCCACGATCTCCATCAGGTTCGTGCCGATGAAGGCGAGCGTCACCGCGACCTTGAGAGACCCGAAAAACTCCGGCAGCGTTTTGGGAAGCGCGATCTTCCAGAAGATCGTGAGGCGGGACGCGCCGAGCGAGGCCAGGATGTCGCGGTATTCAGGCTCGAGCGTGGACAGCCCGATCGAGACGGAAACGGCGATCGGGAAGAAGGAAATGAGGAACGCGATCAGGATCGTGTTCATGTCGTGCCGGCCGACGAACAGCAGCGCGATGATGGGGACGATGGTCGCCTTTGGTATGGCGTTGAAGCCGACGAGCAGCGGGTAGAGCGCATCCCGCATGGTCCGGTTCAGCCCCATGATCATGCCGATAAGTACGCCGACGGCGACGGACACCAGGAGCCCCGCCACGGTCCGCCAGAGCGTGTCCCATCCGTACTCCAGGAACAGCCAGCGGAACTTCCAGAAAGCAGGCCCGAGATCCGAGGGCGAGGCCATCTTGTAGTTGGGCCAGTCGTTCACCCACACCAGCGCTTCCCAGAGCAGGCAGAACACGACGAGCGCGATAAGCGGCGCAAAGATGCGCCAGTTCATGCGTCGCCCTCCCGCGAGGTCCTGCCCTGCGCGATCTGTATCTGGCGCCGAAGTTCGCCCAGCATGTCCGTCGCCTCAGGCCCGTAGAGGCGGTCGAGATCCCGCTCGCCCTCCCACGGGATCTCCATCGTGTACTGCGTGACCGCCGGGCGGCCGGAAAGCACGATCACCTCATCCGCCAGAAAGATCGATTCCCGAAGATCGTGCGTGATCATGACGCCGGTGAACGGTTCCTCCGACTTCACCTTCTGCATCGTCTGCCAGAGGTCTTCGCGCGTGAACGCATCCAGCGCACCGAAAGGCTCATCGAGGATGAGCACGTCCGGCTTGTGCACGAGCGAGCGGCACAGCGAGGCGCGCTGGCGCATGCCGCCGGAAAGCTCGCTCGGCCGCTTGTCCTCGAAACCCTCGAGGCCGACGAGGGCCAGAAGCTGCCTCGCGCGTTCCTCTTTCTCGCGCTTCGGCATGCGCGGGGCCACGAGCTCGAGCGGCAGCGTCACGTTCCGCAGCACGGAACGCCATTCCAGCAGGACCGGGTTCTGGAACGCCATGCCGACCGTGGACTTCGGGCCCGTGACCCGCTCTCCGTGCAGCCAGACCTCGCCCGCATCGGGCTCCAGCAAGCCGGCGATCAGGCGTGTGAGGGTCGACTTGCCGCAACCGGACGGGCCGACCACGGCCACGAAGCCCCCCTCGGGAACCTGTATGTCGACGCCGTCGAGGACGGGCAGCCTTCCGCCCTTCGTCTCGTAGGTAAGCTTGACGTCCCTGATGTCGATCAGGGCATCCATGCGAAGCCGCCTGCTGACGGTGGGACACCCTGCGTTTGGCCGCCGGCCGGAGAGATCATTCCCAACGAAACCGCTTCCCCGGCCGGCGCATGCAGCAAACCCTGCCGCGGTCAGGCTACTGGAGCATCCTCATTTCAGCCGCCGGCAGATAGGCGTCCGTAAAATAGAGCGAAGCGTCGGGCGCGTTCTGGAACTCGTAGGTCTCCGCGAGCTGCATGAGCGCCTTCTCCATGCGCGCAGCATCGATGCCCCCCATTCCGTTTGCGCTCGTGTAGTCCGTGAGCACGTTGGCGTCGATGGAGAGCTGGAGCCGGCGAGTCTCGAGCGCTGCATCGGCGGCGGGATTTCGCTTCACCAGCGACTCGACGGCCGTCGCCGGATCGGCGATGGCGTCCTTCCACCCCTTGGCCACGGCGGTGATGAACCCCGTGACCTTGTCGGCGTTGGCTGCCGCATAGTCGGTGTTCACGATGATCGCGTTGCCGTAAAGCGCGAGCCCGTAGTCCGCCATCAGGATGGTCGAAATGTCGTCCTCCGGCACGCCGAGGCGGACGAGATTCAGGAAGGACGAGAAGGAATAGCCGGTAACGGCGTCGACATTGCCTTCCGCGAGCATCGGCTCGCGAGTCGGGAAGCCGACGGGCTCGACAGTGATCTTGTCGACATCGAGGTCGTTGGCAGTGGCGAAAGCCGGGAACTGGGCCCAGGCGCCATCCGGCGGAGGCGCGCCGAGCACCCGCCCTTCGAGATCCTTCGGCACCATCACGCCGAGGCTCTTGCGGCCGACGACGGCGAACGGCGGCTTGTCGTAGACCATCATGACCGCGGTGACCGGCGCGCCCGGATTCTGGTCCAGGAACTTGACCAGGGAATTGATGTCCGCGAAGCCGACCGGGAAGGCGCCGGTGGCCACCTTGGGGATGGCGTCCAGAGAGCCCTGGCCGGCCGAAATCTCGACGTTGAGCCCCGCGGCCTCGAAGTGTCCGTTGTCGATGGCCGCAAAATACGGCGCCGAGGGGCCTTCGAACTTCCAGTCAAGCGCGAACGGCATGTCCTCCTGGGCGCTGGCGGCTCCAGCCAGAGCCACGGTGGCGGCCATGAATGCGAGAGCGAATTTGCGCATGGTTTGCGACCTCCTCTGTTTCGGCTTGCGACGCGCACGTCCCCTTTGCGCGGAAGATCAGGTGAGGGGTGCGGTTCGCGCCCAAATTGTGTCAGTCTGCTTGGCACCCTAGCGGAATACGGTGCCGGCGGAAACAAGAGACGGTCTCGTGCAACTGGCATAGGGGTGGCGCTGGTCGCGGTTTCCTGAACTGCTCACACCGAGTCCGGATTCCGGGAAGGCCCGGATTGAACGACGCGCGTCACCCTCTGGCCCGCCACTCGAACGCGCTCCCACCGCCACGACAACCCATTGATTTAGTTGGCGCGCCCGGCAGGACTCGAACCTGCGACCCCTTGATTAGGAATGTGGGACGCCAGCGTTGTGAGCCGTTGCTAAGCCTTGCGGGCGATTGAGTAAGACACTGTTAAAACGAAATAATCTAGACCAATCGGAATGCGCTTGCGTGCGGCAGATTGCGGGCATATGCTGGCAATCTGTTGACCATACGTTGACTGGAGGGCCAAGCGATGTTGACTGAGCGGGCAATCAGGGACGCGAAGCCGGGGCCTAAAGCGCGCATTCTGTGGGATGGGAAGGTCAAGGGGCTTGGCCTGAAAATTCAGCCGGGCGGGACGAAAGCCTATGTGCTCGACTATCGCGCGGGCGGGCGTCAACGGCGGGTGTCCCTGGGTCGCACTGGCGAGCTGTCGCTGAAGGATGCACGCGAGCGGGCGGGCCGCGAGCTGACCGCAATCCGCAACGGCGAAGCGGACCCCTTGCAGCGTCGCCAGGACGCGCGCGAGGCGCCAACAATGGCCACGCTCATGGATCAATTCTTCACGGTCGAGGCGCCGGCCAGGATCGAGCGCGGGCGGATGAAGCCCGGCACGGTCGAGGTCTACAAGTACCAAGCCGACAAGCACATCACTCCGACCATCGGCGCGCGCCGTATCGAGGAAGTGACCCGCGCGGACATTGAGCGGATGGTGGCGGGCCTGCCGGCCGCGACCCGAAATCGCGTCCTGGCGCTCGCCTCGCGGCTGTTCACCCTGGCGGAGAAATGGGAGCTTCGCACGCCCGGCTCCAATCCGACTCGCCATGTCGAGCGCGCCCGCGAGGAAGCCCGTGACCGCGTGCTGGCGCCGTCCGAGCTGGCCGCTCTGGCGGCAGCGTTGAACGAGGCTGAAAAGCGCAGCCCGGCCAATGTCGCCGCTATCCGATTCGCAGCCCTGACCGGCCTTCGCATTGGCGAGGTCCTGGCCGTCCGGTGGGAGCATGTTGACTTTGAGACCGGGCGCTTGACCCTGCCGGACACCAAGACCGGCCGGCGCGTCCATGACCTGCCGACCGCGGCGGCGGCGATCCTGGCTGATATCCCGCGCATAGGGGATTGGGCCTTCACCAACAACGGGAAGGCGCCCGCGACCTACAAGCGGGTGCGGGAGACCTTCGCGCGCGTCGCCACGGCGGCCGGGCTTCAAGACGTGCGGCTCCATGACCTGCGGCGCACCGTCATGACTCAAGCCGCCCTGTCCGGCGCCGGGGCGCATGTCCTGCGCGACCTGCTAGGGCACCGTGATACGACGATGGCAGACCGCTATATCCGCGCCCTGAGCAATCCCGTTCGCGACACGCGCGAGCGGGTGGCCGGCACGATGGCCGCGATGATGGCTGGCGAGACCGGGGAGGTCGTGCCGGGGCCGGGCCGCCCCGATCGGCGAGCTGATTTATTTGCGAGCGGATTTCCGCCTTCGGCAGGGCCGTCGGGACCTGCCGGGTCGTCACTGACGCTGGCGGCAGGCGCTTGATGCGTGTGCGGCGCGGGGCGGG
>LXNI01000287.1_pt1 | contig 64132 bp, 53 predicted proteins | sample 809091 | NCBI WGS metagenome assembly LXNI01 (sample SAMN04870527, study PRJNA318959) | sponge metagenome | biome: 01000161; feature: marine sponge reef; material: water | host: Sarcotragus foetidus | place: Greece: Milos, Mediterranean Sea | collected 2013-05-29 | depth 5-7 m
CCCCCCCCCCCCCCCAGCCAAAGAAACCGATGGCACAAAAAAGGGGGAAAATGCCCCCTTTTTCGGTAACAGGATACGGTTCGGCCCGATGCGTTACTCGATAAGCGGCACGGTGTACATCAACGACCCGATGGCGCCATCGTTGCCCGCGAAATTGCCGTGGCACATCACGCACCTCTCAAGGACAACGGGAACCGCCGTTGCCTTGCGCAGATAGCGCTTGTCCTCAATGGTAACCACTTCCTCGTGGGTCGCCTCGCCAGCGAGAATCTTCTCCTTGGCCGCCTTCTCGAAGTCATCCTGGGGCGCGTTGATGCCCGGGTTCACCATGATGTCGGTCAGTCCGACCAGGCGCACCTCGTGGTAGCCGTTCTGATTCATGGTATCGAAAATCATTTTCGCGGCGCTCGCGCCTGAAAACTTGGAGGGATCGGTCACATATTTGTCCGTGATTAAGACAATGGCGGTCTTGTATAGAGTGTCGAGCATCTCGACCTGATGGCGTGTCCGTTCGACCGCCGGGTCTTCGTCCGCGGTGACGATGTCATGCAGAAAACCCAAGGACAGGCTGATGACGGCCAATCCGGCAAACAGGTAATTTCGTCTCTTCATTTCGTTCCTCCTATAACCGCATCTATAGGCATAGATTTGTTAGGGATTTACCTACCTTACCCGAGACCAGGCGGAATGAGAAGCCCCAGTTACAGGTTGTACTGCGGAAACCCCATCACCGGGCCACTCTAATTGACGCCAGGCATTTAATTGAGGTTCCAAATCCTTAAAAAAAGGCAAAAAGGTGGATTTTTACCTTTTATAGGTTAGATCCATTCCGTTGGACGGAATAATTCGCTTCCATGTGTAATTATAACCTTTTCAGGCAGCTGACTATTTTTGAATTTCTGCTGGCTAATTGAAAACCACCCGTTAGCCTTCGCACAAAGTTCTGCGCTTTTGCGTCTGGGAGGATGCGCCACGATGACATGTTTATTTGGATGGGTTTTCCTCACCATCTCAAGTGGTGGAACCAAATCACTATCTCTGGAAACAATGTAGCAACAGTCGCAATGATCAAAGTACACATCGTTGAGGATCTGACAGGCAATACTTACATCAGTCTTTTTTTCTTCATATCGATCATATTCACTGCCACAATTTTTACATCTTTGGGGTTTGCCTAAAAACCGACCGTAATGAATTTCAAGTTTGTCGCAACGTGCACGTAACGCCTTCAAATAAATTTCCTGCCTATGTCTCGAACCAACGGTGCTCTTTGTTGTAGCGGTAAAATACTCAACAGCAACCAGAGTCATGTTTGGTTGCAACAACTTTTCTGAAAGCACCTGCAAATCGAGCCATTTATATCGCTCCCCAAATGCAGTGCGCAGACCGTAATAGAGATTGTATCCGTCAATATATACAATCGCTCGTTGTGTTTTTGCCATTTCACCACCACTTTGTGGCACACATAATGTAGTATAATTTTTGTACGCCACCGAGGTTTTCGTGCCTCGGCCCGACGCCAGCCACTAATGCTGGCGTTTTTTGTTTGCACGCAGACGGAACAAGGTCTCTCGGAGGTTATACCTCCGCCTCGCCCACCTCTGGATCCGGCGAAGTAGCCAGCAATGTATTCATCCTCCCGACAAAGCCACCAGGGTCCTCGAGCGTCCCTCCGTCCGCCAGTATCGCCTGATCCAGAAACCAGCGCGCCCACTCCGCAAAGCGTCCTTCATCGGCCTGCATCCGTTGCAGCAGCATGTGATCCGGATTGATCTCCAAAACCAGTTTCGGCTTCGGCAGAACCTGCCCCTGTCGACGCATCAGTTCCCGCATTGCCGGCGAGAGGTCATGCTCCCCCCGGACTAGGCAGGACGGCGAGTCGGTCAGGCGCGAGGAGCGGCGCACGGCTTCCACTTCGTCGCCTAAGGCTTCCTGAATCCGTGCGCACAACGGATCGTCGTCGGACTCTTCTACAGGCTCTTCCTTCGACTCCATTCCCGGCAGGTCGAGTTCCCCCTTGGCGACCGACTGGAACGATTTGCCTTCGTACTCCCGCACCCAGTCCATCGCCCACTCATCGACCGGGTCCGTCATCAGCAGCACCTCGATGCCTCGCTGCTTGAAGACCTCCAGGTGCGGACTGCGACGGGCGGCGGACAGGCTGTCGATCGTGAGGAAATAGATCTTCTCCTGCCCGTCCTGCATCCGACCGATATAGTCGTCCAGGGTAACCTTCGGCACATCCTCTTCGTCCCGGGTCGAATTGAAGCGCATCAATTTCAGGATCCGGGCCTGATTGCCGACATCTTCAATCACGCCCTCCTTCAGCACACGCCCGAATTCCATCCAGAAATCCGCGTAGACCTCTTCCTGGCTGGAACTCAGGTTCTCCAGCAGATCCAGCACCCGCCGTATGCAGGCGCTGCGGATGGCGTCCAAAGTGCGATTGTTTTGCAGCAGTTCTCGCGAAATATTCAGCGGCAGGTCACTGGAATCGACGACTCCACGTACGAAACGCAGGTAACGGGGCATGAGCTTGTCCGGCTCGTCCAGGATGAACACCCGCTGCACGTACAGCTTGACGCCGTGCTGCGGGTCCGGGTCCGCCAGGTCGAACGGGGCCGTGCTCGGCAGGTACAGCAACAGGCTGTATTCGTTGCGTCCCTCCACCCGATGGTGAGTCCAGGCCAGCGGCGGGTTGGGGTCGTGTGCGACATGCGGGTAGAACTCAATGTAATCCTCGTCACTCAGATCCTTCTTCGGGCGCATCCAAAGCGCTGTCGCCTGGTTGACCGTGTCCCAGTCGCCCGTGGGTTGCCCCTTGTCGTCACGCGACTGCGCGCGGATGGGAAACGGCGTGTGATCCGAGTAGCGCTTGACGATCTCGCGCAGCCGGTAATCGTTCAGGAACTCCGACTCTTCCTCTTTCAGGTGCAGGGTGACCGAGGTGCCGCGCGGGACTGAATTCACCCGGGAGAGGTCGTAGCCGCCGCGCCCGTCGGACTCCCAGCACGTGCCCTGTTTGCCGCCGGCGCGACGGGTGACCAGGCTGACCCGGTCGGCCACGATGAATGCCGAGTAGAACCCGACTCCGAACTGACCGATCTGGCTGACCTCGCCCTGTTTTTCCTCGCCGAGAGACCGCAGGAACGCACGTGTGCCGGAGCGGGCGATGGTGCCGATGTTGTCGGTCACTTCCGCGCGGCTCATGCCGATCCCGTTGTCGGAAATCGTCAGGGTCCGAGCTTCTTCGTCCGCCTCGATACGGATCCCCAGATCACTGTCCCCCTCGTACAGGCCATCGTCCGACAGCGCTTCGAAACGGAGCCGGTCCAGCGCGTCTGCCGCATTGGAGATCAGTTCGCGCAGGAAGATTTCCTTGTGCGAGTACAGGGAGTGGGCGACCAGATGGAGCAGCTGGTCGACTTCCGCCTCAAAGGCGTGGTGCTGTTTCTTCGGTTCGGACACAAATTTTGCCTGGAATTATCGACAGGACTTAAATTGCGGTGTCAGAGGCTCTTTTTCAAGTCATTGGCAGAGTTTGTTGCTCGCCAAGCTACCGCCGAAATCCGAGAATCAACCGCAAACCCTCCTCGACCTGAGTCAGTATCGAACTCGAAACCTTTCCCACCCGGTCGGCGAGAAAGCGTTTGTCCAAGGTCACGATCTGCGACACGTTGACGACCGAAGAACGGCTCAGGCCTGTTCCGCGCCTCCCAAGGGCGACATTGCCCGGCGCATTCGCCAGTTCCAGGTTCGATGTGATGGCCAATGCAAGAGTCGTTCGAATCTGGCTGCGATTGAAATCATCGGACTGAATGATCAGAACCGGCCGTCGGTAGCCCGGCTCGGACCCCTTGGGTGCGGGCAATCCAGCCCACCAGATCTCGCCCCGCTTTACCACTTGTCTTCGTCAGACAAGGAATGAAACTGCAAGGCCGCGAGTCCTTCATCGAGAACCGAGGACGACTCGTCATCGCTATACACCGCATTGAGACGCTCCGTCACCCGTTCCCCGTAGTATAGTGAAACGAATTCGGCGACAGCCCGCGCATAGAGCTCACTCCGGGAAATGCCCAAGGTCGTTGCTGTGCGCTCCGCAGCCTCGAAAATGTCGTCACGGATGGAGATGGCGGTCTTCATACCTGTGAGTATAACTTAAGTTATACCAAATGACCAGACAAACCGGATGGAGTTCTATAATAGGAAAGGACTTGGTTATGTACCATTTTGATGACAGGAATTTTTGCACCCGCAGTCGCTTTCGACTATCCTGAAACTCGCATCATCGAGGCGGGGCTGGGCGGATACACCCGTGCGAAACGGTCGCAATTGATGGAGCAGGCTCGGGAGCTCCTCGCCCGCGAGAATGCGCTCCTGGTTGCCCACTACTACACCCATCCGGACCTGCAGGAGCTGGCGGACGCCAGTGGCGGGCTGGTGGCCGACTCGCTGGAAATGGCCCGTTTCGGCACGACTCAATCGGCGCAGACCCTGGTTGTGGCCGGCGTCCGCTTCATGGGCGAGACCGCCAAGATCCTGAATCCTGAAAAACGCGTTTTGATGCCCTCGTTGGAGGCAGAATGCTCGCTGGACCTTGGCTGTCCGATCGAGCCATTCTCCGCATTCTGCGACGAGCAACCAGACCGGACTGTCGTGGTGTACGCCAACACCTCCGCGGCCGTCAAGGCACGCGCCGACTGGGTAGTTACCTCAAGTTGCGCGGTGCGGATCATCTCGCACCTGATGGATAACGGGGAGAAGATCCTATGGGCGCCCGACCGCCACCTCGGCCATTACCTGCAGCGCGTTACTGGAGCCGACATGGCGCTGTGGCAGGGCCATTGCGTGGTGCACGACGAATTCAAGTCGCGCAAGCTTGGCGAACTGGTCTCAGAACACCCGGAAGCGGCTGTACTGGTACACCCGGAATCCCCCGAGGATGTCATCGACATGGCCGACGTGGTCGGCTCCACGACGGCCCTGATCCAGGCCTGCCAGGAACTGCCCCATCCGACTTTCATCGTCGCCACCGACCGGCAGATCTTCCACAAGATGCAGCAAGCCGCACCAGGCCGGAACTTCATCGAGGCGCCGACAGGCGGCGAGGGTGCCACCTGCAAGAGCTGCGCGCATTGTCCCTGGATGGCCATGAACGACCTGTCCCGGCTCATCGAGACCCTGGAGACTGGAAGCAACGAAATTCACGTCGAAGAGGACATCCGCCGCCGGGCGCTGCGCTCAACCCGGCGGATGGTCGAATTCACCGCGCACTAATCAGGCGATATCCAGCGGGTCCACGTCCAGCGTCCAATTCACCCGGCTTTTCTTGCCCGGGTCCCGAAGCCAGTCTTCCAGACAACGCTCCAGCGCCTTTCGAGAGACCGCCTGCAACAACAACTGGGCCCGCCAGACACCGGCACGCTTCGGCATCATGGCGGGTGCCGGCCCCCGCACGGACACGCCTGTCGCCTCCTTCATCCGGCGGCAGACATCCAGCAGAAAGGCTTCCGCTTTCTGGTAGTCCTTGTGCTGCGCCCGCAGGACCGCCCAATGGCTGTAGGGCGGCAATCCCAGGTCGCGCCGCCTGACCGACAGGCGTTCCAACCAACTCTCGTAGCTCTCGTTCAGTAACTGTTGCAGCATCGGATGCTGCGGCAGACAGGTCTGCAGCAGAACTTTGCCGGGCTTGACCCGGCGGCCTGCCCGGCCCGAAACCTGAACCAGCATCTGCGCCATCCGCTCCGGTGCCCGCAGGCGAGGGCTGAACAACTGGGAATCGATGTTGACGACTCCGACCAGCGTGACTTCGGGGAAGTCGTGGCCTTTGCACAGCATCTGCGTGCCGATTACGATCCGGTAATCGCCGCGTCGGGTTTGCTCGAGACTGCGCTCCAGTTCCCCGCGTCCGCGGATCTGGTCCCGGTCCAGGCGCAGGATCGGGCAGTCCGGAAATTCGACGCGCAGCCGGTCTTCGACCCGTTGCGTCCCCTCCCCCAGTAGCATCGCCCCCTGTTCGACTTCCCGCTCGCCAGACTGGCGGAACCCGCAGTGATGGCAAATCAACTGCCGGCGCGGTTGGTGATACGTCAGGCAAACCTGGCAATCCGGGCAAACCACCGGCTCGCCGGTTTGGGGCGAGTACAGAACCGGAGCGAAACCGCGCCGGTTCAGAAACAGCAAAGCCTGGTCCCCGTGATCCAGCGTCTCGCGCAAGGCTTGTAGAAGCGGCTCCGACAGACCGTCCGTCATCGGGAACTGGTTGAGGTCGATCAGTTCCGTGTTCGGCAAGACTGCCGGGCCGGCACGCGTCGGCAGGCGCAGGTGCTGATATTTCCCCGCCTGCACGTTGCGCCAGGTTTCGATGGACGGCGTGGCCGTGCCGAGAACGACCGGGACTCCGGCCCGGTGTGCGCGGTAGACCGCCACATCGCGTGCATGGTAGCGAAATCCTTCCTGCTGCTTGAGCGAAGGGTCGTGCTCCTCATCGACCACGATCAGTTGCAAATCCCGGAACGGCAGGAAAATCGCCGAACGGGTCCCCACCACGATGTCTGCCTGCCCGCTTTGAGCTAGAAGCCAAGCCATATACTGCTCGCGTACCGTGCACTCGGAATGATAGACCGCGACGCGGGTCTGGGCGTCATGCGCCAGCCTGTCGCGTAGTTGGGGCGCCAAACCGATCTCCGGGACAATCACCAGAACCTGACCGCCACGTTCCAGGATCGAACGAATCACAGCGCGGTACACCTCGGTCTTGCCGCTTCCGGTCACGCCGTGCAGCAGCGTGCAACTGAATTCACCCAAACGCTCCCGCAGGACATCCACGGCCTCGCGCTGGTGCGGATTGTGCGACACTTCTCCAGGAACCACCGGCGGCGGCAGTGCCGGCAACCTGAACCGGGCTTCCACCAGACCCTGCCCGATGAGCGCCTTGAGCGGAGCGGCGGGGTTGCGGCATAGCTCTCGCAACTGCTCTGCAGTCATGCCTTCCTCATGGTCCTGGAAAGCTCGCAGCAACGTCTGGCGGACCGGCGCACGACGATGAGTTTCAGGATCCGCCTCTTGCCCGTCTTTCGTCAATCGCCAAATCGTCGTCCCTGAAAGCTCCGCCGACTCGCCCCGGCGCAGACGGACCGGCAGCGCCGCATTGATCACCTGTCCGATCGGGTGCTGGTAGTACCGGGCCGCCCAGGCCATCAGTTCCAGAACACCTGGCTCGATTACCGGGGCCTCGTCCAGTACGCTGCCAATCCGCTTCAGTTCCGGCCCCCCGGCAGGCCGCGGGCGAATCTCCAGAACCACGCCCACCTGTTTTCTAGGGCCGAACGGCACCCGCACCCGGGTGCCTGGCGGCGGCATAGCCCCCCGTGCCGGAGGCAAATAATCGTAACCGTGGCGGATCGGCGCGTTTACGGTCACGTGCAGGCAAAGCTCAGTCATACGGCTTTTCCAATGGGTCTCAGGGTTGTGGATAACTCTGGGGATAACAATAGGTAGAAAGCGTGATAAGCCTGTAACTAAAGGAATTATCCGGGAATTGCCCCCCCCTATGCAAGAATTCAGTAATATTCATATTTTTCATAGACTTAGGTTATTTCTGTGGCGGAACTCTTTCGACTTGATGAAAATTTACCGGCAGACATACTTTTTTCATAATCAAATGTTGGCAATTGTGGGTTTATCAGGCACATTCCGATGCATTCCCGAATGAAATTGAGCAAGCGCCTGGGCGGTTCAGGGCTGCGCTGCGTGGTCCGGAAACAACCCCGGCAACCAGCGCGAGGCGAGACTGGCCGGGAACGTGATTCTTAGCGGGGCACGGGTGCTCTCGGACGAAAGCACGCCCCGGCTGACGAGGGCGGAGGTGATCCTGCGCGCCTGCCGCTCGCCCACATCGACGAGGCCGCCGACGGCATGGCGCGGAAGCTCGCCGTTTCGGAGGGCCGCTTCGAGTATGGCCCCCGCCTGGGCGGGCAGGCGCCAGCCCTGGATCTCTTCTTTTGCCCAAACCAGGATTCGGTCGCGCAACCGGTCGGGCCGGATCAAGCCTTCCATGAATTCGACCTGGTCCATGCAGGCGTCAAGGAAGAACGTCGTGAAATCGGCCAGAGACTCTTCGCCGAGTTGGCCGCATCCATCGAGATCGTTGCGCCGAGCCTGGTCGCAGGCGGCAAGATGCTCCTTGTAGGCGCTCTCGTTCCGCGCAAGGCCCCGCGCCACCGACCAGACCCCGCCCGTGTCCAGGACCTCCCGAAGCAAAGCATCCGTCATGAGACGGGCCACCCGGCCGTTGCCATCCGGAAACGGGTGGATCCATAAAAACCGATGGTGCATCGCCGCCAGGGACAAGACCGTCTCCATCCTGCCGAGACCCGAATAGGCTTCTTCAAAACGCCCAAGGAAGCGGGGAACCTCTTTCCAGCCCACCGCCACGTGCCGGCCGACCTGTACCTCATGGGTGCGCAAGACTCCAGGAAGAATCCGGGACGGGGGCCGGCGGGACGCGCCCGACGTCCAGAGCAGGTCGTCTGGAAGCAGGCGGCAAAACCGTTCGTGAATCTCACACAGGCCCGCCGCCGTCAGGGCCCGGCCTTCCAGGCCGCCTTCGTCGATCCATGCCTGTACCGCGATATGCGCCTGGGCTTCGAGTTGGAGAATACGTTTTTCGGGATCCTGGCTGTAGTCTCCCCGCAGGGCCCGTTCGATTTCGACCGGGTGCGTATCGTGTCCCTCGATCAGATTGCTGTAGTAGCAGTTGATGGATCGTACCAGGCAGGCCAGCGGGGTCGCGATCCCGGGCGGGAGGCTGCCCCGGAACCCGGCCGCTTTCGCCGAAAGTTCGACCACCCGGTCGTTCAGCTTTTCCCGGTGCCTAGACGTCGAATCGAAGAGCAGCGGCTCAAAGAGGGAGAGATCCATCAGATGTCCGCATCATCATACGCCTGCTTTCCGCATTAATGTCCGGTTTAATGTCCGGATAGATGATTACTATAGCATTATTTTATAAGTGTTTATTAATTCTTTCCTTTCATGATATGTCCGGTTAAATGCGCATCGTCACCTGAGTAAAAAATCGACATTGTTTGTCAAAATTATAGGAAATTCGACATAAGAATGAGTTATTTCGACATTTCTGTTGGAAAAACAGTATAATTCGACATTGTAAAGCCTTTTTCGACACCATGCGCCTGCATCTATCCCTCTCCCAAGAAGAAACTGGCCCGGGAGGAAGCCGATTGGTCGGCTTCGCCGCACTCGCGCGAATGCTCGGCATCAACATACCGGTCAGGCGGCCCGGCAGCATTTCAGAAAAGCATGTGCGCGACAGCCAGCGCCAAGAAGGGGCGTTCCAAGTTTTCGACAGGCGCTACGACCCCGGCAACCGAGTCATCGATCACTTGGAGTTCGCGCTGCGTCGTGAAAATATGGACCTGCTCCTCCTGAAACGTATCTTCCATGAGATATCGAAGGCTGATTTGGAAATTTATGTCAGGTCTGCGCCGACAAAATCGCAGCCGCGTCGCATCTGGTTCTTCTATGAGTTTCTGACCGGGCAGACATTGGATATTGAAGACGCGCCCGGCCTCGCGAGCGTGGATGCCCTGGATAACAAAATTTACTTCACCGGCAAGGCGAAACTTTCCAGACGCCACAGGGTTCGGGACAACCTGCTGGGAGGCCCGGGCTGGTGCCCGATCATCCGCAGGACGGAGCGGCTTGAGGAATTGATCGGGTTGGGACTAGCCGACCGTGCCGCGGAAATCGTCGGGCGCACAAGCCGGCGTCTGGTGGCGCGAGCCGCGAGTTTCCTGCTGTTGGCGGACAGTCGCGCCAGTTTCGAGATCGAGGGAGAGCGGGTGCCGCGCAGCCGGCTCGATCGCTGGGGCCAGGCCGTGCTCCAGGCCGGGAAGAATGCGCTCACGCTGGAAGAGCTGGTCCGGCTGCATCGGGTCTTGATCGAAGATACGAGATTCGTCTTCCCGGGGCTACGTCCGGATGGTGTTTTTCTGGGAGAGCGCGATGGCATCGGCGACCCCTTGCCGGAATTCATCGGCGCGCGCCCGGAGGACCTCGAAGATCTCTGCTCAAAAATGCTAATAGCCAACGACCGGATGCGAGACGATGGGCTGGATCCGGTTCTGCAGGCGGCGGCGACTGCCTTCGGATTCGTCTATGTGCACCCATTCCAGGATGGCAACGGACGGGTTCACCGATGCCTGATCCATCATGTTCTGGCAGAGCGGGGCTATACCCCCCCGAACCTGACTCTTCCAGTATCGTCGGTGATGCTGGATCGAATTGATGATTACCGCGAAGATCTGCAAGCCCACACGATGCCGTTGATGGACTGCATCGAATGGCAACCGACCGCTAGGCACAACGTCGAGGTGCTGAACGAGACCGATGACCTATACCGATACTACGACTGCACCGATGCCGCGGAATTCCTGTACTCCTGCGTCCAACGCGCGGTCGAGCACGACTTGCCCGATGAGATCGACTACCTGCGCCGACAGGATGAGGCCAAGGCCCGGATCTCGGAGAGAATCGACATGCCAGACCAGCTCGTCCAGAATCTTATCCTCTTTATTCGCCAGAATAACGGGACCCTGTCGAAAGGAAAACGCAAGAAATTCTTTTCCGCATTGACAGACGACGAGGTTCGCACATTCGAGGAAATTGTCCGGGATGCCTTCGAGGGGCATACGGACCCGTAGTTGCTCCCCGCAACACAACAAGCCTGCGATGTGGAAGGATAATCTCGGATTCGGTGGTAAATTGTGTCGGAGTGAGTAGGCCAGACAACCCGGGCGAATAGAGAGACCTGATGGATGTAGTGAGAGTGCCTTCAAAATCCACACCTACACTGGAACAATATGAGAACCGATTCAGGAAACTGAATGTTGGCGTTCATCGCGGTGTGCCTCGCCTGCACAAGCCCTGTCTCCTACTTGCGGTAATCGAATTAGCTGAAAGTGAGGGTTTGCAGGGAAACAGGATTCACTATGGCCCCGCCCTGATAGAACGCTTCGCACGATACATAAGCGAAGCACATCCTGAGGTGAGCCCCTCAAAAGCCTGCTACCCGATGGTGTACCTCAGGTCGGATGGCTTTTGGCGCCTGCATCCCAAACCTGGGTTAGAAGGTGAAATACAAAAGAATCCAAAGGGCGGGCATGAATTCGAATTTCTACGAGAAAATGTGGAATTCATATCACTGGATGAAGATCTCCACAAACTCCTTTCAGATGCCGAATCTCGTGAAAAATTAAGAAACGTCTTGATTGATAAATGGTTCCAGAGTTGTCGTGAAAACATCCGCAAACAAATATCCCGCGCACGAGAAGAATCCGATTACGAGAAACAGCTGAAGGGGAGTCTCCGCATTGGGGAAGAGACGAAAGAAAAAATCCGCAAACCTGTCTTCCGGCGCCTAGTCCTCAGAGCTTATGACCATAGTTGCGCAGCGACTGGCTTACGGTTTCCAATGTTCGATGGCACTAGCCTTCTGGAAGCTGCGCACATCAAGCCTTTTTCCGAATTTCACGATGACCGGACAGTCAATGGGATGGCTTTAGAGCCAACCTACCACCGTGCTATGGATCAATACTTGATCGCCCCAGGACCCGATCTCAAGTGGCATGTTTCTGGGTTTCTCGATGATCAAATCAACGGCCATGAAGCACTCGTTCTCTATCCATGTGGGATGCTTCCTGTACCCATTCTGCCTTGCTGTGGAACTCCGGTAGGCAGGTTCAGAAAATCTGGCTAGGCAATATGCAGGCCTTTGCCAGCACCGATTTTTGAGCGATTCTTCGGGCTTAAGAATCACTCTAAAGTAGTATGGCATTATAGCCATAGAACTATCTATCATGACTTTGGCAAACTTTCAAAAAGAGTGTGTTGGTCGAATTCCAAGAGCAAAGGTGCCAGCGCAAGCAAAACTAGACTTTCGAGACTTGATTCCATATCCGGTAAACGGCAGGTAGTCCTCCTCGTCTAATTTTCTCGCCCAGACATGAGCGAAAAATCTGCTTTCCATCCTCCATCCAGTTGTAAAGTCTCGCAAATCAGTATAAAGTGGCGCGCAAACGAGGCGTGGTCATGTTGGATGTTCTGACGCAGCAAATCCTCCGGACCGACATCTCCGGAATGCCGCTGGAGTGGATCGGTTACCAGGAGGCGGTTCGCCTGCACTATGCGGGGCAGGTCGCCTATGTCAGTGGCCAGGACATCTTGCGTGTGCGCGGCGGATACAACGCCATTACCGGGCGACGCACCATCCTCACTCTCAACTCCATTGTCTCGACCTACGGCAACAACCACATGCTGCGGGACACCTATACACCGCCGCTGAACAATCCGACCCTGTTCAAGCGCGATGCTTGGCTGTGCATGTATTGCGGCGATTCGTTCGAGCGCCGCGAACTGTCGCGCGACCATGTCCGTCCCCTGAGCCTGGGGGGCATGGACGAATGGAACAACGTGGTGACCGCCTGCAAGCGGTGCAACAACCAGAAGGCCGGGCGGACCCCGGAGGAAGCCGGGATGCAGCTGCTCGCGATTCCTTTCGTGCCGACCCATGCCGAGTACATCTATCTTCAGGGCCGCCGGGTACTGGCGGACCAGATGGAATTCCTGCGCGCCCACTTCCCCCGCACCAGCCCCTTGCGCGAGCGGCTCGCGAAGTGACGGAATCGCCGGGATCCCGTACCGGGGTCCTGATCTCCAACCTCGGAACCCCTGACGAACCCACCCCACGGGCGGTTCGCCGCTATCTGGCGGAGTTTTTGTCGGACCGCCGCGTGATCGCGCTGTCCCCGCTGCTCTGGCAACCCATCCTGCACGGCCTCGTCCTGCGCATCCGTCCCCGTCGCAGTGCCCGGCTGTACCAGAAGATCTGGATGAAGGAGGGCTCGCCGTTGCTGGTGTACAGCCAGCGCCAGCGTGATGCATTGCAGGAAGAACTGGACCGGCGCGGGCACGCGGTGCGGGTCGCTCTGGGAATGCGCTACGGCCGACCCTCCATCGCGCAGGCGCTCGACGAATTGGAGGGGATCGACATCTTGGTTGTCCTCCCTCTCTATCCGCAATTCTCAAATGCCACGACAACCTCCACGCGCGATGCCCTGACCCGCGCCCTCAAGCGTCGGGATGAACAACCCGCAGTCCAGTTCATCGACCACTACGCGAACGACCCTGCCTACCTCGACGCCTGTGCCGCTCGGATTCGCGACTTCCGGGAGCAGCACGGTGCCAGCGAACAACTGGTTCTGTCCTTCCACGGCCTCCCGAAGGAATCCATCGAACAAGGCGACCCCTATGCGCAGCAGTGCCGTGAAACCGTCCACGGAATCACCCAGGCACTGGGTCTGCGGGAAGATCAATGGCATATGACTTTCCAGTCGCGGTTCGGCCCCAAGGAATGGCTGACCCCCTACACCGACGAGACGCTGCGCGAACTGCCCGACGCCGGGATCCGCTCGGTCGACGTGTTCTGTCCCGGCTTCTCTGCCGACTGCCTGGAAACCCTGGAGGAGATCGAACAGGAAAACCAGGCCGTGTTCCGGGCGGCAGGCGGACAGACTTTCCGGTATATTCCCGCTCTCAACGACTACCCCGGCTACATTCGCGCCCTGGCGGGCCTGATCGAGCACCACACGTCCTGACCCATGCCGATTTTCGCGTTTTTCGTCCTGTTCTTCTTCCTGGAACTTTTCCTGATGGTGATGACGGCCATTGAGTACAACTGGGGCTGGGGAGTGTTCTGGTTCGAAGTCGCGACTGCACTGCTCGGCATCGCGCTGATCCGGCACAACCAGGAATTGACGATGCGCGAGATGTTCCAGCAGACGGCCGGGCACGGGCGGCCCAATTTGAGCCTTACTTTGCTCAAGAGCGCCCGCGTCACGATCGGGGGGATACTGCTGATCCTGCCCGGATTCATCACCGACAGCATCGGCGCTGCCTTGTTGATCCTGCCCGGGCTCCACTCGTTTCTTCTCGGGCTGCTCAAATCTGCCACACCACGCTCTCCGCAGAAACCACCCAAGCCAGAGGCGCCCGGCCGCATTATCGAGGGGGAGGTCGAAGACACTCGGGACAATCCCGAAAACCGATAACCTAGAATTGTTAATCGTGTGATGGCGACTCCTAAAAATTCTCTAGCATGAATTTCCCTCTCTCCGGCACACCGGCGGCCCTTCTTGCTCTCGGCTTCACCCTGCTCACCATGCCTGGCGTGCAGGCGGAAGAGGAAGAAGACCCGAAAAAAGTGGAAACTTTCACAATCACCGGCTCGCGCATTCAGTCTGCAGAACCTGTCGCGTCCTCGCCCATCACCCAGGTCGGGCCGGACGAGATCCTGCTCCAAGGCACGGCTCGGGTCGAGGACGTCCTGCGCTCATATCCGCAGGTGTACGTCGCCCAAGGGTCCGGAGAATCGAACGGCGCCACCGGCACCGCGACCGTGGAACTGCGTTCCCTGGGCACCCAGCGCACCCTGGTGCTGCTCAACGGCCGCCGCATGCCGGCCGGATCGGCGCGGGGCGGCACTGCGCCGGACATCAACCAGATTCCCGGCGCCCTCATCGAACGGGTGGACATCTTCACGGGGGGCGCCTCCGCCATCTACGGCTCCGACGCCATCGCGGGCGTGATCAACTTCATCCTGATGGACGACTTCGAGGGGCTGCGCACGGATTTCCAGTACAGCGAATACCAGCACCACAACGACAACGACCGATGGCGGGAACTCGTCACTGCGGCCGGCTACCCGGTAGCCAAAGGCTACAAGAGCGACGGCGACATCGCCCGGGTTTCCCTAATCGGCGGGTTTAATTTCGCCGACGACCGTGGCAACATCACCGCTTACGCGACCTACCGCGACATCGAGCCGGTCCTACAGGGCTCCCGGGACTACAGCTCCTGTGCGCTGGACGCCAGCGTCACCCGGTGCGTGGGGTCGTCCACCATCCCGCAGGGGCGTTTCACCGATTTCGGGCTGGCGGACCCGACCGCCCAGCTGACCCTGCCCGGTGGAGCGGAAAACCCGTTTGTCGGCGGGCCTCCTTTCGACTACATCGTCGAAGGGCACGACTTCGTGGACCGGGACGGCATCACCTACAACTACGGCCCGACAAACTACTTCCAGCGCCGCGACGAACGCTACACCTTCGGGGCATTCGCCCACTACGACCTCGACGACCAGACGGAAGCCTATGCCGAATTCATGTACATGCACGACCGTACGACGGCGCAGATCGCCCCTTCCGGGAATTTCTTCCGGACCAGCACGCTGAACTGCAACCATCCGTTCCTGTCGGAGGAACAGCGCGCGAAACTCTCCTGCCTCGACGAAAACGGTAACGTGATTGCCAACGGGAAGCAGGTGGTCCTGATCGGCCGCCGGAACGTGGAAGGCGGCCCGAGGCAAGGCAAGCTGACCCACGCCAGCTACCGCGGGGTTTTAGGCCTCCGCGGCGACCTCGACGAGACTTGGGACTACGATGCATTCGCCCAGTACGCGAGAGTGGAAATGCGGGACAACTACCGGAACGATTTGTCGGTGACCCGGATCAAGCGGGCCCTCGACGCGGTGATGCACAACGGCGACGTCGTCTGCCGGTCCGCCCTCCCCGATGAGAACGGGGTCGTCGAGGACCCGGGCTGCGTCCCTTGGAACATCTTCGAGGAAGGCGCCGTAACTTCGGAGATGTCCGACTACCTGACCCTGCCCTTGTTCGCCAAGGGGACGACCGACCAACTCGTAGTATCCGCCGCATTTTCTGGTGACCTTGCGGACTACGGCGTCAAGTTGCCCCTTGCCTCCCGCAGTCCCAGCATCGTGCTCGGCAGCGAATTCCGAAAGGAGAGCCTAGACTACGACCCGGACGAGAACTATCGATCGGGCGACGGCGCCGGCCAGGGCGGCACGGTTTCGGCCCTCAGCGGCCACTATCACGTGACCGAACTTTTCGCAGAAGCCCACATCCCCCTGGTCGAGGATGCGGAATACGTGCAGGAGCTGGTGCTCGACGCGGCCTACCGGTATTCGGACTACGACTACGGGCAGTACATCGACACCTGGGCGTTCCGCCTCGGCTGGACGATCAACCCGGTCATCCATATTCGCGGCAGCGTCCAGCGTGCCGTGCGGGCTCCCTCCGTGCAGGAACTGTTCCTGCCGCAAAGACTCGGACTGTTCGAAATGGGGTTTGACCCCTGCGCTGGCCGAAAGGTGGGCCTGGACGGCGAAGTCACCAGTGCCTACGGCGCGACGTTCGAGGAATGCGCGCGCACCGGCGTGACCGCCGCCCAATGGGGCAAGATCCAGGATTCGCCGGCCAATCAGTACAACGCGAAAGTGGGCGGCAACCCCGGCCTGTCCCCGGAAGAGGCCAAGACCTGGACTGCGGGAATCGTTTTTACGCCCGAGTTTGCCGATGGACTGACACTCGCCGTGGATTACTACAAGGTCGAGATCGAAGGGGGGATCAGCACCCTCTCCCCGAAATTCATCCTCTTGCAATGCCTTCTCGAGGACGGCAACCATTCCCTCTGCGAAAGGATTATTCGCGGCGCTGCCGGAGACCTGTGGATCGGCTCCAATTCCGACGGCGAGAGATGCACGGATCCGGGGGTGGACCCGTCCAACTGCCTGAGCGGCCACGTGGCTTTGGTGACCGACAACCTGGCCATCGAGCGAGCCAACGGCGTGGACGTCTCCTTGGACCTGACCCTGGACCTCGGCACGCAAGGTGATCTGAATTTCAATAACGTCCTCACGCACATCAACGCCCTAAGGCTCCAGGCCGTAGACGGTGCGCCGACCCGCCGCTGCGACGGAACCCGGTACTGTGGCCCGGATCCGGACCTGCAAAACCGGTTGCGCGTCATCTGGGATACCCCGTGGGACATTACCGCCAGCGTCCTGTGGCGTTATCTCAGCGCGGTTGAAGGCACTGGCGGACGGTTCAGCGTCGACATTCCGAAAATGAATTATGTCGACCTGGCCGCCACCTGGAAGATTACGGGCAGCGCGAAAATCTACGCGGGCATCAACAACCTGACGGATCGGGAACCTCCTAATGTCGGGACTTCTGCAGGCAGCAACGGCAACACCTATCCCGGCCTGTACGACGCGCTGGGCCGCTACCTGTTCATGGGCGCCAGCATGGAGTTCTGAGCCTTTCGAACATTGACGAAGAAATTCCGACCCCACCTGCTCCTGGCAAGCGCGACATTCGGGCTGGCCGCAATCGCGGTGCCCCAGGCACAGGCACAGGATGACGCCAAGGGTGTCGAGGAAATCACGGTCACCGGCTCACGCATCCAAAGGGACGACCTGATCGGCTCCAGCCCCATCACCCAGATCCAGGCGGAAGAAATCGAATTCCAGGGCGCGGTCCGGGTCGAGGACATGCTGCGCTCATACCCCCAGGTGTATGCCTCGCAAAGCGCGGGGCAGTCGAACAGTTCCACCGGTACCGCGACCGTGGACTTGCGCAGTCTGGGCACCGAACGCACGCTGGTGCTGGTCAACGGCCGCCGCCTGCCGGCCGGCTCGCCTCTTCTGAGCGGTATCGCGCCGGATATCAACCAGATTCCCGGTGCGCTGATCAAGCAGGTGGAAATTTTGACCGGAGGGGCTTCCGCCACCTACGGCTCCGATGCCGTGGCCGGCGTTGTCAACTTCCTACTGGTGGATGATTTCGAGGGCGTGCGTCTGGATGTCCAGTACAGTCAGTACAACCACGACAACGATGACCGCCGGTGGCAGCGGATTGTTACCGAGGCTGGTTACCCGGTCGCCAGCGGATACGAAACGGACGGGGAAATCTCCGAGTTTTCCCTGATTGCCGGCCTCGGCTCTCCTAACGGCCGTGGCAATCTCACGGCCTATGCGACCTATCGCGAAATCGATCCGGTCCTTCAGGGCGCACGAGATTACAGTTCCTGCGCGTTCAACGACGATCTCAGCGCGTGCCTGGGGTCCTCCACCATCCCGCAGGGAAGGTTCACCGACTTCCAGGAAACGAAAAGCCCATTCGACTATATCGTGCAAGGCGACCAATTCGTAGACCGCCAAGGCGTCACCTTCAACTACGGGCCGGCCAACTTTTTCCAGCGGCCCGACGAACGGTACACCTTCGGCGCCTTCGCCCATTACGACGTCAACGAACGAGCGGAAGCCTATGCCGAATTGATGTACATGAGCGACCGTTCCACGGCGCAGATCGCGCCTTCCGGGAATTTCTTCCACACCAATGAACTGAACTGCGGCCACCCATTCCTGTCGGAGCAGCAGTTCGAAGCCATCTGCGGATCCCGGGGCCTGACCCGGGAAGAGACGCAGGTCGTCTATATCGGCCGCCGCAACGTGGAAGGCGGGAACCGGATGCATGAGCTGCATCATGACAGCTACCGGGGCGTCCTCGGCCTGCGCGGGGATCTCGGCGATTTATGGCGCTATGACGCGTTCGTCCAGTACGCGAGAGTGGAAATGCGGAATACATACCACAATGACCTGTCCATCACCCGGATCAGGCGCGCACTGGACGCCGTGTACAGAGACCCGGACGATCCGAGCAGCGAAATTGTGTGCCGGTCCGCCCTGCCGGATGCCGACGGGATGGTGGAGGATCTGGACTGCGCGCCCTGGAATATCTTCGAGACCGGGGCGGCAACCCCGGAGATGGTCGGCTACCTGGCCAAGCCGCTGCAAGCCCGCGGCACGACCGAACAAATCGTGGCGTCCGCCTTCATCGCCGGCGATCTGGATAAACACGATATCCGGTCCCCACTCGCTGTCAATGCCGTCAGCGTCGTGCTGGGCGGCGAATACCGAAAGGAAATCCTCGACTTCAATCCCGACGAGGGATTCCGGACCGGCGACGGCTCCGGCCAAGGCGGCGCCACCCAACCCGTCAGCGGAAGCTACGACGTGGCCGAGGTTTTCGTGGAGGCCAGCATCCCCCTGATCGAAGGGAAAGAATACGCCGAGGAACTGCTGCTCGACACGGCCTACCGTTACTCCGACTACGACTACGACGAGACGACGCATACCTACGCGTTCCGCCTCGGCTGGCAGGTCGATTCGAACATCAGGGTCCGCAGCAGCTACCAGCGGGCGGTCCGGGGGCCGAACGTGCAGGAATTTTTCCTGCCGGAAAGATTCACCCTGTTCGAGATCGGGGGAGACCCCTGAGCGGGAGAGATCACGGACGGCAAGACCGAGCTGGGCTACACCCTCGAGCAATGCCAGCTGTCGGGCGTGACCGAAGAGCAATGGGGCAAGATTGAGCATTCCCCCGCCGCCCAGTACAACGCGCTACAGGGCGGTAACTCCGATCTGTCGCCGGAAGTCGCAAAAACCTGGTCGATCGGCATCGTGTTCACCCCCGAAGCAGTCGACGGCCTGTCTCTGATGGTGGACTACTACAACATCCAGATCGAGCAGGGCATCCGCTTCCCGGACCCCGAAGAGGTCATCAAGCAATGCCTCGCCGGCAATCAGCCCCTGTGCGAGCAGATCCACCGGGGCAGGAACGGCGATCTGTGGATCGGTTCCAACATCGAAACCAGCGGCCATGTGGTCTCGCCCAAGTCCAACCTGCCGGGCGAGGAAGTGGCTGGCTTGGATGTCGTAGTCGATTATGCCGTTGACATCGGGGTGTGGGGCGACCTGTCGTTTAACAATGTCCTGTCGTACATCGATTCCTGGGACCTGCAGGAACTTGAGGGCGCGCCGACGAAGAGTTGCGCCGGGAACTGGACCTGCGGCCCCCCGATCCCGGATTTCCAGAATCGGCTACGCGTGACCTGGAATTCTCCCTGGGACGTCGCGGCAAGCCTCATGTGGCGCCATATCAACCGGGTCGACGGCGACGGGGAGAGCCTGGTCGACCTGTGGAAGATGAATTACCTTGATCTGGCCGTCACCTGGCAGATCACGGACGACGCGAAGATTCGGTTCGGGGTCAACAACCTTCTGGACAAGTCCCCACCTGTCGCGGGCAACCCGGCAGGGCCGTCCCGGCTGGGGAACGGCAACGTCTTCCCCGGCACCTACGATGCCTTGGGGCGTTACCTGTTCATGGGCGCGAGCATGGAATTCTGATTCTTTCCGCAATCCGGTCGACGTCTGCCTGTGCGACACCCTGCTCTTTGGCGAGTTTTCGCCACTGCCTCAATGAGGCTTTTACCTGCTCGATCATGTCATTGATTCGGGGACGGGGCAGTTCCCCCTCCAAACCCAGCCGGATCAGGTGCTCGATGCTCGGATTCTTTCCCTCACCCATGACCGTAGTGCTTTGTTCCCCACCCGGACCGGAAGCGAAGGTCAAGTCGTAAGCCGGAGCAAACGTCCAATCCCCCTCCGCATCCATCAGGAAACTAAAATTCTTGGAATGATCATCCTGATTGTGGGCCAAGACGTTGAACACGGCCAAGCGGAATATTTTTTCTGTTTCCCTAATATCATGCGTCAACGCCATTGTCAGCGCCATCAAGTTCTTGTAATCCAGTGACGGCACCCTGGGATCAGCATGCAGCAAGCCGCAGGCACTATGCACGTGAAGGCGGTAGCCGCCACGACGATCAAACCGCTTCGTTGCGAAGTAGCCCGCTCCTTTTTGCGCCGGAAACAGGTGAACATCGGTCATATCCAAGCCCGCGTCCTTGGCCATCAAAGCATAGACGTACTCAACGGCCCCGGCGCTCAATCCATCGCCATGGTTAGGGAATTTCACCAGCCACGGCTCGAAACCCTCCGGCAGTGAATGCCTGCCGTGAATTGCAACCCGACGATCCGCATCCAGCCCGATCATCGCCTTGGGCCGCGCGCCTGCCGAAGAACCGTTCAGGGCCAGCAGTTCTTCCAGAACCTCTTCTGCCTCACCGTCCAGCACCTCCTGCGCGTGTGCGGCAAGCTGGTCTAAGTCGATATCACGCAGCGCGCCGTCACCAAAGTCAGGTTCATAGACCAAAGCGCCCATGCCGGTTCTTCCTACATGTGCCAACCGGTCCAACGGGGTCATCTCTCCAGGAAAGACTCCACGCGACATCATCATGCGGTCGAGCAGCAGACGCCCCCAACCGTCCGGCAGGCTGTCGTTGAACACGCCAGGCAAGCCATCAAATAAAAAGCGATCGAAAGTTTGCACACCGGGACGGAGTGGCAGGTTGAACGGTGAGATTTCCAAGCCTGCGTCCAGAAAGGCCGGATCGTATTCGAAATAGATGCGGCCCTCGCGAAACGCGAGTCTCCCCAAAGGCAGGACTGTCTCCGTCAACTCGAGGCCGACCTTGATCTGGTTAATGGGCGAATTCATGTGCGCCATCCCCGTTGAGGCGTCTTCTTTCTGGCCTCTTTCAATACCTCGTCAATGGAGGAAAACTCGGCCTGCTCCGGCTTTACCGCTTCAACCACGCGTTCCAAGCCCCCGAGGACCATCAGCAGCTTGAGAAAGGACTCCAGAGAAATCGCTCCCTTCTGCTCGAATTTGCGCAATGTGGCTAGTTTCACTCCGGAGCGATAGGCCAAACCCTGTTGCGTCAGCCCTATGGCCAAACGTCTCGCTTTGACATGCTGCGAAAGTTCCCGTCGCGCTTCTGACAGGGTAATTAGATATTTCATATAGAGTAGTTAGCGTAAATATTTACACATAACTACTATTATAATAGTAATAAATTTAAAATCAACCGGTGCGGTCGGCCCGGGGCATCTCAGTAATCCGTCATCCGCTCCATCAGGTAGCACAGGCAGTCCTGTTCCACAATCTTCTCCCGCGTGGTCAGCATCGACAGGAAAAACGGCTGCCGCACCATCAACTGCCGCCCCCGGTTCTCGAAGTACATATCGAAGACATCCTTCCCCTGCTCGTCCTCGACTCGCAGGCGAGGGTGGACTCCTTCTCCCCATTCTCCGACAGCCGTTCCCTCGGCTAACTCCTGGAAGTTGCATTCCACCAGTGCCTCCGGCATGTAGAAATCAACGTCCCGGCGCTGGAAACTGAACGACAGGCCCTCGGGAATTCGGACCCGAGCCCGGGTGTGGAACAACTCCAGTTCGTCCGCGCTCGGCCGGTGGTCCGGAATGGACTCCTCGAACAACCGCTGCTCCAGGTATGCCTTGGCATGGACAATGCCTTCCGGGCTCTCCGGCAGGCCGCATTCGATGGTCACGGACGGGCACAGTTCGCTGAATGCCATGGACTGCATCCCAAGCAGTGCGCGGAAATACACCGCGGTCCTGGAGAACCTCTGCGCGAGGTACAACGAGCGGCCGTCCAGCCAGTTGACGCAGGCATAGTGGGGATTCGGGCCGGTCGTGTTGTGCACGTCGATGCTGGCGATCGGGCTACGGCGGTGCATCTCCTCGACGACCTGCCTCGCCATCTGGTGCTCCGGACTATCGCCGCCATCCCAGATCCGGTTGTAATCCGGCTGGTCATCGAGACGGCGCAAGCCGAGACGGGCCGCCTTGACATTGCCGATCAGGACGGACAGCGAACGCGGCAGGCGCGCTTCGGAGAAATCCCTGAGTACCCCGCGCACCGCCTCCCAGCCCGCGATTTCGTTTCCGTGGAGCAAGACCGACAGGAACAGCGGGTCGGGCTGCTCCCCGGGAAGATGCAGCAGAGTCGGCCCGCCGAGGACTTCTTCCAGACCTTCGGCCGGGCAGTCCGCCAGCCCCGGCGGCAAATGGTCCAGGACGTTCAGCATGACTCGCTCACAGCGGCCATTCGTGTACCGGCACTCCACTCTGCTGACGCGTCAGGTAGGTGCCGACCAGGGATTGCATGTTGCCGTCGTGAGAGTAACGCCAGGCGCGCATCCAGCGCGCACCGGTCCGCCTTTTCTCCACACGCGCCTCGATGATGTCGAGGTAGCGGTCTGATTCGGATTCGTCGAGGCCGCTGGCTTTCAGTCCCCGGCGCGCCATCGGCAGCAAGGTCTCCAGGATCAGCTCCGAAATCGGGCGCTCGGCGCCGTCACCCCAGACAACCTTGGCGTCGAGACCGGTGCAGGCCGCCCGGTAGAAGTTATCCCGCGCGGTCACGAACGGAATGTCCAAAACGGCTCCCTCTCCCCCCTCCAGGGCTGCCATCATTGCGCCGACCCAAAACGCGACGTTCGCGATCATGTCGATCCCGGTCGGTCCCGAAGGCATGACCCGGTGTTCGATGCGCAGGTGTGGCACCCCGTCCTCGCTTCCGATCAGCGGGCGGTTCCAGCGCCAGATCGTGCCGTTATGAAGCTTCAAGTGCATGAACTGCTCATCCTCTGACTTGAAAGGCTGCGGCAGGATGACCGGGAAAACGTTCAGGTTTTCCTCGAAGAATTCGAACAACGACTCGTGCGCGCAATCGCTGCCGCAGCCGACTCTCCCGATGCGCTGGTGAGCTTGGCCGGCAAACGTGGACAGGCTGACCGACTGCTCGAACAGCGGCACCCGGGTCTCGTCCCACAGATCCCTCCCGAACAGGAATGGCGCGTTGCAGGACATGGCGACCGTGGCCGCGGACAAAGCCATTGAAGCGTTGTAGGCGGCGACCGTGCGCGATTGGGGGACCTGCAGGTGAACCTGGAACGAGGTGCAGGCGGATTCCAGCATGACATCCTCGTGCAGACTGAACAAGTGATCACGCCCACGGATGTCGATTTGCAACGGGCGATTCTTGCGCAGGTCCATGACGCGCTCGTTGAGCGCCCGGTAGCGCTTCAGTTGGCTCATGCTGTCGACCGTCAGGTCACTCTCCTGCACGGTCGGCAGGATGCCGATCATGCCGAGCCGCATGTCCATGGACTCCGCCACTTCCGTCGCCCGCGTCCAAGACTCATCCAACTGCTGGTGGAGAAGGGACAGCATGCCGGATCCCACCTGGGTGTGCGGCGTATTGAATTCGATGTTGAACCGCGACAGTTCCGGCAGGCAGAGCGGGTCGTTGTACCGCTCCAGGTAAGCGTCGTTGTGCGGCAGTGGATGGCAGTCCAGGTCGATCAGCCAGGATTCCAGCTCGAATCCGACCTGATAGGCCTGGTCGTCGAAGCGCCGGTCCCGGAACCAGCGGCCGAGCAGTTCGGTTTCGCGCTCCAGCGCCCGCCGAAAACGCTTCGCGTCGGACTCGCTGAACTGGTCCGTGCGGATCTCGTCACCCATTCCGCTCTCCCAAAACCTTGGCCAGCACCTTTGCGTTGCGCCGATTGTTGTAGAACTTCCGCCGCGCAACCGGCAGAGACCGGGGCGAGGAGGGCCGGAACCCTTGCTCCCGGAACCAGTGCATGGCCTGCGTGGTCAGGGCATAAATCTGCTGAAAACCGTTCTCGGACGCGCGAGTCTCCGCATCGTCCAGCAAAGCGTGGCCGAACCCCTGACCCTGATATTCCGGATGAACTGCAAGGCAGATCAATTCTGCGTGAGTTTCGCTGAGTGGGTGCAGGCACGCGCAGGCCACGATCAGCCCGTCCAGTTCGATCACGCGGAAATTGTGGATGCGCAACTCCAGTTCCTCCCGGGTCCGCTCCGCCAAAGCGCCCTGGTCGATCAGCGGCGCCAGCAAACCCACGATGCCGCCGATGTCCGGGATTTCCGCCTGCCGGGGCGCATAGGCTTTGGTGCGCGTGACCATGAGCCCGGCACCAGCCCGGGTGAACAGTTCCTGCAGCAACACGCCATCGCGACGCGCATCCAGAAGGTGGATACGGCCCACCGAAGACAGGCTGGCATCCACGGCACCCTGCAGCATCTGCCGCTGGACGGGGCTGAGCCTGCGCCGGCGGATCAGTGCCAGCGCCTCACCCGAAGTCAACTGTCGGAGCAGACCGCGGCGGGCGCGCAGGGCCGGTTCTGCATGCAGATAGATCAACTTGTCCGCAGAGATGGACTGGGCCACCGTGCAGGCCAACGCTGCGGCATTGAGATTGAACGTCTCGCCAGTCGCCGAATAGCCCAGCGGCGGAATCAGGACGATCGCATCCTGCTGCAGCAAGTCTTCGATGGCATTTGCGGCGACCCGCCGCACTTCTCCCGTCTGTTCGAAGTCCACACCGTCATGCACCCCGCGAGGCCGGGCGGACACCAGGTTGCCGGTCAGGACGCGCAGCCGCATGCCGGCCATCGGCGTGTTCATCAGTCCCCGGGACAGGCGCGCCTGGATTTCGGACTGCAGGGCCCCCACGGCTTCCAGCACCGCGGGCATGTCCGCAGTTCGGGTAATCCGGCAATCGGCATGGAAATCCGAACCCAGGAGCCTCCGGTCGATCCGGCACCGCGCGCCGAATACGAGCACAAGACGAATCCCCAGGGCCTGCAACTGCGCGATGTCCTGCAGCAACGTATCTTCCCCGGGCTGTTCCAGCACCGCGCTGTCCAGGCACAGGACGAACGTGCGGCCCCGGTGGGCATATACATAGGGCGCGATATCGCGAAACCCTTTCAGGTTGAATGACTCCAAGGTGTTTCCGTGCGCGGCGGCGGCAAAATCTCCTGTATTATTGTAAGAGACGACCATCATGCCGACCGCCCTCACCCGCCTGCACCCCCCGGATACTTCACCCCATCCGTTGTCCGGCCTGTGTCTTGAACACCGCCTCGTCGAACGGGCGGAGGCAGGCCAGCCGTACATCTACAGCAGTTTCATCATGAGCCTGAACGGGGCCATCGCAATCGACGACGGACAAGGCAACTGGACACACCCCGCGACCCTGACCGACCCGCGCGACCTCAGACTCCTGTGCGAACTCATGGCCCAGGCCGACTGCCTGATCACCAGTGCCGGCTACCTGCGCGACCTGGAACGCGGCAGCCTCGGCAACCTGCTGCAGCTGCCTAAAACGCCGGAATTCCAGGATCTGTCCGACTACCGTGCGCGCCACCACGACACTTCTTTCCCCACCGTGCTGGTGGTCAGCCGAAGCCTGGACTTCCAGGTTCCGGGATCGATAGAAGAACACCGCCAGACCCTGCGCGTCCTGGCCCCGGAAAACGCTCCGGAGCGGCGAGTCGCCGAACTGCGCGACCAGGGAGTCGACGTGGTTCTCAGCGAGGATACGGACTGGGTCGGGAGCGAGGCCGTAATCGCCAACCTGAAGGAACTCGGCGCACGGACGGCATATCTTTTCTGCGGCCCCCAGATGAACGGGATCCTGATGAAGTCCGGCCAGGTCAGGCGTCTGTACCTGACGTGGCTGCACCGGCTGCAGGGCGGACACCCGGCATTGACGGTCGGATCGTTCCTGCCGGCCTCGCAGTCTTCCTCCCTGGAACTCGTGGAACTGTTCCAGGCGGAGGCCGAAGGGGATCTTCCAGGGTTTTGGTTCGGCTATTTCGATGCGTGAGGGCTGACCGAAAGCCTTCGGTCAACTGGGGAATTACGTACGAAAGTTGGCAGAGGATTCCCTGCCGACTTTCGCCATTTTTTGACGCTTCTCAGGCCGACTGTGGCAGGATGCCCTACCGGTGTCGCCACCTCCACGTCCAGCAGCCCCATTCCCGAAGGCCAAGATATTCAATGCGGCGTTCACGTCCGCATCGTCTGCGTGCCCGCATTCGGTGCACTTGAAGTCTATTCCCTTTCTATTCTTCCTGTCGACATGTCCGCACTGGTGGCAGGTCTGGCTGGTGTACGCTGGGGGCACCTTGCGGGTCTCCATCTTGTAGTCTAGGCACAGTTCCAGCGTGCCCCATGCGCTGGCCAGAATTTGGCGACTCAATTTCGACTTCGCTGAGACATGCTTACCCGGTTTCTCTTTCGTCCCTTTGGCGGATTTCGTCATGCCACGGGTATTGAGTGCCTCGATGTAGGCTAGGTCATACTCTGACGCAATGCTCTTGCTGGTGTGGTGCGCCCAGTTGAGTCGGGCGAAGCGTTCAGACCGGAACGCCTTCTGCAACCGCACCTTCGTCACCTTCCTGCGATTGCTTCCTTTCACCTGTCGAGCCAATTTGCGCTGGTATCGCTTGCGACGGGCGATCTTCTTCTCAAGGTCGGGCCCAGAGTGCTTCGTTCCATCGGAGAGTACCGCCCAACGGCCACTGGACACGTTCCGGTCGATGCCCACTTCTCTTATCGTGTGCGGAAGTGACGCCTGCGCTTCCACTTCATAGCTCAGATAGGCGTACCAATGGCCGCACTCGTGGCGGACCCGGCCGGACTTGAACTCGCCGTCCGGGTATGGATTGTTGCCGACGAGCTTCATCCAGCCAATCTTCTGAACGTACAGGCTGTCGTCCGACACTTTCGCGGATTGATAGTCAATCGGGAAAGACGGCTCGGTGGTGTATCGGCCGTGGAATTTCGGGAGTTGCCGGTTCAGTTTCCCACCTGCCTCGCGGTCCTTGAAGTATTCCCGGTAGGCTGTCTCGATGGACTTCAGGGAGATTCGGACCACCTTGGACGGATAGTCCTGCAACCACTTCGTCGTGCCGTCATCCCTGCGCATGATGGTGAATACATGGCACAGGGAATAGTGCCGGAAGTCCGGCTTGATGCCGAACTCGTATTCATCCTTGAGTTTCCCCACCATGTGGTTCCAGACGAACCGGCAGGCTCCGGCGGTGCCATGGAGCAGCTGGTGTTTCCGACTGGAACCGGGATGCAGACGGTAGCGGACGGTGCGGTGGACTTTCATAGGAAGATTGTTATCGGGAAAAGCCATTTGTCAACTTTCATGCATAATTCCCGTCAACTGTATTCCGGCACCTTGCTGAAATAATTTCGGATGCCGCTGCGCAAGGCCAGCGCAATCCGGCCCTGGTGCTTCGAGGAACGCAGGAGCTTCTCCTCGTGGACATTGGAGATAAAGCCCGTCTCCACCAGGATGGAGGGGATGTCGGGCGATTTCAGCACCGCGAATCCCGCCCGTTCGACCCGCTTGCTGTGCATCTTGCCGAGCCGCCCGAGCGAACCCACCATGTACTCGCCGGCATGCAGGCTGTATTCCTGTACAGCACCACGGGACATCGACAGCAACACGTCCTGCAGTTCAGGGTCCCGCCCTGATATCTCGACGCCCCCTTTCAGATCCGCCGCGTTCTCCCGATTGGCAAGCCACCGCGCGTGAGAACTGCTGGAACCTCTCGTGGAGACTGCGTAGACGGACGCACCGCGCGCGCTCCTTCTGCGCGCCGCGTCCGCATGTACCGAAACGAACAGGTCGGCTTCCTTGCTGCGTGCAATCTGAGTGCGACGATACAGGCGCAGGAAAACATCCCGGTTTCGCGTCAGATGCGGCCTGATCCGGGGATCCGCCTTGAGCAACTTGTGCAACTTTCTTGAGATCGACAGCACCACGTCCTTCTCGCGGGTGCCGCCCTTACCAACTGCGCCGGGATCCTTGCCGCCATGGCCGGGATCGATCATCACGACCAAGGGCCGCCTTCGGCTTATGGTCGACGGGGCCGATGTACGGCTGGAAGGTTTCTTCGAAGAGGCCGAAGGTTTTCGGCTGGATTTGGGCACGGCGAAGGACCCCAGAAAATCCACCACGACCCGGTCCCTTTTTCCGTCAGGGGTCAGCCACTTCTTGATCTCCGTAGGCACCAAACGCTTCAGATCCAGCACCAACCGCAGGGTTCCGTCCTTCGACACACTCGAACGCAGGTTCTTGACGATACCGTTGCGGTCAAAACGCGGAGACGAGGGAACAGATTTCGAAATGCCCGCCTGCTTGATGTCCAGAACGTAACGCGGCGGGTTTTTGATCGAAAATTTTCTTTCGATTTCGACCTTCCCGTCGAATTCGAACACGATCCGGTTGCGCTTTTCGTTCACGCTCTGGCGCAAAGCCACCAGCCGCCTCGCCGCCAGCACGGCGGTCGGGAAACCCCATGGCAGGAATGCCAGGAGGCTCAGAAATCTTCGGCGATTCAACATGGCCCTTAATTATGTTGGAGTCGGGATATTTGGCAATACCCCCCACTCCATCTGCTCCAGCAAACCTTGCCCGCGTTCGCTCGCGGCATCTATTTCAAGCTGCCGTGCCGACTCCAAGTCTCCGTGGCGGAGATGCAGGCGCACATCCGATCGGGAATCGATTTCGGGCCATCGCTCCGGCCATTCCACCAGCATCACCGCATCGCCGTCCAGAAGCTCCCGGACTCCCAGCACCTCCAGTTCGAGCGGGTCCTGCAGACGATACAGGTCCACGTGCCAGACCTTCAGGCCGCCCGTCTCGTAGGGCTCCACCAAGGTGTAGGTGGGGCTCGGCACGATTCCGTCGTGGCCCAGAGCCCTCAGAAAGGCCCTGACCCAGGTCGTCTTGCCCGCACCGAGCGGGCCGCGAAGGGTGAACACGCACGGCGCATCCAGCGCCCGGGCCACCGCGGCGGCATGGGCCTCGGTCTGATCCTGCGTGTCGAGATCAAGCCGCATCCGTTGGATCCGATAGCGCCCGCAGATGAGGCAGAAGGTCGCTGGCCATCATGCCGTACATTCCCTGTCCGCAAATCAAATCTCCAGCCGCCGCATGCAGGCAGGCCCCGGCAAGAGCCGCGGGGCCAATGGCCTGGCCCTGACCGATCAGGGAAGCGATGACGCCGGTCAGCACATCGCCCATCCCGGCCGTCGCCATGCCGGGATTGCCCCCGGCACAGACGCCAACCCTTCCATCGGCATCCGCAACGAGCGTGCCGCACCCCTTGAGGACAACGACCCCTCCGTAGGTTTCCCGGATGCGCCCGACCGCCGAGAACCGGTCCTTCTGGATTTCCGCGGTCGTCGTGCCGAGCAATGCCGCCGCTTCTCCCGGATGCGGGGTCAGGACCCAATCCCCGGATGAATTCTCGCGGGGGTCGGCAGCCAGCAGACGGAGCGCATCCGCATCCATCACCCGCGGGCCGGGCATCTCAAGGACCGCCCCGAGCATGTCCTGCGCCCAGGCATCCTGTCCAAGCCCGGGTCCGACGGCAATGACGGAAGCCATCCCCGCCAATTCACGGAGAACCCGCCGGTCCGCCACTGCGTGGCACATCAGCTCCGGCACCGGGGAACGCGTCCCCGAGGCACCCGGCGGCTGGGCGAGGCTGACCAGGCCGCTGCCGCAGCGCAGGGCGGCAATGCCACACAATTCGGCCGCGCCCTGATAACCGGCGCGCCCACCGATCACCAGCACATGTCCGTATTCGTTTTTGTGCGAATTACTCCGACGCCGGGGCAATTCCCGGCGGATCTCCGCCCAATCGCACAATGTCACCGACGAAGCATCGCCAGGCTCCACGCCCAGGTCGTCGTAACTCACCCGACCTGCACAATCCGGCCCGTCCGCGGTATACAGGCCGCGCTTGCGCGCGATGAACGTCACCGTGTGATCGGCCCTCACGGTGTGTGGATCCGCCACCCCGGTATCCGCATCCAGGCCGGATGGAATGTCCACGGAAACAACCCCTGCATCCGACTGGTTGATGCAGTCTACGGCCTCCGCCCAGTCACCCTCGACCGGGCGGGACAGGCCGGTGCCCAGCAGCGCATCCACGACCAGGTCCTCGTCAATCGGAGCCGCCTCTGCAAACGATTGCATGGGAATCCCGGCACGCACCGCTTCCCCGTAGGCGGCCCCGGCATCGCCTTTCAGGGACTGTCCCGAAGCCAGCTGCACAATGCGCACGGATTTTCCGAAATCCTTCATTCGGCAGGCCACGAGGTAGCCGTCGCCGGCATTGTTGCCGACCCCGGCATAGATCACGATGCGGTCGATCTCCGGGTATTCCTTCTGAATCAGCCGGCAGACCGCCTCTGCGGCACGCGCCATGAGCTCCAGGCCGGGGATGTCCTGGCGTTCAATGGCGTCCCGGTCAATCGCGCGGGTTTGCTCCGCCGTGTACAGCGATCGCGTCACGCCGCGGACCCCCAACCGCCCGCTCCCGGCGTCTCGATCACCAGCCGGTCACCCTCGGCAGCCGAGCGTTGGCATTTTCCGGGAAGATCCTCCCCGTTGAGACAGTTGCGTCCCGCCTGTCCATCCGTGCCTCCGGCGGCACCCGGCGGTGCCCGGCGACGGCGTTCCGCCAGCAAGCTGAACCGGGCCGGAGCACGGAACTCGTATTCCCGAATCACCCCCTCTCCACCCGGATGCCGGCCCTGCCCGCCGGAACCACGGCGCAGCGCATAGCGACGCACCTGCATCGGGTACACCTGTTCCATCACTTCCACCGGCGTGTTCAGGGTGTTCGTCATGTGCGAATGGCGGGCCGACAGCCCCGGGCCTCCGGCATGGGCACCCATTCCCCCCGCCAAGGTCTCGTAGTAGGCCCAGGATGCCTTGCCGTCCTGACCCACGGCAAAGTTGTTCATGGTGCCCTGGCTCGCCGCCGGAATGCGTTCCGGAAGAGCCTGTCGCAATGCCGCAAGGATCAGGTCCACCACGCGCATGGAGGTCTCGACGTTCCCGGCCGCCACCGCCGCAGGCGATTGCGCGTTGAGCAGGCATCCCTCGGGGGCATGCAGTTCAATGGCGTCGAAACACCCGGCACATGCCGGGGTGTAGGCCGGCATCAGGCAGCGAAATGCGTAATAGACGCCCGCGGCCGTCACCGAGATCGGGCAGTTGATCGGGCCCTCCACCTGTGCGTCGGTGCCCTCGAAATCGACCCGGACCCGGCCATCCTGCACCTGGAGGCGAACCTGCAGGCGGATATCTTCGTGGCCCAGACCGTCGTCCTCCATCATTTCGGCCGCTTCGTAGATCCCGTCCGAAATGGCCTTCAGGGCATTGCGTGCAATGGTTCGTCCGTAATCGTTCAGCGCGTTCAAGGCCCGGGCATAAGCCTCCGTCCCCATCTCCTCGACCTGCTCCCGAAGGCGCGCGCAACCCCGGTCATTGACATGCACTTGAGCCAAAAGGTCTCCGCGCATGTCCCGCGGCGCCCGGGTGGCACTTACGATGGCCTCGATTCTCGACTCGTCCAGCCGACCGCCCTGGCAGATCCGCTGCGGCGGCAGGATCAGGCCTTCCTCCTCCAGCCGTCGCGAGGTCGGCATGGAGCCCGGTGATTCAGCGCCCACGTCCGCATGATGCGCCCGGTTCACTGCAAAGCCCTGAAGTTCGCCATCCAGAAAGCACGGCGTGACCACGGTAATGTCGGGCAGGTGGGTGCCTCCGAGGAACGGATCGTTGAGCAGGACGGCGTCGCCATCGCTCCAGTCGAATTGATCCACCAGATCCTGCATGGCGTACGCCATGCTGCCCAGATGCACCGGGATGTGCGCCGCCTGCGCAACCAGCCGGCCTTCGCGGTCGAAAATCGCGCAGGAGAAATCCAAACGGTCCCGAATGTTGGGCGAGAACGCGGAACGGCGCAGGGTCGCGCCCATCTCCTCGCACAACGCTTCCATGCGGCTTGAAAATACGGCAAGTTCTACAGGGTCCATCTGGTTGCACCGGAATGAACTGCGCGGCAGTTTAACAAACCGGGGTCGCGCAGGCGCCAAAAAAACACGGCCTCGGGAGGATCGTCCCCGGATCTCGATTTGATACAATTTGTTTATTAGTGACGTCGCAGGAGACCTCCCAATGAAAAACCCCTTGACCTCCGTCAACGGCACCCTGATCTCCGGGTTGATCCTGGCGGTCGTCCTGGGCTGGCTGGTCGACATGAAGTTCGCCATCAATCTGCCTTCGCTGATTGTCTGGACGCATGTCTTCGTCGGCATCATATGGATCGGGTTGCTGTACTACTTCAACTTCGTCCAGATCCCTGCGGTGGCCGAGGCGGCCACAGACACCGATGGCCCGGGACCCGCGGCCATCAACAAGTACATCGCGCCGCGGGCACTGCTGTGGTTCCGCTGGGCTGCATTGCTGACCTGGTTGACCGGCGCGGCCGCGCTGGAGACCATGGGCATCGGTTTCGTCAACGCCTTTTCGCTCGCCACTCCGAACATCGGCATCGGCGTGTGGCTTGGTACTATAATGTTGCTCAACGTCTGGGGACTGATCTGGCCCAACCAGAAGAAAGTCCTCGGCATGGTCGAGGCCACCGACGAGGAGAAAGCGAAAGCCAAAAAAGTTGCCATGCTGGCATCACGGACCAACACGTTACTGTCGATTCCCATGTTGATGTCGATGGTAGCATTCGGCCACGGGGGGCTGGCTTTCTAGTACCTCGCACCACCCCCTGTTGAGGGCAAGGCGGCAGCTTCGAGCTGCCGTTTTGCCTTAAAGTTCATGCCTGACACCGATTCCGCCCTTCTTCCCACCTACGCCCGGCTCCCGGTACGCTTCGTGCGCGGGCAGGGGTGCCGGCTGTGGGACGAAAACGGCGACGAATACCTCGATGCGGTCGCCGGGATCGCCGTCTGCGCGCTGGGGCATTGCCATCCCGGCGTGACTGCCGTCCTGCGTGAACAGGCGGGCACCCTGGTCCACACCTCCAACCTCTATCAAGTCGGACCCCAGGAGGCCCTGGCCCGCCGGTTGACCGAAGCCTCCGGCATGGAACGCGCCTTCTTCTGCAATTCCGGCGCGGAAGCGAACGAGTGCGCGCTGAAGATCGCGCGGTTGCACGGCACCCGGAAAAACATCGCATCCCCGGAAGTCCTGGTGGTCGAGGGTGCATTCCACGGGCGCACCCTGATGGCGCTGAGCGCCTCCTCCGGCGCCCGGGTCCGCGAAGGATTCGCCCCCTACGCCGAAGGTTTCGTTCGGGTCGGCTTCAACGACCTGTCCATGATGCAGGCCGCTCTGGCCCAGCATCCAAACGCGGTGGCGGTGCTGATCGAGCCCATCCAGGGCGAGGGAGGCGTCCGCCCGGTCGACGACGACTATCTGGCCGGCCTGCGCAAGTTGTGCGATGCGCACGACGTGCTGCTGATCCTGGACGAGGTGCAGACCGGAATGGGTCGGACCGGACGGCTGTTCGCCTACCAGCACACCGACATCCTGCCGGATGCCGTGACGCTTGCCAAGGCACTTGGCAATGGCTATCCTATTGGTGCCTGCCTGACACGGGGAGCCGCCGCGACCGCCATGACGGCCGGGCAGCACGGCACGACGTTCGGAGGCAGCCATCTGGCCTGCCAGGTGGGACTTTCAGTGCTCGACGCCCTGGAGAAAGAACAACTTCTGGAACGCGCAGAAAAACTGGGGAACACCCTGATGGAACGCTTTCACACCGCGCTGGCGGAACTGCCCGGCATCGAATCCATCCGCGGCCGGGGCCTGATGATCGGCATCGAGTTGGGCGAGCCCGTTCCCGACCTGGTTACACGGGCGCTGCAGGCGCGCCTGCTGATCAACGTGACCCAGGAGCGGGTGGTACGGCTTCTGCCTCCCTTGGTGATGAGCGCCGAGGAGGCCGACCTGCTGTGCGAACGCCTGATTCCCATTCTGGCGGAGGCCGCGGGAGGCACGGCGTGAGCGTACAACACTTTCTGAGCCTGATGGACCTGAGCCCGGCGGCGCTCGACAGCATTCTCGAGCGGGCGGTGGAACTCAAGGAGATGCGCCAAAGCGGGACCGACTGGGGGCTGCTGGCCGGCAAGACTCTGGCCATGGTGTTCGACAAGAGTTCGACCCGGACCCGGGTGTCGTTCGAAGCGGGCATGGCCCAGCTCGGCGGCAGCGCGCTGTTCCTGTCCCCGGATGCCACGCAGCAGGGCCGCGGAGAACCCACCGAAGATGCAGCACGAGTGTTGTCCTCCATGGTCGACGCGATCATGGTGCGCACGTATGCGCACGAAACCTTGGAGAGTTACGCCCAAGCCTCGTCCGTACCGGTGATCAATGGCCTGACCGACCAGCTGCACCCCTGCCAGCTCCTGGCCGACCTGCTGACGTGGCGGGAACTGCGCGGCGACATTCGAGGCGCCCAGGTCGCGTTCGTGGGCGACGGCAACAACATGTGCCGCTCGTACGTCAATGCGGCCCGGCAATTCGACTTTTCCTTGCGCATCGCCACCCCGGCCGGCTACACGCCCGGTGAAGAGTGGTTGAACTGTGCCCCGGACCAGGTTCAGTGGCATGAAGACCCGGGCGCCGCCGTGACCGACGCCCAGCTGGTCGTCACCGACGTCTGGGCCAGCATGGGCCAGGAAGACGAACACTCCGACCGATGTCAGGCGTTTGAACCTTATCAGGTCAATGCCGAACTGATGGCCCGGGCCGCCCCGGATGCCCTGTTCATGCACTGCCTCCCGGCCCACCGTGGCGAGGAAGTGACGGCCGAGGTCATCGACGGGCCTCAAAGCGTGGTGTGGCAGGAAGCGGAAAACCGGTTGCATGCGCAAAAGGCATTGCTGGAGTTTCTCCTGACCTGATTCCCGGGGTGGATCCGCGTCCCTGGCCATTCCGGTTGGGCGGGAGGCGAAGATCAGCCAAAACCGCACTCAGATTAAGGAAAGCTGGGGTTAGGTCTATCATGGGAAAGTCCAGACGCAAGCGCGAGGTGCCCAGTGGCGAAGAGTCTAGCCAAACACCGAGTCTATACTCGCTTATCCTTTTTTGATCTCCCTTCAGGCCGGACACTGCGCCGGTCTGTGCCTCTCGGGATGGTTGCAGGATTTTTGCTCTGTACGGCATCTACCCCGGTGCATGCCGAAGAGCATGAAGAGAACAGCGGGACGGAAGAGATTACTGTCACGGGCAGTTTCATCAAGCAGGACGCCAACGATGCCTCCATGCAGGTGGTCACGATGGACCGGGGGACGCTGGAACTCCAAGGCTCGCCCTCCATGGTCGACCTGTTCAAGAACCTGAGCGCGAGCCACGGCATCCTCGGCGAGAACAGCAGCTGGTACGGCACCGGCCAGAACCTGGCCGAATCCGTCTCCAATGTGAACCTTCGCGGGCTGGGCGCCTCGCGCACGCTGGTACTGATCAACGGACGCCGGCAGGTCTACGTCCCGGCGCGCCTGGTGAGCGGCCGCTTCGTGGATGTGAACACGATCCCCCAGGTGGCGATCGAGCGCATTGACGTTCTGAAGGAAGGTGCCGCAGCCATCTACGGCTCGGACGCCATGGGGGGCGTGGTCAACTTCCATACGCGCAAGGATTTCGATGGTTTCGAGTTGAGCACCTCGCATGATTCCTTCGAGAACGCGGGCGACAGCACAATTGCGGGCATCTGGGGCGTTGACGTCGGCGAAAACGCGCACCTGGTGGTCGCCGCGGAGCACTACCGGCGGCAGGAATTGCAGGCCGGGGAACGCGACTGGGGACTGCGGGAGTTCAATGGGCTGACCAACGGCTGGTCCAGCGTGGGCAACCCGGGAACCTACTATCAGTTGCAGGGCGACGGGGAGACGCGCGTTGACTCGGATCCGATGACGGATGGCACGCAAGTCGAGTGGTTCAACGATCCCCGATGCGAGGAATTCGGCGGATACGCGGAAACGTGGACCTGCCGGTTCCGCTACAGCCAGTTCGACAACCTGATCGAGAAACAGGACCACACCCGGATCTTCACGGAACTCAACGGTGAATTCGAGGACGGCATGATCTATCACCTGGAGGCGATGTACTCCGAGGCGGACATCCCCGAATGGCGCAATCTGCCGTCCTATCTCCCGGCCGCCTGGGCGAATGTCGACGAGGTCAACCTGATCGCGGAAGATCACCCCGCCTACGGCAGACTGGAGGAGCTCCTCGGCGAAAACATTGACGGCATGGGAAACGCCAGTCCCTACGGCTTCAGAGGTCGAACGGTCGGGCATTCAGGCCCTGCACGGTTCTTGAAGAGGGAATCGGAGACCTGGCGCCTGTCCGCATCGGTCAACGACGAAATCAGCCTGTTCGGCGACAACCTGTACGAATACGACCTCGGGTTCTCCTACTCGCATTCCGAAGGTACCGTGGGCCAACCCGCAGAATACATCACCCGGCGCTTCCTCGCGTACCGCGGCTTCGGCGGCCCGAACTGCGGCGTGGAGGCACTGCCGGACCGTACGAAGAAGGCTGGCCTGAAGCTCGGCGGCACCAGCGGCAAGAGCCCCGGAGTCGGAGACTGCATGTACTACAACCCTTACAGCGACGCGCTGCAGTACTCCGAACAACCCGGAGCCGAGTTCTCCACGCGCCCCAACCCCTATTACGACGAGACCCAAGCGAACAGCCGGGAGTTGCTCGACTGGATGGTTGGCAGCGAGGTGTCTCTGGACAGCAAAGCGGACTTGTACGTGTTCGACCTGACCCTGACCGGGGACGTGGACGAGGATATGGGCAGTTTTGCCGCCGGCTACCAGTTCCGCCGCTTTGAGGCCGAAGCGACCCCGAACCGGGTCGGCGATCTCAACATCAACCCGTGCCGGGTGAACAAGGACCAGGCTCCCAGCGCATCGGACGAGGAGTTGGATTGCGCCGAACAAAACAAGAACCTTGACGCCGACGGCAATCCCCGCAGCGACCCGATTGCCTTTACCGACGGACAGATCGGCACGTTCGGCCTCATTACCGGGAACTACCCCTATTCCACGCACCAGACGACCCATTCGTTCTTCGGCGAGTGGGCCTACGACGTCAGCGACACGATGAGCACGCAGCTTGCCGTTCACTACGAGGAGCACGACGAGTCCAGCACGTTCGACCCGAAGGCTGCCCTACTCTGGGATGTATCGGATTCGGTCACCCTGCGCGGGTCGGTACAGACGACCTTCCGCGCCCCCTCGGTGGACGACCTGAACGAGGATCCTTTCTACCGGCAGGAATGGGTCGACGGCGCCTACAAGCCGATCGAAGTGCGCGGAGACAAAGGCCTTGACCCCGAGGAAGCCCTGACCTACAACATCGGCATGTTCGCGGAGTTCGGCAGTGGAGTGAAGTTCACGCTGGACTACTGGAAATACATCTTCGACGACCCCATCACGGCAACCCCCCACGGCTCCCTCGTCTCGGCCTACGCAAACAACTGGTATACGGAGGATGCGGATGGTAACCACGTGTTTGATACGAACGCAAGCGCCTCACCCGTGGATGACCTCATCGTCTGTGCCGCAGGAACCGGGCATACCGCCCAGAACATCTGTCAGGTCGAAGCGATCCGCACGCGGATGATCAACGGCCCGACCATCCGCACGTCCGGGCTGGATTTCAATGTCAGCGGCCGCCACGACTCGCAAGAGGGCATTTTCTCATGGAGGCTGGGCGGCACCTATCTCCTGGAATATGACGTCGACGCCATGAATTTCAGAGGAATCCAGCTGAGGGATGAGATCGAAGCGGCCGGCTACTACAACAACCCCAACGACTTCGACATCCCGCCGTTGCCGCGATTGAAAGGGCACGGCTTCGCCAGTTACTCCTCGGGCGATTGGACCACCAGCGTCTACATGAACTACATCTCCGCCTACGACGATGAAAGGGCGGGCAGCCTTTATCCGGACATCGACAGTTTCGTCACCCTGGACATTGGCCTGCGCTGGGAACCGCCGGCCGGGAACACGACGCTCACACTCACGGTTCGCAACATCGCGGACGAGGATCCGCCACTCGTGGACTGGGAGGCGGCGCACGACAACCTGACCCATGATGTCAAGGGTCGCCGGTTCAAACTGGGCTTCAAATACAGCTTCGGTGGCTGATGCAGAAGGCTTCGCCCTGCCCTAACCCTAATCGGGGCTTGCGCGGAAAGATTGGCAGACTTCGGGGCAACCGGCGGCCGCGATCGTCGGGGATCTAGCCTACATTTACCGGGCATCGGTCATGGACTTCATGGCTTTGATTCGGTAGCGCGTGCTGCGGCCTCCTCCGGGCAGTTTTTCGATACAGCCCTTGGCCAGCAGATCGGCCAAGTGCCGCGTTGCCGTCGCCTTGCTGACCTTGGCGACCTTGCGGTATTGCGATGCGTTGATGCCGTGTTCAAACCCGCCTTCACCTCCGTCCAAAAGGCGGTTCAGGACTTTGGCCTGGGTTGAGGACAGGCCAGCCTGCCCGTATTGCTGCCAGAAACGTGCCTTGGCCAGGGTCTGGCCAACCTGATTCAGTGCGCCCTGTACCGCGACAATCAGGGTTTTCAGAAACCATTCCACCCAAACGGTGACGTCCATGCCTCCGCGCTGGCATTCTTCCAATGCCGCGTAATAGTTCTTTCGGTCCTTCAGGATGGCGGCAGACATGGCATACAGGCGAAAGCCCTGGCCGTCTGCCTGGTCCAGAGCCAGTTCCGTAAGCGCCCGTGCCAGACGACCATTGCCGTCGTCGAAGGGATGAACCGTAACGAAGTAGAAGTGACAGACGGCAGCACGCAGCAGGGGATCCAGGGCAGGATCTTGACGGCTCTCTTCAAACCATTGCAGAAACGCATCCAGTTCCGCACCCAATACCGAATGTGGCGGGGCCTCAAAGTGTACGGTTGGACGGTCGACGCGTCCGGATACGACCCGCATGGGGACATCCCCGCGCAGTTGCCCAACGCGAATCTCGCCGGCAAACGTCTTTCCGCCGGTCGGGAAGAGCAGGCGATGCCACTTGAACAACCGCTTCCGCGTCATGGGGCGGTCGAGGCTGTCCAGCGAGGTCAGCGCGATCTCGGCCAACCCTTCGGATTGTGCGGATACAGGGTGGGTATCTTCCGCGACAAGGCCAAGGCGGCGGGCCAGGGAGGACCGTACGGACCGTGCATCCAGCTGCTCACCTTCAATGGCGGACGAGGCGACGATGCTCTGGAGCATTATGTCCAGCGTAACCTGCGGGCTGTGCTCGGAGCCGACGGCATCGAATCCGCCGAGAAGGCGTCCCTGTTCTACCCGAAAGCGGCGCAGCAACGGCTGTACAACGTCATCGCGCCAGAGAAACCTCGGCCAGTCGTCTTGCTGCCAGATCCATTTTTTCGACGGCATGAGGGCGTTGATTGCTGGGTCACTAAGGGTTGAGCCGATTAGCCGACCTTAATCGGCTCATTTAATAAGCCTTATACTACCTTTAATCGGCTCATGAAACAAGTCGATATGAGCCGTTTAGTTCAGGAAGTGGAGCGCTGCGAGAAAAGCCTGAGAGATCAAGCGGAGCGCATCTCAAGCGGGGCGTGTTGCCGGACCCAATCGTCTTAATCGCTGGCTCGTCAAGTTATTCCAGTCCTCCGGTCAGACCTGCGCGTCCGTCAGTTCCTGTTCCACCTGCTCGATCGAGATGTGGCGCAGGTCCTTGCCAAGGACCTGATACAGCACATGCTCGCAGATGTTGGCTGCATGGTCGCCAATACGCTCCAACGCTTTCGCGCACCACAGGACCTCCAGCACCAGGCGAATGGTATGCGGATCCTCCATCATGAACGTAATCATCTGGCGCATCCCGGCTTCGTATTCCTCATCGACCTCGAGATCCTCCTTGAGAACTTCCAGCGCCAGGTCCGTGTCCAGACGGGCGAAAGCATCAAGCGCCTTATGCAACATGGCCAGGACATGGCGGCCGATGTGCTTCACGGCACGCAGGTGGCGCTTGCGGACCGACTGGTAATCCAGATGGGCCGTCAGCCGCGCGATCTTCTCCGCCTCGTCCCCGACCCGCTCCAGATCCGTGGTGGCCTTGATCACCGCGATGACCGTGCGCAGGTCCATGGCGACCGGATGCCGCAAGGCTAAAATTTCACTGCATTCCTCGTCGATTTTGACTTCCAGCGCGTTGACTTTGAAGTCCGCACGAGCGATTTTCTTCGCCAGCTTCTGGTCCCCTTCGAGGAACGCCTGAATCGCGGACTCGACATGCTGCTCCGCCAACCCGCCCATCTCCAAGGCATGGCCCCGCACGTTCTTCAGAAACCGCGCAAACTCGCTGGATGTGTGCTGGATTACGTCTTGCGCTTCCATCGCCCTCTCTCCGGTCGTATCAACCGCTGTCCATTTGGGAATTATCAGGATTATTTGACAGACTTAACGCCTATCAGATAGCCTGATTTCTTGACGCTTCACAGGCCGACTGTGGCAGGATGCCCCGCCGGTGTCGCCACCTCCACGTCCAGTCGCCCCATTCCCGAAGGCCAAGATGTTCAACGCGGCGTTCACATCCGCGTCGTCCGTGTGCCCGCATTCGGTGCACTTGAATTTTATTCCATTTCTGTTTTTCTTGTCGACATGCCCGCACTGGTGGCAGGTTTGGCTGGTGTACGCCGGATTCACCTTCCGTACTTCCGCCTTGTAGTTCAGGCACAACTCCAGCGTACCCCATGCGCTGGCCAGAATCTTCCGGTTCAGGACAGATTTCGCATTGACGCTCTTGCCGGGATTTTCGATGGTTCCCTTGGCGGATTTCGTCATGCCCCGGATATTCAGGGCTTCCGTATAGGCCACGTCGTACTGCGAAGCAATGTCCTTGCTGGTGTGGTGCGCCCAGTTCAACCGGGAGAAGCGTTCCACCCGAAATGCTTTCTGCAACCGCACTTTCGTAATCTTTCGCCGGTTGCTCCCTTTCACCTGCCGGGCCAACTTGCGCTGGTATCGCTTGCGCCGGGCAATCTTCTTCTCCAGCTCCGGCCCGCCATGCTTCGTTCCATCCGAGAGCACCGCCCAATTGCCATCCGACACGTTCCGGTCAATGCCCACTTCCCGGATGCTGTGCGGAAGACTCGCTTTTGCCTGAACTTCATAGGTCAGGTAGGTGTACCAGTTCCCGCATTCGAAGCGGACCCGCCCGGACTTGAACGCGCCATCCGGGTACGGGTTGTTGCCGACTATCTTCATCCAGCCGATCTTCTGCACGTACAGGCTGCCGCCCACCACCTTCGCGGATTGATAGTCAACCGGGAAAGATGGCTCAGTGGTGTACCTGCCATGGAACTTGGGAAGTTGTCGGTTCAGTTTTCCGCCCATCTCCCGGTCCTTGAAATACTCCCGGTAGGCTGTCTCGATGGGCTTCAGGGAGATGCGGACCACCTTGGACGGATAGTCCTGCAACCACTTCGTCGTGCCATCGTCCCGGCGCATGATGGTGAATACCTGGCACAGGGAATAGTGCCGGAAATCCGGCTTGATGCCGTACTCGTATTCATCCTTGAGTTTCCCGACCATGTGGTTCCAGACGAACCGGCAGGCACCGGCAGTGCCATGGAGCAGTTGGTGCTTCCGGCTGGAACCCGGATGCAGACGGTAGCGAATGGTGCGGTGGACTGTCATGGGCAAATTATGGTGTCAGTTTTTTCTCTGTCAAATAATCTTGATAATTCCTAATCCATTTTACCCACTGACCGGCCTTCCATGAAAGGAGTCAGTCGGCGACGGTTCATCGCGATCAGCAGAAGGCTCGGAATCACCATCAGGGTCGTAATCACAAAAAACAGCGGCCAGTCTCCGCCCAGCCCGTCAACCAGGATGCCGCTGCCAGCGGCGAGCAGGGTCCGGGACAGCGTCCCGAGAGACGCCAACGCCGCATATTGAGTGGCCGTCCAGTTCCGGTCGCACAACTGCGACAGGAAGGCGACGAAGGCGACCGTGGAGATGGCGGTGGTGAACTGGTCGGCGATCACGGCGACCACGAACAACCCCGACGACGGGTACCAGGCCAGCAACGCGAACAGGAGATTGGTCAGCGCCATCGCCACGCCGCCGATAATGATTCCGCGAAGCAGGCCGTAGCGGGCATTGATCAGGCTTCCGAGCACGGCGAAAATGGCGATGGAGATCGCACCGTACCCTTTGGAGTACAACGCGATGTCGGACTTGGAAAAGCCGATTTCTGTATAGAACACCAGCGACATCCGCCCCAGGAAAGCCTCCCCCACTTTGAACAGGAAGATCGCCAGCAGCAGGAAGGCCGCGAGCTGCGCCCCGTAACGCACCACGAAACTCCGGACCGGACGCACGTACATCTCCAGGAGATAAAGCCCCCAGTCAGCAGGCCGGGGCGCTTGCCGCCGGGGACGGTCCGGTTCCGGCACCAACCAGAGAAACAACCCGACCAACACCCCCACCAGCAAGATCAGCCACAAATAGCCGTGCTGCCAAGCCCGTTCGACACCGGCTTCCTGCATCCGCTCCACCAGCCACAGGGCGAGTCCCCCGCCCAATCCGTACCCGATCCACCAGCCGGAGGTCGCCATCGCCGAGCCTCCGCCGACCTTGCGCGGTTCGTCTTCACGGAACTGTTCGATTCGCAGGGCATCGATCGCGACATCCTGGGTCGCACCGGCGGCCGCCAGCACTACCGCCCAGACCGCGATCCACTCTAGCTGCCCGGCGGGCTCCAGGCGTGACAGCGCTGCCAGGCACACGACGATCACTGTTTGCATGGCGACGATCCAGGAACGCCGGGGACCCAACCAGCGGGTCAGTCCCGGGAGGCGCACCGCATCCACGATCGGGGCCCATGCAACATTGACCGCATAGACCACCAGCACCAGGCCGAACAGGCCGATGTCCGTCCGGCTGAAACCGCTTTCCTGCAACCACAGGGTCATCATGGACAGCACCGCGACCTGCGGCAGGCCGCTCAACATGCCGATCAAAAGGATCCGCACCATCCGGATGTCCCGGTACATGGCCAGAGCCTCGCGCCAACTCAGCGTATGGATTTCCATGGCGTCCTCACTCGGGCAACTCGTAGTCCATGATTAGCGGCGCGTGGTCGGAGAACCGCCGATCCTTGTAGATGCGGACGCGACGGGCGCAGTTCGCAAGATTCCGCGACACCACCTGGTAGTCGATCCGCCAGCCCACGTTCTTGTCCCAGGCCCGGCCGCGATTGGACCACCACGTGTACTGCTCGGGTCTCGCATCGACCTCCCGGAAGGCATCCACGAATCCACCTTTTCCGAACACCTGGTCCATCCAGACACGCTCTTCCGGCAGGAAACCCGAATTCTTCCGGTTCGAACGCCAGTTCTTCAGGTCGATTTCGCGGTGCGCGATGTTCCAGTCGCCGCAGATGAGGGCGCGCCGGCGTCGCAGTGACTGAAGGTGCAGCATGAATTCGTCCATGAACCGGTATTTCGCCTGCTGACGCTCATCGCTTGAAGACCCGGACGGCGCATACAGGGAAACCACGGACAGACGGCCGAAGCGGGCCTCGAGATAGCGCCCTTCCCGGTCGAATTCAGCCGATCCGAATCCCTCGATGATCCGATCCGGCCGATCCCGCGTAAACAGACCGACGCCGCTGTAGCCGGGCCGTTCGGCTGGATGGTAGTAGCAGTGGAACGACTTCGGGTAGAAGGCCGGGGTGTCGATCTGATCCAGGTGGGCCTTGAGTTCCTGCAGGCAGACCACGTCCGCCCGCTGGCGGGCCAGCCACCGGAAAAATCCCTTGCGCTCAGCGCTGCGGATACCGTTCACATTGACCGTGATTATGCGCATGCCGGCCAAGCTCCCTGCTGCATCAGATAGAATTGGAGCCGAAATCCCCGTACATTGGCATGCCGCCCCCCTCTATGACCCCGCCAACAGACTATCGGGACGCGTTTCTGCGGCTTGCGCTCGAGTACGAATGCTTGAAATTTGGCGATTTCACATTGAAATCGGGCCGCAAGAGCCCGTATTTCTTCAATGCCGGGGCTTTCAACGACGGCGCGGCACTGGAACAGGTCGGCACGTTTTACGCCCAAGCCGCCGCCGAAACTGACATCCAATTCGACATGCTGTTCGGCCCGGCCTACAAGGGCATCCCCCTGGCCACCGTCGCCGCCTGCGCCTTCCAGCGCCTGTACGGTCGAACCGTGCCGGTGGGCTTTGACCGAAAGGAAGTCAAGGATCATGGCGATCAAGGGCACACTTTCGGCGCCCCGATCGAGGGCCGGGTGCTTCTCGTGGATGACGTGATCTCGTCCGGCATCACGGTCCGGGGCTCGGTCGACCTGATTCGCTCGCTCGGCGCCACGCCTGTCGGATTGCTCATCCTGATGGACCGCGGCGAGCGCGGGCAGGGACAACTCTCTGCGACACAAGAGCTTGAAGAGCATAGTGGAATTCCGGTCATCTCGGTTGCATGCGCCAGTGATTTCCACCAGTTCCTGAAAGACGTCCCGCAGTATCAGCAGCATCACGAGCAAGTCGAGGACTATCTCAGGCAGTACGGGGCTTAGCCGCGGAACGCAAGCGGTCACGCACCGGCTCAGTATCGGGGCGTACGCCGTGCCACAGCTCGAAACTTTCCGCAGCCTGCTCCACCAACATCCCAAGCCCATCGCAGACGCGGGCGCAACCCGCCTGACGAGCCCAGACCAGAAATGCCGTGTCGGCACCGTACATCAAGTCGTAGCAGACCGTCTGCTCCACATCAAGGATTGAAGCCGGCAAACTCATCGGCGAATCCGACAATCCCGCCGCCGTGGCATTGAGGATCAGGTCGAAGGAAGCGTTGCCCAAATCCCCCAGTCCACATGCTGCCAAGTTGGCAGAGGCATCGTACGACGCGACCAATACATGCGCACGCTCAGGGGTGCGGTTGGCCACGGTAAGGGACTGCGGGGCGCACGCCAATAAAGGACCCAGGATGCCCCGGGCCGCGCCGCCCGCGCCCAGCAGCAGAATCCGCATGCCGGACAGGTCCAGACCCAGCGTTTCGGTGAGGTCGCGAACCAGGCCGCTGCCATCGGTATTGTCAGCAACGACGGCATCTTCTCCAAAGGACAGCCAGTTCGCTGCGCCCGCCGCACGGGCGTGCGGCATGACCTGTGCTGCCAACCCTAGCGCTGCTTCCTTGTGCGGCACGGTCACGTTGAGACCGCGCCCGCCCGCCTGCCGAAACTCCTGCACGGCAGCCTCGAAGTCGGCCGCCGGGACATTCAACTGCCGGTAGTGGATCTCCTTGCCGGTCTGCGCCGCGAACCAGGCATGGATCACCGGCGACAGGCTGTGCGTGACCGGATCCCCGATGACGGCATAGCGCTCCACGGATTGCTACTCGGCAAGCCAGGCAGCGACATCCCGGGCGGCATAGGTGAGGATCGCGTCCGCACCCGCGCGCTTGAATGCCAGCAGGACTTCCAGCATGCCACTCCGCTCGTCCAGCCAACCGTTCGCGGCGGCGGCCTTGAGCATGGCGTATTCGCCGCTGACGTGATAAACGAACGTCGGAGCCCCAAATTCTTCCTTGATACGGCGCAGTACATCCAGATACGGCAGCCCCGGCTTGACCATGACCATGTCCGCGCCTTCGCGCAGGTCCAGCGCCACCTCGCGCAGGGCCTCGTCACTGTTGGCCGGATCCATCTGATAGCTGTACTTGTCGCTGCCCCCCAAGTTGGACGTGGAACCCACCGCGTCCCGGAACGGTCCGTAAAAGGCGGAGGCGTACTTGGCCGCATAGGCGAGGATGCGGGTATTCTCAAAGCCCCGGGCCTCCAAGGCCTCGCGGATCGCACCGATGCGCCCGTCCATCATGTCGGACGGCGCCACGACGTCCGCGCCGGCACCGGCACAACAAAGCGACTGTTCAACCAGAATCTTCACCGTCGCGTCATTGGCGACGTAGCCGCTTTCGTCCAGCACGCCGTCCTGCCCATGCGAAGTGTAGGGATCCAGCGCCACGTCCGCGATCACCCCCAGTTCGGGCGCGACCCGCTTGATCGCCTGAATCGCCCGCGGGACCAGGCCTTCCGGGTTGCATGCTTCTTCCGCCCCAAGGCTTTTCTTGTCGTCTTCGACCACCGGGAACAGGGCCACCGCGGGAATGCCCAGTTCATGGGCGGCCTGCGCTTCCTGTTCAAGTACATCCAGGCTCAGGCGTTCGATACCCGGCATCGAGGGAATCGCTGTGCGCATCCCCTGGCCTTCCTGGACGAACAGCGGCAGGATCAGGTCGTCCACCGTCAGGCGGCTCTCTCGCATCAGCCGACGCGAGAAATCGTCACGCCGCATGCGGCGCATCCGGGTATGCGGAAAGCGGGCGGGATAGGAAGCCATGGGCGATTGATCTACCAGATGGCCATCTCCGGAATCAGTTAAGCAATCGCTTGTTAGCTGTGAGCAAGGGAATACCTTGGTGGGCAAAATCTCCATCATCCGTTACCAATGTGAGATTCCTTTCCCTGCATGCTTCCCGGATTATCTGGTCGTTGAAATCAGCGGAGCCTTGGGCGAATTCGTCCAGAAGGGCGCCCACATCCAGTCGATCAAAGGAATCATTGATTCGAACACAGTTACAGAGAATCCTTCCTGTCTCCTTTGCTATATCCCGGGCAATCGGCTTGAACTCTTTGCTGTTTCTAAATTTCTTGAACTTGACCTCCCTGCCATCTCGATCCCATCTTATCCGAGCGTACGTGTTAATAAACTCTGAAACCACAAGGATATTTGTGTAGACGCGACCCCCACTTTTGAGAATACGGCCCCATGCTGAGGTATAGATGTGTTCACGTGGCCGCCTAGACTGAGTATGCAGTTGTGGGCAGAGAATAGATAACCAGATGTTAGTGTCTAGAAATAGTCGGTCGTCAGATGTAAATTCGTAATTTTCTACGTTCTGAACTTTCTCCATCATCACACATCACCCTCAAGAGCCCTTTGGGCTATCCGCTCGGCTCTCTCTGGATCTTCAAAGTATTTTTTGGCTGTATCCACCACGAGAGCCAGCAACTCAACATCATCCGGAGCTATCTCTTCAACATCAAGCGAACTACGAATTTTCTCCTCATCAAACTTTCCATACAGTTGCCCGACCGCAGCATTCAGGAATGCCGAAGTCAGGATAGATACGTTGCGGAACGAGAGCGAAACTCTCTGATTCTGCCTCAACGCCGATGCCAGTCGGGAATACACCTTCTCGCCATCGCCTGTGGCGACGCAGAAGGGGGTACCCACTACCTCATAGACGGAGATGGGGATGGTTTTGGCCATGGGAAACTCCTTAAGGAATATTATAAGTCTTTGGCCTCGGAGGCGAGCCTGTAGGACTTAGTGTCCGCGGTATTGACCTCGATGCTGACCACTGTTCCAGGGAAAGAACCACCCAATTCAAGGCATTCGGTTTTCTGTCCTTTTTGGTGCCAATAACCCTGATCCGACATAATCTGGATGCGCCCGTCATTAAAGCCGATGAATTTGCACAGCAGCGCCAGTCCCAATCCTCCTGGAATCTCCCCGGTCCTAGTCGTGTTGTTGGCCTGAACGGCCCAGGAAATGGCTTCGGCCGCGGTCATGTGCCGTTGCGGGTCAGCGTTCACATTCTCCCGTATGCCGATTCCCAAATCCGCCAATGTGAAATCGAGTCGGTTTCGCTTGGGAAAGAATTGACCGCAACTGAACACGCCCAGTTTCGTTCGAGAATGCGTTGCGGCATTGTTGAAAATCTCATGCAGGCTTTCCCATAATTTCTTCAGTAATCCTGGCGACATTGAGGGCATTTCAGCGCGTTGGAGAAACTCCCGCTCCATGTATTCGGTGAAAGATCGATCATCCTCGGCATTAAAGTGCTGATAGGAGATGGTTGTTCCCCAATGATCTGGAAGCGTCTCTCTTCCGTAACGACTGAGAAATCCATTTTTTGAGAGAGCTGACTCCACTTTGGGATTGAGGTTCACCAATTCTATGGAGTTCAAATCGCCGCCCAATCGGTAGAGGATCGCACCGAATACTGCGCACATATCGGCATCAAACCAAGAGGTTGCCTGCATATCAACCTCAATATCGTCAAGAACGCAGTGCTGGGTCTGCGCCCAAAAATCCGCCAATGCCGAAAACCCGGATTGATCATGCTGGATTGATCTGGGAAGGGAGATTTTCATGGAGAGCGGTAGAAGTGCTTGCCTCGCTTGGCATCAAAACCTTCGGGACACAATTCCGGCAGGTTATTAAGAATTCGGATGACCTCTATACAGCGTACACGAATTCTGAATGACCGTAATTAAATCTTTTGCCAACGTCCCATGCGCTATTATGTATCAGGCATTCGATAAAGGTGTTGTGGAAATCCGTCAATTTGCAGAATCAAGGCGGACAAGCAAAACCTTATCAAGCCAAACAGGTCCGGCAGTTGATCCTGAAATGCCGATTGGGAGAGGCAATCTGATGCACAAATATGAGATCATTCTCTACTGGAGCAACGAAGATCAGGTATTTGTTGCCGAGGTCCCCGAGTTGCCCGGATGCATGGCGCATGGCGACAACCAAGGAACCGCCTTGCAAAACATCAACGATGCGATACGGTTCTGGATTGACCGGCTCAGGAGTTGGAGCGACCTATTCCTGAACCCAAGGGCAAACGCCTGATGTTCGCTTGACCACAAGCCGCAGAACCAAGACAAACACCGTTCCGACCATGATGAAGCTTCGACTTTCAATTATTCGGAAGTGAAAGCTGCACGCGGCCAAGAAATCTACCGTGCCTTGATGAAATCAATCATACTAACGCTCGTGGTTCTGGCGGGCGCATCCTTGGTGTTACCGGTTTTCTCGGACGACATGACCGAGAATGAAAAAGAGGAAAGAGCGGAAAGAGTTCAAAAACTATTGGATGAGAAAATCAGGCAGTATCAAGAGTCAAAAGAACGTCTTTCCAGATCACTTCAAAAGTTAGAAGAAGTTATAAGACGGGAAGAGGAAGAAAGAGAAGCTCAAAGACTTTTCGAACTGAAATATCCGCAGGAAAAAACGCCGGAACCAAAGCCGAGAAAGGAACTATCCTTTAGCGAGTTGTCTGACCTGAGGCAATCTTCGTGCCGCGACCTCGCAGAAGAAATGTTTTATGCTATGTCTCAACATAGTAGCGGTTTAGAGTCTCTTGCCCATTATGATCGAGTGGCCGTCATATTCTGTAAATGGTGTAAAGACTTGGATAAGGACGAGTATCGGGCCGCCTGCCCAAAGTAGAACGGCCTTGAAAAAGATACTGGTATTCCTGGTATGGGCAGCATGGGCGCTTTTTTCGGCTCAGATGTCTTTCGTGTACTTTACGCCCCTATGCATACAGGAGATTGCCGCCATTCACACCTCTTGGCCGTGGAACTGGAACTTCCCTATTTGGGCATTCCATCTGTGGATGTTGGAATCGGCTCTGTATTTCGCTACTCTACCGGTGGCTCCTTTCTTTTGGATAGCTGTTTGGCTTGAAAACGGACAAATCGCTTACGTGTCTTTGGCCATATATTTGACGCTTGTCACTGGATTTCTTTTCCCGGCAGTAATTAAGACTTGGGTTTCTGGGACTTCCTGGGCCACAGGGAAACGATAATAGGAACCAATGCGCCGGATCCAAAACCTTCACCTCCTCGGCCTCGTCATCTGCCTGGCCGCCCTTGCTTTCGGCTACTTGTATCTGGAGCGCACCCTGGGCCTTGAGCCCTGTCCGCTGTGCATTCTGGATCGGATTATCTTCATCGCACTGGCCGTTGTCTTCGCGCTGGCCTACTTCCAGCGACCCAATGCAGGGGAACGGATTGGCTACGACGTCGGCGCACTGATCATAAGCCTCGGCGGGGTCGGAATCGCCGCACGGCACGTCTACCTCCAGAACCGTCCGGCGGATACCCTGGGCGACTGCGGCGCGGGATTCTGGCACATGCTTGACCGATTCGGCCTTGAGGGGGCCGTGTCCTCCGCATTGCAGGGCAGCGGCGATTGCGGCAGCATTCAGTGGACGTTCCTGGGCCTGTCCATCCCTGCCCTGACCCTGGGGCTTTTTGTGGTATTGTTCCTTTTGTCACTGACCGACATGATTGTTGCCATCCGGAACCGTCACAAGGAGTTCTGACATGAAATACGTAAGTTTTGGTACTCTCGCCCTCGTCGCGAGCCTGGCTCTGTCTCCCCTGCAAGCCGAAATGCCCCGGCAGCCCGCGCCCGAAGGCTCTGGTGTGTATTTCATCGAACCTGCTGATGGTGCGACCGTCCAGTCCCCCTTCAAAGTGTCATTCGGCCTGCACGGCATGGGGGTCGCTCCGGCCAGCGTAGACAAGCCGGACACCGGACACCACCACCTGCTGATCAACTCCCCGGAAGTCGATCTCGGCATGCCGTTGGCTAAAACCGACCAGGTCCGCCATTTCGGCGGCGGACAGACGGAAACCATGCTGACGCTGGAGCCGGGCAGCTACACCCTCCAGCTGGTGTTGGGAGATTACGCGCATATCCCGCACGACCCGCCGGTCGTGTCCGGGACGATTACGGTAACCGTCGAATAATCAGCCCCAGTCCCGGGCACCCAGAAAGCGCTCGGTCAATTCCGACTCCGGAGAGCCCGGCTCGGGCTGGTAGTCATAGATCCAGCCGCAGTCCGGCGGGAGCGACATCAGGATTGACTCGGCACGGCGGCTGTTCTGAAGCCCGAACAATGTGCCACGGTCATACAGCAGGTTGAACTCGGCATAACGGCCACGGCGGTATTTCTGGAAAGCCCTCTCGCGTTCGCCCCAGGGCGTCTCGCGACGACGCTCCACGATCGGCAGGTAGCCACTGAGAAAACCTCCCGCCACGGCCTGCATGAACGCAAAGGTCCTCTCGAAGCCCCATTCATTGAGATCATCGAAAAACAGTCCGCCGATGCCGCGCGTCTCGTCGCGGTGCGGCAGGTAGAAGTAGCGGTCACACCATTCCTTGAACCTTGGATAGACCTCGTCCCCGAAAGGCGCGCAGGCCTCCCGGGCCATGTCATGCCAGTGCCGGGCATCCTCCTCAAACCCATAGTACGGGGTCAGGTCGAATCCGCCTCCGAACCACCATCGGTCCGTCCCGTCGGGCGCGCGGGCACTGAAGAACCGAACATTGCAGTGCGCCGTAGGCACATAGGGATTACGCGGGTGGGCGACGATCGACACGCCTGCCGCGGCGAACGGCTGGCCTGCTAATTCCGGATGCCGTTCGGTGGCCGCCTCGGGCAACGCCGTCCCCGATACGTCAGAAAAGTTTACGCCCGCCTTCTCGAAGGTCTCTCCACCCTCCAGCACTCGCGTCTCGCCCCGGCTCCCGTCGGGATGGTCCCAAGGATCCCGTCGGAATCTGGCCTCCGGCTCCAATCGCTCCAGTGCGTCGGTCGCCTCTTGCTGGAACTTTTCCAGGAAAGCACAGATGGGTCGTGAATCCAGAGGATCGCTCATGTCGCTTGTGTCGGGCGGATTACCCGCCCCGTCAGCAGATCCCTGATTTCGCTCGGGCCCTCAGCCCCGCCGAGCGGGCCTTCCACAATTCCGTCTATCGTCGAATCGAACATTTCTCGAACCTCTTCGGACGTTCGTGCCGGGGGCATGCCCTCTGGATTCGCACTGGTCGAAACCAGGGCCCCCACCTTGAGGCACAGCTCACGGCAGAGAGCGTGGTGAGTGATGCGGACCGCCTGTGTCGTATGCGTGCCCCGCAGCAGGACCGGCGCATCTTCGGCAGCCGGAACCAGCCAGGTCACCGGCTCTCCCGGGGGTTCCAGTTTAGCCTGTTGCGCCTTGTCCAGAGGCTGGATATACGGCTCCAGGTCTTCGCAACGAGCCGCGATGAGAATCAGTCCTTTGCCCGGGTCTCTTTGTTTTGCTTCCAGTAACCGGCTCACTGCGTCCGGGTGGCTCGGCAGGCAGCCCAGGCCCCAGACTCCTTCGGTCGGATAGGCCAGAACCTTGCCTTCCAGCAATGCCCTGATGCCTTCTCGGGTGTCCAGCGTACCGCCGCCCCTGCCGGAGACGCCTCCTCAGCTTTTACGTTTTGCGCGTGAGGCGCGGCGCTTGCGCGGCGGCGCGGCAGCCAGGAGTTCCTTGCATTGCTCCAGTGTCAACTCCGCAGGCTCCTCCCCCTTGGGAACCTTTGCGTTGCGCTTGCCGTTCGTGATGTACGGGCCGTACCGGCCGTTGAGCACCTGGATGTCGTCCACCCCGAAGTCCTGGATCGTCCGGTTCGCTTCGCGGTGCTTGTGCTCCGCAATCAGTTCATCCGCCCGTTCGCGCGTCACCGTCATCGGGTCCTCCTCTTCCGGCAGGGACACGTATTTTTTCGGACCGTATTTCACGTAGGGTCCGAAACGGCCGATATTGACCTCGATCAGCTCTCCGTCGTCCCCCGCCCCCAGCGATCTCGGCAGCACCATCAAGTCCATCGCTTCTTCGAACGTAATCGTCTCGAAGCTCTGACCCTCGCGAAGGCTCGCGAACCGCGGCTTCTCCTCGTCTTCCCGGTCCCCGACCTGAACGAACGGCCCGAAGCGCCCGACCCGCACGCGTACCGGCTTGCCCGATTCCGGGTCGGTGCCAAGTTCGCGCATCATCTGCGCCTTCTGGCGGGACACGGTCTTGCTCTTCTCATCCACCTGCTCATGGAACGGTTTCCAGAAACTGTCCACGACTGGAATCCATTGGGTTTCCCCCCGCGCGACCCGATCCAGAGAATCTTCCAGTTGGGCCGTGAATTCGTAGTCGACATACTTCGAGAAGTGCTCGGTCAGGAAATTGCACACCACCTTGCCGAGCGCAGTCGGGAAGAATGTGCGCTTGTCGAGGTCCGCATACTTGCGGCTGACCAGGGTCGACAAGGTGTCCGCGTAGGTGGAAGGCCGGCCGATGCCGTATTCCTCCAGGGTCTTGACCAGGCTCGCTTCGGTGTAGCGCGGCGGCGGTTCCGTGAAATGCTGGTTCGCCTTGACCTCCTGAAGCGCCACGGATTCGCCTTCCCGCAACTCGGGGAGGTAGCGTTCATCGCCGTTGTTCCGGCTCCCGTTCGTCGTTGCGTCGTCCGAGCCCTCGCGGTACACCTGCATGAACCCGGGGATCCGCACGTGGGAGCCCGTCGCCCGCAACTGGGTGCCGGGGCCGCAGCCAAGATCCACGCTGACCTGGTCGATCACGGCCGGGATCATCTGGCAGGCGACGGTCCGCTTCCAGATCAGTTCATAAAGCTTCTGCTGGTCGTCGCTCAACTTGCCGCGGGTGCTATCCGGTGTTCGCGCCGAATCCGTCGGGCGGATCGCCTCATGCGCTTCCTGCGCATTGCGGGTTCGGGTCTTGTACCGCCGTGGGGTGGACGGCATCTGGTCTTCCCCGTAACGCTCCCCGATCGTCTGCCGGAGATTGTTCAGCGCCGTGGTCGCAAGCGTGACCGAATCCGTCCGCATATAGGTAATCAGGCCGACCGGGCCAGAACCCAGATCGACGCCCTCGTACAACTGCTGGGCGACCTGCATGGTCCTGCGCGCGGAAAAACGCAGCTTGCGCGACGCTTCCTGCTGCAACGTCGAGGTGGTGAACGGCGGTGCCGGGTTGCGTTTGCGCTCCTTGCGCTCCACCGAATCAACAACCAGCCCCCCAGCGTTCGCCTCGACCTGCCCGCGAGCCGCATTTGCCTGCTCCTCGTCCGCCAGATCGAATTTTTTCAGGCGCTCTCCGTTGAGCACATGCAACTTGGCCGGGAATCCATGTCCGTCCTTGTCCAGAACCGCATCCACGGTCCAGAACTCTTGAGGCTGGAACGCTTCGATCTCGCTTTCACGCTCGACGATCAGGCGCAGGGCCGGACTCTGCACGCGGCCTGCCGACAGCTTGGGGGCGATCTTTCGCCACAGCAGCGGCGACAGGTTGAACCCGACCAGATAGTCGATGGCCCGTCGCGCCTGGTAGGCGTTGACCAGGTCGTCCGACAGGTCCCGCGGATGCTCCAGCGCCTCGCGCACCGCCTCGGGGGTGATCTCGTAGAACACGACCCGGTAGGTCTTCTTCTCGCCCAGCTTCTTGCGCTTGTTGAGCAGGCTGTACAGCGACCACGAGATCGCCTCGCCCTCGCGGTCCGGGTCGGAGGCCAGATACAGGGTCTCGCAACTCTCGAGCGCACTCGCGATCTTGCGCAGATGCTTTTCGTGCCCCGGGGTCACTTGGTACTTGAGAGCGTAGTCGCCTTCCGTATCGACCGCCCCGTCCTTCGGAATGAGGTCCTGCACATGGCCGTACGACGCCAGAACCTGGAAGCCTGGGCCCAGGTATTTTTCGATAGTCCGGGCTTTCGCCGGAGACTCCACAACAACCAAATTGTTCGACATGGCCGGATATTACGCGGGAGAGATCTTGGTTCTGCTAATGCGGCGGTTCTTAATTTAGAGTAGCACGTTTAAGTGGTTCGGCAGGCGTGGCCAAAAATCCGTTCCGGGTTTATTCCGAAACCGGAGCGGGCTCGTGTCGGAAACACCAGGCCGTGGGGCTGCGCACCGAATCGCCCGATGCGGCCATGGCTTGAGGCTCCAGCAACAACGCATAACTGTAGCTGGGGAAAACGGCCACCACCACGGCATGCAGCCAAGCCGAAGGCTCCATCTCTTTGCCCGTGGGAACCACCGTCAACGCGGTGCCGACCGACAGAAATTCCAGGCCGCCCGCATCTATGCGAGCCACCGGCCGGGGCAGTGTCTCATTGCTCGGCCAGAACCTTGTTACCTCCTGATGGATCGCACGCGCCGGCTCATGGACATCGACTTCGGTCAGGTCTAAAGTGAGGTGCTGCGGCGGATGCAACCGGGCGTCCGGAATCCATGTAAACGGTTCGACTCCATCAATGGAGAAGGCCTCCAGCGCCCGGGCATGCGGCTGGTCGTCATTGCCGAGCCTGGCGCGCTGGATCCAACTGCGTCCGTTGATTTGCACGCGGACCAGAAGATCCCCCGGCCCCACCGGAACCGCGGGTTCGTATCCAGGCCACGGGCACCACACCTCGGGCCAGTGCCGGATCTTCTTGACGAAGCGCCGCGCCGCATCGGTCTCGGCTTCTCCCTGGCGCACCAGATAGACGTGCGGCGCATCGGCACGCAGCCATTCCCCGGCCGGATCCGCCTCGGAAGAGGCGGACGCTGAACCGAAAACCAGAAAGAGAGCCAACAATATTAGGCGCATTGACTAATTTTAAAGCATGGCGGTACACTACGCCCCTCTCGACCTGTCGATCCCGTGAAAGCCACTCTCGTCGCCAACCTGACCCAGGCATGGCAGACCCTGCACCAGCAGGGCCTGCTGCCCGATGCGAACCCTGATCGCATCGAGGTCGTGTCGACCAAGGACCCCCGGCACGGCGATTACGCCTGCAACCTGGCACTGGTCCTGGCACGGGAAGCCCAACTCGATGCGCGCGAACTGGCCGAACAGATCATCCGGAACCTGCCGGAAAACCCGGGCCTGCTAAAAGCGGGCGTGGCCGGCCCTGGGTTCATCAACTTCCAGTTGCGACCGGAGGCCAAGGCCGAGATTGTCGATCACATCCTGAACCAGAGCGCGAATTACGGTACCCGACCACCGGGCAGCGAGCAACGCGTCCTGATCGAATACGTCTCCGCCAACCCGACCGGCCCCCTGCACGTCGGCCACGGTCGCGGCGCGGCGCTTGGCTCATGCCTCGCCCGGATTCTTCATGCGGCCGGCCACACGGTCGAGTGCGAATACTTCATCAACGATGCCGGGCGGCAAATGGATATCCTGGCGGTCTCCGTCTGGCTGCGTTACCTGGAACTGTGCGGCGAACCGGTCACTTTCCCCGAGGCCGGGTACCAGGGCGACTACATCCTGGATATCGCAGCCGACCGCCATCGTGCTCATGGCGACGAATGGCACGCCTCATTCGAGAATGTCCAGGCGGGCGCTCCGGACGACGGCCCGGATGAGGACGGGCACAACACGTACTTGGACTTCCTGATCCTGCGGGCCCGGGATTTTCTGGATGATGAAACCTGGGCGGAGCTGGTCTCGACCGCGACGGACATCCTGCTCGAACGCATCCGTCGTGATCTGGACAATTTCGGCGCAAATTTCGACCACTGGCAATCCGAGCGCGAACTGCTGGACGACGGCCGGGTCGAGAAAGCCATCGCGCAACTGCGGGAGGCCGGCCACCTATACGAACTGGAAGGTGCCCTATGGTTCCGCTCAAGCGAATTCGGCGACGAGAAGGACCGCGTCGTCCAGAGAAGCAACGGGCAGTGGACGTACTTTGCAACCGACATCGCCTACCATGCCGACAAGATGGCCCGCGGCTACGGCACCGCCATCAATATCTGGGGGGCCGATCATCACGGCTACGCAGGACGGGTGCGCGCCGCCCTACAGGCACTGGACATCGACCCGAAACGGCTGGAAATCCTGCTGGTCCAATTCGCCAACCTGTACCGGGGAAAGCAGAAAATCTCGATGTCGACACGTAGCGGGGAGTTCGTGACCCTGCAATCGCTGCAGCGCGAAGTCGGCCGGGATGCGGCACGCTTCTTCTACGTCATGCGCAAATCCGACCAGCACCTGGACTTCGACCTGCAACTGGCCGCCGAACAGAGCGTGGACAACCCGGTCTATTACGTGCAGTACGCGCACGCACGGATCTGCAGCATCCTGGAACGGGCGGAGGACGAAGGCATCAGTATTCCCGAGAACCCCTGCGACCTGTCGTCGCTGACCGACGAGGGTGAGCGCGCGTTGCAGAAACAGCTGTCACGCTACCCGGACGCAGTCCTGCGCTCGGCCCAGGAGCGTGACCCGCATCACCTGACCGTCTACCTGCGCAAACTGGCTCAGGAATTTCACGCTTACTATAATGCGGTTGCCGTGCTGGTTGATGACTCTGCCGTATGCCAAGCCCGGCTCCGGTTGATCATGGCAGTACGCCAGACGCTTGGAAATGGCTTGAACCTGTTGGACATCGACGCCCCCGAGAGCATGTAATGGCGGCCCCCAAAAAACGCACAGCAGCCCCAACACGACGCCCCGCGGCTCCCAAGCGGCGGCCGACCGACAAAAAACGCAAGACCCGCACCCGCCAGCCCCTGCCTCCCTGGCTCCTGCTCGGCGGCGGCCTGCTGATCGGCGTCATCAGCGCATTGGTGTTCAACGAGGCAAAGGATGCGGAGTGGCGGGCCCTATGGGGGAACGCCCGGCTCCCGGAGGCGGCCACGGCGAAGCCAGCGGAAATGCCGCGGTTCGACTTCTACACCATCCTGCCCAACCAGGAAGTCGTGGTGCCGGATCCGGAACCGGACGACAAGAAAGCCAAGCCTGTGCCCGAAGGCGTCTACTATCTGCAGGTCGGTTCTTTCCGCAATCTCGACGACGCCAACGGCAGAAGGGCCCGGGTGATCCTGCTCGGGACCGAAGCGTCCATACAGTCCGTCATCATCGACCGCGACACCTGGCACCGGGTCCGGGTCGGACCCTACAAGGACTTGGCACGGCTGCGCGAGGTGCGCCAGCGGCTACGCGACAACAAGATCGAGACGCTGCTGATCCGCGCCCACAAATAGTACGGCTACTGCGCCTGGATTTCCCCTTCAACCACCACGCTCAACGGCGAGGCCGGAGACTGATCCCCGTAATCGGTCAGATCCTCCAGCGTGCAGCGCAACCGCAGGGGGACGCCTTCCCCCAGAAGTGCCAGATGCCGGACGATGGCCTCGTCCGCCTGCACCCCGAATCGTTTCAGCAACATTCGAATGTCTTTCCGGTTCTCTTCGCTCATCCGTATCTCCCGCGGGGATCTCCCGAATTCAGTCTTCACACAAGTCAATTGTAGACGGCTGGTAAGACGGCTGGTAATGGCTTCGCAGAGCGCCCCTATGCTAGAGTATGAAATTCCCTGACTGGTGAGGGTTCTCCTATGTCCAGCGACGACGGATTGCGCAAGGCGGGCCTCAAAAGCACCGTCCCCCGGCTGAAGATACTGGCTGTGCTGGAGCACAGCGATGTGCGCCACATGTCGGCCGAAGATCTCTACCGCAAGTTACTGGATGCCAACGAAGACATCGGGCTTGCGACCGTGTACCGGGTCCTGACCCAGTTCGAGCAGGCGGGCCTGGTGGTCCGGCACAACTTCGATGCGGGCCGGGCTGTCTACGAGCTCAACGACGAATCGCCGCACGAGCACCTGATCTGCACGGAGTGCAACGCCGTCATCGAGTTCGAGGACCAGGAACTCGTCGAACATCTACGGGACGTCACCCGGCAGGAGCAGTTCGACCTGCAGAGCCACTCTCTGTATCTGTACGGCGTCTGTAGCGCCTGCCAGGAAAAGTAAGGCCCCGCGCAGCGGGGCCCCTTGATTCCACCGTCTGGTTGCCGGTCGAACGTCGCGTTCACCACTCCCAGTTGACCCGGGCGTAGATGTTGCGCCCCGGCCCCGGCAGGCGCTCGCCAACCTCCAAATCTCCCCCGTTGACCCGGTTGAAGCCGTTCATGTGATCGACGTACATGCGGTCCGTCAGGTTCTCCACGCCGGCAGACAGCCTGAAGCCCATGGACGGATGCGTGTACTCGGTGCGCAGGTTGTATAGCGCATACCCGGAAGTCGACCGGTTGTGATTGTTGCCATTTTGGGGGTCGTCCAGCAAAAGCTGCGAAATCTTGGACTGGCGCGCCGCCCAATCCACTTCGACCGACACGATCCAGTCGTCCAGGGTGCGCGAGACGGATATCAGGCCGCGCAACGGCGGCATACGGTAGATATTGTCGTCCCGAATCGTGTGGGTCGTCCCGTCCTCCCGTTCCTGGCTCTCGAAAGACTCGCGCAGTTTGCCGCGCACGTAACTGACCGTGCCGTCCAATCGCCAGTCATCCGTCAGAGGAAATCCGAATACCGCATCGGCCCCGTAGAACTCGGCGTCGACATTCGCGAACTGGACCGGAGTGGGATCGCCGTTGAGCACGCTGCTGACCCGGATCAGGTGTTCGTCCGTGGCCGGGATCCCGGTGATGTAGTCGTCGACCCTGCGCGCGAAGACCCGCGGAGAGAATTTCCTGCCGCTGTCTTCCCAGTTCAACCCCAGTTCGATCTGCCAGGAATCCTCGGGCTTTAAGTTGATATCGCCGACATAGTTGTTGCCATCGCCCAGGCCCGCGTTGACCTCCAGCGGAACCCACAGGTAGCGTTCCATGTAGGCCGGCGCCCGGGTCTTGTGAGCCAGACCGAATTCAAGTTCGGTCGATTCGCCCCAGTCGTAGCGCAGCACGGCAGTCGCATCGATCTCGGTGTCATCCTGGCTGCGATCCGCCCGGTTGAAGCGACCGCTCAGCATGCCGACCGACATGGCCGGAGGGGGCATCCAGTCCGCCGGCGTCAACGTGGGGTCGTCGCACCCTCTCGTGGCAAGGGATCCGTTCGAACCGTACTTGGGATGCTCGCCGCTGGCGTTGACCCTGAGCAGCATCTCGCAGGTCGGCCGGAAGTGCTGGACGGGATCGGCATCCGTGCGCGTATGGTGCAGCCGCACGCCGAACTCTCCGCTCCACGGGCCTGCGAGACCACCGCTCCACTCGATGAACGCCCCGTACTCGTCCGTCGTCGCATCATCGAAATTCTCGACGAAGAAAGGGGGCGCATCCGGATCGTAGACCGTTGCCCCGCTTTCGCTCTGCCTGAAATCCAGCCCCATGCGCAAGGTTCCCTCTCCCCAGGGATGGCTTCCGATCAGTTTTCCTCCGATTGACAGCCCGTCGACCAGCACCAGGCGCTGGTCGGTCCCGCGAAACGGCGGCAGGATATTGGCCTGGCTGAAGTCCGGCGGGTCGCGCAGGGCGTAGTTGGACATGTCGTGATCGGTTTCCTGGTAGTGGACCTGCGCCTCCATGTGCCACTCCCCGACATCACCGTGGTAGCGCAGGTTCATCAGGTCCGTGTGGTAGAAGTGGATGTCCATCGGCAGGGCCGGCACGCCGGCATTCCCCGTATTGTTCCGGGCATAGTCGAACATCAGTTCGCCCTGCCCCAACTGGTGGCCCGTGCCGAACCCGAAGAAATCGCGCTTGTAATGGGAAGTTCGGATTTTTATGTCCGCGCTGTTCGTCTCATCGCCCTGGTCGTGTGCCCCGTACAGGTGGTACCGGGCACGATCATTCGACACCGCCAGGAACACGCTTGCGCTGTTGCCGTCGTTGAATGAAAGGCTGTCCGCCGTGACCCGCCCATGAAATTCGTAATCCTCGGACAAGTTGTAGCGGCTGGTGTACGAAAGCGCGTCGATGTAGCCGCCAATCGCAGAACCTGACCCCACCGGCGCGATGCCGCGATGCACCTGCACCGAATCCATAAGGGAACTGGGCATGTAATGCAGCGGGCTGTCCATCCAGGCAGGTCCGGCCGTATGCGGCTGGCGGCCATCCAGATGGGTCTGAACCCGGTAGGTGTGCAGGCCCCGGTATTGCGGGATGCTGGTCAGGGCGCCGTTGCGACTGACCGCGCCACCCGGTGCCAGGCGGATCAGGTTGGGAGTATCTGTCGGAACGCCGGCATGCTGGAACACCGCCCTGGAACCAAAGACCGTGATGATTTCCTGCGCATGGACGGCTGCCGTCGTGAACAGGAATGCCGTAACGGCCAGCAGGCCCGAGAGGGAAAAGCCGCATATCTGCATGCAGATCACTCCACAGTGTGCCATAGGAAACTCTCCTTAATAGTCCTTGGTCAATCAAAAGGCCGATCAGAGCCCTAAAACTCCGGTCGGCCGGATAAAACGGGCTGCCCGAAGGCTTCGACCCCGGACAACCGGCGGCAATAGTACCAAATAAGGAAGGTCGGGCCTAACGGCCAACCGCCTCCAGCCACAGGCACTGGTACGGCGCCAGCATCAGGTCCAGGTGGCGGCGGAGAACCCGAATGCGATTTTTCCCGATCAGGTCGTCCACCGTGCGCGGCTGCCCCAGCGGATGTGTGTCCAGATGCACGCGCTGCGGGTGCGGCGTGATGTTGCAGAGCACCAGAATCTTCTGCCGGGGCGATTCCCGCACCAGGCCGAGGAATCCCGAGCCGAGAGCCAAGGGCGTCATCGATGCCCGCGGTGCGAACGCGGGCTGCGCAGCACGCAAACGGATCAGGTTCAGCAAGGCCTCCAGCACCTCCTGGCGCGGGTGCCCCGGTTCGTCCAGCTGCCGTTCGAGCTCCGCCCGGTCCAACTGCCCGCGGTTGATCGAGCGCACGCGCCCGGTCTCGCGCACTTTCTCCTCGTCGTTTGGTGAAGCCAGCAAGCTGTGGATGTAGAAGGCCGGGATTCCCGGCAACGACAGAAGGATCGTGTGCGCACACAGCATCCGGGCGATCTGGAAATCGTCCTCGCCGAAGCGGGTGCCGCGCAGAGCATCGAACAGCGTGATGTTGATTTCATAGGGGTGCTCGCGGCCGTCGTCACCCACCCGGGTGCTGATCCGCCCGCCAAAGCGGCGCATCGTCTGCAGGAGATCTTCCAGTTCCTCCGGGGTGACGATCCGCTCGACCGGACGCACGCCGATGCCGTCGTGGGACGCGATGAAATTCAGGAACGTGCAACCCGGCGGCAACTCCGGCCAATCGCGGAGCCACCGATTCAGGTAGACGGAACTGCCGCGATGCAGGGCCTGCAGCACCAAGGACGGCAGCGCGAACTGGTAGACCAGGTCCGCTTCGTCTCCCGTACCGAAGTAGCTCAGGTTCTCGTGCTGCGGGACGTTGGTTTCGGTGATCAGCCGGCAGGCTGACGCATACTCCCCGAGAATCGCATGGAGCAACCGGATGACCCGGTGCGTCTGAGGCAGATGGATGCAAGTCGTCCCGGGTTCCTTCCACAGATAAGCGACCGCATCCAGCCGCAGCAGGCGTGTACCGGCGGCCACATACTGCGCCATGACGTCGACGATTTCAAGCAAAACCTCCGGGTTGCGGTAGTTGAAGTCCAACTGGTCGTCGCTGAACGTGGTCCAGACCCCGCGGCTCCGCGGGTCGTTCGGCAGCGGAGTGATTAATGGGGTTGCCCGTGGTCGGACGACCTTGGAAGTGTCCATTGCCGAATCCACCACATGAAACCAGGGTTCCGCGCTGGCATCTCCGGACCACAGGCGCTGCGCCAGCGGGTGATCCCGCGAACAGTGATTAAGCACCAGGTCGGTCATCAGGTCGAATTCCCCGGCGATCCGGGAAACATCCTCCCAGTCTCCCAGATCGGGGCGCACCTCCCGGTAGGACGAGACCGCGAAGCCGTCATCCGAGGTAAACGGGAAATAGGGAAGCAGATGCACGGCGCTGAACGCGTCCTGCAGGTGGGCTTCCAGAAAATCGGCCAGGGTGCGCAGCGGCGCCACCCCGGGTTCGGTCAGGGTATCGGCATAGGTGATCAGCAGCGCGTCTTTCTCCGACCACTCCCGGTTCGGGCGGCGCGGTGCATACGCATGCCGCTCAAAGCTCTCGCCGATCCTCTGCTGCAGCGCATCCGCGTCCGCCTCCGGGTACAGTGCCCGGAGATGCTTGGAAATGACGTTCATGCGTGGCGCTCCAGCGCCCACGCGACATGCTCGCGCACCAGTTCGCTGGGGTGTCCGGCGCGGGCTCTCAGAGACGCGACCACGACCTCGTCGCGCGGGGCGTTGCCCAGCGCCACGGCGACATTGCGCAACCACTGAAGATGGCCGATGCGGCGCATCGCCGTGCCCTCGGTGTGGCGCAGGAAGTCCTCCTCTTCCCAAGCCATCATCTCCACCAGCGAGGATCCCTCCAGCGCCGCCCGCGGCTGGAAATCCTCCACGGAGGCCAGTTGCGCGTAGCGGTTCCAAGGACAGACCAACTGGCAATCGTCGCAGCCGTAGACCCGGTTCCCGATCAACGGTCGCAGCGGTACGGGAATCGGTCCCTTGAGTTCAATCGTCAGGTACGAGATGCAGCGGCGCGCATCCAACTGGTACGGCGCGACAATCGCCTGGGTCGGGCAAACGTCGATGCAGGCCCGGCAGCTCCCGCAGTGCTCTTCTTCGGTCGGCAGATCGGGCGTCAACGGCAGGTCCGTATAAATCTCGCCGAGGAAAAACCAGGATCCCGCGTCCTTGGCCAGCAGGTTGGTGTGCTTGCCGATCCAGCCCAGTCCGGCCCGCTCGGCCAAGGCTTTCTCGAGCACCGGTGCACTGTCGGAAAACACACGGTAGCCGAATGGGCCCGCCACCTCCTCCATGCGTTTCACCAAGCGCCGCAGGCGGCTGCGCAGCACCTTATGGTAGTCCCGTCCCAAGGCGTATCGGGACACGTAACCGCAGGCCGGGTCCGCCAGTGCCTGTTCTGCGCGATCGAGCCCGTGCGGCAGGTAGTTGAGCCGCACCGAAATCACCCGTTGCGTCCCGGGCACCAGTTCTTTCGGACGCGAACGGCGCACCCCGTGGCGCTGCATGTAACCCATTTCGCCATGCCGGCCGCGCGCGAGCCAATTCAGCAGGTGAGCCTCGTGCTCTTCCAATTCCAGATCAGCAATGCCCACCCGGTCGAAGCCCAACTCCCGGCCCCACCGGTGGACGGCACGCGAAAGATCCGGCAGCGAATCGGACATAGGCGTGAGGGGGTTGCGAAAGGGGTTCGGGGTAGGCTTGGCGCACATGGTACACGGGTTGCGGGGGGGGGGGGGG
>LXNI01000288.1_pt1 | contig 64115 bp, 47 predicted proteins | sample 809091 | NCBI WGS metagenome assembly LXNI01 (sample SAMN04870527, study PRJNA318959) | sponge metagenome | biome: 01000161; feature: marine sponge reef; material: water | host: Sarcotragus foetidus | place: Greece: Milos, Mediterranean Sea | collected 2013-05-29 | depth 5-7 m
GCCCCCTCGACGATCATGTCGAAGATCTCGTGCGCCTTCTCGCGGCCGGCGACCTGGCCGGAGCGGGGACTGATCAGGTCGTACTCCTCGCCGCTCTCCACGGCGCGCATGAACTCGTCGGTGATGGCGACCGAGATGTTGAAGTTGGTGACTTGCGAGGTGTCGTTCTTGCAGGTGATGAACTCGCGGATGTCGGGGTGGTCGACCCGCAGGATTCCCATGTTGGCGCCGCGCCGCGTGCCGCCCTGCTTGACCACCTCCGTCGACGCGTCGTAGAGGCGCATGAAGGATACGGGACCCGAGGCCACGCCCATGGTGGAGCGCACCGTGTCGCCCTCGGGGCGCAGGCGCGAGAAGGAGAACCCGGTGCCGCCCCCGGACTGGTGCACGAGGGCCATCGCGCGCAGGGTGTCGTAGATGCCGCTGGCCCCGTTGGAAAGCGCGTCCTCGACGGGCAGCACGAAGCACGCGGAGAGCTGGCCCAGCGGCCGGCCCGCGTTCATGAGGGTGGGGGAGTTGGGCTCGAACCGGCCGGTGGTCATCAGTTCGTAGAAGCTCCGGGCGACCTCCTCGACGGCCGCCTTGGAGGCCCCGTAGTTGCCGTCCTCCTCGGCGATGACCCGCGCGATGCGCCAGAACATGGTCTCCGGATCCTCGGTGGGATCGCCGGCCTCGTCCTTCTTGAGGTAGCGTTTGGCAAGGACGATGCGGGCGTTCTCCGAGAGCGTGGCCGGGGGGAGATCCGGGGGGAGGCGGTCGTCGAAGACACTCGGGTCCTTGGCTGGCGGATTCATGCGGGGATTCCCTTACGATTTGGAGGAGGATACCAGATGTTGTGGGGTCCGTACTTTAATACCACCATCGCTTGTGGTCAAGGGTCGGGAGGCCGATAACGCGGGTCGGCCAGATAACAATGTATATCACAGTTTACATATTGTAATGTCCACTTTACATATTGACGATTTGAGAGCAGCGACTTCGCGCGGCTGCATCACCTCCCCGGTACCGTGAGGGTGTGTTCCACGGGCTCACCCTAGAAGGCGTTGCCGACTCGAATGTGGTATGCGGGACGCCCCCCGCTCTCCAGCGGCAGTCCGGCGCCGAAGCGAACCGTGAGACCACCCTGGTAGACCGGCACGACGACCATCGACACCTCGGCCCCGGCGCTCATGAGCATGGACCGCCGCGGGTTGTAGTAGCCGGTGACGTCCTCGGCCAGAACCGGACCCCAGGCGTTGCCCGCGTCGAAGAAGACGGAGCCGTGGAGGCGGTCGAAGAAGAGGGGTAGCGGGCCCACGCCGCGGTCGATGAGCGCGACCGGGAAGCGGTACTCGGCGCTGGCGGACCAGGCGATTCGGCCGAAGCGCGCGCTTTCGGAGTAGCCTCGAACCGGGAGAAGCTTGCCGGACCCCCCGAAGAGGCCGAAACCGCTGATGCCCTCGGGCGTGCCCTCGGCCCCGCCGACACCGAAATGGTACTGGTCCGCGCCGGCCCCGAAACCGATGCCGCCCGATGCGCGCAGGGCCAGCACGTGGTTGGAGAACCCCCACGCGCGCAGCCCCTTGTAGGCCGCCAGCTCTCCCGTGATTTCGTTGAACCCCTGGTCCTCGTAGACCAACCCGCGCTGCGCGCGCTGGAGACCCGTTTCCCGCCGGGCCCGCACGCTCATCCAGGCACTCACCCCGTCTTCGCGGGAGACGGAGAAGGCCCGGCGCTGGACGTTGGAGGCCGAGAGCGTGGTGCGCGCCTGCAGGAACGTGGTCCGGGGCGCGGGACGGGAGCGTGGTGCGAGTTCGGGCCCCGGATTACCCTGCAGATCCTGGATGGTGAAACGCTCGCGCACCAGGCTGCCGCTCAGGGAGAATCCCACGACGCTGCGGTAGCGGCGCCTCAGGAACGACGCCGACAACCGCGCCCAACGCTCTCTCTCCAGCAGGAAGTACTCCCGGATCTCCTCTTCGGAAACGCGTACCGGTACCGAGCGGGACCAGGCATCGTGGCTCTGTCCGGTGGAGACCCCCAGCACCGGGTTGCCGAAGCCGTAGTAGCTGTACCCGAACGAGCCGGTGAAGCGCTCGCCGGCGAGTGAAACGCGACCCGAGAAGGTGTAGCGGTGTCGTCCGACCATGTCCTGGCCTTCGGTCGCCAGTCCGACGGACGGTTTGATGACTTCGTACCAGGTGGTATCCTGGCTGAGACTCTTCTCCGCGGCACGGTAGAGCGGCCTCCAGTGGTAGGGTCGCAGCGTGGACCAGGGCCGGTAGCCGCGGCTGGCGTCCGCGGACTCGGCCCGTTCGCCGGTAGCGACGGGCGCCTCGGCAAACCGGTCGCTGGCCGGCTGCGGCGTGAACCACTCCCCCGGGGCGAAGGGGATGCGCTCGATGTGCCACCCGTCGGCGTGATACGAGGAGAAGTGGATCCAGCGGCCCTGGGGGTCCACGGAGGGGTGGGCGGCGCCTCCGAGGATGTTGGTGATCTGGCGGATCTCGGGGGCGGACCCGTCCCCCAGGGTGGCGGCGTAGAGATTCGGAATCCCCGTCCGGTCCGACGACCACACCACGGTGGAGCCGTCCGGGGTCCAGAAGGGGGTCATGTCGATGGCGCGGTCGCTCGTCACCTCGGTCGTCACGGTGCCGTCGGGATCGAGGATGACGATGTCCATCGCGCCCCGCGACCAGCGCGTCACGGCGATCCGGTCATCCCCGGGGGACCAGCGCGGGTGGGCCCAGTGGACGTTCGGATCGGGGTCGGTGAGGGCCGTCACCGCACCCGTGCCCACCTCGACCAGAACGAGCGTGTTGGTGCCGCCGCCCTCCTGCACCGCGACGGCCAGTCTGCCGTTGCCGGACACGTCGGCGTAGGTGAGGCGCTGGCCGCGCGTGACGCGCCGGACCGATCCGTCCAGCGAGGCGCGGTAGAGATCGCTCGTGAGGTGGTAGCGGTCGGTGAAGTCGAGCTGGGTGAAGAGCAGCGTCCCGTCCGAAGCCCATGACAGGGTGCCGTTGGCGCCGTTGAGTCGGGTGAGGCGCCGGGATCCGTTGCCGTCCGGCGCCGACACGCGGATCTGGGTTGCGTTGACGCCGTCCGAGCGGGCCAGGACAAGGGTCGCGCCGTCGGGCGATACCATGGCCTGTTGGGCCTGCCGGCCCGAGGTCTCCACGCTCTCGCCGACGGTGACTGGGGCCGACCCGGCGAGATTGGCGGCAATTTCCCGGTACGCCTCGGTGGTCTGCCGGCTCCACTCGTCCCAACTCTCCGACACGCTGGTCCCGAAGGCGTCGCGCGCGGCCATGTTCATGAAGTACGGCGCCCAGAGCCCGGCCACGGAGCGGGCGAAGTCCCCCAGCGCCTCCTCGCCGTAGGTCTCGGCCACGTGATCGAAGTAGCGGGCGCCGTACACATAGGCCCGATTGCCGCCCGGCCACACCGGCGAGTCCCCCGACGCCTGGTCGAGCTTGTCGAGACCGCCCTCCAGCGCGGCGGTGCGGAGCACCATCTCCTGCCAGGTCCCCTTGACGCGCCCCGCCCCCGTGAACGCCGATTCGTAGTAGGTGGCCAGCCCTTCGAGCACCCAGGTGGGCGCGGCGCCGGAGGGGAAGACGGGCCAGGTCCCCGGCACCCTGCCGAAGATGGTGCGGATCACCTTGCCGACGAACCCCTGCATGTCGAGGTGGAAGGTGTGCACCAGCTCGTGGACGATGACCATGTCCAGCCATTCGTCGAAGTACGAGATGGCTGCCCCGTCCATGGGTGGCCGCACCAGGATGGTGACCTGGTTGTAGGGGAACGGGGTGGCCCAGCCGTTGGCCAGATCGGTGTGGTCGGAGAGGAGGAGCTGGATCCGGCCCCCGGGGGGGTCGACGAAACGATCCGCGAGGAGCGCGTAGGCCCGCTCGGCGCTGGCGGCGGCGCGCGCGCCCAGATCCCGGAGCCCGCCGGGATAGGTGATCACGAAGTGTTCGGTGCCGATCTGGCGCCAGTCCGCGTTGGGAGGGACGGCCTGGGCGGCGGCGGGGCGGACGGGGGCGAGGAGGAGGAGGAGGGTGAGAATCCAACCCGGGTTGACTCCAACAGACGGCAAGGCGGCTCCTGGTCTCATGTCGACATCACTCCGGGTCGAGGATCGGCACTGTCATGGAAGCGAGCGAAGCCGAAGAAGGATTGACTTCCCAGCCGGGGCTCGGGCACATCCGCAACCCTTCCTCGTTCTCTTCTTGCTCCGGGGTATCATGTGTCCCCTGCTCACTGATCGCCAACAGGGATATCGCCGGTCCCGGTCCGACACGCAACTCCCTTACGAGACAGAATCGGTCGCGGTGCGCGGAAACGGACGGCAGGACATACGCAGGTCCCGAATTGTCCCAACTGCCCACTACCACGTAGCTCACGCCGATGGAATCGGCCTGCGCCAGAAGGCTGTTCGGGTCGGAGGTGAAAGGATATACCACCGACAAGTGTCCGCTGAAGGCGTGAAAGAGCCTTGGTTTGCGGGTGAATACCACGGATCCCGGCGGAAGCCACTCCCTGGCCCAAACGGCCATGACCTGCAATTCCCGTACGTTCGACGGATAGCAGCCCATCGGCCCCTGCGTAACCACCGCGACCCTGCACCGGTTCGCAGACTCCGTGTCTTCCACCCACGAAGCGCCCGCCGGAATGACAACGGTCGCCGCAACCGCGATCGCCACCGTCTGCGCCGCTCTCCGGGGCAGCCGCGCCGCCACTCTTGCCAGCTGCTCGCCAGCGTAGAAAAGAACAAGGGGATAGAGTGGAAGGGCAAAGCGATCGCCCGACCAGGCGACGGGCCAGACCATGATCAGCCCGGTGTAAAGGAAGGTGAAGATCTCGGCCACGCCGGGTCCGGACCGCACCCTGCGGAGCCATCCCACCAGCGCAAGCCCCACCACCAGCACGCCCAGGACCGCCGCGGGAATCCCGCTCAATCCGGTGAGGCCGGCCGGCACGTAGTCGGACGTGTAGTCCCACAGGTTCGTACCAAAGCGATTGACAAGGCCCCCAAGACCGATGGTTCCCCGGTCCAGGGCATACGGGTTGGCCAACCAGAATGCGGAAACGTATTGGCCACCGGATCGCAAATGCCACGGAATCGCGAGTGCAGCGAATGCGGCCGAAAAGAAGCCCAGGATCGCCCAACGCTTCCTGATCGCCAGCCATACTCCCACGGCAGCCACCAGGGGCAGTCCGGCCGACCGCGTGAAATAGGCGGTGGTCACCAGCGCCAGGGCGGCAATGCATCTCGGCCCGGAAAGCCAGCGGAGTCCGCTTCCAGACTTCGGGTTTGGCATGAGCGTCTGCGAACCCGGGGTCAGCAGCCACAGCGAGGCGAAGACGAATGTGAGGAAGAGCGGTTCGGACAGTATCCACCGGGAGTGGTAGAGAAGCGTCGGGGATATTCCGAAGAAGAGCGCGACGACCCCCGCGACCCGCGGTCCGTGAAGTCTTCGTACCCAAAGAAAGCAGAAGGCTGTCGCCAGCGCCGTGCTCAGCAGAGACATCGTCTTGAACACGCCCCAGGTCTTCGCGCCCAGCAGCATCAGCATGGCCAGGAAAGCCGGATAGACCGGGGGGTACTGGGAGTGGGGCGGCGAACCGGGATGCCACAACTCGTTGTAGGCGCCGTCGCGGACCAGGGACTGGCCGAGCGACAGGTAGGCGGCATTGTCACCGCCCGTGTGAACCGCGGGGGTACTCGACACGAAGCCCATGATGAGATGGACCGCCACCACCAGCGCGAGTACCAGCCCGGGGGTCTCCCAGGTGATTCCGGAAGCCCGTACGGGCGGCTCTCTCTTCGTTGTTGCGGCGACTCTCCCACGCCGTTTCGACCGTCGTCTCCTAGCCACCGTCGGCCTCCGGGGTAGCAAGGGCACTCACGACCCCGTTCACCTCGTCCAGCGCCTTCCGGGCTTCGCGTGCGCCCAGCTGGAGCCGGTGCATCGCCAGTGCGGTCTTCACGTGGCCTCCAGCATGAGCCAGCAATTCACGGGCATCGGCACGGTCGAGACCGAGCGTCACCATCAGAATTCGCTCGCCCCGGTCCTGCAACTTCCTGCAGCTCACCTGCAGGTCCACCATGAGATTCCCGTGGACCTTCCCCAGGAGCACCATTGCCGCGGTGGTGATCGTGTTCAGCACCATCTTGGTCGCGGTCCCCGCCTTCATGCGGGTCGATCCGGTGATCACCTCCGGGCCCGTCAGGGGCGCGATGACGACATCGTGGCAGTCGCGCAGGGTCTCGGACGGCGGCGTGCAGAGTATGAACCCCGTGCGCGCCCCGAGCTCCCTTGCCCGCGCCAGCGCACCGTGCACGTACGGAGTCGTCCCCGATGTGGCGATCCCGATCACCAGGTCCTTCCCGGTCACCGCTCTCTCGTCCATGGCCGCCGCTCCGTCGTCCGGGCGGTCCTCGGCGCCCTCCTGCGAGCGGACCAGCGCCTCAAGACCCCCAGCGATTGCCCCCTGCACCATCTCGGGATCCGTACCGAAGGTCGGCGGCATTTCGGCCGCGTCGAGAACCCCTAGCCGCCCCGAGGTGCCCGCACCGACGTAGAGGAGCCGGCCGCCTGCGCGGAACGCGGCCACAGCCAGCTCCGCCGCGCGCGCGATCGCCTTCGCTTCACGTCCCACCTCGATCGCCACCCCGGCGTCCTCCCGGTTGATGACCTCTACGATCTCCACGGCGGAGAGGCGGTCTATATTCTTGCTCAGCGAGTTCCGCTGTTCGGTCAGTCGCTCGTCCAACATGGGTTGCGTGTGGATCTCCGGGATAAGGCGTTCCAGGATGGGTCCGGGCCTATGGCCGCCGAGCCACTGCGAGAAGGTTCTTGCCAAGCGGCGGATGCACCCACCTGCCCACGGCGGATGTCGCCGGCACGACAAGTCGGTCATAGAGGCCCACCGTCCCTCGGGTGAGTCCCCGGCCCAGAACCCGGCAACACAGGAACCACGCGAACAGTCCCACCAAATCCCGGTAGCCCAGTCGCAGAATCTCGAAACCCGCCCTGCGGATCTTCACTGCAAGTTCGGACTTCCGGTACCGGCGATGATGGCCGAGCATTCTGTCGAAGCGACTGTAGAGGGCCGGAACCGCCGGGACCCACAGACACAGATGCCCGCCCGGACGAAGTACGGAGTGCATCCGGGCAAGTTCCTCCACGTCGTTCTCCACGTGCTCCAGCACGTTGACCGAGACCACGGAGTCCACCACCCCGATCCGGCTCTGCTCGATGGCGGCAGCCAGTAGACCCTTGTACGCCACGGCATTGGCGTGGGGCTTCAACCTCTCGGCAAGCCTCTCATGCATGAGGTGATCGGGCTCAATCGCAAGAAGTTCGGTGAGGCCCCGCTCCAGCAGCAGAACGGAGATGTTGCCGGTCCCGGCTCCGACTTCCGCGACGCGTTGTCCGAGGTAGGGCGAGAAGCCCCGGACGATCTCCCTGCTGTAGCGATCGGCAACGGACATTGCATCCAGATCAAGTCCGAGATACCGCGGCTCGTCGCTCCCGGAACCGGGTCCGGTGACGGTACCCGCCATGCCCGTGGTCCTGCTGATCATGCCGAATTATCGTGGTGTCCAGGCATTACGGCCAGTACCACCTCTGCCCAACCACCAGCCCCTGGGCAAGGCCTCACTAACCAAGAAAGTATACTATACATGACATTATGTAATCTCGTGATTACCTGATCCCGGAGTCGACAGATGCTGACCCACCGAATCCGTAGCCGCGCCATCCCCCTCCGCGGCGCGGCCCCCGCCATCCTCCTCCTCGCCTTGCCCGGCTGCGACGCCCCCATCCCCCCCACCCCCTTCACCCAGTCGGGCGCCACCTTCCCCGACGGCTGGCCCTTCCCCCCCGCCACCCCGCCCGTCACCGCGCGCGGCGGCATGGTCTCCACCACCGACGAGTTCGCGACGCGGGTCGGCCTCGACATCCTCGAGGCGGGCGGCAACGCGATCGACGCGGCGATCGCCACCGGACTGGCGCTGGCCGTGGTCAACCCCGAGGCGGGCAACCTGGGCGGCGGCGGCTTCATGATGGTGCGCCTCGCCGACGGCAGCATCCACGCGCTCGACCACCGCGAGAAGGCCCCGCTCGCGGCCACGCACGACATGTACCTGGACGAGGACGGCAACGTCACCGACAAATCCATCGTGGGACACCTCTCGGCGGGGGTGCCGGGGACCGTGGCCGGGCTGTGGGAGGCGCATCGCCGTTTCGGCACCATGGACTGGACCGATCTGGTGGAGCCGTCCATTCGGCTGGCCGGGGGGTTCGAGGTGACCGGCAGGCTGGTCTCCACCCTCACGGCGGCCCGCGACCGCATCCTCCCCTTCCCGGTGAGCGCCGGCATCTTTCTGCCCGGCGGCGAGGTCCCGCCCATCGGGGCCACCTTCGTGCAGCCCGACCTGGCCGCGGTGCTCACACGCCTCCGCGACCAGGGGCCGGACGACTTCTACCGGGGCGAGACCGCGCGCCTGATCGAGGCCGAGATGGTGCGGGGCGGCGGCATCATGACGCGGGAGGACCTCGAGCAATACGAGGCCATCTGGCGGGAACCGGTCGCCTTCGGCTACCGCGGCTACACGGCCTATTCCATGCCGCCACCGTCGTCGGGCGGGGTCACCATGGCGGCCATCGCGGGAATGGTGGAGCGCTGGGACCTGTCCGAACTGGGCTGGAACACCCCCGAAACCATTCACCTCATGGCCGAGTCCTTCCGGCGCGCCTATGCGGACCGCAACGAATACCTGGCCGACCCCGACTTCGTGGAGATGCCGATCGCGGAACTGACCTCGGAGGAGTACGCGGCCGAGCGCGCCGCGACGATCTCGCTCGAGCGCGCGACCCCCTCGGCCGAGGTGAGGCCGGGGCTGGACGCGGTCATCAACGAAAACCACACGACGCACTACGCGGTCGTGGACGCGGCCGGCAACGCGGTGGCGGTGACGACGAGCCTGAACTCGTGGTACGGCGGGAAGGTGGTGGTGGAGGGGGCGGGGTTCTTCCTCAACAACACCATGGACGACTTCTCGGCGAAGCCCGGCACCCCGAACCAGTTCGGCCTCGTGCAGGGCGAGCGGAACGCCGTTGCGGCGGGCAAGCGCATGCTGTCGGCGATGAGTCCCACGATCGTCGAGGACGCCGACGGCGCGCTCTTTCTGGTGAGCGGCACCCCAGGCGGCGCGACCATCATCACAACCGTGCTGCAGACCCTCTTCAACGTCGTCGACCACGACATGAACGTGGTCCAGGCGGTTCACGCCCCCCGTGTGCACCACCAGCACCTGCCCGACCAGGTCTTCTTCGAGTACGGCGGGCTTTCGGAGTCCACCGTGCAGGCGCTCAGGGCGCTGGGCCACACCGTTGTGGAGCGGGATCCGGGACCGGCGGAGGCCTATTTCACAGGGGGGATGTCGGGCGATGTGCAGTTGATCATGGTGATGGCCGACGGATCGCTGGCGGGGTGGTCGGATCCGCGGCGGGGGGGGATGGCGCTGGGGTTCCGGGAGTAGGAGTCAGTCGGCAGGCGTGGAGGCATCGTATCCCGCCGCACCACCGAGTCCACCCCGGGGATCGAGTCGCTCCACCACGGCGGACCGCCCTCGGCCACAAACCGCGGCACGTACACCGGCGCACGCAACTCGACCGCGATAATCGTCCCGGCCATGATCATTCCCGGCACCACCGTCACCGCCGCCACCCGGCTGGACGCCGACCTGCGCCGACGCGCCGCCACGGGATCCAGGATCAAGGGCCGGTTGACGACCACCCCCTCGATCGGCCGCTCGAAGCGGTCGGTCGACAGGGTTTCGAAGTCGATCTCCAACACGGCGGCTTCGCCCGGCCCCCCCGACCCCATCGAGGTCCGCACGCGACCCAGCAACCGCACCCCCCGGGGAAGCAGGAACTCTCCGTTCTGTCCCAGCACATCATGCGTGACCGTCACGATCACCGGATCGTCCACCCGGTATGCGGCCGTCGAAATGTCCTCGTCGGGTGCCGCGCTGATCCGCGTGCCGGCGGGGATACGAACCGGGAGCAGCGGTTCCGGCGTGACGTCCTCAACGAACTCCTCCTCTTCGAATCCGACCGCATCCCCTCCCTCGACAGCCTCATCCCCCTCCAACCCCACGTCCACCCCGGGATCGACCTCGTCCGCGCCGGGGAGGACGTCTTCAACTCCGACCGTCTGCCCAGCCGAATCCGCATCCGCCGCCAGTCCATCCACGTCCCCCTCCGCCGACGATTCCCCGTCCCCGACACAGGCCCCCGACACAACCACACACGCCAGAGCCGCCGCCAGCAGGACCAGCTCCCGGCACCGCCTGTGGATTGTCGCCATTGCCACGCCCCCTGAGAATTGCCACGCCCGGGCCCCCCGGACCCCACCCCGACCGCACTAATATACAGGTCCCCGCGCAAACCCCGCGCTCACCCACCCCTCGCAACCACCCAACCGACCCCGCGACCCCACCCCATGCGCGAACTCCGGACCGTCCTCCCCTACTTCCGCCCCTACCGCAAGCCGATGTTCTGGGGCCTGGTACTGGTCATCCTCGCCAACGGCTTCGCGCTGGCCAACCCCTACCTCCTCAAGCTGCCCATCGACGTCCTCACGGCACAGGGCGGCACCGACCCCGACTCCACCCGCCGCACCGTCCTCAACTACGCTCTCCTCATCGTCGTCATCGGACTCCTGGGCAACGCCGCCCGCTACGGCATGCGCGAGATCCTCAACAGCCTCAGCCGCCGCATCGAGGTGGATCTGCGCAACGACTTCCTCCGCCACCTGCTCCGCCTCGACGCCGGCTTCTACAACCGCACCCGCACCGGCGACCTCATGAGCCTCGCCACCAACGACACCCTCGCCGTTCGCCAGGCGGCGGGCCCGGCGGTCATGTACTCCGCCAACACCATCGTCAACTTCGTCCTGGGACTCGGGGTCATGATCTGGATCAGCCCCAGCCTGACGCTGGCCGCGCTCGCGCCCATGACGATCCTGCCGCCCATCGTGCTATGGTTCGGCCGTGCCATCCACAACCGCTTCGAACGCATCCAGGAGCAGTTCGCGGCGCTCTCGACGATGGTGCAGGAGAACCTCACCGGCGTCCGGATCGTGCGGGCATACGCGCAGGAGGCCGCGCAGTCGCGCGAGTTCGACGGTTTCAACCAGGGCTACCTCAAGCGCAACATGAACCTCGCGTACGTGTCGGGCGCCTTCCACCCGGTCATGGGACTGCTGACCGGCGGGGCCATGGTGGTCGTCCTCTGGTACGGCGGCCGCCAGGTCACGACCGGCACAATCACGACGGGCGACTTCGTGGCCTTCTCCTACTACCTCGTGCTGCTCGCCTGGCCGATCATCGCGCTGGGGTGGGTCGTCAACCTCTTCCAGCGCGGCGCGGCGTCGATGGGGCGCATCAACCGCGTCTTTGCGACCGATCCCGCCATTGCGCCGCCCACGGACCCACATCCGCCCCCGGCGGGCGCCGCGGCCATCGATTTTCGCAACGTTTGTTTCCGTTACCCGCGGCGGGGTGTGGACCCGGAGAGGGGGGAGGAGGGGGAAGAGAGGGGGTTTGATGGCACAACAACCTCCCCGCCGGAGCCGGACCGCCTCGTCCTCGACGATGTTTCCTTCACCGCCGAACCCGGCTGCACCGTCGCGATCGTGGGCCCCACCGGCTCCGGCAAGAGCACACTCGTCTCCCTCATCGCGCGCGTCCACGACCCCACCTCCGGCGCTGTACTGCTCGACGGTGTCCCCCTCACCGACTACGACCCCACCGACATCCGCGCCCGGATCGGCTTCGCCCCCCAGGACACCTTCCTCTTCTCGGCACGGCTGGGTCGCAACATCGCGCTGGGCCTCGATCCCTCGACGGCCGAAACGGCGCTCCACCAGCGCATCCGGGACGCCGCCGCGGCCGCCGACCTCCACGAGACCATCGAGGCCTTCCCCGAGGGCTACCGCACCCGGCTCGGCGAGCGCGGCATCAACCTGTCGGGCGGGCAGAAGCAGCGGGCGACCCTGGCACGCGCCCTCGCGACCGACCCCCCCGTGCTCGTACTCGACGACGTGCTCAGCGCGGTCGACACCGCCACCGAGTCACGCATCCTCCAGGGTCTCCGCGACGAGCTCGAGGGCCGCACGGCCTTCATCATCTCGCACCGGGTCACCGCGGTGAAGGACGCGGACCTGATCCTGGTGCTGGACGGCGGCCGGATCGTCGAGCGGGGACGGCACGATGACCTGGTGGCGGGGGGTGGGACGTATGCGTCGCTGCTCAAGCGGCAGTTGCTGGAGCAGGATCTGGCAGGGGTGGCCTGAGGGGCAAGTCGTTTAACATCGCAAACGACAAATGACCCGTGGACCCGGATAACTTGGTAAGATGTCAACTACAATTTACAAGATGTAAACTACACATTACATTCAGCGCGTCATCCCCACCAATCCGGCTCGTTACCCGCACGCCACTTCACGTTGCACCCGATGCTTGGCACCTGATCCTCCGACGGCCTCCCCCCAGCCAGCACCGCCCTCATCGCCAACCGCAAATCCCGCCCCGTCACGATCTCCTTCGACCCCGGCCGCGTAGCATCAAATTGCCCGCGGTACGCCAGCCGGCGGTCCGCGTCGAACAGAAAAAAGTCCGGCGTGCAAGCCGCCCGGTAGGCCTTCGCCACCTCCTGTGTCTCGTCGAACAGGTACGGAAAGGTGTAGCCGCGCAACTCCACCTCGCCCTTCATCTCGTCGGGGCTGTCGGCGGGGTGGGTGGCCACGTCGTTCGAGTTGATCCCCACCACCGCCGCACCGTCCATCTGGAACCCGCCCGCCACCGCCGCGAAGTGGTCGGCAATGTGCTTCACGTATGGACAATGGTTGCAGAGGAAGGCGACGAGCAGCGCGGGGGCGCCGTCGAAGTCCGAGAGCGACACGGTGCGGCCGGTGTAGGGCTCGGGGAGCGAGAAGTCGGGGGCGGGGGTGCCCAGCGGAAGCATGGTCGACGGGACGAGAGCCACTTGCGGAGAGTCTCCTTGGTGCGAGGCGGTGACGGGAGGCCGGCGGGTGGTCCGCTACAGCCTTTCCAGCAGGAACTCCGGAGTGAAGCGGTTCAGCCAGGCCGCCAGCAGCACGAACGAGCCCGTAACCAGCAGCAGGCCGAGCGCGATGAGCAGCGCCCCGGCGAACTTCTGCACGGCCGGGAGGAAGCGCCGGAAACGCGTGAACCCGCGCAGGAACCGCTCAAGCGCGAGCGCCGCGACCATGAACGGCACCGCAAGCCCCATCGAGTAGACGAAGAGAAGCAGCATCCCGGCGCCGAGGTGCTCCTGCGACGCCGCCATGGTCATGATCGCGCCCAGGACCGGGCCGATGCACGGGGTCCAGCCCGCGCCGAATGCGACCCCCACCATGAGCGTGCCGGCGTATCCGGCCGGCTTGTCGGCAAGGTGGACGCGCTTTTCGCTCAGCAGGGGCATCAGCTGGAAGACCCCCATGAGGTGCAGCCCGAAGAGGATGATGATCACCCCCCCGATCCGCGCGATCCAGTCGCTGTTGTAGAGCAGGAAGCTGCCGATGAAGCTCGCGCCCGCTCCCAGCAGCACGAAGATCAGCGTAAAGCCGGTAACGAAGAGGGCCGAGTGGATCAGGATCCGGCGACGCTCGATGCCCTGCTGCATGTCCTCGAGCGACATCCCCGTCACGAAGGACAGGTAGCTGGGGACCAGAGGAAGGACGCAGGGGGACAGGAAGGACAGCACTCCCGCCATGAAGGCGATGGGGAAGCTGACGGTGTCGGTCACGATTCTCCTGTTTCTCCCACCCGTTCCACCACGAGGGTGCGGGTCAGTTCACGGTCTCCGATTTTGACCGTGACAGTATAGCTCCCCGCCTCCACCAGTTCACCCTGTCCCCCTCCACCCCGCCGCCCCCCGAACAATCCCCCCATGCCCACCCCGGGCCGGATCAGCTCGGCGAGTTCCCGCAACTGACCGAAGTTCCCTCCCCGGCCACCACCACGCCGACCTCCCCCGCGCATATTCTCCCCCGGACGCTCCCGGAACGCCTCCGGGTCCCTGCCCTGGCCACCACCCCCACCGAAACCGCCCCCGAATCCCCCGAACACCGCCTGCGGGCTGCTCTCGCCCGTGAACACCCCAAGCATCCGCCGCAGCGGCTCCTCCTCCCACCCCGCCTCCACCAGCGAATCGGCCACCACCCGAGCGCGCTCCGCGATCTGGATGCTGTCGCGCCGCTCGGACGGCGACAGCGGCTCGGCCTCCGGGGCCGGCCCACGCATGTTCCACGTCACCGTGTGGAGCCCCGCCCCGGCCGAACCGCTCAGCGTCTGCACCACTTCGCCGTCCGCGTCAGAAACGGTGATCTCGACCCGCACCGCGCCCCGACCCCGCTGTCCGCCCGCACCAGCCCCCGGCCCCGTCTGACCGGCCTCGTCCTCGCCTTCGGCCTCGTCACCGGCCGCCCTCTCCTCCTCCGCCGCGTCCGCGATCTCCGCCGCCACCTCTTCCCCGATGTAGTAGCTGATCCGACCATTCGCCCCCGGCGTCGGCCGCGAGAACCACGCCTGCCCGTACGACTCGCCACCCCTGGCCTCCTCGCCGAACTGAAACGCCGGAGCGGGCTCGAAGGCCCCAACCCCGTCGGCCATCACCTGCCCCGTCAGCTCCTGGAGCGGCGCGATGTCCACGATCCAGATCGAGCGCCCGTGCGTGCCCGCGATCAGTTCGCGGTCGCGCGGGTGGATGCGCAGGTCATGCACCGGCACCGCCGGCAGGCTCTCCATGAAGCGCCGCCACGTCGCGCCCCGGTCCAGCGACGCGTACACGCCCACGTCCGTCCCCACGAAGAGCAGGTTCTCGTTGCGCGGGTCCTCGCGCACGACGTGCACGAAGTCGGGGGCCCCGGTGGGGAGCCCGGCGGCGATCGAGCGGAAGGAGGAGGCGCCGTCGTCCGAGACGTACACGTACGGCGTGAAGTCGTTGGTGCGGTGACCGTCGAAGGAGACGTAGAGGCGCTCCGCATCGTGCCGGGACGGCTCCACGCGGCTCACGTACGTGCCCTCGGGAACCCCTTCGAAGCGGTCGGTCAGCTCGACCCACTCTCCACCATCGTCCGGCGACATCCAGACGCGGCCATCGTCGGTCCCGGCGTAGAGCAGCCCCTGCACCAGCGGCGACTCGGCCAGCGCGGTGATCGTGGCGTGGGTCTCGGCGCCGGTCACGTCCGGGGTGATGCCACCGGTCGTGCGCGTGCTCACCTCGATCTTCTCGGGGTCGGCGTAGGAGAGGTCGGGCGAGATAATCTTAAGTTTATCTCCAAATTCCGTACTCTTGACAACGCTGCTTCCGGCAGCGTAGAAGCTGGTCCGGTCGTGAACCGACTGGAAGAAAGGGGTATTCCAGTTCCAGCGCATAATGTGGCTGGCGGAGTCCGCGGTCGCCTGCTCCCGCAGCGCCGTGATCCTCGGGTCGTCCTCGGCCGCACCCGCCTCCAGCAACAACACGATGCTGTCCTGCAGCGGACGCCAACCGTCCTCCCAAGTTGGCTTTCGCAGCGAAGTGCTTTCACGCGTGGCCATGTTGAGGCGCCGCATGTTGCCGCCCTGCGACTCGGCCCACACCAGGTCCGGGTCTTCGGAATCCTGGGCGGTCACGAAGCCGTCGCCCCCGCTGATCGAGGCCCAGTGGTACTTGGAAATGTCGCCCCTTGACAAGCGACTTGGACCACACCATGTACCGTTGTCCTGCAACCCGCCGCAGACCCGGTACGGCTTCTCCATGTTGTACGAGATGTCGTAGAACTGGCCGAGCGCCATCGTGTTCAGGTAGCGCCAGTTGCCGCCCTTGTCGTACGTGATCGCGACGCCGCCGTCGTTTCCGACCACGATCCGTTCCGGGTCCACCGGGTCGATCCACATGGCATGGTGGTCGACGTGGATGTTGACGGTCGTGGTTCCGGTCGTGCGCCCGCCGTCGTTGGAGAACAGCACGGGCGTGGACGAGAAGTAGACGCGGTCGGGGTCCTGCGGGTCGACGCGCACCTGCGAGTAGTAGAAGGGGCGCGTGTTGGCGTCGTTGACCTTCTCCCAGGTGGCGCCGCCGTCCTCGGAGCGGTAGAGCCCGTTGCCGCCGGAAGCGCGTCCCGGCTCGGCGGCCTCGTCCTCCTCGCCGGCCTCGGCTTCGTCGCCAACCTCGGCTCCTTCACCGGTCCCCGCTTCCTCACCGGCCTCGTTCTCCTCTTCCTCGGCCTCCACCATCGCATACATCACATCGGGGCTGCTCTGGCTGATCGAGATCCCGATCCGACCTTTCATCGCGGTCGGGAAGCCGTTTCCGACGACCTCGGTCCAGGTGTCGCCGCCATCGGACGACTTCCAGAGCGCGCTCCCAGGGCCGCCGCTGTTCAGGAACCATGGGCCGCGCACCCGCTCCCAACTCGCCGCGAACAGGGTATTCGGGTCACCCGGACGGAACGCCACGTCCACGAAGCCCGCCTTGTCGCCGATGAACTTGACCAGCTCCCAGGTGTCGCCGCCGTCGGTGGTGCGGTAGAGGCCCCGCTCGGGGTTCGAGCCCCAGATGTGGCCCAGCGCCGCCACAAAGACGATGTCCGGATCCAGCGGGTGGACCACGATCCGCCCGATGACCTGGGTCTCCTTCAGCCCCTTGAACTCCCAGCTGTCGCCGCCGTCGGTCGACTTGTAGATGCCGCCCCCGGCCGAGATCGAGTTCCGCGAATCCTCCTCGCCGGTGCCCGCCCAGATCTGGCTGGGGTCGCTCGGCGCGATCGCGATGTCGCCCATCGCCGCGACCCTCGGCTCGTTGAAGATCGAGCGGAAGGTGATCCCGTTGTTGGTGGTCTTCCAGATCCCGCCCGCGGCCGCCGCCGCGTAGAAGGTCTTGGAGGGACTCGGGAGACCTTCGACGTCGGTGATGCGGCCGCCCATGTTGACCGGTCCGATGGAGCGCCAGCTGAAGGTCTCCCAGACGTCGTCGGGGACCTGCTCGGTGAGCTGGGCGGTGGCCGGGCGCGGGCCGGCCAGGGCGGCCAGCGCGAGTGTCGCGGCGGCGAGCGGGAACACCCCGCGGCGGACGGCGGAGTGGGCGAAGGGGCGTGAAGCGCGGATCATGGGTCCTCCTGGAACGTGTGGGTGCCGACAGTCTCGTGGACACCCGGGAAGGGAGCCGCGTTGCCGGCCGCGAAGTCAGGGGCGCGCGCCCGCGCCGCTCCAGTACCCTATCATCCTGTAGACCAGCTTCGCCACCGCGAAGTCCGGCGCGGCCAGCCCCGGTATCGGCGCGTGCTCGACTACGTCCGCACCCACGACCCTCCGCTCGGCGAAGACACGCTGCAACAGCGCCAGCGCGCCGTACCAGTCCCCGCCACCCGGCTCGGGCGTCCCCGTCGAGGGCATCAGCGCGGGGTCGAAGAAGTCCACGTCGAAGGTGATGTAGACGGGATCGCCCAGCGCCGCCACGGCCCGTTCCACCCAGTCCCCACCCCGCCCGACCTCCTCGCCGGTGATGACCGTGACGTTGTCGCGCTGTTCGGCAATCTGCCATTCCTCGCGGCTGATCCCCCGGGCCCCGACCGTGACCAGGTCGACCCGGTCGATGACGCGGCCCATGGCGCAGGCGTGCGAGTACGGGCTGCCGTCCAGACTCTCGCGCAGGTCGAGGTGTGCGTCGAATTGCAGGACGCTGAGACGTTCGGTGTGGCGCCGGGCGTGGGCGAGGATGGCGGGGGCCGAAACCGAGTGTTCGCCGCCGAGCATGATGAGGCGGCGGCCGGCGGCCGCGTCGAGCACCTTCGTGAAAGCGTCCTCGAGCTCGGCCATGGCGCGGGGCGCGTCGCCGCGCGTGAGTTCCAGCGCGGGGAAGGTGTACACGCCTTCGCGCGACGGGTCGCGGTCCAGTTCGTGATCGTAAAGCTCGATGTAGCGCGAGGCGTCGATGATGGCGCGGGGTCCCCGGCGCGTGCCCGCGCGCCAGCTGGTGGTGGCCTCGTAGGGGACCGGGAGGATCCAGGTGGCGGCGCCCTCGGGGGTGGCCGGAGCGCCGTCCAGTCCCAGGAAGACGCGCGGCAGCTCCCAGGGCAGCGCTTTCAGTCCCGGGGGGAGCGCGTGGATGGTGTGGTCGCCGGCGCGGGCGGGGGTGGTGGGGTCGGGGCGGTTGGGCATGGGGTGGTTGCGGGTCAGCGGGGTTGAACACCTGCGCGGGTCAGCCAGGCGACGGGGGACCGACGACATCCTCCTTGAAAAGCTCACCGGGATACTCGCCAATGAGCGACTCGAAGGCCTCCGCCTTGCCGTCCAACTCCACCACGTGCGGACTCCCGAGCGGTTGAGGCCCGCGTCGCACAACCCCTTCCATCACCCGGGGAAGCCGGTCTGGTGGGGCCACGCCCTCGTCGAGCAACTGCGTGTCCAGGAAGAGCCCCTTGCCGGTGCGCTCTGCGGAGTAGCGGGCGGTGACCAGTCGACGCGCACCGCCGCCGTCAAAGCACCCGACCGCCACCAGACCCCATTCCCGTCGGCCCCGCACCAGCGGCGGGAAGATCCAGAGACAGTCGATGGCGGCGGGGCCCAGCCGCGTGCCGACTTCACGCAGGGTCCGGGCGAGGGCTTCCGGGACTCCCGGGCCATCGTCCACTTCGGAGGCGACAGGTGGTCTATTGGGCGCTCGCTGCATGCTCCAGCTTCGATCGGGGTGCGGGCCGGTCTTGCGGAGGGGCCCGCCAATGGGACGGTGACGGCCCCAAATCTAGCAGGCCCCGAAAAATCGGCGCGAGTAGCGAGAGCAGGCGCACACAGGCCGTCGCTGGCTTCCCGGGTGGACCACCCCCGGCTACTAACACCCCCCCAACCCCTCCTCCACCCGCCTCACCACGCGCTCGACCGCCTCGTCCAGCGGCCCCCTCACCACCGCCGCCGCCGCCCGCACGTGCCCCCCGCCCCCCATCTCCACCGCGATCACGTTCACGTCGACCGGCGCCAGCGACCTCAACGACACCTTGATCCGCCCGTCGGCCGTGGTGCGGAAGAGCACCGCCACCTCCACGCCCGCGACCTCCCGCGGCACATCGACGAACCCCTCCAGGTCATCCACAGTGGCCTCCAGGCGATCGTACGCCTCCTTCGGCACGGTCATCCACGCGATGCGGCCGCTCTCGTGCACTGTCAGAGTAGCGAGCGCCTCGCGCAACAATTCGAACCGGCGCGGGCGAAAGCGGCCGTACGCGGCCCGGTAGAGCTCTTCCGGAGCGGCCCCCAGCTCCACCAACCGCGCCGCCACACGCAGGCACGCCGGGTTCGTGTTCGTGAAGCGGAAGCCGCCGGTGTCGGTGAGCACGGCAATATAGAGCGCCCGCGCGATCGCCTCGCTCCACGGCCCCCCCGCCCGCGCGATCAGCGCGAAGACGAGCGCACCGGTCGCGCAGGCCGTCGTGTCGCGGAAGACCACCCCCTCGATGGGGCGCTTGCCGGGCGGATGATGATCGATCACCACCTTCGGCAGTTCACGGATCAGCCCCTTCACACGCCCGATGCGCGGCACCTCGGCCGTGTCCAGCACCACCGCCAGGTCGGCCTCGCGGCAGCGGCGCGCCGCCACCCTATCCTTCGCAAAGATCGCCCACGCCGGATCGGGAAGCAGGAAGGCATAGCTCTCGGGGAAGGGAGTGGGGTTGACGATCCACGCCTCGACCCCGCGCGCCCGCAGAAAGGCCGCGAGCGCCACCTCCGACCCCGCCCCGTCCCCGTCCGCGTTGGCGTGCGTCGTGATGACCACCGACCTGGCCCCGGCCAGCAACTCCAGCACCGCGTCCAGCTCGCGCGCGCGTCCCCCACCGGGCACCGTCACGCCCCCCACGCCCTCAACTCCCGCAGCACCGCACCCGCCCGCACCGCCAGCTCCTCACGCGTCCCCGCGTTCTCCACCACCACATCGGCCCGCCGCCGCTTCTCCTCCGCCGCCATCTGCGCCCCCATGATCGCCACCGCCTCCTCGTCCCCGATCCCCCGCGTCTCCACGATCCGGCGCCGCCGCACCTCCTCCGGCGCGTCCACCACCACCACCACGTCCGCCTCGCCCTCGATCCCCGTCTCGAAGAGCAGCGGAATCTCCCACACGACCATCTCGGCCCCGCCCGCGCGCTGCCGCCGCGTCCACTCATCCCGCAGCCGCCTCACCGCCGGGTGCACGATCGCCTCCAGGTGGCGCAGCGCATCCTCGTCGCGGAAGACGATTCGCCGCACCGCGCCCCGGTCCAGCGCGCCGTCCGCCTGGATCACCCCCGGCCCGAAGAGCTCCCCGATCCGCGCAAGCGCCTCGGTTCCGGGCTCCACCGCGGTGCGGGCCAGCCGGTCCGCCGACACCACCGGCACCCCGGCCTCGCGCCATAACTGCGCGACGACCGACTTCCCCGCCGCCACGTTCCCGGTCAGTCCCACGGTCAGCATCTCACCCGCCCGCCCCGAAGATCAACGACAAGCCGAGGGCCCACATCGTGTTGAAGATCACATTGCCGAAGAGCACCGCCGTCATGACCGCGGGCATCGAGTATTGCATGTACGCCATCGGGATCACCAGGAGCTCGTTGGGCAGCGGCACAAAAGCCGCGTACAGGAAGAGGAGCCCCAGGGGAAGAAACCGGTGACGTTCGTGGAGCGCCTCGGCGCGGGCCCGGAAGCGCGCCAGCCGGTATGACGACATGTCGCGGGTCGTATTACCGATCAGGTAACCCAGCAGGTCGCCCCCTGTCATGCCCAACGCGATCGTCGCCAGGGTGGGCACCGGCTCGAAGCCCGACTCGATGAAGAAGGGATAGGCGGCCACGATCGGGGCCGGCCACACAAGGTTGAACCCGCTGACCACCGACGCCAGCAGCAGCCCCGGATACCCCGCGGCCGCCGCCGCGTCCCGCACCCCCTCCATGTCGCCAGCCCGCAGGTTCACCCACACCATGAACGCGATGAGCCCGGCAACCCCCAGCACCTTAACCACGAGCGGCACCCGCCTGCGCGGCCGCATGCGCCGCCGCATCTCCCCCGACCAGGTCACGAAACGCGCGATCTCGTCGGCGGGGGGGACCGCGTCCGGTTCGCCGTAGGCCGTCTCCAGCCGCCACCGCATGTACGCCTGCGACGGCAGCGGCAGGAACGGGGGTTTGCGGTACCAGTCCCTGGGGCGGAAGGCCCACGCGGAGGACAGCAGCGCGGGCCACAGCCGGGGGCGCCGGAGCGCCAGGAGCAGGAATGGGCGATACATGCCCGCTCAGCGGAACTCCGCGTCCGCGAAGCACTTGGCGTACAACACCTCCACGCGTTCCACTTCGGGTGCCGTCAGCAGGCGGAATTCGCCACGGCGGGCCCGTCCGGAAAGCCTGCCCCGGTTCTGCGCAAGGACTCGGGTCAGGAGATCAATTGTCCCATCGGGCATGTCCGCGATCTCCTCCTGTACACGCGCCGAGAAATCGTCATATCTCTCAAGGTAATCGACTTCGCGGGGGAGATCCTCGCGGATCGTTCGCTCCACGCACCGGTAGAGGAACACCGCGTGGGGGGTGGCGTCGAGGTAGCGATAGCAGTCGGCAGTCTCGTTCAGCACCTCCACGTTGCCCCGCTCCGTGGGCCGCCACTCGACCAGGGGCAACACCTGCGCGGAGTGGCCGGCGAGAACGTCGCGGTACTCGGCGACCCGCTCCAGCATCGGGACGCTGACCGGGAAGACCAGTCCCGGCGGATTGAACCCCGCCCGGGCCAGCACATGGTGGACCAGCCAGCGGTGGATGCGTCCGTTTCCGTCTTCGAAGGGATGGATGTACACGAATCCGAACGACAGCGCGGCCGCCGTCACGACGGGATCCACGCCGGTCCGCGCGGCACGTTCACCGTACTCCACAACGCCCCGCATCAACTCGGGGAGGTCGCCGTGGCGCGCACTCACATGCTCCGGAATGGGTGCCCGTGTCGCCCGGTCCCGTCTCCCTACCCACCCTCCTTCGGTGCGCAGGCCAAGCCGGGTGAACCTTGTGTCACCGATCAGGGCCTCCTGCAGGCGCAGAAGTCTCTCGATGTCGAGACCGCCGCGCCCGGCATCGCCGATCGCCCAGCCCCAGCGCAAGGCCCGGTTGTGCGGAGGCCGCTCTCCCTCCAGACCGAATGAAGCCCGGCTGTCCTCGAGGAGGAGAAAGGCTGCCGCCCGCCGAACGATGTCGGGGTGCGTCCGCCCGATCACCTCTCGGGCCCGCTGGTCCAGTTTCATGGCCACGAAGCGGTCGAGCTCGGGGGTCCGCCGGACGAGGGGGCAGAAGCGGCGGGTTCCCGGCAGGTTGTCGCGAACACGGTGCCGCCGCGACAGCGGACCGGTGCGGGCCGCGTATTGCCGCCTCGGGTCGACGACCGGCACGGCGGTCACCTTGCCCGCGTCCGGAACATCGACGCGGATGTGCGTCAGCCACTCGTAGAGGAACCAGATTCGCCGGGCGTAGGCTCCCGTGGGCTTGTCGCGAACAATGTGCGCGATCTCCCCCGGATCGATCTCCCGGAACAGAGCCGCGAGCACGCCCGGGCTCACGCCCTCCCACTTGAGCGCGAACTCAAGTTGTTCCTGAAGGTTGTCGTCGGGAGCGTGACCCGGCGGGAGCATCCGCCATTCGGTCGTGGACGCGGGGTGGTGTCGCTCGGCGATCGCGGTCAGGCGGGAAGGCAGGGGGACCCGGAGGTCGTAGCGGGCCGCCAGAGCCGCGTATCCGGCCGGGCTCCCGGGCTCGGGAAGGGACCAGCGGAGCCGCCGCCAGAATCCCTCACCGGGTGTGGAGGACATTCACAGATAGCCGATGGACTGGAGAGGGCGTCACAAATCGTGATTTGGATTCACAGGTAACGATTTTTGCGAAATATTATCACAGCAACCAGCGCTCGTCAACCAACTGCTCCTTCTCCACACGCCCTGGAGGTCAGCGCGGTCCACTACTTCGGCGTCCAGTCGGTGCGGGGCCATCCGGGAAGCTGTATCCTTCCGTTCCGTTCCGATCTTCGCAAACTCCCCCGTAGCCTCACACCCTCCCCATGCCCAACCGCCTCGCCTCCGAGACCAGTCCCTACCTGCTGCAGCACGCGCACAACCCCGTCGACTGGTACCCCTGGGGCGACGAGGCCCTGGCGCTGGCCCGCGAGCGGGACCGTCCCATCCTCCTCTCGATCGGCTACTCGGCGTGCCACTGGTGCCACGTCATGGAGCACGAGTCCTTCGAGGACGACGAGACCGCGCACCTCATGAACCGGTCCTTCGTGAACATCAAGGTGGACCGCGAGGAGCGGCCCGATGTGGACTCGATCTACATGCGCGCGATCCAGGCGATGACCGGGCACGGGGGATGGCCGCTGACCGCCTTCCTCACGCCGGCGGGGGTGCCGTACTACGGCGGCACCTACTTCCCGCCCGAACCCCGTCACGGCATGCCCTCCTTCCGGCAGGTGCTCGCCGCCGCGGCCAATGCCTACAACACACGACGGGACGAGGTGGCGCAGGCCGGCGCCCAGCTGACCGGCATGCTGCAGCGAAGCGCTACCGAGCCCCAGCCCGCGAGCGGCCCCTTCGACCTGGCCGACGGCAGGCTCTTCGCCCACGCCGTCTCGGCCGCCGGACGCACCTTCGACCCCACCAACGGCGGTTTCGGCGGCGCGCCCAAGTTCCCCCAGCCGGACTTCCTCGACTTCCTGCTGCGGACGGGTGGGCCGGAGTCGCACGGCATCTCCATGGTGGTGCACACGCTGTCGCGCATGGCGGCAGGCGGCATCCGCGACCACGCCGGCGGAGGCTTCCACCGGTACTCCGTGGACGCCCGCTGGCTGGTCCCCCACTTCGAAAAGATGCTCTACGACAATGCGCTGATTGCGCGGGCGCTGACGCGGGCGCACCTGCTGGGGGCAAGTCACCTGGGGCCGGTCGCGGAGGAGACGCTAAACTACGTGCTCGAGGACCTGACATCGCCCGAGGGGGTGTTCTACTCGGCGCGCGACGCGGATTCGGAGGGGGAGGAGGGGGTGTTTTACCTGTGGACGCCGGCCGAGGTGCGCGACGTGCTGGGCCGCGAGGAGGCGCGCCTGCTGTCGCGGGTCTACGACGTGAGCGAGGCGGGGAACTTCGAGGGGCGGAACATCCTCCATCTGCCCCACGACCTCGACGCGGTGGCCCGGCAGGAGGGGATGGGGCGGGGGGAGCTGGACCGGCGGCTGCGGGGCTCGCTGGACGCGCTGAAGGCCCGTCGTGGCGGGCGCCCCGAACCTCTCCGCGACGACAAGGTGCTGACCTCTTGGAACGGCTTCACCATCCGTGCGCTGGCCGAGGCGGGGCCCGCGCTGGGGCGGCCCGATTACACGGTGGCAGCGGCGCGTGCGGCAGCGTTCCTGCTCGACACCATGCGGCGCGGCAACCGCCTGCTGCGCGTCTACGCGGCCGGACGCGCCCACATCGACGGCTTCCTTGAGGACTACGGCGCGCTCGGCAACGCCTGCCTGTCCCTCTACGAAGCCACTCTCGACGCGCGCTGGCTCACGGAGGCTTCGTGGATCGCGGACGCCGTCGTCGACCACTTCTGGTCCCCCAAGGAGCGGATCTTCCACGACGCCCCCGCGGACGGGGAGCCGTTGCTGGTGCGCCCCCGCGACATCATGGACAACGCAACCCCGTCCGGGAACTCACTCGCGGTGGAGCTGCTGGTTCGGCTGGCGGCTCTGACGGGGGCGGCCGGGCACGGCAAGATCGCCGACGCCGTCCTCGAGCGCGAACGCGGCACCATGGAACGCTATCCGTCGGCGGTGGGGAGGCTACTGAGCGCGGCCATCGCACACGCTACGCCCCGCCTTGAGGTTACACTGGCGGGATCTCCACCGGAGCTTTCGGGTATGCTCGACGTGGCCCACCGACACATTCACCCCAACCGGATGATCTGCGGCGGCGACCCCGCGGACGCGACGATCGCCGCCCTGCCCATCATGGAGGGGCGGCTGGACCACGCCGGACAGGCCTTCGTCTGCTTCGGCAAGACGTGCCAGGAACCGGTGTCGACCGCGGCGGCTCTGGACGCGGCGCTCTCACGGGCCCACACTGGTAGTCCTTCGGGCTGACTGGCCGGATACTCCACCTCAGGGAGCACATGGCAACACGCGAAGACGAACTCGGCACGGACCTCGAAGCCGACCTTCCAGACCGGAAGAAGCTTCTGGCGTGGTACCGGACGATGCTCACGGCACGCGCCATCGACGATCGTGAGGTCAAGCTATTCAGGCAGGGCAAGGTCTTCTTCCTGATTGCGGGCGCCGGACACGAGGCGGTCCAGGTGGCGCTGGCCGACTTCCTTCGCCCCGGATCGGACTGGTTCTACCTCTACTATCGCGACCGCGCGCTGGCCCTGTCCCTGGGCGTGTCGCCCATGGAGCAGCTCCTGCAGGGGATGGGCGCCGAGGCCGATCCCGCGAGCGGCGGTCGCCAGATGCCCGCCCACTACGGGGACACCCGCTTCAACATCGTCTCGGCCTCGTCGCCGACGGGGACCCAGTTCCTCCACGCCGTGGGAACCGCCGAGGCCGGACTCCGCGCCACAATCGCACCGGAGCTGCAGCGCCACGTCAGGTCCTTCACCGAGGACGAGGTCGTGGTATGCACCGCCGGAGACGGCACCACCTCCCAGGGCGAGTTCTGGGAGGCGCTGAACTCGGCGTGCAACCTGAAGCTGCCGGTTTTGTTCGTCATCGAGGACAACGAGTACGCGATCTCGGTCCCGGTCGAGGTCCAGACCGCCGGGGGAAACGTTTCACGCCTGCTGACCGGATTCCCGGACCTCAAGATCGTGGAATGCGACGGCACCGACCTCCTCGAAAGCCACCGTGCCGCGCGCGAGGTGGTGCGCTGGTGCCGCGAGCGGCGCGGGCCGGCGCTCCTGCACGCGCACACCACCCGTCCCTACTCCCATTCCGGCTCCGATGACGAGTCCGCCTACCGGTCCCCCGCCGAACGCGCGGCCCAGGACCGCAGGGATCCGATCCGCAAGGCGCGCCGGCTGCTGATCGAAAAGGGGATGGCGACCGCGGCGGAGCTGGACCGTCTGGAGGCGGACGTGGTGGCGGCGGTCGCGGCGGCGAGCGACCAGGCGCTGGAACATCCCCAGCCGGCCCCGGATACCGCCATGAAGTGGCTCTATTCCGAGACCGTGGACCCCACCGGCCCCGATTTCGACACCGAGGACCGCCCCGTCGTGAAGGACGACAAGCCGCTTACCATGGTGGACCTCCTCAACCGCTGCCTGCGTGAGGAGATGGCGCGCGATCCCCGGATCGTGGTCTTCGGACAGGACGTGGCCGATGCGTCGCGCGAGGATGCGCTGAGCGAGGTGAAGGGCAAGGGGGGCGTCTTCAAGGTGACCCACGGACTGCAGGGGCGGTTCGGCAGCAACCGCGTGTACAACTCCCCGCTTGCCGAAGCCAACATCATCGGGCGCGCGGTGGGGATGGCGGCGCGGGGACTGCGTCCCGTGGTGGAGATCCAGTTCATCGACTACATCTGGCCGGGCTTCATGCAGATCAGGAACGAGCTGGCCACCATGCGATACCGTTCCGCGGGGGCCTGGGCGGCGCCGGTGGTCGTGCGGGTGACGTACGGCGGGTACATCAAGGGCGGGATCTACCATTCGCAGACGGGCGCGACGCTCTTCACGCACACGGCGGGGCTGCGGGTCGTGCTGCCTTCCAGCGCGCTGGACGCCAACGGCCTGCTGCGCACGGCAATCCGCTGCGACGACCCGGTCATCTTCCTCGAGCACAAGCACCTCTACCGCCAAGTACACAACAAGGGCGCCGATCCCGGTCCCGGCTACATGATCCCGCTGGGCAAGGCGAAAGTGGTGCGCCCGGGCCGCGATCTGACGGTGGTGACGTGCGGGGCCATGGTGAAGCGCACGATGGACGCCGCCCGCGTGGCCGAGAAGCGGCACGGTATCAGCACCGAGGTGATCGATCTGCGCTCCCTGTCACCGCTCGACATGGAGACGATCGGGGACTCGGTGCGGCGCACCAACAAGGTGATGGTCGCGCACGAGGACGCGCTGTCGTGGGGGATCGGGTCCGAGGTGGCCGCGCGGATCGCGGATGAGCTGTTCCCTTGGCTGGACGGGCCGGTGCGGCGGGTGGCGGCGCTGGACACGTGGGTGGCGTATTCGCCGCGGCTCGAGGAGGCGATTCTGCCGCAGAAGGACGACGTGCTGGAGGGGATTCTGGGGCTGGCGGGGTACTGAGGGGACGCGGTCTGCTAGAACCGCACCTTCAGCAGGGGGACCTTCCAGACGAGGGCGTCACGACCGGCACTTCTTGAGGTGGGCTCCAGCACCGGGGTGGGGAGCGGGGTGGAAAACGCCCAGTCGCCGTCCGACCAGTTGAGGAGCGAGCCGGGCGCGGGCAGGGAGGCCGCGGCTTCGGCGTCGTCGCTGCCATCGTCCCAGTCCCGGTTGCGTGTGGCCACCGCGCCCAGCGCGAGGCCGGCGATGCTGGTCACCAGCGGGATGCCGATCGCCACTTTGTCGCTGTCGACATCACCGATCAGGGCGACTCCCACTCCGCCAAAGCCACCGATCAGGCCCCCGACACTGATCAGGCGGGAGCGTCCGCGGCTGATCGGCACGCGGCTTCCCGCGATCGCGCCTCCGATCAGACCCGCGTTGCCCGCGAGCATCATCGTCGCCAGAATGCCGTCCCCTTCGATATCCATCAGGACCGACGAAGCAGCACCGAACCACGTACCCCACAGGCTCCCCAGCATGGCTGAAGTCCCGGTGCCGGGCGTGATTGGGCGGCGTGCGGCGATCGCACCTCCGACGATTCCCAGGGCCCCGCCGACGATCATGGCCCCCCCCAGGGCTTCGCTGCTGGTGTTCCCGTACATGTCATCGCCCAAGTCCAGCGCCTCCGCGACCATCGCCCCCTGGATGGTGCCCCACGTCCCGCCCCAGGTGATGGCCCGCGCCTGACCCGGCGAAATGGGGCGCGATCCGGCCAGTTTGTGACCGACCAGAAACCCGGCCGGCCCACCCAGCAGCAACCCGAACCCCACCGCCTCCGGCTCGGTCGAGCCCAGCGCCATAGGCAGAAGGGCACCCCCGTTGTAAAGGCCGTAGATGGTCGACCAGACCTTCATCTCGACTTCGCCGCCCGTCCGGGACGACTGGTCCGTGACGCCTTCGAGCCGGGTTTGCGCGGTCTCGGCGGCGGCCGTCCCCGGGAAGCGTTCCACGATGTGCCGGTACAGCGCTTCGGCGATGTCGTCCGCGCCCCCATTCTCGAAATCCTCCGCGACGGCGAGCAGGGCTGCGGCCGTGTCCGCACGCGTGAGTTGGGCGGACGCGGGGTTGGTGGCGGACAGGGCCGCGGCGGAGAGGGCCAGGAGGAGCAGGCCTCGGAGGGGGTTTGATGTGTTCATGGGGTGATCTACTCCGGACGGGGTCCGAAGGTTTCGCCTCGCGATTACATTTGCCCTTCCTGCAACACCCTATCCAGATCCTCCACCGCCCTGCGCTCGGCATCCGAACTCTCGATGATCCGGTCGGCCAGGTACTCGATGTTGTCGAGCGGGGCGTCGCCGGCCAGCGACTTGATCTGGACGCGCGCCAGTCCGCCCAGCGCCCGGCCCACCGCCTGCGCCTCGCGGACGAACTGCTCACCGATGGCCAGCAGGGTGTCTTCGGCGCCGGCGATCGCGACGTCGGTTCTTCCGGACAGTTCTTCCAGGCGGCGGGTCTCCTCCATGTCCTGGTTGTAGCGGTCCATGAGCGACAGCCTGGCATCGCAGTCGTTGTAGAACTTCAGGAGCGTGTCGGCCCGCGCGTCCAGCTTGGCCAGGGCGGAGCGGAGCTTGTCGTCCAGGTCTACAGCGGTCTTCGATTGACCGGCCGCCAACTGGTTGTCCGGCTCCTGTCGCACGCGGGCCTTCCAATAGGCGACTGACCCCTGGGCTTCGTCGGCGGCCTCGGCGAGCGCCGACCGCGCCATCCCCCATTCGGAATCCGCGCCGAGAGTGCGCGCGCGATGCCTTCCGATCTGCAGGCGGAATTCGCGTGCGGCGAATCGGTGCACCTTCCCGACGGCGGTCGTCTCGCCGGCGCGGAAGGCGGCGAGGGCGCGGGAGACGCGCGTGCGCAGAAACAGTCGGCTACCGGCAAGGATCGCGGCGCCGACCGCCACAAGCCCGGCCAAGATGCCTGGCGACGCGGTCGGCAGATTCAGGACGAAGGCAACGACAGTCGTCAGGACCATGATCTGGACGAAGACACCAACCCGTCGGGCCCCCGCAAACCGACTCTGTTCAAACTCGAAACAACGCCGCGCGATGTCGTCGAGGGATTCGGTCAAGTGCAACCCCTCCCCGCCCCCCTTCCCCTTCACCCCACCACCCCCGCGATTCCGCCCTCCAGGTTGCGCACGTCCTCATACCCCTCCGCCGCCAGCAGCTTCGCCACCTCCAGGCTCCTCACGCCGGTGTGACAGTACACCACCACGGGACGGTCGCGCGGGATCTCGTCCATTCGTTCCGGGACCTCGCGCATCGGCACCAGCACGGCTCCCAGGTGCGCCAGGTTCACGTTGTGCCACTCCATCACCTCGCGCACATCCAGCAGGAAGGGGCGCGGCTCCCCTTCCAGCACCGCATCCAGTTCCTCCGGCTCAACCCGGCCAACCGTCATCCCATCCCCCTCCCCCTCCGCCTCCACCCCACAGAAGACCTCGTAGTCGATCAGCTCCGTCTGGGTGGGCTCGTCACCGCAGACCGCGCAACCGGGATCGCGCCGAATCTCCAGCTCCCGCCATCGGTAGGAGAGCGCGTCGAAGATCTGCAGCCGGCCCACCAGCGTCTCGCCCACACCCAGGAGCAGCTTGATCGTCTCCATCGCCTGGGCGGCCCCGATCACGCCGGGCAGCGCCCCGAAAACCCCGGCTTCGGCACAGTTGGGAATCAGTCCCGGCGGCGGAGGCTCCCGGAAGAGACAGCGGTAGCACGGCCCACCCTTCGTCCCGAAGACCGAGAGCTGGCCCTCCCAGCGATAGACCGACCCGTAGACGTTGGGCCGGCGGGTGAGCACGCAGGCGTCGTTCACCAGGTAGCGGGTGGGGAAGTTGTCGCTGCCGTCGACGACCACGTCGTAGGCGGCCACGATCTCCAGCGCGTTGGCCGACGTGAGACGCACCGCGCCGGTCTCGACGGTGACGTGCGGGTTGACGTCGTGCAGCCGGGCCCGCGCGGAGTCGACCTTGGGCGCGCCCAGGCCGGCGGTGCCGTGCAGGATCTGGCGCTGCAGATTGGTGACGTCCACCGAGTCCGGATCCACGATGCCGAGCGTGCCCACGCCGGCCGCGGCAAGGTAGAGCGCCGCCGGGGAACCGAGCCCGCCCGCGCCCACCAGCAGGACCCGCGCGACCTTGAGTCGCTCCTGCCCCACCCTGCCGACCTCGGGGAGGACCAGGTGCCGGGCATAGCGGGCCGCCTCGCGTGGGGTCAGACCGGAGTCGGGGGCGTCCGTAGTCACCCGCCCCCTCCACCTCCCGAGAGTCCGTAGCGCACACTGATGCTGATGATCGGCCAGTAGTTCACGAAATTGCCGAAGTCGTCGCGGGTCTCTTCTTCCTCCAGCAGCAGGTTGAGGAGGAATCCGTTCGACTTCAGCAGTTCCTCGTCGCCGGTGGCGGCCATCGTGAGTTTGGCGTCGCTGAGGCGCACCACGCCGATATCGGCCGTGATGGAAAACCCCGAAGAGGATTGGGATCCGAACCCCAGGAGGAGGTACGGCGCGCGGTCTCCCGAGGAGAGGGTCGTGGTGAGGGTCTTGACCTCGGGTTCCTTGTACATCCCGTCGCCGATGTCGATGGATGCGCCCTCGTCCAGGGTGACCCGGTAGATGGGGTCCTTCGACTTGAAGAGCAAGCCCGCGCCGACGCGCAGGCTGGTGAGTTGGAAGTCGGCGCCCAGTGTGTAGAACGCCTTCGGGAAGGTCAGCTTGGCGGTACGTTCGTCGGCCAGGCCGAAGCGGCCGGTCAGGTTCATGTCGAAGCCGAGGAGGCCGGCTCCGCCGCGCAGCGTGACCTGTTCGGTCAGCGCGACCGCGACCTCGGGGCCGATTCCAAGCGTTCCCGCGCGTCCCCCCACCATGATTCCCTGCATGGCCAGGGCGGGAGGGGCCGCGGCGGTGAGTGGCAGGGCGATGGCCAGTGGCAGCAGGGCTTGTCTCATGGTGAGCTCCTTTGGCGGGGACGGGTGTTTGGTGATCGGCGTGGAGCCGTCTTCCGAGCCCCCAAGAGCAACGCTCGTACCGTTCATCCCGTCCAACTACTGTAACGCCACGCGGCGCTGGACGCCGGGGGATGATCGCAGACACAACTCGAATGGCGGCTGGAGCGGATCATGGAAACATTTGTTGTTGCAGGTAACGGTAGTAAACAACCGACGGGCGTGGGGGTCGTGCTTATCTCGGCTCTGGTCCTGGGAACGTTGGCCATCGCCTGTGAGGTCCCCCCGCCAACCGCGATCGCCCCGGCCACCGAGGTACCGGGGACGACGGTCCGGACGGATCAGGATGCGGGACGGGAATTGTCATCCGGTGAGCACGGGCCGGAGGAGGGCCGCGTCGTGATTCGCGGCATCAACAGGTACCCGTCGTTGTCGTTGACCGCACGCAACGCGGCCGCAAATCCGTTGGTGCTGGTCGATGGCGTCCTGCTGGAGGGCGGCCTGGGCGCGTTGCTGGTGGCCGAGCCGCTCGACATCAGCGGAATCGGGTACTCGGCCGATCCCCGTGAGTTCGGGTACTTCGACGACGACAACGGAAGGGGAATCGTGCTGATCAACCAGAGCAACGGGCAACAGGAATGATGACACGAGGAACTGCGCTGATCGCCTGCACCGCCGTTGCCGTTTCCGCATGCCAACCCGATGGGAGTTCCGCCCGGGTCCAACCCGAGGTGGTGGTTGAAACCATCGGCGACACCACCGTCGTGCGCACCCTGTCCGGAAGCGTCTGGGGCACCGAAGCCACCCTGGTGCCCGAGTTGTCGATCGGCGAGCTGGAGGGGGCGGAGGAGTACCTCTTCGGCAGCATCTCCTCGATCGCGGTGGACGCGGACGGGCGGGTGTTCGTCATGGACGGACAGGCGGGCGACATCCGGGTCTTCGACTCGGAGGGGACCTACGTCGAGACGGTTGCCAGGCGCGGCGAGGGGCCGGGCGAGTTGAGCAACGCCTCGTCGGTCGCGGTTCTGCCCGATGGCCGCGTGCTCGCGCACGAGGCGGGTGACATGCTCGTCAAGGTGGTGGGACCCGCACCCGGGGATCGTGAGCAATGGGCGTACCCCGCAGGTGCCATCATCGTCCCCGTGAAGCCACTCCGCATCGACCGTAGCAGCCGAATTCTGGTGCCGGCTGCAAGCTACTCCGGCGGCAGTTTCTTCCCGCACGTCATCGTCATGGGCTCGAACGGTGAACTTGTCGACTCGCTCACCCCTCCGGGAAGCGGTTTCGAGCCTCCTGCCGTGGAGGTTCGCCTCCGCATGCCTGTCGCCGGCCGGTCCACGGCACCGGTGAGCGTCCCCCTGACCGCCCGCCAATACTGGACCACGCATCCCAACGGTCATTTCGTGTCCGGCGTCTCCACCGACTACCGGATCGACCTGGGACGTGACGACGGGGTCTTGAGGATTGAGAACGCATACGAGCCGGTCCCCACTTCGGAGGCTGAACGAGAGTACCATCGGGAGCGCACCACCCGGAGCCTACGCCGCACGCAGCCCGACTGGAGCTGGAACGGACCCCCCGTTCCCGACACCAAACCCCCCTTCAGGGCACTCGTCACCGGGCGGGACGGGCGCATCTGGGTGCAGCTCTGGACCGAAGCGCACCCGGTCGACAATGCGAACCACAACCCGGACAACCCGTTTTCGGACCCGGTAGTCTGGGAGTCGCTGGTGCGCTACGACGCGTTCGAACCCGACGGCACCCATCTGGGAGCGCTCGCGGCGCCGGACGGGTTCCTCGTGTGGCCGGAGCCCATCTTCGACGGCGACCAGGTCTGGGCGGTGAGCCGGGACGAGCTGGGCGTCGAACGAGTAGTGCGGTACAGGCTCGAGGTGGGCGGAGCGCCTGGGCTCTAAAACCCGCCCCCCGTACTGAATCCCCCACCACCCCCGAAGCCGCCACCCGAACTGAACCCACCACCCCCGCCGAACCCGCCTCCCGACGAGAATCCGCCGCCCCCGAACCCGCTTCCGCCCACCGGGGTGAAGCTCTGATTGCGGCGCAGCACCCGGTGCAACTGTCTCGACGAGTGCCTTCCCGCCAGGAATCCGAGGAGCAGCGCGTTCATGTCGAGTCCGTCGTTGAAGCGGGACCGATGTCCGTTCCAGTCTTCCTTCTCGAAGCGGTTGCGAAGATCCTCCAGCTCCGCGAGCCGCGACGACGACCGGGTGCGTTCCTCGTTGCGATCGGCCAGCCGGGCGCGCAACTCCGTCAACCGCGCGTCGAGTTCACCCAGCTCCGCCACCAGGACATCGTCGCGCTGGTCGCCGGTCTCCCGCGCCATGGCGACCAGTTCGTCCAGTGAGTGTCCCTCCAGGTACGCCTCGATGCCGTCGATCACCTTCTCGTAGTAGGACCCGCGCTCGTTGTGGAGCGCCGCCAGCTCGTCGGTGAGCGCTCGTAGCGCGGCCTCCGAATCCCGTAGCGCCTTGCGCGCTTCCCCACGCTCCGCGTACAGCCGTTCGCCCCGCTTGAGGACCGGTGTCATGCCGTTGCGCTCGATGACCCCTGCTTCCAGCTGCGCCAGCTGTGGAATGGCTATCGCGAGCGCCTTCCCGTCCTCCTCCAGCACCGAGGCCGCATGGCCGGGAAGCGCGTTGAGGAAGTCGTACCTGGACCGCACGGCCTTGTAGTCGGCCACCGAGGCCACCCAACGGTCGAGGCGGCGTGTCAGGGGGTTGCCCGCCGCGGTGGCGGTCCCGTGGCGACGCCGCGAAAGGTACGCGAAGAAGGGGTCGCGCTCGTATGCGGGAGTCTGTTCCTTCTGTTCGCGCAGCGCCGCCTCGTGACGCTTTTCGGATGCCGCGACCCGCGCCCGCGGCGATCCCCGCGGCCGGGAGCAGCACCCGCTTCGTCACCCAGCCGCGCCGGATGTAGAGGAGCGCCATCTGTTTTCCGAGACCGGATGCAGGCGGGCTGAACGCGTAGCGCTGGGCCAGGTACTCGTCGAGGGCCTTTTCGATGACCTCGGCGTCGACCAGATCCCCCAACTCCTCGTACATGATCTGGATGTCGCGGATCGTGGCGTCGCGGTCGAGTGCTTCGTGCTCGCTTAGCGCCGCCTGATGCTCATGGATGACCTGGGCGGCGTCCATGACGCGCAGGACTTCTTCCGGGGCCAAGGGTCGGCCGGGCTTGTTCCCGGCTGGTTGTCTCCTGGGAGTCGTATGTGTCTCAAATCCTCATGGGCTGTCGTCTTCTGTACGCGGCCGAGCGCCACAACCATTCCAGCGGGCCGAAGCGGAACCGCGCCAGCCACCACGGCGACCACGCCAGTTGCAGCGCCCAAATTCCCGCCACGATCGCCACCTGGCCCGGCCCCCCGACCCGCTCGAACAGCCCCAAACCGTGCCCGTAGAACACGAAGGCACAGATCAGGCTCTGAGTGATGTAGTTGGTGAAAGCCATCCGCCCCGTGGCCGCCAGGCGCCTTTGCAATCGGGGGAACCGGCCGCCCTTCACCATCAGCATGACCAGGCCGACATACCCCAGCGCAACACCAATCGAACCCACGTAGTTGAACAGCCCCCCCTGGAACATCGCGCGGTCCCACGCGAAGTCCACGTGGATCTTGTAGGCGGTGCCGGCGGCCGCCAGAGGCAACCCGGCGGCGAGCCCGACAATCACCATGCGACGGTAGAAAGCCGTGGAGCGCTCGGCCGCCAGCACACCCAGCTTGTATAGCGCCATCCCCACCAACATCATCCCTCCCGCGCGCCATAGCAGCATGCCCAGAAGTGCGGTCGTTTGCAGAGCGAGCGCTATGGGGGCCCGGACCGCGATCTGGTCCCCGAACCCACCCCGAAAGGCGGCGATCTCGGCGCCGAGGTCCTCGCGAGGGGGCGCCCATTCCAGGGCCGCCGCAACGCGGTCCGCCTCCGGCCAGTAGGGGATCGAGAGCGCGGCCATGCCCCACAACAGCACCACGAACGCCACCATGCATCCCCCGATCCAGAGCAGCTTGCGCGGCTCCAGATTCCGTAGCGGATAGAGCAGGAACCCGCACAGCGCGTAGGTCACCAGGATGTCGCCGTGCCAGATCAGGTAGGCGTGCACCAGCCCGAAGACGAGCAGCCAGAGCTGGCGACGGTAGTGGAGCCCCGTGCCGGAGGCGCCCCGCCGCGCCATGCGTTCGCTCATCATGGCGATCCCCGCGCCGAAGAGGAGCGAGAAGATCGAGATGAACTTGGTGTCGGCGAAGAGGTAGATCCCGGCCCAGGTCCACATGTCGGCGGCCTCGAGCACCCGGCCCGAGGCGGGGTTCATGTACGCGGACGCGACGCGCGCGAAACCCTGGATGTTCACGATCAGGATGCCGAGTACGGCGAAGCCGCGCAGCACGTCGATCGCGACGATTCGTTCGGATTTGGATGCGGGGGAGGCGGGAACGGCGGTGGGGCCCACGGCGGCTCCGGGGGTTCGAAGGATTAGTGGACCGCCCGGAATTGTAGTCCCGGCCGGCCGTGGATCCACGCCGGCTCCGGCAAGGAGACCTGGAAGCGTGGGCGACCCGCGGTTGGTCCCTTCAGGTCCTCATTCCGTGCCTCCGCCCGAAGGGCAACCCGGTGGTCGCGGCTTCGCAAAAACCGGTGGATCGCCGCAGTCAGGGAAACGGCGGACAGCACACCGCTTATGGCGATCCTTCCGGCACCGTCGGTCCCGTCTCTACCCGCAATGATCGCCGCGACGCCCAGGTGAAGAACGCCAAAGGCCGCGTTGAGAGAACCGGCCACCTGCAATCCGCGGGGGCCCGGCTCGGTCAGGTGCGAATAGAGCGCCAGACCTCCGGATGCGATGCCCGGGTAGAATATCAGGGCCACGTCTTCCGCCGTTGTGTCGGGATTTCTGCCATCGTACGTGGGTTGAATCCACGCCGCCTCTTCCAGTGTCAGCCCGGTTTCCTCCAGCCAGTTCCCGAAGCGCTCGTTTCCCGCGAGTTCCCGCACACGGATGTTGTTGTCGGTTGCGACTACATCGTTCACGAGCGCGGCCTCCCCGGACCGCTTGAGCAGATAGCCGACCGCGCAATGAGTCCCGTGCTCATCGACGAAGACGGGCACTCGTGCGCCTGGACGTGTGTGGTTGTGCGGAAACAGTCCCCGCTGCCGGTACTCGCGCAGCCAGTCCAGGGCGACGACGCGGCGCGCCCGCTGGTCGGCGCTCAACCCGTCGGTCTCCCTGGCCCGCAAGGCGAATTCGACTTTGCCCAGGTGAAGCCGAATACGGTCGACCTCGACCGCCGCGACCACCGAAGGCGACGCCACGGCCAGCCGGGGACCAGAGTCCGTGCCGCCCAGTGTGGCGCTACCTCCCGCGACAAGCAGAAGCAGCCCGGCGACCGCCGCCAGCAATCTCCACGCCGTCAATCTCCACACGCCGTCAATCTCCACGCCGTCAATCTCCAATTGCGTCGCATTGCTCTCCACTCCGTAAGGAAGATGGCTCCCATGGGCATGTCGTAGTCAAGCACCTTCCCGGCTCTGTCGCAAGGCGGCGAATCCCGTATGATGGATACCACGGCCAAGCGTCGCTCACCGACGTCGCCACGCATCCACTTGAGGGAAGGAATCTCATGAGATCGTTACTACGCTTGTCATTCGCCACCACCATCGCGATGGCCGTCCTGTCGCCGGGCCAGGCTCGGGCGCAGGAGCCTCCCGGCCCGATCGTCTTCACCAACGTGAACATCCTGCCGATGACTTCGGACGAGGTGGTGCCCAACCAGTACGTGGTCGTCTCAGGGGGAGTGATCACCGCCGTTGGGCCGGCAGACGAAGTCGACGTGCCACAGGGAGCCTCGGTCATCAATGGCAGGGGTGGCTATCTCATGCCCGGACTGGCCGAGATGCACGCCCATGTCCCTCCCGGCGCCAACCCGCCCCGCGAAGAGGTCGAGGACATCCTTTTCCTTTACGTGGCCAACGGGATCACCACGATCCGGGGCATGCTCGGCTCCGCCTACCAGATCCCGCTCGCCGGCGAAATCGAACGCGGCGAGGTGCTGGGACCGAACTTCTACGTCGGCGCGCCCTCGCTCAACAGTCGAACCGCGCGCACGCCCGAAGAGGCGGAGACCCTGATTCGCGCTCATGCGGAAGCCGGTTACCACCTGCAGAAAATCCACCCGGGCGTGCCGCGCGCGGCGTGGGACCGGATGGCGGAGGTCGCCGAAGAAGAGGGCATCACCTTCGGGGGCCACATCCCGGCCGACGTGGGTCTCGTGCATGCGATGGAGACCGGCATGTCGACGGTGGACCACCTGGACGGCTACATACAGGCGATTGCGTCCGACGACGTGCAGGCCCAGGTGAACGCCGGCACCATCAGCCTCGGAGGACTCGCGCGCGGGGTGGACGAGGGGAAGCTCGCCGACATCATCCAGCTCACCATCGATCACGATGTCTACGTGGTGCCGACGATGTACCTGTGGGAGAACCTGTACGCAGCGCCGGACGCGGACCGCATCCTCCAGCAGCCCGAGATGAAGTACGTGTCGCCCCGGACCCGCGAGGGGTGGCGGTTGCGCGCCGGCTCGGGGCGGGAGGGAGCCGATGTGTACCTGGCGCTCCGCAAGCGGGTCCTCAAGGCGCTCTCCGACGCAGGCGCCGGGATCCTGATGGGTACCGATTCACCGCAGCTGTTCAACGTGCCCGGATTCGCGCTGCACCGGGAGCTGCAGGTGATGGTCGACGCGGGGATGTCAAACTACGAAGTTCTCAAGAGCGGGACGGTGGCCGTGGGCGAATACGTGGCCTCGCACCTGGGTCTCGACGGCAACTTCGGGACGATCGCTCCGGGACAGCGGGCCGACCTGGTGCTCCTGGGGTCGAACCCCCTCGACGCTCTGTTTTACCTGGGCGACCTTGGGGGCGTCATGGTGCGGGGGCGGTGGGTGGGCCGCGCGGAGATCGACGCCGGATTGGAGGCTCTGGCGGCGAAGCACGCGGGGTAGGACTACCTGGACCCGGGGCAGCCCGCGAGAGACCCGCTTCCGGCGATAGGGCGGCAATTCTCCCAGAGGCTGCCCCTTGTTGGTGCCGCAATCAGCGCCGCCAGGCCGCCGCGTCGGGGATGCCCCGGCTGAAGAGGACCTCCAGGCCAGGCTCGACGGGAACCAGGCCGCCCCGCACGTCCACTGCGGACACTCCCGCGGGCAGATCGGTGAAGAAGCCCCGCACCCGCCCAGTGCGTGGATCACGCACAATCGCGGCCGGGCGATCGGTGTCGGCGTCCAGGGTGAAGGACCCGTTCGGTCCCGAGAGGGTGATCCGGCCAAGCCCGCTTGCCCACGCGGCCTGTACCGGCACCGCGAACGCGAATGAACTGCGATCCTCCTCGCCGGCGATGACCGGCATCTCGAACGCGAGACTGAAGAGCTCGGCGCCGTCTGCCGTGGCCCCCCTCAGTCGATATGCGCCGGTCGAGCGAGGCAAAGACGGCGGTGCGTCGATCACGAACACCGGCCCCAGGTACGGGCGTCCGTCGGAGTCGACCCCACCGGTTACCAAGAGTGACAGTGTGGGTGCGGTCGGACGCATTGAGCGTTCGGCAGCCTCCCACACCAGCCGGTGGCGCAGCGAGTTGGTGAAATAGAACTCGCTGACCCAGGTCGGATCGCAGTACGACATGAGGTCGCGGACGGAGGGATCGACCAGCGAGCCTGTGGAGAAGTCGTATCCCCACGCTCCGATGGTCCCGTCGGACTGCGGGAACGATATGTCCGGGCCGCCCGCACCGCCGCAGGGCGCGTGCCAGAGGCTCAGGTTGTGCCCGAGTTCGTGGGCCATGACCGAGGAGTCCGGGATCGAGAAGCTGGTCCAGCCGGGGACGTACGCGACGCCAACGGCACCACCGGTGACTGAACCGGACAGCGTGCCCATGAAGTACCCCGTTCCACCCTCCGCCGCACGAATGGCCCCGGTCTGCTCCAGCATCGAGAAGGCACTGTTCGAGCTCGTCATCACGGGCTCGTGGATGTTCAGGTCGATCTCCGCCACGGGGAGCAGATCCCGAATGTCCCGAAGAAGCGGGTCGCCGGGAGACAGATCCCCGGTGAGGTCGAGGATCGCGGAGTCCGGGTTCTCGCTCCACAGGAACGGAATGAGCGTGAATTCCAGGTCCGGCATCGCTCGCACGTTCACCGCCATCCGTCCCGTCGCGGGGATGCGCTGCGTTACGCCCAGCTCCGGGGCCACCGTCTGGTCCGGATCGATCTCCACAACCATCTCCAGACCCGGCTGAATCACCGTCGCGGGAATCACCATGTTGGCCGACGCATTCAGCGATCCTTCGTTCACCTGGTCGCCGACGATCGACGTGCCGCGCGGGATCTCCACCACCTCCGCCTCCTCTCCATTCACGAAGAAGGTGGCGCGGACCATCGGAATCGTGTCGCCTGCAGCCGCCGGAGCCACCGCGAACACCCGCAGGAGCGCCTCCTCGCCGGCAACCAGCGGCACGGGGTATTGCAAGGACTGCACCGCCTGGGTGAGATAGGCCACCGACCCCTCCCCCGGCTCCTCACACAAAGGGATCCGCCTCTTGGTCACGCCCTCCAGCCACGCCTGAAACTCGTTGTCGCCGGGTGCACACAAACCCGTTCCCTGGAGCATGAGTTCGGAGAGTTCCTGAAGCCGGGTCATCCCCAGCGGGAGCAGACCGGAAAGATCGGAGTCGGTCAGAAGGAGGCGGGTGAGGCTCGCCATGTCGCCAATCTCTTCGGGCAACGTGCCTGTGTACCCGCTCCCTGCGAGGGCGAGCGTATCGAGGCTCGGCAGGCGCGTTAGCGCCACAGGAAACGGACCGCTGAAGTCGTTGCCGCCCATCCAGAGGTCAGTCAGGTTCACAAGGTTGCCGAACTCATCGGGGATATCGCCCGAGAGCTGGTTGTTGTGTATGTACATCCGCTCAAGACGCGTCAAGCTGCCTATTTCACCAGGAATGGAACCTGTCAACCCGTTGTCGTAGAGGCGCAGTTCCTGAAGGCTTGTCAGCTTCCCCAGTTCCGGGGGAATGGACCCGCTCAACTCGTTGCCCTGCAGCCACAACAGGGTCAAGAACGTCAGGTTGCCGAGCTCGGGTGGAATGACCCCCGAGAGGCTGTTGAATTCGAGGTACAGGGTACGCAGTTGCACCAGCTTTCCGATCTCGGGTGGAATGGTACCTGTGAGTTCGTTGTAGGAGAGGTCCAGGTCGGTCAGCTCCGGGAGGTCGCCGAGCACGGGCGGGATGGTGCCGGAAAAGTCGTTCCGGTAGAGTTGCAGGTCACGCAACCGCGTGAGGTTCTCGATCTCCGGCGGGATCGTCCCGGAAAGGCGGTTGTAGTGAAGGTGCAGAACCCGCAACTCCGTAAGGTCTCCGATCTCGGGGGGAAGGGTGCCGTAAAGGTCGTTGAACCAGAGATTCAGACCCGTTACACGCCCCTCGGCATCGGTTTCGACCCCGAACCAGCTCCCCAGTGGAGCCTCCGACAGCCATCCATCGGCATAGTGCCAGTTTTCCCCATCCGTGGAATCATAGATGGCCATCAGCGCCGGCCTGTCCATTTCAAGGATCACCGTAACCGTGGCCGAGGACACTGCCGACCCCGCCGTTGCGGTGATTCGTGCCGTCCCGGCGCCCTCGGCGCGCACGAGCCCGGTCTGGCTGACCGACGCGACCGCGCCGGCGTTCGTCGACCACGAAACGGCCTGGCCCTCCATCAGCTGCCCGTTCTGGTCGTACACCTGGGCCGTGATCTGGGCGGTTTCTCCCGCGGACGTGAATGTCACCCGGGTCAGATCAAAGGTGATCAACGTGGGCTCGGGCGGCGGGATCGGATCCTCGCAGGCCGAGTTGGCGGCGAGAATGGCAACGGCCAGCCCGATCAGGCGGCGGAAACCGTTGCGCGTCGTTGAGGTAGCGCGATCGTCGGAGGAGGAGGTTGGGTTCGGCACTACATTTTCCCTTGTTGCTGGGGGTTCAGCGTGACCCCGCGGCGCGCTTCGGAAACGGTACCGGGATAGCCTCGAGGCTGAACGCACCCGGAAAATCCTCGGCGACCTCCTTCTGCTTCCCGCTCCAGGTCTCGATATCGATTCGGTAGACCGCGGTGCGGCGGAGCTCGTCATCGGTAGTGGGACGATAGTCGATGCCCGGCTTCAGATGGGGGGCGTACTTGTCCAGGAGCATCTGCAGGGCAGTCCTGGCCTCCTCGGCGTCCTCGACCACGCGCCCCGTTCCGAAGGCCACCACCCCCGCGTACTCGACCGAGAACTCCAGTGCCTCCGGCGCGGGAAGCAGCCGGCCCATTGCCACGGTGCTGAACGCGACCTTCTCGGCGGCTTGCAGGTTGTCGCGCGTACGACCGGTGCGGTGCGTGTGGAGGTAGATGCGGCGCCCGCCACCCGTGTCGTCGAAAACGAACAGATTCGAATTCAGGAAGGGCTGTCGCTCATGCCCAACGGTGGCGAGAAAGCCATATGAGGCCCGCCTGAGGAAAGCGGCCACCCAAGCGTCGTCCTTTCCCCGGTCCCGACGCCGGAGAGCGCTGCGAGGGTCGGCCCGCCCGGCGTTCGTGGCGCCGACCCTGGTGCGATCTATTGTGGCCATCGTCCCTCGTTCGGCTCAGAGTTCCCGGTCGTTTGTGTCAGTGATCATCATCAGGTGCCGTCGCAACCCGCGTTGCTCGATGGTTGAAGTGGAGTCCTGCCATCGGGTACCATTGATCGAAGCTCAAAGATACGAGACCCGCCACCCCGAAAGTACCTCATGGCCATGTACGGAGTTTTCCGCGATCACTCCCGGTCCCTCGTTACGGCTCCGCGAACCCGGCTGGCGCTCCCGCTCCTCCTGCTCTTTGCCGGATGCGGCGGCGACCCGGCCCCAACCCCGCCCCAGGACGACGCTCCCCTCCTCATCGACGGCGGCACCGTTGTGGTCATGGACGAGTCCGGCCTGATCCTTGAAGGCGCCGCGGTTGTCGTCGAGGGCGACCGCATCTCCTCGATCATCGCCGCGGGCGGCCCCCGCCCCACCAACGCCCGCGTCATCGACGCCACGGGCCACCTCGTCATCCCCGGCCTGGTCAACACGCACGGCCACGCCGCCATGTCGCTGCTCCGCGGCCTCGCCGACGACCTCCCCCTGATGACCTGGCTGAACGACTACATCTTCCCCGCCGAGGCCGCGCTCGTGGCCCCCGACTTCGTCTACTGGGGCACCCTCCTCTCGTCGGTCGAGATGCTGAAGGGCGGTACTACGACTTTCGCCGATATGTATTACTTCCGCGACGACATGGCCCGGGCGACCATCGACGCCGGCATCCGCGCGGTCACCGGACCGCACGTCATCGGCTTCCCCACCCCCGACTTCGCCACCCCCGAGGCCTCGCTCGCCGACGCGGCCGAGTTCATGGAGCGCTACCAGGACCACCCCACCATCGTCCCCGCCGTCGCCGCCCACGCCCTCTACACCACGCCACTGGAGGCCGTCGAAGCAGCCTTCCGTCTCGCAGAGCAGTACGACGCCCCCTTCCAGATCCACACCGTGGAGGACCCCTCCGAAGACGTGACCGCGCGAGAACAGACCGGCATGGGGGTGGTCGAGGCGCTGGAATCGATCGGTGCGCTCCGGCCCGGGACGGTGCTCGCCCACTCGATCTACCTTTCGGACGAGGACCTGGCGCGAGTCGCGGCCGGGGGCGCCGGAATCGCGCACAACCCGCAGAGCAACATGAAGCTGGGCGTCGCGCGGGCGGCTCCGGTGGCGGCGGCGCTGGCGGCGGGGATCCCGGTGGGGATCGGGACGGACGGGCCCGCCAGCAACAACGACCTCGACATGTTCGACGAGATGGATGCCGCCGCCAAGGTGCAGAAGTTCATGCTGGGCGATCCGGCTGCGCTACCCGCGGAGACGGTCTTCCGCATGGCCACGATGGGGGGCGCGCGCGTGCTCAACCTGCACGACGAGATCGGGTCGCTGGAACCGGGCAAACGCGCCGACATCGTGCTGGTGGACGTGCGGCGGCCCGGGCTGACGCCGCTGTATAACGTCTATTCGCACCTGGTGTACGCGGCGCGCGGCAGCGACGTGTCCACCGTGATCGTGAATGGGCGGGTGGTGGTGGAGGACGGTGAGATCCTCACGGTGGACGAGGAGGAGGTGATGGAGCGGGCGCGGGGGTTCGGGGAGCGGGTGCGCGAGGTGATGGAGGAGGTGGCGGGGGGGAGGGAGGGGGGATGAGGGGGGAGGTGGATCTCGCGGCTTTCACCGCGTGGGAATCCGCTGTACAGAGCTGATTTGCGGTAGAAATGTCAACTGTGGGTGACATTTTGTAAACTGGAGTTGTCATATTCCGGTGCGGGTTCGATTCGCTCGGGGTTCCTTCGGGTCACGCTGGACCACCCGCCGCCGACGCATGGTACCCGGGAGGGATCGAAGATGATCGCCTGGATGCTGTACGCGGCTCTGGTAGCGCTGCTGATGGCGGCTGCCGGGCTTGCGCTCGAGCGACTGGCAGCCTCGGCAGGGTGGCCGCGCCGGTTTGCCTGGCTCGCGGCGTTGACCCTGGCAGTTGCAATCCCCCTGGTGCGGAGCACTGACGCCCCGGTCGCGCCCGCGGTGCAGGAGGCCACATCGGCCGTCTCGTCGCTGGTCGGCGGGGCACCTGTGGCGGACGGCTGGAGCGCGACCCCGGCCCTTTCCGTCCCCGGGGGCGCGAATTCGGCCAGGATCGCGGCTCTGGCGTGGGGAACCGCGTCCGCGACGGCCCTGGTCGTTCTCGGCTGCGTGCTGCTGGTCGTGGCCTGGAGGCGACGCCGCTGGGCGCGCGGAAGGGTGGCCGGAGCGCCAGTCTACGTCGCCCGCCACTTCGGCCCGGCCGTGGTCGGGGTCGCCGGAGCGAAGGTGGTCGTCCCCGCATGGGTGCCGGAGCTGGAGCCGGGTGCCCGGGACGCGATCATCCGGCACGAGGAGGAACATGCGCGTGCGCGGGACCACCTCGTGCTGCTCTACGGCGGCCTCGCCGCGGCGGTGTTCCCGTGGAGCCCGGCGATCTGGTGGATGTGCCGGCGGCTTCGCGCCGCGGTGGAAATGGACTGCGATGAACGGGTCCTGGCGTCGGGGATCGGAGTCGCCGAATACGGCGCCGTTCTCCTGAACGCGGGAACCCGGTCGCGCGGCTGGTGGGGATTCGCCCCCGCGATGGGGCAACCCGGGAGTCTGCTCGAAAGGAGATTGAAGGCGATGAGCGAGAGACAGAAGAAGCTGGGTGCGGGCCGCGGGGCCGTGCTCGCCTCCGTGGCGGCGGCCGCGCTTGTGGCGGCGTGCGACGTGCCGTTGCCGACGGAACTGGGCGATGCGATCGACGAGGCAATCGACATTCAAGCCCGGGAGGCCCGGGACGGCACGCCTGCCGACTGGACCGGGGGCTCCCACGACACCTATCTGGCCAAGTGGTTCCTCTCGGACCCGGCTCCGCTCGTCTTTGTGGACGATGTCCGGATCGGGCGCTACGAGGACCTGCCCGAATCGGTCCGGATCTGGTCGGAGAGCGGCCTCAGGACGGACGGACTGGTCGACCGCGTCGAAGTGATCAACGGTGCGAGGTCCCGGGAACTCTTCGGCAAGGAGGGTACCAACGGCGCCATCCGGATCTTCACGAAGGACCGGCCCGCGGGGATCGCCGAAACCGTGGTAGAGAGTCCAGGGGAATCCGATCGGGACAATCTCTGGGGGGGCAAGTTCTCGGGGATGGCTGGGTCGCAACCCTATCCCCTCGTGTACATCGACGGCGTCCGGGTGGTGGTCCATGCGGACGCTTTCGCTACGGACGGCAGTGTAGCGCCCTGGCCGGATGCAACGCCCTGGCCGGATTCCAAAGACATCGACCGAATCGAGGTGTTCAAGGGCGCAGCGGCCGCAAGGCTCTACGGAAACGAGGCCGCCGGTGGGGTGATCCTGATCTTCCTGAAGAAGTGATCCGCGGGAATGGAATGCTATCCGGGTTACGTCCCGGCGATGGGTCGGAACGAAGAGTCTACGGCAACGGAGGTTGAAGACGATGAATGAGAAGCGAAGGAAGGTGAGCGGCGGCTATGGGGCGTTGCTGGTGGCGGTGGCGGTGGGGGCGTGTGATGCCCCGATGCCGACGGAGGTGAGGGACGCGGTCGAGGAGGTGATCGTCGACCAGGGCCGCCGGGGCGCCCATGTGGCGAGGGAGGGTGTCAGTCTCGAAGGCTGGGGCTACCTGAGGTACGAAGGCGCGCCGCTCGTTTACCTGGACGGCGTCCGCATCGTTCTGGAACGTCCCGAAGACATGCCGGAGCCCGTGCGAAGCTTCCTCGCGGACCCCATCTGGGACCCCCTGATCGAACGCGTCGAGGTCCTGAAGCGAGCGGATGCGGCAAAGCTGTACGGACCCGTGGCGGCCGGCGGAGTCATCCACGTCTTCACGAAGGACCCGGACGCGATCAAGGAGCAGCGCGACGTTTCGACGACGGCCCCGGGGCTGCGCGAGGCGGCGACCGACACCCGGGTGCTGGTGTCACGGGTGGCCCGGACTCTGGAGGAGCGCCAGACGGTGCTCAAGCGTGCCGCGTTCGTGGCGTCTGCGCCGATCGTCAACATCGACGGCGTGCGCGTCGACCCGGGCGGACCGGAAATGTTCGAGCTTCTTCCAACCGACATCGAGCGGATGGAGGTGATCAAGGGTCGGTGTATGGCCCATTTGTTCTACGGAGAAGAGGCTTCCGGCATCATCCTGATTCTCACCAAAGGCGCGCCAGACCTCAGCACGGCGGAGGCCCTGCTGGGGGAGGACCGGGGGTTCACGAAGGAGGAGGGGCGGCGCATGCGAGCCGTGGACGGTTGCGGAGGACTCTGAAGTGAGTGATGACCTGGGCCGGAAGCGGGGAGAACGAATGAGAATCACCCCCTTGGGATGCGGGAAGGACCGGTCATGATCAGCTGGATGGTGTACGCGGCACTGATCGGAATGCTGGTCGCAGCAGGCGCCCTTGCGCTCGAGCGAGTGGTGTCGTCGGTGGGTTGCCCGCGCAGGTTCGTGTGGCTTGCGGCGCTGGCGCTCGCCTGCGTCTTGCCGCTCGTCGGCGGACTGGGAAACTCGCCGGAGCCCGTAGTCGTCTCTGCGGTTGCGGCCACGGAGTCCAACGCACCATCGACGCTCGAAATCACGAGCGGACAGGGCTTCATACCGCCGCTCCCACTGCCCACCAGCCGGACGGCGGCGCGGACGGCAGCCCTCGCCTGGGGCATGGGATCGGCAGCGGCATTGGCACCGGCAGGATCGCGCAGTTCGCTTGGGCGGCGGGATCCGTCGCGTCCCTGGCAGTTCTTGCGGGCGTGCTGGTGCGGGTGGCGCGTGGACGCCGCCGCTGGCAGCGAACGAGGGTGCACGGTGCCGATATCTACGTGTCCCGCCGCTTCGGCCCCGCCCTGGTGGGAGTGACCCGGCCGGACGTGGTCATCCCCTCCTGGGTGATGGAGCTGGAACCGGGCGCCCGTGACGCGATCGTCCGGCACGAGACCGAGCACGCACGCGCGCAAGACCATCTCGTCCTGCTCTTCGGCGGCCTGGTAGCGGCCGCGTTCCCCTGGAGCCCCGCGATCTGGTGGATGTACCGGCGGCTCCGCGCCGCCGTCGAACTGGACTGTGACCAACGGGTCCTGGCGTCCGGGATCGGCGTCGCCGACTACGGCGATGTCCTCCTGAAGGCAGGGTCCCGTTCCCGTGACCGCTGGGGATTCGCCCCGGCCATGGGTCAACCCGAAAGTCTGCTCGAACGGAGATTGAAGACCATGAGCGAGAAGCGAAAGAAACTGAGTGGGGGCTACAGAGCGTTGCTGGTGGCGGTGGCGGTGGGGACGGTGGTGGTGGCGTGTGATACGCCGGTGCCGACGGAGGTGCGGGAGGCGTTCGAGGAGGTGATGGCCGAAGAGGCTGAACAGGGTGCCGATGCGCAGCGGGAGGACTGGGTCGCGAGGTTCCTGCAGGCCAAGGCGTTCGGCTCGCAACCGGCGCCGCTCCTGTACGTGGATGGAGTCCGGATCCGGAAGACGGAAGACCTGCCGGAGTCGGCGCGGGGGTGGTTCGAGAACCCGGACACGACCGCCGAAGCCGGCGGGAGCTGCTGCTACCTCGGCGGGGCTTCCAATATTTCCCGTATCGAGATACTGAAGGGACCGGCGGCCAGGCTGCACTACGGCGACGAAGCGGCAAGCGGGGTGATCCAGGTCTTCACGGAGGATGGGGAGCCCGTGCCCGAGGTCATCATGGTGCCGCCCGGGCCCGACCTGATCCTCGACCCAGTCGAGGCGGGCTTCTCACCCGACGGGGATTTCGTGGTAACGGGACAGGCAATCAAGGTGGAACTCGAAGCCGGGCTCATCGATGTGCCATCCGTCAGGAGTATCGTCGTGACGAGAACGGCGAACGCGACGGGACAGTCGAGGGAGCTGGTTATCCGACCACGTCGGGATGGGACCACCGGGACGGAGCCGGTCATATATGTCGATGGCGTCCGCCTGGATAGGGGTGTTTCCGGCCTGAACGAGCTGCACCCCGAGCACATCGACCACATCGAGGTGATCAAGGGCGAGGCCGCGCGGGAAAAATACGGAGAAGAGGGAGCCAACGGGGTAATCCTGGTCTTCATGAAGAAGGCGTCCTCGGACAAGCCGGCGACCCGCCGCCCCAAATAGCAAAGGGGGGACGGACCCATGCTCGCCTGGATGACCTACGCGGCCCTGGTCGGTGCCATCATCGCGGCCGCCGCCCTGGCCCTCGAACGGTTGGCCGCGGCAGCGGGACGACCCCGCCGCATCGCCTGGCTGGTCGCGCTCACCCTCGCGGTCCTGATCCCGCTCGCGGGAGGAGTGCGCAGGCCGACGGCACCCGTGGTGATGACCGTGGCCGAAGTACCCGAGATCACCCAACCCGTGCCGGTAGCGCGCTGGACGATCGTTCCGCAACTCCCCCTGCCCACCAGCGGCGACACGACCAGAACCGCCAACGTTGCGTGGGCGGCCGGATCCGCCGCCACTTTGGCCGTCCTGGGAACCCTGCTACTCCTGGTCGCGCGCGCACGCCGCCGCTGGCCACGCCAACGGGTCGACGGCACCCACGTCCGCGTATCGCGCCGCTTCGGCCCCGCCCTCGTCGGCATCACCAAGCCCGAAATCGTCCTCCCGGGGTGGGTTCTCGCGCTCCAACCGGCCGCCCGGTCCGCGATCATTCGCCACGAGGCCGAACAGGCCCGCGCCCGAGACCACCTCGCGCTGCTGTACGCCGGCCTCGTGCTGGCGGCGTTCCCGTGGAGCCCCGCGATCTGGTGGATGTGCCGGCGGCTGCGCGCCGCCGTGGAAATCGACTGCGACCGGCGGGTCATCGCGTCGGGAATCGGCGTTGCCGACTACGGCAGCGTCCTTCTGGAGGCAGGGTCGCTGTCTCAAACCCGCTGGGGACTCGCCCTGGCAATGGGTCAACCAAGAAGTCTGCTCGAACGGAGGTTGAAGACGATGAGCGAGAGAAACAGGAAGTTGAACAGGAGTCAGGTCGCGTTGCTGTCGGGTGTGGCGCTGGTCGCGCTGGCCATCGCGTGCGATGCGCCGGCGCCGACGCAGGTTGCAGAGGTCGCGAACGGAGCGGCGGTGGAGGCTCAATCAGTGGAACGCGCCGACAACGGCAGCGGGGACGTTGGAATCGCCGGAATCTACTGGGAGGACCCTCCCGTCATCGAGTGGGGCCAAACGCGGCTTGTGGAGCTTTACGGAACGGAATTGGAATTGTCCGATCGTGAAGCACGGCCGGGCCTCGCCTTCCGAAACGAGACACCCGTGGAATTCGCGAACAAGCTGATGGCGCGAGGGTTCCACCCCGTGCATCGCAAATACGATCCCGACCTCCGGGCGGAGACCATCGAAGTCAATGCGGATCGGCTCCGGGTCGAAGGTAGCCGGCTGGTGGTGAGGGGCGGCATCGTCAGGGTCAGCAGGGCGGAGGAGGATGACGAACCGAGGGACTGGGTACTCCTGAGCGTCACCGGGGGGAGTGAACAGGACGGTATATGGTCCGGAAGGATTTTCCTGTTCAACCGTCTTGGTATCGCAGTCCCAAGCTCGGAGTTCGAACTGGTCGAGGATCTGTCGGCTCTCTGGAAGTCCCGGTACGAAGGAACCAGGTAGCCACGGGACCAACACACGGCAAGCCATCACCCCGAAGTCAATCGATCGCGATATTCGGCGCGCGGTCTCGCCTCGCCTCCGATCCCCCCAGATACCCGTACAGGAATTCCTTGGCCATCTCCTGGTAGCGGAGGCTCGTCTCCTCCTCACCATCGACCTCCGCGAGCGCCGCCAGCAGCGCCGTCAGCCGGTAGTAGCCGTAGACGATGCTCTTCGTCGAGTAGTCCTGCCAGATCTCTCGCCCACGCAATCCCCGGTAGCTGTACACCTCGTCCACGAGATGCCGTGACCGCGGGTAGTTGAACCATTCGCCTCCCAGTCCCTCACCCGTCCGGCGATACGCTTCAGGCTGCTCACCTTCCAGGTCCCTCATGTGGAGCCGGACCGCGAGACCCTCGGAGACTCCCCATGCGCTGAGCCCCATCTCCCGCATCTCCCCGTCCCGGGACGCGAAGTAGACGGGCCTCTCGGCGGACGAGGCATCGATGATCGCGAGCGCGAGCCGATGGCCGCTGCGGACATCCATCCCCCTCGGGTACTGGACCGTCATGCTTCCCATGCGCACGGCCAGGTTGTCGCGAAGCGGCCCGTCCCCCACCGTCTCGATCTCCGCGTCCGTGAGCGCGACAACCGGCCCGCTCGGCGGTTCACGCCCCGCATACGGCAACCCCTCGACCGGCACAAAGAGCCGTTGCCGTCCCGGTTCGGTCAGCTCGCGCAGTTGCTTGGCGTACCACTCGGTGAACAGGTACTGGACCACCACCACGGTCACGTCCTGGCGGATTCCCTCGACCTCCTGGAGGTACCACATGGGGAAGGTGTCGTTGTCGCCGTTGGTGAAGAGCACCGCGTACGGCTCCATGCTGTTCAGCAGGTCGTGGGCCCAGTCGCGGGCGGCCCAGTCTCCGGACCGGTTGGCCCAGCTAAGATTCAGGAAGAAGGGGATCGCCGCCACGGCCAACACCGGCGACGCATTGCGGAGGCTCCCCATGCGGTCCCCCAGCCACAGCCAGCAGCGCGCCACCCCCAGCCCCGCCATCGCCCCCCACAGCGCGAAGAAGAGCAGGAAGAAGTAGTCGCGCTCGCGCACCTCGTGGGTACGTTCGCCGGTTATTTCCGGCGCAAGCGAGTACCCGTAGCGGAAGTTCAGATAGAAGACGAGCGCGACCGACAGCGTGGCCGCGAACACCCCGAAATAGACGCCCGTCCTCCTGTCGCCCTTCCACACGGTGAAGAAGCCGACCCCTCCCAGGGCAAGGAACAGCAGACTGAAGGGGAGGCGGCTGCGACTCGGAGGTTCATCCGGGTCCAACCCGCGCGACCACTGCCAATCGAAGTACTGGAAGAAGTTGAGCAACTGGTGGGAGAAGGGCGCCATGCGGGTCGTGACCGGCGGTTTCGCATACTGGTCGCGCCTGAGCGAGGCGGCCAGCGCCGGACATCCGGCGGCCCCGTTCGTGTAGATCGCCACGGCGGTTTCCACCACCCCGTCGCACACCGGATCTCCCTCGTTGATCACGGGGCGCTGCGCCGCGCGTATCGGCAGGAAGAAGTTGAACGAAAGTCCCACGACGACGGCCGCCACGCCCCACGACAGGAACCTCGAGTTGGCCAGCAGCCGCGGCCGGACCAGACAGATGAAGACGAGCACCGCACCCGCCGGGAGCACCGACATGAGGTGATTGGTCGCGCCCAGGGCCATCAGGTAGATCGCAAGGACCACCAGCGTCACGCTCCGAGGGTCGTTCCTGCGGTCGTACCAGCGCAGCATGAGCCAGCTCACCGCGGCGGCGATCAGCAGCGAGAGCGTGTAGACCTTCTCGTTGGTGTTGCTCTGGCTCCACACCGTGAAGGCCGTGGCCGACACCACCACCGCCACCCCCGCACCGATCAGCGCTTCCCGGCCGGCCCCCCGCAGCTGCACCAGGGTGCGGTGCACGATCAGAAAGAAGAAAAAGGACGCGCCGGCGGAAGTCGCGGCCGCCATGAGGTTGATCCGAACGGCAGGCGAGAGCCCCAGGGGCGACAGCAGAACGGACCAGGTCCGCCCGACCGCCACGAAAAGCGGATTGCCCGGCGGATGCGGCAGGCCCAGCGTGTGGGCCGTGGCGATGTACTCGCTGGTATCCCACCAGGAGGTCGCCGGGGCCAGGGTCAGGACGTAGAGGAGAAAAACGCCCGCCGCGGCACAGGCGGCGGCCAGGTATGGCGGCTTCGCCAGGCTGCCTTCGGGGTGTCCGGGTTTCGCTGTCATGTACTTGATCATGACGAGTCGCGGTAGATTGGCAAGATGCCGGACCCTGGAGGGGTCGTCCTTTCGCTCGACTCGAGAGCCGGGAAAGCAGCCATGTCCAGTCCAACCCGTGATACCGTCCGCTACATCCGGGGCTGGATCGGCGGGCGGCACCTGTCCGAGCGCGACGGCTCCCCCGTCACCTCCGGCGGTCCCCTGGAGACCGGAGTTCCGGGAGTCCGGGCCCAGGAGGTCGTCATCGGCCGCGGCACCTCGGCCCTGTACGCCCGAAGGTACGGCCCGAGGTCCCAAAGGTCCCCGGCCGCCGGCTGGGTGCTGCTCCACGGCGCGACCCTCCCGGGGCCCGACCACCCGGCCATTATGCGCTTCGCGGCGGCGCTTGCCCGGTCCGGAGCGGTCGTGCTGGTGCCGGACATACCATCCTGGCGACGGCTGGACCTCGATCCCCTCCCCGCTCAGACGGCTCTGACCCGCGCGACGGAGCACCTGTCCGGCGACCCGCGTGTTCGGCCCGGGGGGGTCGTCCTGGTGGGACTTTCCTTCGGCTTTCCGCAGGTCCTGCACGTGGGCGCCCAGCTGATGGAGAAGGGGCTGGTCCGGGGGCTGGGCGGCTTCGGCAGCTATTGCCGTCTCGCCAGCACCCTCCGATTCGGCCTGACGGGACAGTTTAGGTGGCGTGGAAGGACCCACTATCTTCGGCCCGATCCCTACGGGAGGTGGGTCGTCGCCGCCAACTATCTCCACCGAGTCCCCGGCTGCGAAGATGCCGAGTGCGTATCCCGCGCTCTTCACCGTCTGGCGGTCCTGGCCGGCGAACGCCGGATTTTGTCGTGGGATCCGAGCTACGATGCCGCCAAGGAAGACCTGGCAAGGTCGATCCCGGAAACGCACCGGCCCCTCTTCCGCCTCTTTGCTCCCCCCGCCGACCGGGAACCGAAACCGGGTCCCGCCCGCGAAATGACCCATCTGCTTGCCGATGCCGCCCACCGGATCCATCCGGCGCTGGCCCCACCCGCGGATTTCGGTGACACTCGCCCTCCCCCCGTTCGTCTCCTTCACGGTCGCCGCGACCACCTCATCCCCTTCACGGAGACCCTGGCGCTGGTGCGCCTTCTCCAGAAGCGGGCCGATGTCTCCGCCACCATCACGGGCCTTTTCGCCCACTCTCGTAAGTCCGGGACGATCACCTCAAAAACCCGCGAGTCCATTCGGTTTGTCACCGGGCTGAAGCAGGTGATGGCCCTGCAATACGGATGAATCCCTCGCACCGACTGTATACCGACTGTATACAACGAGTCTTGCGCCTCGAACGCTCCCGTTGAACCTTTGGTATCAATTCTATGAGCAAGGGTATTGGGGGTACTATGCGAGAAGAACCCAATGGACGCGATGGGTTGCTACGGAAGGAACAGTCAGAGCGGGTTGACGTCTGGTCGCCGCAACACTCCGCACCGATCGGTGGATCACAGCTGAGCGTCGAGGCCGAGGTTGCACCCCATGCCGACCCCTCCGCTGCCCATGAATGTCGCAGAATCGCCATCGACTGGCTTAAGGACCAAATGGGCACCGCGCTACCGCGGAAGGCCCAGGCCCATCGGTCGTTTACCCATACCGGCGACGATTCGGTGTGCCGGGCCATCCGGACCCGGGACGGGAGGGGCGACTACTGGGCCGCCCAGTTGGAGCGGACCCCTGACAAGGGCCAGGCCACCGTCACCGAGGTCGTTGTGGCACATCCGGAAGTACGTTCACCTCTTGTCTGCATCAAGGTGTCCGACCGGTCCGTGGTGCCCGCCGATCCCGCCAGTCAATACCCGGCCGAAATGCTCGCCCGGATGGCGGAGCGGATACCTCTGCTGCTCGGTGGGCGGACGCTCAGCCACACGCCCATCATCGTGGACTCGCCGGAGACGATGCAGGGGTTTCACCGCATGCTTGTTGATCCGGGGCGCAGAATGCCGTTTGCGGTGGTCTCCGTGCCACCCGATGCCGCAGACCCCGGTCTGCTGCGGCGACGGTGGGAATCGCTGGCCCGAATCCTGACCGGCCTCGCGATCGTTTGGGTGTTGCCCCCGAAAATGACCTACCGCCTCAGCGACCAGGTGTCCAAGTCCCTCTCGGTCTTTCTCGGGGCGTGGAGATTCTACCGTCCCGGCTTCAATCATCTTGCGGATCGCACCCACCATCCACTGTTCCTGAACAACAGGATGGAAGACGAGCGCGGAGTACAGGAGACTGCTCGTCAGTTCCTGAGGATGGCCATTGAGGAGCGGATGCGAGCCGGCCCCGATGGACCCATCTCCGTCGGCTATGATGACCTGGCCCGGGAAGAAGCGGCTGCGGGGCGGGTTCCGGCCCGGTTGGTCGCGCGACTCCGCGACTCCCTGCGCAGCGGTGCCGCCGAGCCGGCCCGCGCGGAGGACGCCTCGGCATCCGCGGGAGACAGGGTGCAGATGCTCGGCAATGCCCCTTACGAGCAGTTCGCGGCCGCCCAGGCCAGCGTTCGCGAACCTGTCCCGGGAATATCGGAGACTGAGGCCGCCGTCGGTGAACAGGCCGCGCCGGTCGGACGGAAGGAGCCCACTGCGACCGAGAGAGCCGGAACCTGGGCGCACCGGTACAACGAGGCGCTACGGCGGGCCGAACAGGCCGAGCGCGAACGCGACGAGGCCCGGAGTCGGGTTGCCCAGTTGACCGAGCTGGTTCAGGCGTTGGGTGGAAACCCCGATGCCGCGACCCCTTTCCCGACCGCGTGGGAGCAATTCGCAACCTGGTGCGACGAGCATCTTGGAGAGTGCGTGTCGCTGGCAGGCGAAGTGCGCCGGGAACTGAGAGGCGCCGAGTTCGAGGATGTGACGCTGGCCGCCAGGTGCATCCACTGGCTCGCCAACGACTATCGGGACGAATGCCTCCGCGGGGGCAATCCACACGTGCACGGGTGCATTCACCAGATTGACGAAAGCGTCTACAACCTCCCCTGCGACGCGGACTGCCTCGTTTGCAAGTGGGAAGGCCAGCACTATCCCGTCAAATGGCACCTTCAATGCGGTGCGGACCGGCACGATCCACGCCACTGTCTCTGCATCTACTACTTCTGGGACGAAGAGACGCAACGGGTGGTCGTCGCCTCGATGCCTTCGCAGCGGGAGTCGGCCCGGAACTGAGGGTTGGAGGAGACCCGATTCAGCGCGGAGCTTGATCCCCTCCGCGCCGGACCCGAATTTCAGAGCCGTCATGACTCCCACTCTTCCCCTGCCCACTTCCCGTCCGATGCACCCTGACCCCCGCCCCACCCGGCCCCTCCCCTGGCTCGCCACCCTGCTCGTCCTGGCCGCGGCCACCACCCCCCTCCCCGCCCAGGTCACCACGGCCCGGCTCGACGCGCTCCGCCCCCGCAACATCGGCCCGGCAGCCATGAGCGGCCGCATCGTCGACCTCGCCGTCCATGAAGCCGACCCGGTCACCTTCTACGTCGCGTCCGCGACCGGCGGCGTCTTCAAGACCACCGACAACGGCATCACCCTGGTACCCGTATTCGAGCACGAGGGCACCCACTCGGTCGGCGCGATCGCACTCCACCAGCACGACACCTCGATCGTGTGGGTCGGCACCGGTGAGCGCGCCAACCGGCAGAGTTCCTCGTGGGGCGACGGCGTGTACAGGAGTACCGACGGCGGCGCGACCTGGACCAACATGGGACTGCACCAGAGCCGCCACATCGGGCGCATCGCGCTCCACCCCGACAACCCGGACCTCGTGTACGTGGCCGCCATGGGCCACCTGTGGGGCCCCAACGACGAGCGCGGCCTGTACCGCAGCGCCGATGGCGGCGACACCTGGCAGCCCATCCTGCAGATCGACGAGAACACGGGCGTCGTCGACGTGGCGCTGGATCCGGAAGATCCAACCACCGTCTACGCAGCCACCTATCAGCGGCAGCGCCGTCCCTGGGGCTTCCACGGCGGAGGCCCCGGCAGCTCGCTCTACCGCAGCACCGATGGCGGCGACAGCTGGGACCGCCTCTCCGGCCCAGGCGTCACCCGCGGCCTCCCCGAGGGGGTCCTGGGAAGGATCGGCATCTCCATCTACCGCAGCGACCCGCGGATCGTCTACGCCAGCGTCGAACAGGGCTACCGCTACAACGCCTCCACCGCCTACACCGAGCGCCGCGCCGGCATCTACCGCTCCGACGACCGCGGCGAGACGTGGGAGCATATGAGCGACTGGAATCCCCGCCCCATGTACGCGAGCCAGATCCTCGTCGACCCCGGCGACGACCAGCGCGTCTACATGATGAACAGCTACTCCTTCTCGGACGACGGGGGGCGCACCTTCACCGTTCCCCCGCAGAGCCTGCACGGCGACGACCGCATGATCTGGGTCAACCCGGCGGACTCCCGCCATGTCATGAAGGCCGACGACGGCGGGCTCGGCATCTCCTACGACCGCGGGCTGAACTGGCTCTACATCTCCGACCTGCCGGTCAGCCAGTACTACCGCGTGTCGGTGGACATGGCGCAGCCGTACAACGTCTACGGGGGACTGCAGGACAACGGCTCCTGGATGGGGCCGAGCGAGACGTACCGGCAGGCCGGAATCTTCAACAGCGACTGGACGCGGCTGGGAGGGGGCGACGGCTTCATCAACCTGGTTGACACGACCAACAACTTCATCGTGTACACAGAGTCGCAGTACCTGAACCTGTCCCGGGTCAACCTGCGCACCGGCGAGCGCACCTCCATCCGTCCGGGCGACCCGACCGGCCACATCGGGGGCCGGCGCAACTGGGAGACCTGGAAGGAAGTCGGCACCAACGAGGAGCAGCGGCTCGGCAACGCCATGGCGCCCGCCAACTGGGACGGTCCGTTCATCATCTCCCCGCACGACGCGTCCACGCTGTACGCGGCCACCAACATCCTCTGGAAGACCACCGACCGGGGTGACTCCTGGCAGGCGCTGGGCGACCTTACGACGGGTGTGGACCGGCGCACGCTCGGGCTCATGGGCGAGGATTCGCACGAGCTGACCCCGTCGCTGGACGACGGCATCCCCTACTGGCCCACCATCTCGGCCGTCGCCGAAAGTCCCCTGCGCGAAGGACTGATCTACGCCGGCACCGACGACGGCCGCTTCCACCTGTCGCGCGACGGAGGAGAGCGCTGGACCGACGTGTCCGCCCGCGACGCCACCGACTCCGACCTGCCCAGCGGGTTCCCCGGCCTGCCTCCCGGGGCCTGGGTCAGCGGCATCGAGCCCTCCCGCTACGACGAAGCGCGGGTCTACGCCGTCTGGAACAACTATCGCAACGACGACTACGCCAACTACTTGTACAAGTCGGAGGACTACGGCGAGACCTGGGTCTCGATCGCCGCCGACCTTCCCCCCGACCGCGTCCTGCGCACCGTCCGGGAAGACCTGCGCAACGAATCCGTCCTCTTCCTGGGCGCCGAAATCGGCCTCTTCTACACCATGGACGGAGGCGAACACTGGACCGAGCTGCGCGGCGGGATGCCCACGGCCGCCTTCAACGACCTCGTCATCCACCCGCGCGAAAACGACCTCGTACTGGGGACCCACGGGCGCGGAGTCTGGATCCTCGACCAGATCAACGCGCTGCAGGAACTCACCCCGGCGGTGATGGCGAGCCCCGCCCACCTCTTCACCGTCGAGCCCGCCGTGCAGATCCGCCGCGCGGGGCGCTGGGCGCACACGGGCGACATCTTCTACCGAGGCGAGAACCCCCCGAACGGCGCGATTCTCGACTATTGGCTCGCGGAGGAGCAGGAAGAGGGCGCGGTGACGATCTCGATCGAGGTGGACGGCCTCCGTATGGCCCAGGTGGAAGGCACGACGCAGCAGGGGATGAACCGGGTCGTGTGGGATCTGCGGCACCAGGTCGGGGACGCGGCGGGGCCGGGAGGCGGGGGACGTGGGCCAGGGGGCGCAGGCCGCGGGCCGCTGGTCGTGCCGGGAACCTACATCGCCCGCCTCGGCGCCGCCGGGAGCGAGTCCCGGCAGGAGTTCACGGTGCGCGAGGACCCCCGCCTCAACGTCTCGCCGGGGGTGCGCGCGGCCTGGACGAACACGCTGCTGGAACTGGCGGAGGCGCGGGCGCGGATCGCCGCCGAAGCGGAACGGATCGAAGAGGTGCTGGAGGGGGTGGCCGAGGACGACACTGGGCCGCGGGCCACCAAGTTGCGCGATCTTGCCCGCGAGTTCGGGGAGCTTCAGAGCCGGATGGGCCGCCTGTACGGAGACATCGAAGGGGTGGTGGCGCCGCCGACCCAGGACCAGAGGTCGCGCCGTGACTTCTACATGGAGATGATCGAGGTGCTGAGCGGGGAGGCGGGGGAGGTTGTGATGGACCTGTAGCGCGTGTAGTGTGTATTCTATATGTGACTGAGCATCTTAGATACACATCACTGGAAAGCAGTCGATGGCGCGAATCCACCTGGTCGTCTCGGAGCCTGACCGCACACGCTACGCCGCCGCCGCCCGCCGCGAAGGCCTGACCCTGAGCGCGTGGCTCCGTGCCGCCGCTGCCGATCGCCTGGACGATCATGCCGGCGCCGAACCTTTTCGCACGGAGGATGACGTGTGGCGGTTCTTCGCGGACCGCGACGCCGAGACGGAATGCGGCACCGAGCCGGACTGGGAGCAGCACCTCGCCGTCATACGCGCTTCCCGGAACCGGGGCGCAGCCGGGATCTGACATTCCGAGCCATGGTCTTCGTCGATACCAACGTCCTGATGTACGCGGTGGGAAGAGAGCACCCGCTTCGCCCGCGCGCCCGTCGATTCTTCACCGCGGCGACGGCCGACCGGCAACCCCTCGCAACGTCGTCCGAAGTCCTTCAGGAACTGGCCCACGCCTATCTGCCCGTGGAGCGTACGCAGGCCCTCGCCGCCGCGTTGCGGCTCGTCGACCGGACCCGGATGGAGGTGTGGCCCCTGGAGCGTGACGACGTGATCCTCGGCACCGCACTCGCCGTCCGGCACCCGGCGCTCGGGGCCCGGGACCTGTGTCACCTCGCCAGCTGCCAGCGGCGCGGCGTCACCCGGATCGAGACCTTCGACCGGGCGCTGAGGGCGGCAGTGGATGCTTTGCGGTAGCGCCAAGCGCTTTGACCGACTCCCATCGGGCTAAAACTGTAGCCGCTGGCCTACCTCTCCTCGCCTTGTGCCATTTGCTTCTGGTTGAAGAAGTCAACTACTTTCGCCGCTCTTCCCCCGGTGACCTTGTCGAGTAGCTGCCCGGGTGACGTGAAAGCATCCTCCCCGACTTGCCTCGTCATCCGTATCGTTAGAATGTTCCGTTCCTCGAAGATGGATTCTTCGTCCAGCGGACTCGATGGTCCAGCTTTCCTCACCCACTGGATGGCGGCTTGCCAACTCGGTTCCCATGCCTACCTCACCGTACTTCTCCAGTTTCTCCTCAATCCTTTTCTTTACCCTATCCATCATGTTCTTCTCACGGTCTGCGCTGGGCAGTGACATATCCATAGCAGACTCGAAACCACGGATATCGATCTTCCTGGATTTGGGTGACATGGGTATGCTCAGCCGCGTGCGAATGAATGCATTCACTTGCTTGGCCACGTCCTCGCTCTCGTAGACTTCCGTAACCTCGGTCCACTGCAGGCCGGTCCTCGGTCCCTCGCTGTCCGCGTAGAACCAAAAGCTGTCCCCGGGGCCGTGGGCCTCTCGGCCAAAGTCCTTCCGTTGCAACCTGTAGCGTCCCAATGTGTGACCGCTTGATAGCCCCGGCCAGGGAGCGAATCTCAGCCAGTAATGTTCCCGTAGGTACTTGGCCCGATCCCGTTGGGGGACGTGCTCGCCGCGATGTGCACCGTTGCCCACATAGAGAATCCGAAGACCCATTTCCGCCATGCGTCCTTCACTCCGTTTCAGCTCGGCGCCTAAACCTCCACCACCCTCCCCACCCCCTCCGCCCCGGCGCGGCGCAGCACCTCCGCCCCGATCGCCACATCCTGCACCGCCGTCCCCACCGACTTGAAGAAGGTCAGCTCCCGTCCCGCATTCCCCTCGGGCGCCTCCCCGTTGACGATCTCGCCCAGGTCGGCGTCGATCACGTCTGCGGTCACCAGTCCCTCCTGGATCGGGATGACCAGATCGCCGGCCTCCTCCATCGCCGCTTCGCGCTCCTCGACGACCACCCGCGCCCGGACGATTACCTCGCTCCCCACCTCGCGCATGTGAGGCTGGAAGGTCCCGCTGCCGCTCACGTGCGTGCCCGCGGGAAGCGCGGAGCCATCGAAGACGGGTGTGCCCGAGGTGGTCACTGCAACAATGATGTCGGCGCCGTCCACCGCCGCGGCCGGATCGGAGAACGCCCGCGCCTCAACCCCCTCCAGCGACGCCGCCAGCCGCACCGCGGAATCCCCACCGTGCGAAACCACCCGCACCTCCTCGATCGGCCGCACCGCGCGCACAGCCTCGATCTGCCGGGGCGCCTGTACCCCCGCCCCAAAGATGGCCAGCACCTTCGAATCGGGCCGGCTCAGCAGCCTGGCCGCGAGGCCGGCGGCAGCGGCGGTGCGGATGGCGGTGAGCTCGCCCGCGTCCATCAGGGCGGTGGGGAGACCCGTCTCGTCGTCGAGCATGAGGATGACGCCGTTGATCCTCGGCAGCCCCCGCGCGCCGTTGTCCCCGAAAACCGATACCACCTTCGCGCCCCGCTCGCCCGCCCTACCCAGCCGCGCCGGCATAAAGAGGGAGATGCCGTCACCGGTCGTGAGCGCCCCGCGGACCGGCATCTCGGCCGACCCCGCCGAGAGCTGCCCGAAGGCGCGCGCCATGGCGTCGATGGCGTCGCTCATGGTGACCAGCGACAGGATCTCGGCGCGCGAGATGATGCGGATGTTCATGTCTACAGATACCGCTCCGCCAGCACCCCCCGATGATGTCGCGAGTGCCCCGCCATGATCCAGGCCAGGCTCCTCACCGTGAACTCGTACCCGCTCGCTGTGCCCCGCCGGTCCCAGGTCTCCTCCTCGAAGCTCCCCAGCAACAGCAGCGTGGACCTTCGTACCGCCGACAGCTCCTCGGCCAGGTCGGCCAGCGCGCGGCGGTCGGCCCCGGAAGCGGCCGCGTAGGCGTTCTCGTCGAAGGAGGGGAAGTGCGACCGGTCCCCGCGGGCGAAGGCCATCGCGCGCATGCTGAACATCCTCTCGGCGTCGATGATGTGTCCCACGACCTCGCGGATGGACCACTTTCCGGGCGCGTAGCGGTGGGTTTCCCGGCCGGGGGGCACGGCAGCCAGAAGGGTCCGCCACTCTCGGGAGTCGCGCTCCAGCGTCTCCAGCAGCGGGCCGTCGACGGCGTCGATGTAGGTGCCGTAGAAGTCGGCGTATTCGTCGGGTTGGGGTCTGGCGGGCGAGTGCGGCATCGGTGCGTCGGGTCCTGGTCGGTGGTCGGTGGCCGTGTGCGTCAAGTGGGCCGCACCAACCAAGGTATCACCCAACCGACAGACTCAAGCCTTTGATCGCCGCCAAAAGCCGTCCCTCCGTCGTAAGGATGTCGGCCTTCAGCTCCCTGCGCGTGTCCCGAACCTCCGTCCTGACTTCCTTGATCCGTTCGTCCATCCGGTTCATCCGGTCGCCTATCCGGTCCATCCGGTCGCCCATCCGGTCCATCCGGGCATCGAGGTCCGCAACCTTCTTCTCCAGGTGCGCAAAGTCGTTCTCACGGAGCGTCGTGAACTCGCGTCGCAGCGCGCCCACCTCCTTTGCGATTTCGTTCTTCAGCAACCGCCACAAGGCAACGAGACTGAGAACGATCGTCGCTACGCCGCCAACTCCCACCCACGCCGCCTGGTTCATGAACCTCTCTCCATTTCGTCCCCCGGGGGGCGTTCAAGTCCAAAGATACCGCCTCGCACGAACTGAACCAATCCAGGCGGATCAGCGGTTCATCACCACATACCCCTCTGCCAACCCCCCGAACGACCGCACCTCCGCCTCGACCCAGTCGTCGCCGCGGCCCAACTCCGCCGCCATGACGCGCGCCACCTCGGGCGCCGCCGCAACGGCCGCCTTCGCGTTCAGGAAGAGCGCCCGGGTCCGCCTCGCCAGCACGTCCTCGACACGCACGGCCATCTCGTGGCGGGCGGCCCACGCGGCCTGGCTCAGCCGGTACGGCAGGCCGGGATGCATGAGGCGGCCAAGGCGCGGGTCCTCGTCCTCCATCGCGGCAACGTCGTCGGCCTGGGCGCCGTAGACGCGCCACGGAGCAAGCAGGTCGCGGCGCGTGGTGTAGCCGTACAGCCTCAGGTTGGCGGTGACCGATGGAGTCGGCGACAGCCCGCCCGCGTCGGCCGCCATGTCCACGGCGTCCTGGCCGACCCTGCGGCATGTGGTCCATTTCCCCCCTGCTACGGTGACGAGTCCGCGCCGCGAGACGCCGACGCTGTGATCGCGCGACAGGCCGGCCGTATTCTCCCCGCTGCCCGCGGGCACCAGCGCCCGCAAGCCCGCCCACGCGGACAGAATGTCCCCCCTCCCGATGGGAACCGTCAGGTAGCGCCCGACGTGGTCGAGCAGGTAGTCGACCTCCTCGTCGCTGGGCACGGGTTCGGGCGACGGGTTCGCGACCGGAACATCGGTCGTCCCGATCACCACGTGGCCGTGCCAGGGGATGGCGAATAGCACCCGACCGTCGTCGGTGGAGGGGACCAGCAGCGCGGCCGCGCCGGGAAGGAAGGTGCTGCTCACCACAATGTGCGCGCCTCGACTGAGCACGACGCCCGGGCCCGGGCCGGGTTCGTCCATCGCGCGCAGCGTGTCCGCAAAGGGGCCGGTGGCGTTCACCACGACCGCCCCGCGGGCAACCCACTCGCCGCCGCCGACAAGGTCACGCACCCTCACGCCCTTGATCGCGCCCCGCGATTCGACCAGCCCCGTCACCTCAGCGTAGTTGAGGGCCACGCAGTTCAGGTTGGCGGCGGTGCGGACCAGCGCCCAGCCCAGCCGGGTGTCGTCGAACTGGCCGTCGTGGAAGAGCACACCGCCCCGCAACCGGCGTTCCTGCAGAGAGGACAGCCGGTTCAGACACTTCCGCCGGGACAACAGCCGCGAACCCCCCAGTCCCCGCCGCCACGCCAGCGCATCGTAGACCTTGAGCCCCGCACCGTACCACAACTGCTCCCACCATCGGTACGCCGGCACGATCAGCGCCAGACTGTGGACCAGATGCGGTGCGTTGCGCCACAGCCGCCGCCGCTCTCCGAGCGCCCGGTACACCATCTGCACATGGCCCTGCCTGAGGTAGCGAACGCCGCCGTGGACCAGCTTGGTGCTGCGACTCGAGGTCCCCCCGGTGAAGTCGCCGCGCTCGATCAGGAGGGTGCGGTAACCGCGCGCGGCCGCGTCCAGCGCGGTGGCGATCCCGGTGCACCCCCCGCCCACCACGATGACATGCCAGGGACGCAGTTCCATCGCCCGATCGAGCATTTCATCGCGGGACAGTGGGGGGTTCGGCAACGTTTCGAGCTTCCTCCCAGGTTCAGTTGACCTTGGTCAATATGTCATGCTGAATTGTCATAATGTAAAGCATGATTGACATTTTCCTCAATCCGCCGCCACCCTCCCCATGAACGCCCTCACCCGGTCGTGGCTCTTGAGCACCATCACCGTGCCGGGCGCCTCGCGCGCCACCCGTTCCGGAATCGTCCCGAAGACGATGCGGCTCGAGAAGCTGTCGCCCGAAGCGCCCACCATGACCGCGTCGAATTCGTCCGCCGCCGCCACGATCGATTCGACCACGCCGGTCTCGTCCAGGATTCGCGTCTCCACCGCCGCCCCCCCCGGCATCCCGGCCCGCTCTTCGGCAAGCCACCTTTCCTTGTCCCCGCGTTTCCGCTCCGAAGCGTCCGCGGGCACGATCCCGGCCAGCGTCAACACGCCCCCGCCCCCCTCCGTCAGGCCTAGCGCGTAGCCCCCGGCCTTGCGTACGTGGGCGCTCCCCGCCGTGGGGAGCAGAATGCGCCGCGGCACCGCCCGCTCCGGTCCGAACCGCACCAGCATGATATCCGCACGCGCCAGGCGCACCACATCGTCGGTCACCTCGCCGAGGATCTTCCGCGCGGTGGTCGTGAAGCCCTTCCACCCGAGCACGATCAGGTGGGAGCGGTCCTCGCGCGCCGCCTCCAGGACTGCGCGAGCCACATTCCGTCCCACCCGTACCTCGGTGGTGATCGGGACGCCAAGCTCGCCCTCCAGCTTCTGCAGGCGCTCCAGCATGTCGTCCTCGGTCTCGATCGCCTTGCGCGCGAGTTCGGGCGG